>Ga0335085_10014353_pt1 | contig 11565 bp, 6 predicted proteins | sample Lox_Sample_45_FD_206712 | JGI IMG/M metagenome (GOLD analysis project Ga0335085, IMG submission 206712) | Soil microbial communities from Loxahatchee National Wildlife Refuge, Florida, United States - Lox_Sample_4.5 | ecosystem: Environmental > Terrestrial > Soil > Wetlands | place: USA: Florida... | reverse complement strand
CGGATTGATGGTAAGTGCATCATTCGAAGCCGCATAGAACGCCGGCCACTTGGACTTTTTGTAATCCAAGGCAACTACCTGGTCTGCCACAGCTGCGGCCGCAACGCTCTTTGGATACTCGTCGAGGAATTGCGTGCCCGTGGAGATCTTCTTATCGTCGCCCTTCGCATTCAAAAACGCTCTAAAAGCGTCGGCTTCCTTGGGATCAGCAATCTTCGGTCCGCTTTGTGCTTGCCCTCCTTGATCGGGGTCGTCACCACCGCGTCCGCGGCCTCCGCGCTGCGCAAGCATGGGCGTCGCGCAAAACAATGCGGCCAAGCAGAAAGCGGCAGCAAAGCACAACTTGTTCGTCAGTCTCAACCTATTCATGACTTCCGTCCCTCACGCTTGGATAGACTGCGGTCGCCACCGTGAAAACCGCCGCAGTGTTTGCGCGAGTATATCGCAGGCATTCGCGTGCAAACAACAGGATAGAAACGCGTCATCTATTGAAACCAGGGAATCTGTGATTCTTCAATAGACCGAATTGCTCCGATTGCCCGATTCATGTGGTTCCTCAGAGAGAGGCAAGACTGGAGACAGCTGAATTTTCAGAAGCGCCCGGCAATTGCGATTAGAACGCATGCCCTCCCTTTGTTTTCATATACTTACGGCCATTTTTAATTTTTCGGAGTTGCGATTAGAAGTCTAAAAGAGATCGCTTTTCAGCAAGTTCAACAGCTTTTGAAGGCGAAATTCAGCTAATTCTGTGGGTTATTGCGCGGAATCGGCGGCGCGGGCGTGCGGTTGCGGCGAGTGGGAATGTGTCTGCGCGGTGCGCGATTCGGCATTCACGTTCGAGCGGTCGCGCTTATTTTCGATGCTGGCGCGAACGAATGCGGCGAACAACGGATGCGGCGCGAGCGGCTTGGATTTAAACTCGGGATGAAACTGGCAGCCGAGAAACCAGGGGTGGTCCGGAACCTCGACAATCTCCACATAAACGCCGTCAGGCGTGCGGCCGGTGATGCGGAAGCCGCCGCGTGTGAGGACATCGGCATATTCAGCGTTGAACTCGTAACGATGGCGATGGCGTTCGGAAATCTCCGTGGTACCGTAGGCTTGCGCCGCGAACGAACCAGGCTCTAATCTGCACGCCCACGCGCCCAGCCGCATGGTGCCGCCCATCTCTTCCACGCCCAAAAGCTCGCGCAACTTGTAGATCACACGATTCGGCGTACCTGGATCGAATTCAGTGCTGTCAGCCCGCTCCAGCTTCGAGACGGTTCGGGCATATTCGATCGTGGCGCACTGCATCCCGAGGCAGATTCCGAAAAACGGCACTCTCTTCCCTCTCGCGTACGTAATCGCGTGAACCATGCCCTGAATTCCGCGCTTGCCGAACCCGCCGGGAATGAGGATTCCATCCACGTGCCGCAGGAGCCGCTCGGCGTCCTCAGGGGATTGTATCTCTTCGGCTTCGATCCAATCGATCACCACGCGATGCCGGCTCGCAAGCCCGCCATGCACCAACGCCTCGCGCAGGCTCTTGTACGCATCTTCGAGTTGCACGTACTTACCCACCACGCCGATATGAACTTCGCCTACGGGCTGCTCAAGGGCCTCGAGCATCGCCAGCCAATTGCTCAAATCGCGCGGCGGCGCTTCCAGATGCAACAAACGCAAAATCTGTTCGTCGAGACCTTCGGCGGCAAACGACATCGGCACTTCGTAAATATTTGCAACGTCCGGCGCGGAAATTACGCAGCTCTCAGCAACGTTGCAAAACAGCGCGATCTTTCCCTTGAGATCGGCGCCCAAAGGACGGTCACTGCGGCAGATGAGAATATCCGGCTGAATTCCAATACTGAGGAGTTCCTTCACGCTGTGCTGCGTAGGCTTGGTCTTTAATTCGCCCGCGGTTGGGATGTAAGGAACCAATGTGAGATGCGCGAAAACCACGTTTTCGGGGCCGAGTTCGAGCCGCATTTGGCGGATCGCTTCGAGAAACGGCAGCGACTCGATATCGCCTACCGTGCCGCCGATTTCGACGAGCACGATATCGACGCCATCGGAGACTTTGCGAAATGCGGCTTTAATTTCGTCGGTGACGTGCGGGATCACCTGCACGGTTTTGCCGAGGTAATCGCCACGCCGCTCCTTGGCGATAATCGACTCATAGATGCGGCCAGTGGTCCAATTATGGTCGCGCGTCAGGCGCGTGGAGGTGAAGCGCTCGTAATGGCCGAGATCGAGATCGGTTTCCGCGCCATCGTCCGTCACGAACACTTCCCCGTGCTGATATGGGGACATCGTTCCCGGATCAACGTTCAAGTAGGGATCGCACTTCTGGAGGGTAACGCGGAGACCGCGGCTTTCAAGCAGGCGGCCAATGGAGGCTGCTGCGACTCCTTTGCCCAGCGAAGAAACCACGCCGCCCGTTACAAAGATGTACTTCGGGCCGGTCCGCAAAGGGCTCGACATCCTCCAAATGGAATCGCGGTACGAATTATTATCGCGGCAAACGCAAGAACTGTCAAAGGAGAAATTCGCTCGCCCTGAAGCGGAGCGGCAGCGGAAAGATTGCAGAGGCTCGATTTGAACGGCGATCCGCCGAACCATGCAGTTTGCCGCTCCAAAGGAACCTGGGTCGCCGTCCACCGGCGGGGCCACTCGACGGCTTACCTATACTTGAATTCACTTTTAATATTAACCACACTTAATGTACTGTATTAAGCGGACTTCAGTCCAGGGGTATGGACGCATGCGCGTGACCAGAATCGCGGTTTTCTCAAGTTTTCTCATTGTCTTGTCATGCGCTCGAGCATCGGCCGCAAGCATCTGCGGGGTAATTCAGGACCAATCCGGGGCGGTCGTCAGCGGCGCGTCGCTCGAATTGATTTCCTCAGGGATCCACCTTGCGGCCAAATCGGGCGCGACTGGAGAATTCTGTTTTAGCAGCGTGGATGCGGGGAATTATCAACTCATCGCGAGAGCAACCGGCTTTCACGCGAATGAGCAAAAGCTCGCTGTGCACGCAGACGAATCGGAACACGTGACCATCGTTCTCGCTCTCCAGACTGTCAGCGAGCAAGTCAGGGTAGCCGAGGGATCAACAGATACGAATTCGATCAATGTCGCGCAGACTCAGATCAATCAGGGGCTCATTCAAAATCTTCCCAGCGAGAGCGTGAACGCCCAATTAAGTTCGATTCTCACCTTAGCCACTCCTGGCGTGGCAGCAGACTCGAATGGCGTCTTCCACCCTTTGGGCGAACACGCCGAAGCGTCGTTCGACGTCGATGGCCAACCCATCTCCGACCAGCAAAGCCGTATCTTTTCAAACCAGATCTCCGCAGACACCCTTAAAGACATGACAACACTTCAGGGCGCGCCGCCTGCGGAGTTCGGAGACAAAACCAGTCTCATTGTTGAGGCAACAACGCGCTCCGGGTTAAATGCCGGAAAATCGACTGGAACCTTGACTATAGGGTACGGCTCGTTCGACACGCCAACCGGGAGCATCACCTTCGCGTCCGGCTCGAAGACGCTGGGGAATTTTCTGGCATTGGACTCCCTCAGCAGCCACCGCTTCCTTGACACTCCGGAATTCAAATCCCTCCATGCCCGAGGAAATGCGGAGAACATATTCGACCGCGTCGACTGGCAGTCCAGCGAGGCCACGTCCCTTCACCTGAACTTTTCCGCCGCCCGGTCATGGTTTCAGGTTCCGAACACTTACGACCAGCAGGCGGCGGGGCAGGATCAGCGCCAGCACATGACCAGTTTTAATGTCGCGCTGGCCTTCTCTCGCGTACTCAGCCCTTCGCTCCTCGTCACGGCAAACACGTGGGTTCGGCAGGATCGCGTGAATTACTTTCCCTCCGCCAATCCCCTTTCCGACCAGCCGGCCACGTTGTCCCAAACCCGCAGACTGACCAGCACTGGAATGCGCAGCGACGTCACATATTCTCGAGGGCGTCATTCCGTAAAGGCGGGGATCCAGGTTCAAATCTGGCCGCTGTCCGAATTCTTTACGACCGGACTAACCGATCCCGGATTCAATTCTCCCTGCGTGGACGCAAATGCAGTTCCTGTTTCGAATCCGGCTCTCACAAATCTAAGCCAGTGCGCCGCGGGAGGATATTCGGAAAACAGCTCGTATCAGCCTGCTTTGTTACCGTACGACCTCACGCGCGGCGGAAGTCTCTTCACATTCCGGGGAGCCGCTAAGATCTATGAAGGCAGCGCGTATGCCGAAGACAGTGCCAGTCTGGGACAATTGACTCTGAATTTCGGCGCACGGTACGACAATTACAATGGGCTGAGCAAAGGATACGCATTCCAGCCTCGTACCGGTGTGGTCTATCATGTGCGCGCCACCGGAACGGTGCTCGATTTTTCGTACGCACGGGTGTTTCTGACGCCCTACAACGAGAACCTTGTGTTATCGAGCTCGACTGGTCCCGGCGGTCTGGGCAATGGCTCACTTGGGGCGCAGAGCGTGGAGCCGCTGACGCCGGCACGCCGCAATCAGTACAACGTGGGCCTGGCGCAACAGTTTGGTCCGAAATTCAACATTCAGGCGGAATACTTCTGGAAGTACACCCACGGCGCGTACGATTTCAACACCATTCTGAACACGCCGCTGAACTTCCCCATACAGTTTCGCGAGTCAAAGATCGACGGCGCAATGGTTCGCGCGACGCTCACGAATTTTCGCGGCCTGAGCGCGTTTACCGTTCTGGGGCACACGCGATCGCGATTGTTCAGCCCGGAAATTGGCGGCATCAATTTCGGCTCGGCCTACGCGCCGGTCGCGCGCCCCGATCACGACCAGGGATTCGAGCAAACGACCAATGTCCAGTATCAATTTTCGAAAAGGAGAATGCGCGGGCTATGGCTGGGAATGACGTGGAGATTCGACAGCGGGCTTGTGGTCGTGAGCGTTCCCGATTACGCCACCGCACTCACTTTGACTGGGGACGAGCAGCAGGAAATCGGTTTGTACTGCGGCGATGTGTTCGCCACGTTGAATCAGCCGTTGCGGAGTTGTGCGTCGTCCCACTACGGGGCTACTCAAATCCACATCGTACCGGTCGGCACCTACAATCCCGACACGAACCCCTCCCGCATCACCCCGCGCAACCTGTTCGACGCGGCTGTGGGCGCCGACCGATTGTGGGCGAAAGACGAATACGCGCTCAGCGGAAAAATCAGCGTGGTAAACGTCACGAATAAGGTTGCACTATACAACTTTCTTTCCAGCTTTTCGGGGACGCATTTCGTTTCGCCACGGCTCGTGCAAGCTGAGCTAGCGTTCCACTTTTAGCCAATCATCAAGCGGGATACGTTTTGCAGCCAGCGCAAAAGCGGAGCAGAATAGCCTCCGAGGATCGTATGGACGACCGAACTGCCGCCGTCACAGTAGTTCCCGACCCAGATATTTTCCGGCGGGTTCTCCATCTCCAAATCCTGACCATCGCGTGGATGTCCATTGAGGTTATTGTGGGGCTCGCGGCAGCCTGGTCAGCGAAAAGCTCCGCTCTCCTAGGCTTTGGCGGCGATAGCGCGGTTGAACTGCTCTCAGCGATTGTCGTTCTTTGGCGGTTTCGTCCCACTTCGAATTGTGCAGCGAAGGACGAAAAGCTCGCCGCACGGCTGGCTGGTGCGCTGCTTTTTTGCGTTGCCGGATTCGTGCTCGTCAGTTCCGGGTCGTCCCTGCTCGGATACAGTGAGCCCAAACAGAGTCTCGCGGGAATTATTCTCTTGGTGGCAGCAGCTATAGGGATGCCGTGGCTGGCAAGCCAGAAACGGAAGCTGGCCACTCGAACTGCGAGCGCGTCTTTGCGGGCAGATGCGACGGAGTCCGCGCTGTGCGGCATCTTTTCCCTCATCGCCTTGGCAGGATTGCTGGCAAACGCGATTTTACACGCACGCTGGGCAGATCCGCTCGCCGCTTTAGTTCTCGTGCCGCTTATTGCAGGAGAAGGATGGCACGCTGTCCGCGCTTCACAGCTTTGCTGCCACTGAAGCGCGTGCAAGCGGCCGTTCGTTGCGCGCATATGGCCTTCGCACGCTGCGCGGCATTTCCGATGTGCCGGCTCGACGTATCGTATAATGACCATAGCGGCATACTCCCATGGAATCTCTGAAGTCTCTGCAAAAAGCTGGCGAATTGCATGAAGCGCGTTGGTGGGAATCCGAACCAAACGGCAAAGTGCATTGCTATCTCTGCCCGCGGCACTGCCATATCGGCGAAGGACAAGCGGGATTCTGCTTCATTCGCGCCAATGAGGGCGGGAAACTCTACACGCTCGGCTACGCGCATCCTGCAGCGATCCAGATTGACCCGATCGAGAAAAAGCCGCTGAGCCATTTTCTCCCCGGCACGCGCGTTTTTTCGATGGGCACTGCCGGATGCAATATGGGCTGCTTCTTCTGCCAGAATTGGGACATTTCCAAATCGCGCGCCGACCAGGTTCGCTCAGCGCATGTCCCACCGGAGGACGTAGTCGCGCTTGCGATCGAACACGGCTGCCCCTCCATTGCCTTCACGTACAACGAGCCGACGATCTGGGGCGAATACGTTATCGACATTTGCCGCGCCGCGCACGAAAGTGGGCTCAATACCGTGATGGTATCGAACGGCTACATCACACGCGAAGCCTTCCACGATATTTACGATCACGTCGACGCGGCGAACATCGATCTGAAGGCGTTCACTGAAAATTTCTACGGCCGGATCACGCTAACGCACCTGAAGCCGGTACTCGATACGATCGAGTGGCTTAAGAATGAAACGAACGTGTGGTTTGAGTTGACGAATTTAATGATTCCGACACTGAACGACGCGCCTGAGGAAACCAGCGCGCTTGCCGAGTGGGTTCTCGAACATCTCGGCCCGAATATTCCTCTGCACTTCACCGCGTTTCATCCGGATTTCAAGCTGCGCGATAAACCGCGCACTCCGCCCGAGACGCTCCATAAAGCGCGCGAAATCGCAAAGGGTGTCGGCTTGCGCTACGTCTACGAGGGGAACATCTATAGCGACGGGGCAAACACATCATGCCCACAGTGCGGGACGCTCCTGATCCGCCGCTCCTGGCATGACGTGCGCGAAAACCGTCTGCGCGACGGCCGCTGCCCCAAATGCAATCTCGCCATTCCCGGCCGGTGGTCCGATCCTCGCGGCACAACGCCGCCAAAACTCCCTGTGCGGCGCGGGCGAGGCGAAACCGGCGCTACGTCGAAATACTCCGATCTGAATCTATAGTTCCGCCGATACGCGCTGAAAATAAGGCCGGGCGGCCCTTATATTAAAGATATAAAACCGGGCCGCCCGATTCCCTGTTAGAAGCTCAGCTTGGCCATGAATTCGAACTGCCGTCCGTTGCCTTTGGGCCACGCACAAACACTGGATCGCCTGTGCTAACCTTCTCTTGGAGGCCGCGTCATGTTCGAGCCGCGCACATTCAAAAACTACATTAACGGAGAGTGGGTCGCCGCCAAAGGCGGACAAACATTCGAAAACCGGAATCCTGCCAATCGCCACGAACTTGTGGGACACTTCCCTGCCTCCGATGACACCGATATCGACGCTGCCGTAGATGCGGCCGATGCTGCATTCAATAAATGGCGCCTCACGCCTGCGCCGCATCGTGCAGAGATTCTCTATCGCGCCGCCGAACTTCTCGTTGAGCGGAAAGAAGACTTCGCCCGAGCAATGACGCAGGAGATGGGCAAAGTTCTGGCCGAAACGCGCGGCGATGTCCAGGAAGCGATCGACATGACCTACCTGATGGCGGGCGAGGGGCGGCGCATGTTCGGCGACACGACGCCTTCCGAGCTACCGAGCAAATTCGCGATGTCCGTGCGAGAACCGTCGGGCGTCGCCGGGCTGATCACCCCGTGGAATTTTCCGATGGCAATTCCCTCCTGGAAAACAATGCCGGCGCTCATCTGTGGGAATACCATGGTGCTGAAGCCGGCGGAAGATACGCCGTTATCCACGCTTCACTTAACACAGGTCCTCGATGAGGCTGGGTTGCCAAGGGGCGTACTGAACGTGGTCTTTGGCGACGGCCCCTCAGCGGGCGCGCCGCTACTGAAGCATCCGGGCATTGATTTGGTGAGCTTCACGGGATCGACCGAAGTGGGCCGCATGGTGAGCGAGGCGTGCGCTCCGACGTTTAAGAAGTGTCACCTCGAAATGGGCGGCAAGAACATCATCATTGTCATGGAAGACGCGAATCTTGATTTGGCCGTCGAAGGCGCGGTCTGGGGCGGATTTGGCACCACAGGCCAGCGCTGCACGGCGGCAAGCCGCGTCGCGGTGCACAAAAAAGTCTACAAGGAATTCACGGAAAAATTCATCGGTCGCGCGAAAGCCCTTAAGGTCGGCGACGGTTTGCAGAAAGAAACACAAATGGGCCCTTGCATCAATGAACAGCAGCTCAAAACGGTTATGAAGTATGTCGAGATCGGAATAGGTGAAGGCGCCAAGCTCGCTACAGGCGGACATCATCTAGACAAGGGAAACCTTGCCCACGGCTGGTTCCACGAACCCACGGTCTTCTCGGATTGCGATCCGAGAATGCGAATTTGCCAGGAAGAGATCTTCGGCCCCGTCGTGGCGCTGATTCCGTTCGATACTTTTGACGATGCGATCACCATTGCGAACGAGGTGCAATACGGGCTTTCTGCCGCGATCTACACGCGCAATGTGAATAACTCCTTCCGGGCGCTGCGCGACATCCAGACGGGGATCGTTTATGTCAACGCTCCCACTATCGGCGCGGAAGTTCATCTGCCGTTCGGGGGGATCAAGAATACCGGCAACGGCCACCGTGAATCGGGCACCGCCGCCCTGGATTTCTATTCAGACTGGAAGACGCTATATATCGATTATTCGGATAGACTGCAGCGGGCGCAAATTGACACGCCGGAATGAGTCGCCTACATTTTTTCCGGCTTTTGGCTAACCAATTTGCGTTTGCGTAAGTCCAATATTCTCAGCGAATGCCCTTCGGAGGTGTGTTTCATGATTCGCAATCTTTCCAAGGTATTACTGGTGGCGCTGGCCATCTTGTTGCCGATTAGCCTGTCGAATCGGTCGTACGGACAAGGAGTATACGCGGTCGCCGAGGTGCTTCCGCCCGGCGGCTGCGTATTGAGCGCGGCTCAAAGCGCGGTGGCTAATGCAATGAAAGCGACGCCCGCTTTTAATCTTGCTAATCTCGACCGCTCCGTTGCCCCCTGCACGAACTTCTACGAATTTGCGAACGGCGGCTGGGTGAAGGCCAATCCGATCCCCGCGGCCTATTCGCGCTGGGGCACCTTCAATATTTTGCAGCAGCACAATGAAGACATCCTGCGCTCGATCCTCGAAGACGCCGCCGCCAATCCGAAGAAATCGACCGACGAAAATTGGCAAAAGATCGGGGATTTTTACGCGAGCTGCATGAACGAGGCCCAAATCGATGCCGCAGGCACCAAGCCGCTCGATCCTGTGTTCAGTGAAATCGCCAGGATCAAAGACATGTCGTCGCTCCAAGCCACAATCGCGCACCTTGATCGCGACGGCGTGAATGCGCTGCTGAACTTCGGTTCGGCTGTCGATTTCAAAGACAGTTCGATGCGCATTGCAGAGGCCGATCAGGGAGGTCTGGGGCTACCGGACCGCGACTACTACCTCAAGACCGACGCAAAATCTAAAACGCTGCGCGACCAATACGTGGCGCACGTGACGAACATGTTCAGGCTGCTCGGTGACGCACCGGCTACGGCCGCAGCCGAGGCAAAAACCGTCCTTTCGATCGAGACTACTCTCGCGCAAGGCTCGATGAAGCGCGAGGATCTGCGCAATCCGGACAATGTCTACCACAAAATGACCCTGGCGGAGATGAAGACGCTTACGCCGCACTTCTTCTGGGCCGAATACATCACCGATGTCGGCAGACCGGAAATCGGTCAGGTGAATTCCGTCAACATCGCCCAGCCGGACTTCTTCAAGACGATGGACTCGACGCTCGCCTCAGTTCCAATCGCGGACTGGAAGACGTACCTGCGTTGGCATGTGGTCCATTCGTTCGCGTCGGCTCTACCGAAGGCTTTTGTGGACGAAAATTTCGCGTTCTACGGAAAGACTCTCACCGGCGCGCAGGAGATTCAGCCGCGCTGGCGCCGTTGCGTGCGTGCTGCTGACGCGCAATTGGGCGAAGCGCTCGGTCAGTACTACGTGCAGCAGGCGTTCCCGCCGGAGGCGAAGGTCAAAGCCATCGCCATGGTCCATAACCTGATGGACGCGCTCCGCGACGATTTGCAGACTCTCGACTGGATGAGTCCCGAGACGCGCAAGCAGGCTATCGTGAAACTCGACGCGATCATGCTCAAGATCGGGTATCCCGATAAATGGCGCAGCTACGCCAATTATCGGGTCACACGCGATCCCTACGTGGTTGACGTGGTTCGTGGCAACGCGTTCGAGACGGGATGGGATCTGGGAAAAGTCGGCAAGCCCGTCGACCGGACGGAATGGGAAATGACCCCGCCTACCGTGAACGCCTACTACGATCCGACCATGAACGAGATCGTCTTCCCCGCGGGAATTTTGCAGCCGCCATTTTTCAATCCGAATGCCGACGACGCCATCAACTACGGCGGAATCGGCGCGGTGATCGGCCACGAAATGACGCATGGTTTTGACGATCAGGGCGCGAAGTTTGATGCCAAAGGAAATCTGCGCAATTGGTGGACCCCGCAGGACTATAAGAATTTCGAAGCGCGCGGCGAATGCATCGTAAAGGAGTTCGGCGGGTTCGAGGTTGAGCCTGGGCTGCACGAAAACGGCAAGCTCGTCGAGGGCGAAAGCATTGCCGATCTTGGCGGCCTGACGATCGCGTATCGCGCGTATCAGAAGACGCTGCAGGGCAAGCCTGCGCCGAAGCCGATCGATGGCTTTACTGCGGACCAGCGATTTTTCCTTGGCTACGGTCAGATTTGGGCGAGCAACATCCGCATCGAGCAAGCTCGCGTTTACGCGGCTACCGATCCGCACCCGATGGATAAGTTCCGCGTGAACGGCGCTGTGTCGAACATGCCGGCCTTTGCAAAGGCGTGGAATTGCTCGGCGGGATCGCCGATGGCTCGTCCGGACGCAGTCCGCTGCCGCATCTGGTGAACGCTACAGACTCCCTGGAGCGCCGCCGTCAGCGCCTCGCCGAGGCGATTGCGTGGTGCGCGCTCCAGAAGCTCCAAAACAATCCGACCGAGAGCGAGGATGTGAAGCGCCGCCGTGCGCTTGGCGAGCGAGCCGCGAATCATGCCTTCGCCGCGCATCAACTTGAGGCGGCCAGCCCATTCAAATGGGTCACGCGCGGCAAAGTAAAGAAAATGAAAGATGAGGCTTCGCAGATGTTTGCTGAAGCTCGCCTTCATGAGATCCGTCCATTGGCCCAACAGCTCCGCACACCTTCTATAAGACGATTTGCTGCTGTTGAGATCAAGCAAACAGACGAGCAGCGAGAGAGGACTGTGGAGGCGCTTTGCGATGCGCGCGTCGCCCTGATTCGAGAAACGGACGGC
>Ga0335085_10014352_pt1 | contig 11566 bp, 12 predicted proteins | sample Lox_Sample_45_FD_206712 | JGI IMG/M metagenome (GOLD analysis project Ga0335085, IMG submission 206712) | Soil microbial communities from Loxahatchee National Wildlife Refuge, Florida, United States - Lox_Sample_4.5 | ecosystem: Environmental > Terrestrial > Soil > Wetlands | place: USA... | reverse complement strand
GCTGCCACCCAGCTCAGCAGGGTCCAGGTATCGAGGAAACTCGACTGGTAGGGATGATCCTGGAAGGTGACGAAGTCGAAACCGAGCCGCTCACTGTGCTGCGCCAGCTCGACCGGACGGTGCGCCGGGGAGTTGGCGGGAGAGATGAACGTTGCGAAACGCAGAGGATGGCCGTAGTCAGGCACGGGTGTCTCCTTCAGTCATTCGTGTGTGGCCAGCCACGATGAGATGGCGTCGCCGGCCTGCTTGATGACGTCCTCGCCGGTGCCGGGCGCGGGCAGCCCGTAGTGGTCAGAGTCGATTGCCTGCAGGTCGGATGGCGCGCGCCTGCCCGGCATCCCGGGCAGGCAGGTGGAACCCTGCCTGCCCGGGATGCCGCCGGGTGCCAGCGCGCGGCGCTGGAACTGCAAGCGGGGGTGCTCTCAGCCCGAAACGTTGACGCCGAGGCTGATGTTGAACCCTGCGCCGTGGCTGGCCAGGCCCATCAGCAGCAGGCCCGTTCCCTCCAGCCAGTGCGCCATCGCCAGGTCTCCGGTGTCCAGCGGGCGCAGCCCGAGGCTCTCGATGAACGCTGACACGCTCGCCTTGGCCCGCGCGTCGTCGCCGGCGATGAGCACGTCCAGTGGGCGGCCCTGGGCCAGGACGTGGCCGAAGACGGTGTTGAACGCCTTCACGACGTGCGCGCTGGCGGGGGCGGCCTTGGCGATCTCCTGCGCGCCGGAAGTGCCGTCGGGGGTGACCAGCCTGGTGGCGTCGGCGTTGAAGGTGTTGGAGATGTCGATGATGACCTTGCCGGCCAGCGCGTCCCCGTACTGGGCGAGGACCTGCGCGGCGCTGGCGTAGGGCACGGCGAGGATGACGATGTCGCCGGCCGGGGCGGTGCCGAATGTCCCGGCCGTTGCGCCGCCACCGAGGGCGGCGGCCAGGTCCTTGGCCTTGGCCTGGTCGCGGCCGATGACCTCCACGGCGTTGCCGCCCTCGACCGCGCGGGCGGCAATGGCGCGGGCCATGCCGCCCAGGCCGATGAAGCTGATGCTGCTCATGGACGGGTACTCACTTTCTGTGGTCTAGGATGAACTTTTTGTTTCAGAGGGATATGAGGTCGGCCGCCCTACCGGGATGGCGTCAGATGTGACTGAACCCGCCGTCGACGACCAGGTTTGCGCCGGTGATGAAGCTGGCGTCCGGACAGGCGAGGAACAGCGCGGCGGCCGCGATCTCTTCGCTGGTCCCCAGCCGTCCTAGGGGGATGGCGGAGGTGACCTGCTCCCGGAATTCCGGGGTGACGCCACTGAAGAGCGCGGTGTCGATCGAGCCGGGACTGATGACGTTTACCCGGATGCCGCGGTCCTTCAGCTCCGCAGCCCAGGTGCGCGCGAGTGAGCGAACGGCTGCCTTGCTGGCCGAGTACACCCCGGCGCCGGGGATGCCCTTGGTCGCGCTGGTCGTGCCGTTCAAGATGATCGACGTGCCGTCGCTCATCAACGGCAGCAGGTATTGAACGGTGAACACGGTGCCCCGGAAGTTGACGGCCACGAGCGTGTCGAACGAGTCCGGGGTGATGCTGCCCAGCGGGTCGGATACCGAGCCGATGCCGGCGCTGGCGAACAGGACGTCGACTCGTCCGTGATGCTCCCGCACGGTCTCGGCTAGGCGAGCGAGGTCGTTCAGGTTTCCTGAGTCCGCCTGCACGCCCGTTACGTTATGGCCGATGGCGGCGACCGCCTCGTCCACTTTGTCTTTGCGCCGTCCGGTGATGAACACGTGGGCGCCTTCAGCCACGAACAGCTTGGCCGTTGCTAGCGCCATCCCAGACGTCGCTCCGGTGATCACTGCGACCTTGCCATCCAGCTTGTGCATCGTGAACTCACCTTTCTGTCGGTTGTGGTTCGTGTCTTGGTGGTTGGCGCCGCGATCCGGCCTGCGATCGGGGCGCCTGCGGCCCCGAGGGGCTTCATAGTGCTCATCTGCTTCACTCCTCGTGCGGTCAAGTCAGAGCGCCAAGATGAGGCACCCCTCCGGTCGTTGTCGCCTACCTAAACGGAGGGGTACCTCACTTTATTCCGGAGGGGTGCCTCAAGTTGGCAGAAGTTTTCGGGCCCCGGGCACCGGACGTCATGCTCGCGGGTGGGCCACCGGGATCGTCAGCCAGATGGTGGGCGCCATAGCGCTCTCGCGTTCCGTCAGCGACGTCGCGCGCTACCATGCCGGCGAGCTCACCGAGGTCAACCGCGGCCTGCAGGGTTCCTGAGCGGCGCAGAAAGGGAGGCCGCCCTCAGTATCGCCGGTAAACTGACGAAGTGAGCCGTAGCGACGTTGAGCAGATGCGGAGGCCCCTGCGCCGCGACGCCCAGGAGCGCCGAGACAAGCTCCTCGCCGCGGCGCAGCGCGAATTCGCCGCACACGGCGTGGATGCCTCCCTGGAGAAGATCGCACGCGACGCCGGCGTGGCCATCGGCACCCTGTACCGCCACTTCCCGACACGCCTGGACCTGCTCATGGCCGCCTTCCAGCCCCGGCTTCAGGAGTTCCTCGACGGGGCCAACAAGGCCCTGGAGATGAACGATCCGTGGGAAGGGCTCGTCTACTACCTGGAGCACCTGTTCGGCATGCAGGCGGGAGACCGAGGTTTCAACGACTTCCTCTCCCGCCGCTTCACCGACAGCGCCGAGACCGAGCGCATCCACGACGAGATGTGCCAACAGATCGTGGACATTCTCACCCGGGCCCAAGATGCCGGCGAGGCTCGCCGCGATATCACCCTGGCCGACATCGTCAACCTCATCTGGTCCAACGGCCGGATCATCGAGGCCACCAGCGCCACGGCGCCCAACGCCTGGCGGCGTTACCTCTACCTCATGCTCGACGCCTACCGGGCTGAGCGGGCACATCCGATCCCCGAGCCGCCGATGACGTACGAGCAGCTGTACGACGCCATGGTCCATCTCAGCGAGAAGGAGTAGGCGCAGCCGCCCTGCTGTCCGGTCAGCCCGCTGCATCGCGAAAACCCGGACGCCGCTCGCCGACCTGTCGGCCCCAGACGGCTCAGGGCCGTTCGGCCGCCGGGCCCGGCCTGGTCGTGATCCCCACGCTGCGCACCGGCCGTGTTTCCTGCATCCGGGTCTACATCTACAGCCAGCAGCCGCAAAGCGCGCTGAACTCTAGGCTGCCGCGCTCGGCAGGCGGCTCTGCGAGCAGCACGACGCCGCGAAAGGGCGGCTCACCTGGTTCCTGCCGCCTGGCAGTGATCCCGATCCCGTAGCTGCATGCACCCGAACCCAGATGCGCACCTTTACCCCTGCTCATCCTGACGCCGGCTGGGACGCTGCGGCCGGAGTTGTCCCGCTGGACGAGGTTCCCGAGCCCGTGCGCGGGACGTTCAGTGTCTTCGCGGAGAAGCCGGCCGCCGAGGGCTTCGTCTTTCTCGACGCCCGCATCCGCGACGGCGGCACGGGTCCGGTGCTCAGTATCCAGCGTGACAGCGCGATCGTCGGGGCGATCGGCCCGATGGAGATCATGCCCGACAGCCGCGGAGCCGCCCAGTTGCTGCCGCAGTACTTCGGCGTCCTGCCTGAATATCGCGGCTACGGCCTCGGCCGCTTGCTCTGGCGGGCCGCCATGCACTGGGGAAAGCGACACCAGGCCGCCTACCAGCTTCTGCAGACTCAGGTCGGTGGCGCATCGGATCGCATGTGCCAATCGGAAGGGCTCGCCAACCTCGGTCTGGTCTGCACCACCACGCTCTGATCCAACGTACCCGGGTCCAATTGCGGGGATGGTGACCAGGGTGCCGCGCCTGCTGGCGTGACGCCCCGGCTGAATGGCCCGCGCAGCCACACCGGGGCAGGGCTGACTGCGCGGGGGTCAAGAGGATTAAGGCAGGCCACGAAGGGCGGGCGGTGCGGATATCTCGCACCAAGTCACCTTGCCTTCGGGATTACGCGTCGGATACCAGCCCCATCGCTCACTCAGCGTTTCCACGAGAAACAGGCCCCGGCCGCCCTCCTGGTCCAGTGGGGGATGCCATCTTCGAGTTCTGTCGGCAGGCGCAGGCCGACCGGTGGTTTCCCGCCGGTAGCTCCGGCCGCTTGCACGCCATTGGTAACAAGCTCGGAGACGAGCAGTTCGGTCGCAGCGATATCAGCGGGGGCCGCCCATTCCCAGATCACCTGCCGCGCGTGAAGGCGGGCGCAGGGCACCGCAGTGGGGAACGCCCCGAGGACCAGGGAGCTCCGGCGATACGCCCATGGAGCTGCCATCGTCATCGGGGCGCTGACGGCGTCACCAAGGGAGCGGTGCCGGGACTCGTAGACGCCAGCCACGGGATTTCGGCAGTCCATCTGCTTTGCTCCCTCCAGCCTGGCACGCCGACGAACATGGCGCTGCACTAACTCTCCTTATTTTCCTAAGATAATGACGCGATCGCGTCCTGGTTGTCAATCTCTTAGGAGAATGAGCGTGAGATGTTCATGTCGAGGCAGGGTGACCGGGATCGCGCCCCGTACGGACCGGCTTCAGGGCGCCCCGCGAACGAGGGGTATTGTCTTAGGACATTGGGCCCGGTGGTCAGGCCGGCTGCCGTCTCTCAGTTGAGGGGAACGTCTCGCGTGCCTCGCAGAAACTCGCGCTTCACGGAGATCGCCGCACTGCTGCGCGCCCGCATCCTCGCCGGCGAATGGGCGCCAGGTAGCACGCTGCCAGTGCTGGACGCCCTGGCCACTGAGTACAGCGCGGACAAGAACACGGTCTCACGGGCCATCAGCGAGGTACTCGAGCCAGAGGGCCTGGTCTGGGCGGTGCCCAGGCGCGGGACGATCGTCCGGCACGGGATGGCGCGGCCGCACCGGATGCGCGGCAACCTGGTCAAGCGGAACGTCGCCACCAACGGCCCCGGCTACAGCTTCCCTTCGGCGTCGGGTCAGGAGGTCTGGCGTCATCACATCACGCCTACCGCGAAACCGGAACGGCTCGACGATCCGCGCATCGCCCGGCTGCTGAAGGTGTCCGCGGGCAGCGAGATCCTGCTCAGGCACCGCGTCACCGGCCCGGAGGCCGAGCCGCCGTTCCAGGTCAACAACTCCTGGGTACACCCCCGCGTCGCCGATATCCCCGGCGTGGCGGGGCAGGCGACCGGCCCTGGCGACTGGCTGTACCGGATCGAGCAGGCAGGGCACGGGCCGCTGTCGTGGATGGAGTACCACCGGGCCAGGCTGCCGACCACCGCCGAAGCCACCGAGTTGCAGATTCCCGTCACCATGCCGGTCATGGAGATCGTCCGCGTCGGGCGGTCCGCGCTTGACGGCGACCCGGTCGAGGTCACCGAGTACGTGATCCCCAGCGATCGGGTCGAGATCGTGCACGAGCTGCACCGCGACGAGTCCGCCGCCTGGCCCTGGCCCGAGGACGCCAGCTAGGACATGTCCGCGAGCGAGGCGGCGGCGCCCAGGACAAGCGGGTTTCCCTGCCGCTCCTGCCAGACCCCGCCAGGCACGTCGATGGCGATCAGCGTGACGTTGTCCGGGGCGCCGGCCTCGTGCGCGAGCTGGATCAGCTCCGCGACCGCCTGGTCCAGGTTGCCGGCATCGGTCAGTGCGTCGCGGATGACGTCCGGACCGACCACGCCGGTCAGCCCATCGGAGCAGATCAGGTACCGGTCGCCCGGACGCGCGGCGCGCAGGGTCAGGTCTGGGGACCAGCCGGGCCGCGCATCGAGATATCGCACCAGGTAAGTGGCGGTCTGCGTTGGCATCGGGCTCGCCACCAGGTTGGCGAGGACATGGTCCTCGGTGATCTGCTGAAGCAGCCCATCCCTCAGCAGGTAGGCACGGGAGTCGCCCACGTTCGCGACCGCGACGTGACGGCCTGACCAGAGCATCGCGGTCAACGTCGAGCCCATGCTTGCCAGCCCCGGGTCAGCCTGGACCTTCTCGGCAAGTCGCCTATTCGCCTCCTGAACCGCCGCCCCCAGGATCGTCGTGAGCTGCCCAGGGTCACTTGCGTCCACATCGAAAGCCCGAATGGCCTCGATCACCGTCGCGCTCGCGACATCACCGGCCGCGTGGCCGCCCATACCATCGGCCACCGCGCAAAGCCAGCGACCCGCATAGGCGGAATCCTCGTTCCGCCTACGAACTAGCCCGGCACTCGATGCGGCGACGACAGGTGCTGACGACAACGCCGATACCTCCTTCTGTGCCCATTGCCAGTGTCCCATCAGGCGCCCTCGCCCAATACCGCCCCGCCGACGTGCCGGACCGCTGGACCGCTGGACGCCTGCGGCAGTCAAAGACGCGAACAGGTACAGCCGTTAAGCACGCCCGGTGCCGCCAGGGGTCAGCACCGATTCAGCACGGGGTCCGGAAACGACGGAAAACAACCGGCATCAACCGGACAATCAAGACACGAGAACGGGCCACCCGACTCATCGTCGAACGGCCCATTTCGCGGCAGCAATGACCGGAGAAATACCAGGTCAGCGCCCCACAATCACCCCTTGAGCAGCTGCCGGGCCATGACCATGCGCTGGATCTGGTTGGTGCCCTCGTAGATCTGGGTGGTCGTCGACCAGCGGGCAGTTTCCGCAGGTAGATGACGTGCATACCAACAGGGTGTCAGCACGGATTCAGTATCGTTGCCTGGGTGTCCGCTGCCTATGGCTCTCCTGTCGGGTAATCACGGTGGCCCTGGCAGGCCAGGCCAGCCTCAGCCGGTGAGCCGGGCGGCGAGGAGGCAGACGTCGTCGGCGCGCGGCACACCGCCGGGCAGCATGGCCTGCGCCGTCACGCAGGCCTGCTCAGCGGACCGGATCGTGCTGTTCCGCATAGCGGCGACGAGGGCGTCGAGGCCATCGGTGATGTCGCGGTGGCGGTCCTCGACGAGCCCGTCGGTGTAGAACAGGATCCCGGCGCCCGGGGCCAGGTGCCGGCGGACGGTGGTGAAGGCGCCGCCGCCGGGAACGCCGAGCATGACGCCGGCCGCTGCGTCGAGGAACTCGGCGTGCCCGGCCCCGGCGGTGAGGATCGGCGGCAGGTGCCCGGCGCTGGCGTAGCTGAGCTCGCCGGCGGCCGGGTCGAGGACGGCGTAGACCACGGTAGCCAGGGCGTCGGGCATCAGCCGGGCCAGGGCGGTGCTGGTCCGCCGCAGCACGTCGGCCGGTTCGGGATTCTCGATCGCGTAGCCGCGGAGCAGGTTGCGGAGCTGGCCCATGACCGACGCGGCGCCGAGGTTGTGGCCCACCACGTCCCCGGTGACGAGCCCGGCCCGGCCGCCGCCGATCGGGAAGGCGTCATACCAGTCACCGCCGACGTCCAGGCCGTCCGTGGCCGGCAGGTAGCGCACGGCGAGATCCAGGCCGGCGATCTCCGGCAGGCCGTCAGGCAGCACCGAGCGCTGCAAGGTCTCGGCGATGGTGTGGTCGCGCGCGGCGGCATCGGCGTGGGCCAGGCCGACGGCCACACGGCGGCCGAGTTCCTCGGCCACCGCGACATCAGCCTCGGTGAAGCCGGGCCGCTCGGGGCCGCGGCCCAGGGCCAGGACCCCGACCGGACGCGGCCCAGCCGTGAGCGGCGCCACCAGCACGTTGTCCGGCCGCAGCTGGCCCAGGAGGCTGGCCAGCAGCGGCGGGAGGTCCGTCCGGCCAGCCAGCCGGGATGCCACGTCGCGCACCAGCTGGCTGGTGCCCGTGGCGTAGACGGCCTGGACGGTCAGCTGGCCGACTGTCGGTACCGAGTAGCCGCGCAGATCGGCCGGGACCACGCCGCGGATCCGGTCACGGTAGGCGATCGAGACGGCGCGAAGGGAATCGTCTCCGGCGGGCATGTAGACCAGGCAGAAGTCCGCCATGCTGTCCACCACCAGCCGGGCCGCCTGATGGAGCAGCTCGTGCCGGTCACGAGCGGCCGCCACCAAGTCACCGGCCTGGAGCAAGAACGCGAGCCGGTCCTTGGCGTGGCTGGCTTCGGCCTGGGCGGCCCGTTCCCGGGCCAGCAGCTCGGCCCGTTCCCGCTCGGCCCGCTGCCGGGCGGTCAGGTCGACGACGAACGACGTCCAGCGCATCGGGCTGCGGTCGATCACGGCGGCCCCGATCAGGACCGGCACCCGATGCCCGTCGCGGTGGATGTACTCCTTCTCGAACGGCCGGCAGACCCCGGTCCGCCGCAGCTGCGCCAGAGCCTCCTGCTCGGCCCCGGCCCACTGCGGAGGAGTGATCTTCCGCCAGGCGATGCGCCCGGCCACCAGGTCCTCCCGGGTGTAGCCGATGATGTCCAGGTAGGCGTCGTTGGCCTCGATGATCCGCTGCTCGCCCACTACCACCACGCCGAGCACGTTCGCGTCGCGCAGCCGGCCCATCAGCTCGCTGCCGTCCCTGACGACCGCCTCCGCCCGGCGCTGCTCGGTCAGGTCCCGGATCATCGCGTAGGCGCGTTGCGGCCGCCCGTCCTCATCTCGCGCGTCCGGGACCGCGGTGACCCGCAGCCACCGCGTCTCGCCCGTACGGCCGTGCGGCACCCCCAGCACCGCGTCGGTGACCACCACACCGGTGCGCAGCGCCACTGTCACCGGGAACTCCTCCGGCCGCCAGGGCGAGCCGTCCTCGTGCACGGCCTGCCACGCGGAAGCCAGCGGCCACCTGACCATCTCGCCGGCGTCTACGCCCAGGATCTCGCAGGCGGCCGGGTTGGCCTCGAGGATGACACCATCGGCGGCGCAGTAGACCACCCCCTGCGGCAGGGTCTCGAACAGTGTCCGGTACCGGTCCTCGGTCACGGTCAGCTGCTCGGCTAGCGCCTCCTGACCGCGGCGGTCCCGGACATGCGTGGTCACGTCGGCCGCGAACACCAGCAGCCCGGCCACGGCGCCGTCGGCGCCGGGTACCGCCTGATAGGCGAAGTCGATGAACACCTGCTCGGGCTGGTCACCGTGGCGGCGGATCCACAGCTCAGTCTCATGGCCGCGACGCGGCTGCCCGGTCTCCATGACCTGGCCGAGCAGTTCGAACCATCCCTGGCCGACCAGTTCGGGCAGCGCGGCCCGCGCGGGCAGTCCGGCCACGTCACGGCCGCCGGCAAGCTGCTGGAACTCATCGTTAGCGAACTCGATGACCAGGTCACGCCGGGCTAGGTAGGCAACCGCGGCCGGAACTCCCGACAGCAATTCCCGCAGCCGACTCAGCTCACGAGCCAGGCTCCCGCGCGGCATCGGCACTGATGCCACTACCCCTCCCCAGGACCTGCACAGTACGTCAGCTGACGCAAACAGTATCAGCCGAGCGGGGGAAATACCGCCTGATGTGGCCTATCAAGAGTTTCCCACCGATTTTCGCCTGATCATTTCGCGCTCGAATGGGACAGATCGGCTTTGACGATGCCGCTGCCCTGGTCGCGCACGGAGCGGGCGTTACCGGTCGTGGCGCCCGGGTCCGGTTAGGCGCATCATCCCGGCGGCCGCCTTCAGGCACTGGCCGCGCCACGCGGCGTCCGCTGTGAGTCTCCGGCTGCTTCCCGGCGGGCTCGCGATCCGGCCGCCGCCCGCACGGCGCACACGGGCGCGGTAGGCACCCGATGCTGGGGATTTACCGGATCCGCCACCGACGGCCGTCGTGAGCGGCGACGCGGGCGCACAGGCCCGAACGCCGGTATCATAGGCACCTTGCGTGGTGGGGAGAAGGATCAGTTTCCCGGACGGCGCGGCTGACGGCACGGGCACGGGGTGATGGCATGGCAGTGCGTACATGCGGGTAGAGATCCCGCTGCCGCCGCAAACCGCTGACTACTCATAAATCCGGTTTTCGGCCCTGTTTTTCACACCCAGCCCGGTCATTTTTCTAGCGGCATGCAAATGCCTGCTACAAGGCTGCGGGAGTCCGCTGAAGATGTCGTCTGCGCAGCTGCTGGTCATCTGCGGCGTGGCGTAACAGGGAGGCGACTCCTTGCTGTCGTGGCGTACGTCCTGCGGGCTCATGCGAGACAGCCGCCAGAGAGCGAGGGCCAGCGCTCTGCGGTCCCGTCCGGCGCCACGCCACCGCGCCACCGGTGCGCACGCACTGCGCGCATGAGGCGGAGTCATTACCCGTAACTGCCGAGCTGCCCTCTCACGGGCCAGAAGCCACGGGTTAACCTGCAGGCATGCATGTCCGCCGTCATCCATCATTGGCTTTACGAGCTATGCGCGTATATAAGTCTGGGAGGCCACAGGAAGGTTTATTATCGCCGCATACTGGGCGTTTCCTCTCGCCAGATGGTTCTATTCCAAAGGGGAATACGGATCGGAATACAAATTAGCTGACGGTGCGGAATGACGGCTGGTCCACGCGGAACCCGAGTGCCTGACCGCTGTCGGTCGATCTCAGCGGTCCCGGCGGTAGGTGGCCCACAACCACGCGGCGTGTGCCATCTCGGCCGTCCAGGTGCTCGCGCTCGACTGCGCCACCTCGGCCCACAGCCGGACGTTGGCCGCGGCGAACAGATCGAGGTGCGCCGGGTCAGCAGCCCGGAACGCGGGCAGGCGAGACGCCTGCCGCTCCGCCTCGTGCGGGGGGTGGCCAGCGGCCATGAGGCGGAGCAGCCAGCAGGCCGGGTCGGTCCAGCCGGCACCGAGGGTCGGCCAGGCCCAGTCGATCAGCCAGGCGCGATGCTCCGAGACCAGGACGTTGTCCGGGGTCCAGTCCGAGTGCGTCAGGACCGGCCCGGCAAAGACCGCGGCCGTTTCCTGCTCATCGAGGTACGTCCTCCAGCGGTCCTCGGCCCGCTTGAACAGCCCAGCATCGCTGGGGACCTTGATCGCGCCCAGCGTGTCCATGAGCCGCACCAGCCGGTCGAGGTCGGCTGAGCCCGGGGAGTAGTCAGCGTGGCGGCCGGGCGCATATTGGTAACCCAAGACATTCCACCCGGCCTCGTCGAAATGCCACAGCAGGGCCGGGGAGATCGCGCCGACCAGCGGAGCCACGGCGGCCTCACGGGCCTGGGCGATGACCCGGCGGTGGCCGGACGGCATGCCCTTGGCGAACACCGTGCCGTCGTGAGCGTCGATGACCGCCGCCAGCGGCGAATTCTGCCCCGCGGTCGCGATGCGCACGCCCGTGATGGGACCTGTGCGCTCCTCGATCGCCCGTTTCAGCGGCCTGGGAAGATCACCCCAAGCAATGCGCTGCTCCACGGCGCTCCTCACCTCATGTCCAACGGGGATCCGGTAGATACCGGATCCCCGTCAGGCCGCGCGGGTGCCCCAGCCTCAGTAGGGCTGGCTGCTGCTCGCGCTGCACGAGCACTTCGTGAGCAGCGTATCGGTGTCGGAGACGAACTCGACGGCATCCGGCGCGAGCGCGGCCGGCGTGGCGGTCTCCCAAACATCGGCCACCTCGGGCGGGCGGGTGAGCAGTTCCACGGCAACTGCGGTCATGGGCGTTTCACCTCCTTCCGTGCTGGCAGAACACTTCGAGCGGAGCCTTGGCCTGCCGGTAGAGACTGGCCAGCGGCATGCAGGTCCCGCAGGTCTTCTGAAGGGTGCAGCCGGAGCACCCGCCGTGCCGGGTGACGAGCGTCTCGGCGACGGCGGCCAGCTTGCGCAG
>Ga0335085_10014350_pt1 | contig 11568 bp, 9 predicted proteins | sample Lox_Sample_45_FD_206712 | JGI IMG/M metagenome (GOLD analysis project Ga0335085, IMG submission 206712) | Soil microbial communities from Loxahatchee National Wildlife Refuge, Florida, United States - Lox_Sample_4.5 | ecosystem: Environmental > Terrestrial > Soil > Wetlands | place: USA: Florida... | reverse complement strand
TCCTATGACACGCTCAAGGATTTCGTCGACATTGCGTCCATCGCCGGGCAGCCCAATGTGCTGGTGACGCTGCCGGGGTCGAAGATCAGGACCGTGGCGGACCTCATCGCCGAGGCCAAGGCCAATCCGGGCAAGATCAACTTCGCTTCCGCCGGAGTCGGCAGCGGTACCCACCTCAATCTGGAGAAGTTCAAGCTCGTGACCGGTGTCGACGTCACGCACATTCCCTACAAGGGCACGCAGGAAGTGATGACCGACCTCCTCGGCGGCCGCGTCGAATACTATTTCGGGCCGATCTCGGCGGTGCTGTCCAACATCAACGAGGGCAAGCTGCGCGCGATCGCGGTGACCAGCGCCAAGCGCTCGAGCTCCCTGCCCGACGTGCCCACGATCGCGGAGTCCGGCGTTCCCGGTTTCGAATTCACGCTCTGGTTCGGCGTATGGGGCCCTGCCGGCGTGCCCGCGAATATCGTGAGCAAGGTCTCGGCGGACGTGAACCGCGCGCTCGCCGACCCGGGCGTGCGCGAGCGGCTGGCCAAGCTCGGCAACGACCCGATGAGCATGACGCCGGCCGAGTTCAGCCAGTTCGTGCGCAAGGAAGTCGAGGATTATGCGCGCGTGATCAAGGCAGCCGGCATCAAGCCGCAGTAACGCTGCGCCTGAGGCCGCGGGGTAGTCCCGCCCTCGGCGCTCTTCCCGCGCCGGCCCGCCGCCGCGCGCGGGTCTCTGCCGCGGTCGGAATCGCGGTCGCTGCCGCCATGGTAAGATTTCGTTCGCAAATCCCACATTCCCAGCAGCTCCGTGCCAGCCCGGCCTCAGGCGGTTGCGATACCGAGCGCCGTAGCAAAGGAACCTCGCCATGAATGCCCCGAACGAAAGGGCGGTAAGCCAATCCAGCGTGCCGCTTTGGATCAACGGCAATGCGCGCGCATCGACCGGGACGCGCTCGGGCGCGATCACCAATCCGGCGAGCGGCCAGGTCATCCGCCGCGTCGCCTTCGCCAACGCGCAGGACATCGATGCGGCAGTCAAGGCGGCGACGGCGGCGCTGCCCGCATGGCGCGCTGCGCCGCCGCTGCGCCGCGCGCGCGTGCTGCAGAAGTTTCTCGCGCTGATGCAGGCCAACCAGAAGGAACTCGCGCGGCTCGCCTCGGAGGAGCACGGCAAGACCCTGCCCGACGCGATGGGCAGCGTGCAGCGCGGCATCGAGGTGATCGAGTTCGCCTGCGGCATTCCGCATCTGCTCAAGGGCGAATACACCGACAACGCCGGCACCGGCGTCGACTGCCACACGCTGCGCCAGGCAGTGGGGGTATGCGCCGGCATCACGCCGTTCAATTTTCCGGCGATGGTGCCGCTGTGGATGTTTCCGGTGGCGATCGCCTGCGGCAATACCTTCATCCTCAAGCCCTCGGAAAAAGTGCCTTCGACCAGCATGAAAATGGCCGAGTTGTTCAAGGAGGCCGGGCTGCCCGATGGCGTGTTCAACATCGTGCACGGCGACAAGGAAGCGGTGGATGCGATCCTCAGCCATCCGGGCATCCACGCGGTTTCCTTCGTCGGCTCCACGCCGATAGCAAAATACATCTACGAGACCTGCGCCCGCAACGGCAAGCGCGTGCAGGCGCTGGGCGGGGCGAAGAACCACGCGGTGGTGCTGCCGGACGCGGACCTCGAATTTACCGCAGACGCCTTGATCGGCGCGGCTTACGGTTCCGCCGGCGAGCGCTGCATGGCGATTTCCGCGGTGGTCGCGGTGGGCGCGATCGGCGATGCGCTGGTGAGCGTGCTCAAGGACAAGGCAGCCAGGATCAAGGTAGGCCCTGGTGACGCCGAGGGCGTGGAAATGGGGCCGCTGGTCACGCAAGCGCATCGCGACAAGGTCGCCGGCTACATAGCCACCGGCGTGGCCGAAGGCGCGCAGTTGGTGCTCGACGGGCGCAACAAGAAGGTCGCTGGCTGCGACAACGGCTTCTTCCTCGGCACGACGCTGTTCGACCGGGTCAGACGGGAAATGAAGATCTACCGGGACGAGATCTTCGGCCCGGTGCTGGTGGTGCTGCGCGCGGACACGCTGGAGGAGGCGATCGCGCTCGTCAATGCCAACCCGTACGGCAACGGCACGGCGATATTCACCAACTCCGGCGGCGCGGCGCGCCGTTTCCAGGAAGAGATCCAGATCGGGATGGTGGGCGTAAACGTGCCGATCCCGGTGCCGATGGCGTTCTATTCCTTCGGCGGCTGGAAGAACTCGCTGTTCGGCGACCTGCACGTGCACGGCATGGAGGGCGTGAAGTTCTACACCCGCACAAAGGTGGTGACCACGCGCTGGCCGCACGAAGACACACCCGCGGCCGGGCTCAACATGCCGACCCTGGGCTGAAGCCCCGCGGGAGGGTCGGCAGCCGGCGCCGCCGGCGCGCGCGGCCGCCAACGCAGAATCCGGAGGAAAGGCCATGAACTCAGCGCAACAGCCGTCGCAGCCGCAAAGTCTCGAGCATTACTGGATGCCGTATACAAACAATCGCGCGTTCAAGCTTTCGCCGCGCATGATCGCTTCGGCAGCGGGCATGTACTACACCACGGTCGAAGGCAAGAAGGTACTCGACGGCCTGGCGACGCTGTGGTGCGTCAATGCCGGGCATTGCCGGCCGAAGATCGTCGAGGCGATCAGGAAGCAGGCGGGCATCCTCGACTTTTCCTCCTCGTTCTCGCTCGGCCATCCGCTGCCGTTCGAAGTGGCGCGGCGCATTTCCGAGTTGACGCCGGCGGACCTCGACCACGTGTTCTTCGTCAACTCGGGCTCGGAGGCAGTGGACACGGCGCTGAAAATCGCACTCGCCTACCATCGCCTGAAGGGGGAGGCCACGCGCACGCGCTTCATCGGCCGCGAGCGCGGCTATCACGGCGTAAACCTCGCCGGCATTTCCGTGGGCGGCGTGCCCGCCAACCGCAAGGCCTACGGCCTGATGATTCCCGGGGTGGACCACCTGCGCCACACGCAGGACCTCGCGCGCAGTGCATTCTCGCGCGGCCAGCCCGCTGCGGGCGCCGAGTTCGCCGACGAGCTGGAACAGCGGATCATTCCCTTGCACGATGCGTCCAACATCGCCGCGGTCATCGTCGAGCCGGTGTCGGGCGCGGGCGGCGTGCTGGTTCCGCCGCAGGGCTACCTGCAGCGCCTGCGCCAGATCTGCGACAAGCATGGCATCCTGCTGATATTCGACGAGGTGATCACCGGCTTCGGGCGCCTGGGCAAACCGTTCGCGAGCGAATACTTCGGCGTCACGCCCGATCTGATCACGTTCGCCAAGGGCATCACCAGCGGCACGGTGCCGATGGGCGGCGTGATCGTCAAGCACGGCATCTACGACACCTTCATGCAGGCCGCCGGCAACGGCATCGATTTCTTCCATGGCTACACCTATTCCGGACACCCGCTCGCCAGCGCCGCCGCACTGGGCACGCTCGACACCTATGCGGAAGAGGGCCTGCTCACGCGCGCGCAGACCCTGGCTGCGGATTTCGAGGACGGCGTGCATGCGTTCAAGGGGCTGCCGCACGTGATCGACTGCCGCAACCTCGGCCTGATCGGCGCGATCGAGTTCGCGCCGCGGCCGGGGGCACCCGGCGCGCGCGCGAAGGACGTGTTCGAGAAGTGCTGGGACCGCGGCGTGTTCGTGCGCCCGATCGGCGACAACATCGCCTTCTGCCCGCCGCTGATCGTGGAACGCAAGCATCTCGACGAAATGTTCGGCGTCGTCGCCGACGTGGTGCGCGCCCTGCAGTAGCGGCCCGCGACGCCTGGATTCATGAACATTGCATTTGCCGATATTCAGGCGGCGCCTGGCGTTGCGGCGTTTCAACTTGCCAAAATGGGCAAGTGTTCACGCGCGGGCCCGGACGCATCGGGCAGGGGAGCGCGAGCATGAGCACGGAAATGCGCATCGACGCCGGGCGGCTGTGGGATGCGCTCATGCAGATGGCGAAGATCGGCGCCACCCCCAAGGGCGGGGTGAAGCGCCTCACGCTGACCGACCTCGACCGCCAGAGCCGCGACCTGTTCGCGACGTGGTGCAACGAATCCGGGCTGAGCTTGAGCGTGGACGGCGTCGGCAGCATGTTCGCGCGCCGCGCCGGGCGGAACGCCGCCGCGCCGCCGGTGGTCTCCGGCAGCCATCTGGATACGCAGCCCTCGGGCGGGCGCTTCGACGGCTGCTACGGCGTGATGGCGGCGCTGGAAGTGGCGCGCACCCTGAACGATCATGGCGTCCGGACCGAAGCCCCGTTCGAGGTCGCGATGTGGACCAACGAGGAGGGTTCGCGCTTCCTGCCGGTGATGGGCGCCTCCGGCGCGTTTGCCGGCGTGCACAGCGTGGAGGAAATCCTGGCGGCGCGCGATCTCGACGGCGTTTCCTTCGGCGACGCCTTGCGTGCGATCGGCTACGCCGGCGCGGCGCCCGTGGGCGGGCGGCCGCTTGCGGCCTACTTCGAGGCGCACATCGAGCAGGGGCCGGTGCTGGAGAACACGCGCAATACGGTCGGCGTCGTGACCGGGGCGCTCGGCCAGCGCTGGTTCGAAGTGAAGATCGCAGGCATGGATGCGCACGCCGGCCCCACCCCCATGCACCTGCGCCGCGACGCGCTGTTGGGCGCGAGCCACCTGATCCAGGAGGTCAACCGGCTGGGGCGGGCCAGCGAGCATGCGCGCGGCACCGTCGGCATGATCGTCAACCGGCCCAACTCGCGCAACGTCGTGCCCGGGGAGACGATCCTGTCGGTCGACTTTCGCGACACCGATGTGTCCGGCCTGGATCGCATGGAGCAGGGCCTGCGCGCGGCGGCGTCCGGGATTGCGGCGGAACATGAGCTCGCAATCGATATCCGTCAGACAGTCTTCTTTCCGCCCTGCCATTTCGATCAGGGCTGCGTCGGCGCGGTGCGCGCCGCCGCCGCGGGCCTGGGCTATGCGCACATGGACATCGTCAGCGGCGCCGGCCACGACGCGGTGTACATCGCGCGCGTGGCGCCGACGGCGATGATCTTCGTGCCCTGCGAAGGCGGCATCAGCCACAACGAGACCGAGAACGCCAAACCCGAGGACCTCGCGGCCGGCTGCAACGTGCTGCTGCAGGCGGTGTTGGCCAAGGCTGGGGTCTGAGCGAGGCAGACGGCTACAACCAGCCCGCCTTGCGCAGACGGTAGAAAGCGATTCCGTCCAAGACCGCCATAATGACCAGCGCGAGGGGGTAGCCGAAATCCCAGGAGAGCTCGGGCATGTTCTTGAAGTTCATGCCGTAGACGCCGGCGATCATGGTCGGCACCGCCACCAGTGCGGCGTAGGCCGCGATGCGCCGTGTGGTTTCGTTTTCCTGCAGCGTGATCAGCGACAGGTTGACCGAGATCGCCGTGGTCACCATGTCGCGCAGGCTGTCGATCGACTGGTTGATGCGTATCAGGTGGTCGTACACGTCGCGGTAGTATTCCTGGGTCCGGGCGCAAACCTGCGGCACCCGGCCGCCGTGGAGCTTGCCCGAAGCTTCGAGCAGCGGGCCGGCCGCGTGCTTGATTGTCATCAGCTTCTGCTTGAGTTCGTACAGCGCTTCGATGTTGGAGCGCGTCGAGCTGCCGGAGAAAATGCGCCCTTCCACCGCCTCGAGCTGGTGTTCGAGCGCGTCCAGCACCGGAAAATAGCGGTCGACGACGGCGTCCATGAGCGCGTAGAAAACGAAACCGGAGCCCTGGCGCAGCAGGTGCGGCTCGCGCTCGCAGCGCGCGCGCACGTTGGCGAAGCCGTGCTCGGTGTGGCTGCGCACCGTGAGCAGGTAGTTCGGGCCGACGAAGGCGTCCATTTCGCCGATTTCGATGTCGGCGTCGATCACATCGACTGTATGCAGCACCGCGAACAGCGAGTCGCCGTACTCGTCGATCTTGGGGCGCTGGTGGCCGTGGTGCGCGTCCTCGACCGCAAGCTCGTGCAGGCCGAATTCATGCTGCATGGCGGCGAGTTCGCCGGGGCCGGGGTCCTTGAGCGCGACCCAGACGAAACAGTCCTTGCGGCCGACGTAGTCGCTGATCTCGTCCGGCTTGATGTCGGCCAGCTTGCGGCCGTCCTGGTAGGCAACACAGTTGACGAGCATGTGCGTCTCCGCGGTTTTTCCGCATGATAGGACGGGTAGCGGCCCGCCGCATAGGATAAAATGACAATATTTTCCATTTCGTGACGCCTGCGAGCATGCCCAAGACCAGCCGCCGCACCGCCGAGCTCGGCACCGAGAACGCCTTCGTGGTGCTGGCGGAGGTGAACGAACTCCTGCGCCAGGGCAAGGAGGTCATTTCGTTCTGCATCGGCCAGCCCGACTTCCATACCCCGGTCAATATCCAGGACGCCGCGGTCAAGGCGATCCGCGCCGGGCGCCACGGTTACACGCCTTCGGCCGGGATCGCTGAGCTGCGCGCGGCCGCGGCCGCGGACATGGGGCGCCTGCGTGGTCTCGCCATCGACCCGGAGCACGTGGTGATCGGCTCGGGCGCGAAGCCATTCATCGCCTACAGCATCCTGTGCACGACCGATTACGGCGTCGGCGACGAGGTGATCTACCCCAATCCGGGCTTTCCGATCTACGAGTCGCAGATCCTCGCCTGCGGCGCAGTGCCGGTGCCGTTGTATTTGCGCGAAGCGCGCGACTTCGCTTTCGACCCGGCCGAACTCGAGGCGAAGATCACGCCGAAGACCAGGCTGCTGATCCTCAATTCGCCGCACAATCCGACCGGCGGCATCCTGACGAAGAAAGACCTCGAAGACATCGCCGCGGTGCTGCGCCGCCATCCCGATGTCTGGATCTACGCCGACGAAATCTATTCGCGCCTGCTGTACCAGGGCGAATTCGCGTCGATCGCGTCGCTGCCCGATATGTACGAGCGCACCATCATTTCCGACGGCGCCTCCAAGACCTGGGCCATGACCGGCTGGCGCATCGGCTTTGCCTCGAACCCGGTGCTGGCGCCGCAGTTCGTGCGCTGGGTGACGAACACCGACTCCTGCGCCTCGCACATCAGCCAATGGGCGGCGGTCGAGGCGCTCACCGGACCGCAGGAAGAGCCGCGCATGATGCGCGCAAGCTTCCTGGCGCGGCGCGATCTGATCGTGGGCCTGTTGAACCGGGTGCCGGGCGTAAGCTGCAAACTCCCGGGCGGCGCGTTCTACGCCTGGCCCAATGTGACCGAGGCCTGCCGCATGGTCGGCGCCAGGGACTCCGAAGAGCTGCGCAAGCGCCTGCTCAACGAAGCCGGCGTCGCGGTGCTCGCCGACATCCATTTCGGCGCGCGTGTCCCCGGCGAGGGCCAGCACATCCGCTTTTCCTACGCTGCGTCCAACCAGGCGATCGAGGAGGGCGTCGCGCGCATGGCCGAATTCATCCGTACGCACAGCCGCTGACCGTGAGCACGCGACCGAGCGTCACGGTGGCCGCGATCATCGAACGCGGCGGGCAGTTCCTCCTGGTCGAAGAAGAGGACGATGGGCAAATCCTGTTTAACCAGCCGGCCGGGCATCTGGAACCGGACGAGTCGCTGGTCGAGGGCTGCGCGCGCGAGGTGCTGGAGGAATCGGCCTGGCAGTTCCAGCCGCGTGAGCTGGTCGGCATCTATCGCTGGACCAAGCCGGCTTCCGCATCGAGCGCCGGCGTCACCTACCTGCGCTTCGCATTTTGCGGCGAGCTGGGCGGGCATGACGCCGCGCGCAAGCTGGATACGGGCATCGTGCGCGCGCTGTGGCTCGATGCCGAAGAAATTCGCGCCTCGCGCGAGCGCCATCGCAGCCCGCTGGTGTTGCGCTGCGTCGAAGACTATCTCGCCGGCCGGCGCTATCCGCTGAACGTCCTGAGCGAGCATGTATAGCCGCGGAGCGTGTGGGTTCGCGCTGCTTTGCGCGCTCGCGGCGCCGGCGCTGCGCGCGCGTGCCGAAGAAGTGTCGATCTGCTACAACTACGGCTGTTATGCCAGGGCGCAGGTGGAATACAGCGAGGCGCAGCTCGACGCCCTGCACCGGCTGCTCGCTGCAGCCGGCGACGCCGCAGCCGAGCGCAGGGCGATCGCCGTCGTGATCGGCCGCATGTACGCGATTGCGGGCGAGCAGACGCCGGTATGGCGCGACAAGGGCGGTAACTACGCCGACGCGGGCGCAGACGGGAAGATGGACTGCATCGACCACTCGACCAACACCACCGCCTTCCTCAGGCTGCTCGCGGCGCGCGGCTGGCTCAGGTTCCACGACGTGCTGGAGCCGCTGATGCGCCGGCGTTATTTCTTCGCCGAGCACTGGGGCGCGCGCATGCGCGAGCGCGCGACGCAACAGGTCTATATCGTCGACAGCTGGTTCTTCGACAACGGCCATCCGGCGGCGGTATTCGCGCTCGAGGACTGGCTCGCAGGCATGGCGCCGCATGTCCCCTAAAGAGAAGATCATCGTCGGCATGTCCGGCGGCGTCGACTCGGCGGTGGCGGCGCTGCTGCTCAAGCGCGCGGGCTTCGAGGTCGTCGGCCTGTTCATGAAGAACTGGGAAGACGACGACGATGACGAGTATTGCTCCACGCGCCAGGACCTGATCGACTGCGCCGCGGTCGCCGACGTGATCGGCATCGGGCTCGAGGCAGTCAATTTCGCGGCGGAGTACAAGGAGCGCGTGTTCAGCGCCTTTCTCGCCGAATACCGCAGCGGGCGCACGCCCAATCCGGACGTGCTGTGCAACGCCGAGATCAAGTTCAAGGCCTTTCTCGATCACGCGATCGCGCTCGGCGCCGGGCGCATCGCCACCGGGCACTACGCTGGCGTCCGCCGCGTGGACGCCAGCGTTGGTGAAAACGGTGCCGGCGTGCGCGAGGTCCGGGCCGGAGCGGAGGCGGGCCGCTTCGAGCTGCTCAAGGCCGCGGACAAGAGCAAGGACCAGAGCTATTTCCTGCACCGCCTCAGCCAGGCGCAGCTGGCGCGCGCGGTGTTTCCTTTGGCGCAGCTGAAGAAGACCGAGGTGCGCGCGATCGCGCGGGAAGCCGGCCTGCCGGTGCACGCGAAAAAGGACTCGACCGGCATCTGCTTCATCGGCGAGCGCCCGTTCCGCGAATTCCTCAACCGTTATCTGCCGCGCACGCCCGGAGCGATCCGCACGCCCGAGGGCCGCGTGATCGGCGAGCACGTCGGCCTCGCCTTTTACACGATAGGGCAGCGCAAGGGCATAGGCATAGGCGGAGTCAAGGGCGGCGCGGCCGAGGGCGAGGCCTGGTACGTTGCCGCCAAGGATATGGCGAAGAACGAACTGACGGTGGTGCGCGGCCACGATCATCCGTTGCTGCAGCGGCACGGCCTGAGCGCAGCGGACCTGTCGTGGATCAGCGGCAATGCGCCGGACGCGGCGCTCGACTATGCCGCGAAGACGCGCTACCGCCAGGCCGATGCACCTTGCCGCATTGCGCGCTGCGAGGGCGATCTTCTCGAGCTCGCGTTCGCGCAGGCGCAATGGGCGGTGACGCCGGGACAGTCGGCGGTGTTGTATCGGGGCGAAGTGTGCCTCGGCGGCGGCGTGATTCAATAGGGCCCGCAGCGGCGATGCCGCAACCGCGCCCGCTGCAGCCGCGGCCGGTTGCCCGGCGCCGGGCGTCCTAGTCGGTCGCCTTGACGCCGGCGAGTTCCGCCTGCATCGGCGCGGTATCGGCGAATGACGGGCGCTCCGCCAGCTTCGCCGCGAGTTTCGCCAGGTTTGCATGCAGGACGCGCCAGTCGAACGCGTCGTGGCGGAAGTCGAGATAGCCGAGCGCGGTGCCGCAGGCGATGTCGGCCAGCGTGAATGCATTGCCGGTGCACCAGGGCTTGTCCGCCAGGTCGCGCGCCATCACCGCCACGCCGCGCTCGATCTTGTCCATCTGGCGCTTGATCACGGCCTCGCTTTGCTGCTTCGCCGGACGGCGGCGCTCGAGCACGACCGCGACCGCGGCGTCGAGCACGCCGTCCGCCAGCGCCTCCCAGCGCTTCACCTCGATCTTTTCGCGGTTGTTGGTGGGAATCAGCCGGCTGATCGGGGAAACGCTGTCGAGGAATTCGACGATCACGCGCGAATCGAACAGGGTGCTGTCGTCGTCGAGCACCAGTACCGGCACCTTCCCCAGGGGATTGGCGTCGGCGACCCTGGATTTTTCATCCCAAGGGTCTTCCACTTCGAAAGTGTAATCGATCTTTTTTTCCGCCAATACGATGCGCGCCTTGCGCACATAGGGGCTGGTAAGCGAGCCTAGTAATCTCATTGTGGATTTGCTGCGATTGCTCTTGGAGGGGGCGGATTATAGCATCGACGCCGTTTTGCCCTGAAGCATCGGCTGCCGCGTGCATGATAAAATGAGTTTTGTTGCGGAATTGTCAAACACTGCAAAATGCCCTCGCCGCTGAACGCGCTTTCACCCCTCGACGGGCGCTACTACAAGCAGCTCGCACCGCTCGCCGCCTGTTGCAGCGAAGCGGCTCTGGTCGGCTACCGCGTGCGCGTCGAGATCGAGTGGCTGATCGCGCTGGCGCAGGATCCGCTGCTGGCGGGGATCCGGCCGTTTTCCACCGCGGCCCAGGCCGAGCTGCGGCAGGCGGCGGCGGGTTTCGCCGAAGCCGACGCGGCGCGGGTCAAGGAAATCGAGTCGCGCACCAACCACGATGTCAAGGCCGTCGAGTACTGGCTGCGCGAGCGCTTCGCCGCGAATGAGGAAGTCGCGGCCGCCGCCGAGTTCATCCATTTTGCCTGCACCTCCGAGGACATCAACAATCTCGCCCACGCGCTGATGCTCACGGATGCGCGCGCGAAGGTGATGCTGCCGGCGCTCGGCGGCGTGATCGACAAGCTGCACGGCCTGGCGCACGAGCTCGCCGATGCGCCCATGCTCGCGCGCACCCATGGCCAGGCGGCGACCCCGACCACCCTGGGCAAGGAGATGGCCAACGTCGTGCACCGGCTGCGGCGCGCGCGCGCGCGCATCGCCGCGGTGAGCCTGCAGGGCAAGATCAACGGCGCAGTGGGCAACTACAACGCGCACCTCGCCGCCTACCCCGCGTTCGACTGGGAGGAATTCGCGCGCAGGTTCGTCGAGGCCCTCGGCCTGGAATTCAATCCCTATACCACCCAGATCGAGCCACACGACGCGCTGGCCGAACTGTTCGACGCCTGCGCCCGCGCCAACACCATCCTCATCGACCTCGATCGCGACATCTGGGGTTATGTATCGCTCGGCTACTTCAAGCAGCGGCTGGTCGCCGGCGAGGTCGGTTCGTCCACGATGCCGCACAAGGTCAATCCGATCGATTTCGAGAATTCCGAGGGCAACCTCGGTCTGGCCAACGCCGTGCTGCGACACTTGTCGGACAAGCTGCCGGTATCGCGCTGGCAGCGCGACCTGACCGACTCGACGGTGCTGCGCAACGTCGGCGTCGCGCTCGGTTACAGCCTGCTGGGCTGGGTGTCCTGCCTCAAGGGGCTGAACAAGCTGCAGGCCAACCCGGCCGCCTTGCGCGCCGACCTCGAATCGAGCTGGGAAGTG
>Ga0335085_10014348_pt1 | contig 11568 bp, 10 predicted proteins | sample Lox_Sample_45_FD_206712 | JGI IMG/M metagenome (GOLD analysis project Ga0335085, IMG submission 206712) | Soil microbial communities from Loxahatchee National Wildlife Refuge, Florida, United States - Lox_Sample_4.5 | ecosystem: Environmental > Terrestrial > Soil > Wetlands | place: USA... | reverse complement strand
GGACATTGTACGCTGGTCGATCAACGCGTCGCGCGTCTCGGCGCGATTCCCGGAACTTCGGAAGTGGACGGCGCGGCGCGTGAATTCGCCGCTGCTCTCGCGGCTCGCTGGCAACGAACGAAAGCGGCGATACTGAGTGAAGTCCGGCGCGCCGGAGCCGATCCGGATGCGGCTCTCGCCGAGCGCTGTGTTTCGCCTTCCGATTTTGGGTTTCACAACGCGCTCTTTTCGCCGGCCCGCGGCATCTGTTTCATTGATTTCGAATACGCGGGATGGGACGACCCGGCAAAGATGGTCGGCGATTTCTTCTCTCACCCCGGCGTTCCGGTCGACATGGCATATTTCGAGCGTTTTCTGGCGACGGTCGTGCGCTATGCCGAACGACCGGACGATCTTGTCTGGCGTACGCGTTTGCTGTTTCCGCTGTTCCGCGTCAAATGGTGCTGTATCATTCTTAACGATTTCGTGCCGGATGCGGCGCGGCGCCGGCGCTTTGCCGATCCTGCATTCGACGAAGACGGACGCAAGCGCGCGCAACTTGACAAGGCACAGCGCTTGTTGGATCTGCTCGAGACCGCACAATGATCATAAAAAATTATTTTTCATTCACCGTTTTATCCTGATTATTTATGTCCTATATCGATTTCATGTCGGTGCTGCATAAAAGTACCACGCGCGACTATCTGGCGCGCGTCAACGATCCTGATTACCCGAAAGCGAAGGCGGCCGCGCTTGCCAAACAATGGGGCTACGATTACTGGGACGGCGATCGCCGCATCAATTACGGCGGCTATCGCTACCTCGAAGGACGCTGGGAAAAAGTCGCGCGCGCGATGGTCGAACGCTACGGCATCAAGGCCGGCGACCGCATCCTCGATGTCGGCTGCGGCAAGGGTTTCCTGCTTTATGACTTCACCAAGGTTGTGCCCGGTGTCGAGGTATATGGCATCGATGTTTCCCAATATGCGATCGACAATGCCAAGCCTGAAATCAAGGACCGCCTGCGTGTCGGCAGCGCGGTCTCCCTGCCATGGCCGGACCGTCATTTCGACCTCGTGATTTCGATCACGACATTGCATAACCTGTTTTGTTATGAGCTCGACAAGGCGTTGCGCGAAATCGAGCGCGTCGGTAAAAAGAATAAATACATTTGCGTTGAGTCCTATCGAAACGAAGCTGAAAAAGCCAACTTGCTTTACTGGCAGGTGACGTGCGAGGCTTTCAATACGCCTGAAGAATGGGACTGGTGGTACAAGCTCACGGGCTACACCGGCGACTATTCCTACATTTATTTTGAGTGAGCCCCGTGGCCGTGCCAAAGACAATGAAAGCGGCAATCCTGGTGGAGCAACGCAAGCCGCTTGTCATCGCGGAAATTGCGTTGCCGCAAACCCTTGCACCGGGGCAGGTATTGGTCAAGGTGTCATACAGCGGTATCTGCGGTTCTCAGATCGGTGAAATCGACGGTGCCAAGGGCGCAGACAAATATCTGCCGCACCTGCTTGGCCACGAAGGGTCGGGCACCGTGATGGACATCGGCCCCGGTGTTACGCACGCCAAGTCCGGCGATAAGGTGGTGTTGCACTGGCGCAAGGGGCTCGGCATCGAAGCCGCGCCGCCGGTTTATACCTGGGGCGGCAAAAAGCTAAATGCTGGCTGGGTCACGACCTTCAACGAATACGCTATCGTTTCCGAAAACCGCCTTACTGTCATTCCGGCGGACAGCGACATGGAAGTCGCGGCGTTGTTCGGTTGCGCCGTGACCACCGGTTTCGGCGTGATTGTCAACAACGCCAAAGTCAAAATCGGCGATTCCGTCGTGGTCTTCGGTGCCGGCGGTGTTGGGCTCAACATCGTGCAGGCTGCGGCACTCTCGTCGGCGTATCCGGTGATCGCGGTCGATCTCCACGACAACCGACTCGAGCTCGCAAAAAAAATGGGGGCGACTCATACGGTCAATTCCGCGAAAACCGATGCGCGCAACGCCATTCGTGAAATCGTCGGGCCGGCCGGTCCCGATGTGTTTATCGACAACACCGGTCAGCCTGCAATTATCCAGATGGGCTACGAGTTGACCAAACCGCAGGGCCGCGTCGTCCTGGTCGGCGTGCCGAGGAAAGGCGACGATATCTCGATTTATTCGCTGCCGCTTCATTTCGGCAAGGTGCTGAGCGGATCGCACGGAGGCGAAACCGTGCCTCAGGAAGACATTCCGCGCTATCACGGACTTTACCGTTCCGGACGCATCCGATTGAAAGAACTGTTGACGCACCATTTCTCTTTGAACGAAATCAACGACGCCACTCAAGGCATGCGTGACGGAACCATTGCCGGGCGTTGCCTGATCCGTCTTTAGTAAGGGAAAACCATTAAGCGGCGACGGAGGAAGGCTGCCGTGGAAGAATATAGCCCGAAGCACAAACACAATTTGCAACCATTTTTTACAATCCCGGCAGGATTATTCCAGAGGAATCCTATATAAAAATAACTGTTTGTAAAAATAGGCGCGACGACAGTCGTCGCGGACTGAAAAATGGGGATCAAATTCGCCATTCAGGGGCTCTTTAATCAGGCGGGTTACGCGGTCTTGCGCACGGATTCCTTGCGGGCCATTCTGGACCACAGCAGACGCATCGAAGGTTACGCCTCGTTTCTCGAAGAAAAGCTCGCTGAAATTCCCGATCTGCCCCCTGAAACAGGCAGAAGTAACGTCGCGGCAATTCTTGCCGAAGCTCCCTACATATTCGGCAATATCGAAATGACCGATTCAATGCTGCAGCCGAACGCCGCGTCGGCACTTCCCGGCATATTGATCAATACCGTACCGAAGTCCGGCACGGTGTATCTCTACTCATTGCTGCAAAAGGGGCTGCAGATGGAATACTGGCCGATAAGTCTCGGTTATTTCCCCCGTGATCTTGTGGACCACGCAAAACTGAAAGCTTTATGCTCGAAAGGTGGGCGCGTTTCCGGCCAGCATCTGGATCCCTCGCCGCTCAATCTTTCGATTCTGCAACGCTACATCAAAAAATGGGTGGTGCATATCCGGGACCCGCGGTCTGTGTTGATTAGCTGGATGCATCATCTGGAGCGGCTGTGGAAAATTGACAGGAGTTTCCTGCTCAGTATTTATCCGTCGCCAGACGAAAAATATTTTTCTTTGGGATGGCATGAAAAGATTGCATGGAACCTCGATAATTTTCTGCCTGAAGTGGCGAAATGGATGAGATCGTGGCTCCGCATCGTCGATAGCGGGAAATATGACATTCTGCTGACGACGTACGACGATTTAATCCGGGACGAACGCGCGCTGGTTTCCAGATTGCTGGTTTTTTACGGCATTCCTGAATCTGCTTTTCTGCAACCGGATATAGAGAAATCGATGCAGGTGCACTATCGAAGCGGCCGGATCGACGAATGGCGCGAATCGCTGAGCTCGCCGCAAATTACGATTGCCAACAGGATTGTCGGCAAGGATCTCCTGGAACGTTTTAATTGGTCGGCGCAATAGGCCCCGATTTGTATTCCGGAAGAATGTGCCCCGCCGTCGGTAAAAACAGATGTTGAAATTCCGGCAGCGCCTCGAGTTGTGACAGCATAAGCGACGTGAATTTTTGAGCCCCATCGCGGTTAAGGTGTCCGCCGCGATCCCAACTGGTAAATGCGGTCTGATCGAATACCAGCGCCGGCACACCAAGCGCCTTGGCGGTCTCCAGCACGTGCTGACGACACTCGTTTGCGTGCGGTACCTGGATGAAGATCGCGCTGCCGCCGATCTCTTTCAGATAGTTGCGGGCGCCCTCGATTTCTGCCTGCGGCGCTGGACAATGAGGATCATGCAACACCTCCATCGTTTGTTCTTTTTTTAACGTGTAGCCCGGCACCTTGTCGAGGAACAAATTGCCGTCGGCCGGCGCACGGTAGAAAGTCATCCCCGTTCCCGTCCGGTAAATTTTCCTGATGACCCATTCCGGAAAAAAACGCCGCGCGATCATCTCGATGCGCCAATTGATATTTCTGCTAAATACATTTTTCATCGCATGCCATCGTCCGTAACGCAGGACGGAATCCGCTGCGCTGGTACCGAATTGGCCGAAATTATCCAGCGAGCGATAAAAAAAGTTGGTTCCAGTATTGTCGACATTGATGATCCACAATTTGGGATGCAGGCCATGTTTTTTTATGACCCGCAATAAAAATTCGCCACTGGCATCCCCCGCCGAACCGAGGTTGTAAATTTTTACTCCATATTTTTTTTCGAATTCCCGCGTGGTCCGCCAGTCGAGTCCGTATAGCAGCATAGAGTGGCCGAGAAATATGATATCGGCCTGCCGCGCATAGGCGATTGAATGACCGATATCATGAAAAAATATATCGCGGTCCTGGATTTCCCGGCGTATTCCGTCCCCGTAATTTCGGTACCAAGTGGGATCGCCGTCGAGAGTGATCGCACCCAGATGGTCCTGTCCTGGCGTGTAAACGATGGCTAGGAGCCCGATCACCAGCACGCCGACGGCGGTTATCCAGAATCGGATCAAGGAGGATTTTGTGGCGCCGTCGATATCGTTGACCATCGCTGGATTAACGCACTCAAAATTGAAAGTAGAGAAACTGAGTTCCGTCGCCGGTGGCAAACAGAGTAAGCAACCCGATCAGCAACGTTAGCGCGGTAACGCCCCCCCATAACATGTCGGGTTTCCAGGCCGGCGCCAGACGCCGCCCGTCCGGTTTCAGAAAATCGGTATCCAATGCGGGCCGGAATTTTTTCATGATCTCGAGAGTATTCGGCGTAAAGAACACCACCAATAACAACGCTGGTATGGCGATCTGCGTGCCATGGATCAGGGTCCAGACTAATAGTTTCCCCGTATGCAGATTCAGCCCGGCCATTGCTTTCAGCATGGCGACGGCCGAATCCAGGCTGGTTGCCCGGAAGAATACCCACGCAATCGTCACGCACAGGAAAGTGAGCGCGATGAAAGCCATCCGCAATAACAAGTTCCGGCTGACCGCCACCCGCGGGAAGAATCGCTTCGTCATGGTCCGCCAACCGTGGTTGACGATCAGATAAAGTCCGTGCAGCCCGCCCCACACGATGAAAGTCCACCCCGCGCCGTGCCAAAGCCCGCCCAGCAACATGGTGATCATAAGATTGATGTGGCGACGCATGGGGCCCTTGCGGTTGCCTCCGAGGGGAATGTAGAGGTAGTCGCGCAGGAAGCGCGACAAGGTCATATTCCAGCGCCGCCAGAATTCGATGATGCCGGTCGATTTGTAAGGGGAAAAGAAATTGACCGGCAGGCGGATGCCGAACATATACGACAGGCCGATGGCCATGTCCGAATATCCGGAAAAATCGAAATAGATTTGCAACGCAAAAGCGGTTACGCCGAGCCACGCATCTACCGGACTGACGGCGCTGCCAGTCACGGCAAAAACCGGGTCGGCAATCATCGCCATGCCGTCGGCAAACACGACTTTCTTGAAAAGGCCCATGGAAAATATCGTGCAGCCGACCGCCAGATAGAGCGGGTTGGGCCGCAGCGTATTAGGGCTTCCGAATTGCGGCATCATTTCCCTGTGATGCAGGATCGGACCGGCGATCAAATGCGGGAAATAGGAAACGAACAATGCGTACTTCATTGCGTTGTGCTCGCGTGCTTTTCCACGATAGACATCCACGAGGAATGCGATTTGCGTAAAGGTAAAAAAGGAGATTCCGAGCGGCAGCAGGACTTTGATGAATTCAATATGCTGACGCGTCAAATCGTTGTAGGCGAGAAGAAAAAGATTCGCATATTTGCAATAGGCAAGTATCAGCAAATTTACGGCGACGCCAAATATCAACCATCTTTGCGCGGAACCCCGGATGCCGGAATGCCATTTTTCCGCCAGCACCAGCCCGATCAGATAATTGAAGACGATTGACGAACATAGAATAGGAAGAAAACGGATGTCCCAATAGGAATAAAAAACGAGCGACGCCAGGGTTAGCCAAAGCATCGCCCAGCGCGCGCCGCCGATTTTTGCCAGCACGAAATACCCGCAGACGGTGGCTGGCAGGAAGAAAAAAATAAATTCAATCGAGTTAAACAACATCCTATATGGACCCTCGTTTTTGAGCCGGCATTTTATTTTGTTGCGGAGAGAAAGGCTTACTCAGGTATTTTTAGAAGGATAAAACCCCCGAGAGAAATTCTGACGCGCATCATTTTTAGAGTATTCTTATTATTAGGCAATGTTACAACCAACTAAGAATTATAGAAATATAATTATGCAGTGAGAGAGTCAAGTTAGCCTTAGGTTGAAAAAATCAAATGTCATAGTGATGATGAGCGGGAAACTATTTTTGTCAATCAGGTGATAATTTGGTGGCGTTGGCTGCTACAAAAAATTGGAAAATGACATTGAAAAATACGATGCGCGCTTTGGCTATTACTATCAACCGGCTGCTTGCATTTTTTAATATTGCAATTTCCCGAAAATCAACACTCGACTATTTTAAGAAAACTGCGGCAGAAAGCGACTCCCGGCATGCGGCTATTATTGCAGAGCACGCGACATATGTTTCGCAGTTTGCGTCCATGACTGCGGAGAGGGATGGTTATCGTTCTGCCTACGAAGAAATTTCAACTAGGCTTGCCTATTCTGAGCGTGACGCAACTCTGCATCTAAACGCATATAGACAGGCTCCGCCGAGATTGCGTGCGCGACAGCTTTGCTTTATGCATATCGGAAAAACTGCCGGCACTTCATTGCAGCATCTTCTGCGGGAGACGCTTGAAGCTACGCCCGTGTATACGGGAAGCCCCGAGGATTTTGATACCATCGAGGCGGGAAAACTGGATCACTATGGATTAATTCTTGGCCATTTCTGCTATCGCCACACGGCAAAATTTAGAAAAGAGCGATACTTGGTTACTTTTCTTCGTGATCCGGTCAATCGTGTGCTGTCGAATTATTATTTTCTCCGCGGTTGGAAGGGGGAAATCTATAAAGGAAATAAAGAGATGCTCGAAGCGGCACAACGTCTGTCTTTGGAAAATTTCCTGAAGTGTGATCTGCCCCAGGTAAGATCAGTTACTACGAATCACCAGACGTTATTTTTGGCAGCGGATTTCAGGACCCCGGGCGACCCCAACGATGTGCATTTGCGAGAGAACGCCATTTATAACCTTCGCCAATTCGACTTCGTCGGTATTACCGAAGCTTATGAGGAAAGCGCAGCGTTGTTATTTGCTGATTTGGGGTTGCCATTGCCATCTAAACTGGAAGTGCTTAATGTGACAGAAGACCGGATATCTGCCAATCAAATTCCGCCAGAAACACGGCGCATGATTGAAAAATTAAATGTTTTGGATTGCGCGATATATGCAGAAGCACGAAAAATATTTGAGCAACAAAAAATGCATCCCAATAACAATCTGGCAATATAAATCGCGGTAAGAAATGTTAAAATTGCCTTGCACATGGAACGTAAATGATGACGGCCAGAAGATTTTTAATTATCCGCCGTTGACAGTATGACCAAACCCATAACGACAGTCGAGCCCCAGTATCAGCACCATGTGGACCTGAAAGACGAGCAGGGGTTGACCAGCTTAGGCATCGAAAAAAGCGCGAGTTGGCACATTGATCCGCGTCGCCTGGTATTTGCTCTGTCGCGTTATAAATTTGTCGCGAAAATGCTCAGCGGCATGAATCGTGTTCTCGAAATCGGTTGTGGCGACGGTTTCCCGATCAGAATCGTGCTGCAGGAAGTCAAAAGCGTTCACGGTGTTGATATTGACCCCGTGTTTATCGATGACATTAAACAGCATGTGGATCCCAAGTGGCCGTTTACATTTGCCGTTCATGATATGGTAGCGGGACCGCTAACGCCGGCGTTTGACGCCGCGTACAGTCTCGATGTGCTTGAACATATACCCAAAGAACACGAACGCACGTTCTTGAAAAATACCGTTGACAGCTTGACGGCCAAGGGAATCCTGATTATCGGCATGCCGTCGTTGCAGTCTCAGCAGTACGCATCGCCGCTCAGCAAGATTGGCCACGTGAACTGCAAGGACGGCAATGATCTCAAGGCATTATTACTGGAATTTTTCGATAACGTCTTCGTATTTTCGATGAACGATGAGGTGGTGCATACCGGTTACTATCCAATGGCGCAGTATTTAATGGCGTTATGTACCGGCGTGAAACGCAGTTGATGCCTCGCGACCCTTGCCTAAATTGCGGCGCGAAATCAGTCGAGACCCTGATCAATTTTGGACTACAGCCCCCGAGCAATCGATTTCTTGCCAAAGACGCAGTGGATTCTGAAATGCATTCCCTCGTCGTCGGACAATGTCTGGAGTGCGGCTTGATACAGCTCATTCAGCCGATGCCGGTGTCGATGGTGAAACCGCGGTTCGAATGGGTTACCTATAGTGAACCGGAGAATCATCTGGATGATTTGATAGGGCGCCTGCTTAAGTTGCCGGGGATTTCGACGGAGTCGAAGATCATCGGTTTGAGTTATCTCGACGAGCCTGCGCTGGCGCGTTTCAGCCGTTCCGGGTTTCCGCACGTTCTGCGTTGCGATGCGCAGCGGGATTTCGACATCGCGGATCGGCGCGCCGGTCTCGAAACCATTCAATCCAGGATGACGGAAGAGATCGCGGCAAAGCTGGTGCGTCACCATGGCAAAGCAGATATTCTGCTGGCCAGATATATCGTCGAACATTCCCATAATCCGCGGCAGTTTCTGCAGTCGCTTGCGCAAATGGTGAACCCTGCCGGTTATCTCGTGCTTGAGTTGCCGGACTGCAGCAAGTTCGTGCAGGCGTGCGATTACAGTTTTATCTGGGAAGAGCACATTTGCTATTTTTCGGGGCGTACCGCGGCCGATCTTGCGTCGCGCAGCGGCTTTGAAATCGTGGATCTGATTACCTACAGTCGGCCGCTCGAAGATTCCATAGTAGTCGTGTTGCGCTCGACGGGCATTGACCAGGCGCCCTTATCCGACGCCGGCAAAGATCGTGAATTGGCGATGGGAAAGCGTTTTGCGGAGGCGTTCGGAAATGTCCGCGCCCGTCATCAGAAGTATCTGGCCCGCTTGCGGGCGGAGGGCAAAAAAATAGCGATATTCGGCGCCGGCCATCTGGCCGCAAAATTTCTGAATCTGCTCGACCTGGGGCAGTACGTGGATTGCGTGATCGACGACAATCCTCATAAGCAGGGGCTGGCGATGCCCGGTTCCCGATTGCCGATCATGGGATCGGCCGCATTGAAAGAGCGCGGCATCGATCTTTGTCTGTTGTCGGTGAGCCCGGAAAGCGAGTCGAAGGTTTTGTCCAAGCATCAGGATTTCGCGCAGCGCGGCGGCAGGTTTTCTTCCATTTTTGCACTCAGTCCATTGGCGCTTCACCCGGAATGAACATGAACCTGCGCAAAATCAGCGATGAGGTCTTTGTAGCGTCGGACCCGATCGTGAAAATCGGGCCGGCTGAAGTGGCTTTCGTCAAGCAACAGGCGTTGCTCAACCAGCGTAAACGGGCGCGCATTTGCGCGCACAAGACTAATGACGATGCGCTGCACGAAATGATAATCGCCATTGCCGCCGCCAGTTATGTCCGCCCACACAAGCACCTTCACAAGGCAGAATCATTTCACATCGTTGAAGGCGAGGTGGATGTGGTGGTGTTTGACGATGTCGGCGGAGTCGTCGAGGTCATCGAGCTGGGCGGCCCGCTGACGGGGCGCAACTTTTTTTATCGTCTGGCGCAGAGTTCGTTTCACACCTTGCTGATCCGGAGCGAATTTTTGGTGGTGCATGAGGTGACTAACGGTCCGTTCCTGCGCGAGGCAACGCTGTTCGCGGCGTTTGCGCCGCAAGAGGAGAACACGGCTGAGGCGCGGGATTACATGAAACGGGTGGCAATAATGGCGCAGGAATTCCGCCAGGCAAGTCACACGATCGTCTGATCAGACTATGACAAGTTCGCTGGTCATCGGCGGTACCCGCGGCCTCGGGCGGGAAGTGGTAAAACTGTTCAGTAAAGCAGGGCATCGGGTTTCCGTGATCGGTCGGCGGTTGCCCGTGGATGCCGACCGCGACATTCCCAACACCACTTACTGGGCCGCCGACCTGGCGGACGCGATACAACTGAAACGTGCGCTGGAGCAGGCAATGATCGGCGCCGGCAAGCTCAGTTATCTGGTTTTTTGCCAGCGGTATCGCGGAGAGGGTGACAACTGGCAAGGGGAGCTTGATGTCACCCTTTCTGCGACAAGGCTGATAGTGGATACGCTTTCGCAGCACTTCGATCCGTCGCAAGACCGGGGCATCGTCATGGTGAGTTCCGTCTACGGCGATCGCGTCGGCGACGGGCAGGACGTCGGCTATCACGTGGGCAAGGCCGGTCTCAATCAGCTGATGCGGTACTACGCCGTCAACCTGGGTCGTCAGGGCATACGCGTGAATGGCGTGACACCGTTTACTTTCCTCAAGGAAGAGTCGAAAAATTATTATCTTGAGAATCAGCCGTTGCATGACCTCTACAAAAAAATCATCCCGCTGGGCCGCATGGCAACCAGCGCCGACAGCGCCCAGGTCATCGCATTTCTATGCAGTCCCCAAGCAGGTTTTATCAACGGCCAGAACATCTATGTGGACGGCGGCCTGTCACTGGTGTGGCCGGAAACCATCGCAAGAAAACTGACATCGCTATGAGGTTATCGATTACATAATGAACAGCCATGTTAAGCGTCGCGATACCTGTCGCATGTGCAATAGCCGTCAGCTCGAACTCGCACTGCCGATCAAAGCATCGCCGATCGGGGATGCCTATATCCCGGCCTCGCGTCTCGGCGAGATGCAGGAGTGTTATCCGCTCGATCTGTATCTCTGTTTAGATTGTGGCAATTTGCAGAACCTGGACATCGTCGATCCGGAGATTCTGTTTCGCGATTATCTGTACGTAACCTCGAGCTCTCTCGGTTTGGTCGAGCATTACCGTAAATATGCCGAGCAAGTGCTCAACGGGTTTCAGTGGAAGCCCGGATCGCTGGTGGTGGAAATCGGCAGCAATGATGGATCATTGTTGCGCTTCTTTAAGGATGGGGGGATGCGCGTGCTCGGGATCGATCCGGCGCGGCAGATTGCCGAGAGTGCGACCGAAGCGGGGATTACTACACTGCCCGAATTTTTTACATCAAGCATCGCGAAGGAGGTTCGCAAGCAGCATGGGCCGGCATCGATAGTCGCAGCGAACAATGTGTTTGCCCATGCCGATGACCTGGCCGACATCGTGAGGGGAATCCGAACGCTGCTTGCCGATGACGGAATCTTCGTATTCGAGGTCTCGTATCTGGTGGATATCGTCGATAATTTCTTGTTCGACACGGTCTATCACGAACACGTTTCGCATTACTCTCTCGCGCCGCTCACCCGGTTTTTCGAAAGTCTGGGAATGGAATTGTTTGACGTCCAAAGAATCGGTTCCAAGGGCGGATCCATTCGCGGGTTTGCCCAACGCAAACCCGAGGGCAAGCGCAAGGTCGAACCTGTCGTTGGAGAATTGCTGG
>Ga0335085_10014347_pt1 | contig 11569 bp, 10 predicted proteins | sample Lox_Sample_45_FD_206712 | JGI IMG/M metagenome (GOLD analysis project Ga0335085, IMG submission 206712) | Soil microbial communities from Loxahatchee National Wildlife Refuge, Florida, United States - Lox_Sample_4.5 | ecosystem: Environmental > Terrestrial > Soil > Wetlands | place: USA... | reverse complement strand
GGTGTTACATTCCGGCCGTAATACAAAAGGGGAGGGCAGCCATGACCGCTGAAGCACTGGAACACACCGGTCCTGTGGAGACGCAGTTCGGCAAGGTGCAGGGAACGCGCGCCGGCGGCGTTTCCGCGTTTCTTGGCATTCCCTTCGGCGGCGATACGAAAGCAAGCCGTTTCAAACCGGCGCCGGCGCCCAAGGCGTGGACGGGCCTGCGCGAATGTTTCGCGTTCGGCGCAATGGCGCCGCAAGGAATGATCCATATGTCGAATCGGCCCGGCGCTGCGGCGAACACTGATTTCCTGCGCACCGTCGCTGCGATCCTTCGCGCAGGCACGGCGGCGCCGGGGCCGGAAAGCGAAGATTGCCTGTTCCTTAATGTCTACACGCCGCAGGCGTCGGCCGCGCAAAAACGCCCGGTCATGGTGTGGCTGCATGGCGGCGCGTTCGCGATGGGATCGGGCGGAAATTCCGGCTACGACGGAAGCGCGTTGTGCCGGCGCGGCGACGTGGTGGTGGTCACGATCAATCATCGTCTCAACGCGCTGGGCTATCTCTATCTCGGCGCGCTGCACGACGATTTCGCCGATTCCGGCAATGTCGGGCAGCTGGACATCGTTCAGGCGCTCAACTGGGTGCGCGACAATATCGAAGCCTTCGGCGGCGATCCGCGCAACGTGACGATCTTCGGCGAAAGCGGCGGCGGCGCCAAGGTGAGCACGCTGCTGGCGATGCCTGCCGCCAAAGGCCTGTTTCACAAAGCCATCGTGCAGAGCGGTCCCGCCGTCACGCTGGTCGACAAGACCGACGCCGAAGAGATCGCCGATCGCACGCTGGCTGCGCTCGGCGTCACCAAGGCGGACGTGCACACGCTGTTGACGCTGGACTGCAAAGCCATCATCGAGGCCGCTTCCGCGGTGCGTCTGCCCGGCGCCGGCCTCACCCGGCGCGCGCTGGCGCCTGTCGTCGACGGCAGATCGCTGCCGGCGCACCCTTTCGAGCCGAGCGCTCCGGACGTGTCGCGCGACATTCCGCTCATGATCGGCACCAACAAGGACGAGGCGACGCTCTTCTTCATGGCCGATCCTGATTTCGGCAAGATGACCGCCGAGCAGGTACGCCAGCGGTTCAAGGCCGATCTGGGACCGAAGGGCGATGCAGCTTTCGAGATTTATCGCGCGCGCCGTCCCGACGACCAGCCGACCTATTGGGGAACCGCGCTCGGCACCGATCTGATGTTCCGCAACGATTCGATACGTATGGCCGAACGCAAGGCGGCCAGGCGCGCCGCGCCGGCTTTCATGTATCGGCTCGACTGGGAACCGCCGATGCTCGACGGCATTTTGCGCAGCACGCACGGGCTCGACATTCCGCTGATGTTCGACAATCCTGGCACCGCGCCCAGGCTCGTCGGCACGGGCCCCGAGCCGAAGAAGATCGCCGCCGTGATGGCGCAGGCTTGGGTCAATTTCGCGCGCACCGGCGATCCGTCACAAGACGCGCTGGCATGGCCGCCCTATGAGGAAACGCAGCGCCGGACGATGATCTTCGACGTGAACAGCCGTGTCGTTTCGGATCCGGATGGCGACGTGCGCGCGTTCTGGAACAACGCATGAGCGGGATGACAGTCTTGCGGCCATGAAGGCTCCGCGTGTCCGGAGCCGGATTGAGCGGTCTGCGTGCTTCGGCGGGATCGCGGCGGTCATATTCAGCAAGCCCAGCTAAGCGCGACCCCGCATCTATGGCATAGAACACTGGCCATGAAGCCGCGCACGCGACAAGGCTATCACCATCGGATCGCAAAGGTGATCGAGACCATTCTTGCCGATCCGGGCGGTGAGCACACCGTCGAAAGTCTGGCGTCAATAGCCTGCATGTCGGCCTTTCATTTTCATCGGATCTATCGGGCGATGACCGGCGAGAGCATCGCCGAGACCGTGCGCCGCGTGCGGTTGGCGCAAGCCGCCCGCGCGCTCGGAGAATCGGGCCAGGCAGTGACGAGCATCGCGCTGGACGCCGGATACGACAGTCCGCAGGCCTTCTCCCGCGCCTTCCGCCAGTTTGCAGGCGTCAGTCCCGTCATGTTCCAGGAGCGGCATCACGCACTGACGCGCGCGAAGGAAGCATCCCTTTCATCGCAGGTACGGATCACCGATGTCCCCGCATCCCGCGCTCTGGCCCTGCGCCATGAAGGCCCGGTCGAAACCATTGGCCACACGTGGCGCAGGCTCGGCGCCATGCTCCGAGATGCGGTGCCGCTCGAGAGGATGCTGGGCCGCGTCGGCATGTCGATCGGCGATCCGGAGGGTGGAGACAGCTTCGTCTACCACGCTTGCGTACTGACCGGACCATCCGAGCCGCCGGTCGCCGGCCTGGAGCCGATGGCGATCGCCGGCGGCTGTTACGCGAGCTACCGTCTGGTGGGGTCTTACGGACTGATCGCCGCAACCTATCGCGCAATGTTCGGCGGCTGGCTGCCCCGGAGCAACCACGAGTTCGATGACCGCCCTGCGCTCGCGTTCTACCGCTCGCCGTGGGTGCATGGCGACCGCGCCGATTGCGTCACCGACGTCATGATCCCGATCAAGGAGTTTTGAGATGTGCAGAAAGCTGCTGCTTGCGGTTGCCATGCTGGGCGTGGCCGCGACGTCGGCGCGCGCCGCCGACCGTTCGGCGCCGTTCCATGTCGGCGAGACCATGCGCGTGTTCCACCCGACCGTAGAGCGCTACTGGCGCGGCGCGCGCACGCAAGCGCTGGCTACCGCCATCTGGTATCCGGTCGATGCGGCTCTCGCCGAGCAGCCGCACGACATCGGCCCGCCGGATAAACCGTTTTTCCTCGGTCACCCGCTGGCCCCGAACGCGCCCATTGCTCCGCAGAGCGCGCGTTATCCGCTGATCGTGCTTTCGCATGGCACCGGCGGCACCGCCGAATCCATGAACTGGATCGGCGCCGCCCTGGCAGCGTCAGGCTACGTCGTCGCGGCAGTCAATCATCCGGGCAACAACGCAATGGAGCCGCTGACGTGGGACGGTTTCACGCTGTGGTGGGAGCGCGCGACCGACCTGTCGGAAGTGGTGGACGGCGTGCTGGCCGATCCCGTGCTGGCGGCGCATATCGATTCCACGCGCATAGGCGCGCTGGGTTTCTCGCTCGGCGGCTATACCGTGCTCGCGCTTGCCGGCGCGCGTACCGATCTTTCCGCCTTCATGGCGTTCTGCCGCAGCCATCCTGCCGACGCCGTCTGCGCTCCGCCGGAAATGGCGCGCGTCGTCGATCGGCCCGCACCCGGCGCGGAGCGTTCGCCACAGGCCGAAGCTTCGCTTGCCCGCTCCGGCGCATCGTACCGCGATCCGCGCATCAAGGCCGTTTTCGCGATCGCTCCCGCGGTAGGCCAGGCGTTCGATGCGAAATCCTTCGCAGATGTATCCACCCCGGTCGAACTGCTGGCCGGCGACAGAGACGCCAACGTACCCGTGCCGACCAATGCCGGACACATCGCCTCGCTGCTGCCGAACGCCGAACTCACGCTGTTGCCGGGCGCGGGCCACTACACATTTCTGCCGGTGTGCGGGCCGGCGATGGTACAGACCATGCCTCAGCTGTGCGCCGATGCGCCCGGAATCGATCGCGCCGCCGTCCACGCCGCGGCGATCGACAAAGCGCGCACATTCTTCGCGCGAGTCCTCTGAGCGGAAACGGCATGCGCGAACCGGGAGGCGTTCCTCAGCGCGGTTGCAGGCCGGACCGAACATCTGCACCATGCCGGCAGCTGGATATCGGTGGGGAATGCAATGCCGCGCGTGTTTCGGACTGTCTTGATTGGCGCACTCTTGATCGCTGGACCAACCTTGGCGATCGAACCGTTTCCCGCAAGTTTCCACACGGAAACCGTCGCCACCAACGGCACGAGCCTGCATGTGCGAACCGGCGGTCATGGACCTGCGGTCGTCATGTTGCATGGTTTTGGCGATACGGGCGACATGTGGGCGCCGGCGGCCGCAGTGCTGGTACGCGACCATACCGTCGTCGTACCCGATTTGCGTGGCATGGGTCTCTCCGCGCATCCGGACGCGGGCTACACGAAGAAGAATCAGGCGCTCGATATCGCCGGCCTCATGGATGCCCTGAATATCCGGAACGCCGATCTCGTGACGCACGATATCGGCAACATGGTGGGCTATGCACTCGTGGCGCAATTTCCCAGCCGCATCGTCAGATGGGTGGCGATCGACGCACCGCTGCCGGGCATCGGAAACTGGGACACGATCAAGCAACAACCCTTGCTCTGGCATTTCAATTTTCGCGGTCCCGACGAGGAACGGCTCGTTGCCGGCCGCGAGCGCATCTATCTCGACCGGTTCTATGACGAACTCTCCGCCGATCCGCGGAAGATCGACGAAGCGACGCGCCGGCACTACGCAGCTCTCTACGCGCTGCCGCATGCCATGCATGACGCTTTCGAACAGTTCGGCGCCTTCAATCAGGATGCGATCGACAACCAGGCGCTGCTCGCAAGAGGCGGCAAGCTCACCGTGCCCGTCCTTGCATTGGGCGCAGAGAAATCGTTCGGGGCGGGAGAGGCCAAGGAGTTGCAGTTCGTGGCAGCGAACGTGACGATGGGCATCGTGCCGAACTCGGGTCATTGGATCATGGATGAAAATCCCAAGGCGACGACCGCAATGATCGCCGATTTCCTGTCGGATTCGCGCAAAGCCCAATAAGTGCCGGCGCCAATAAGTGCCGACGACCGGCCATCGCCGTGCGTGTCCGAAGGCGCACGGCCCCGACAGTGGAGTGGCCCGGCGTGAAGGTGCCGTTCCGCTCGGACCGTGCCGACACCGGCTGAGCCGCCGCCTTTACGCCGTCCGTGGAACGCAATACATTTGCGCATGCGTCCGGTGGGGGGATAATGGCGGGCCGTTGCCGCGGCTATCGGTGACGGTCGCATTTTCGTGTCCAGCGATGCGTTGCGCCGGCTGACGGGAGCGCTCACCGTCGGCGAGACCCTTGCGGAAAAAGGCGGTCAGTGCATGTACCAGCCGCTATCGACATTGATGGCCTGGCCCGTGACCGTGCGGGCCGCGTCGGATGCGAGGAAGAGGGCCATATGCGCCACGTCCTCGGGGGTGCTGGCAAGCCGCAACGGCGTATCCTCGAGCGACTTTGCGTTCTGCTCCTCGTAGCTGACACCTCTCTCCTTGGCGATGCGGCGAATGTAATTGCGCCGGAGTTCCGTATCGATCGGGCCGGGAACGACACAGTTGCAGCGAATGCCGTACTCCCCCAGCTCGAGAGCGAGGGCGCGCGTGAAGACGATCAACCCGCCTTTTGCCGCTGAATAGTGCGTCTTGCGCGGCATGCCCTTCTGCCCGGCGCCGGACGAGAAGGTGAGGATCACGCCTGTGCGGCGCTCCTTCATGGAACGGCGTACGACCTCGCGGCTGCACAGCATGGCCGCGGTCATGTCCGTGGCGACGGTTGCATTCCAATTCTCGAGGGTCTGTTCCCAGATGTATTTGTCGGTGCCGGGGATCGCGGCGTTGCTCATCATGATGTCGACCTTGCCCCAGCGGCTCATCGCGGCATCGACCATCTCCGCGATATCGGCTTCTTTGGTAACGTCGGCGCACACGGCAACCGCCGCGTCGCCGATCTCCGCGGCGGCCTTCTCGACCAGTTCTTTACGCCGCGCCGCCAGCACGACTCTGGCGCCTTCGGCGGCCAGCATCTTCGCCATGACAGGTCCGAGCCCCGTGCTGGCACCGGTGACGATTGCGACTTTGTCGGTGAAGCGGTCCATAGGCGTGGCTCCCAAAATTGCGACACGTCCCGAAATGTAATCGATGGAAACCGTCGGGGGAACCGAAGTGCCCTCTGTTCAATTTAAATCTGTCATGGCCCGTGATATCGCGAGTGGCTGGCCATGAAGTTTGGGGTCACAGGAAGTTTGAAGTTGGGGTCAGGTGCGCCGGGAGACCGGCAAGGCTACGATTTTTACTCTGACCCCAAACTGCCCAGTTTATGAGCTGCCGGTCAGGAGGCATTGATCGTCACGTCGACGGGTGCAGAGGGGACGCCGTTGGCGATGACCTGCAGCGTGCTGGCGCCGGTTTCTATGTTGTTGGGCAGGAGGAAGCTGAATGAGCTTGGCGCGTTCGCGGCGATCGACATCGTGCTGTAGGCGAAGGTGTAGGCATAAAACACGTGCTGGGTGGCATTGTTCTTGACGAGCAGCATGGGATAGTTCGTCGCCGCCTGCGCGTCGTCACCGTACATCGCGCCTTGTGAGCGTCCGTTCAGCTGTTTACCGCTCAGGACGTACGAAACACCAGGTGCCAGCGTGGAATTCACGCTCGTGATGGTCGGCACATAGGTGGCGAGCGTTGCTCCTTTGGGCGTATAGATCTCTGCCGGGGAGATAACCCCGTTCGTCACGAAAATCTGGCCACTGGGAAGTTCCAGGAAATTGTATTGGCCTGAAGGAATGTTCGAATCCCGGAGCGGGTCCGAGACCTGCACAATGCTGTTGTTTCTCGTGAACTCGAAAAAATGCGTTGGGGCGGTGCCGTAGCCGGCGCTGGCAGCGAAGAGAATACTGCCGGTGCGCAGAAGCGCTGCGGGCGCGTCCGCAAGCGTGCACGGCGAGGTGCCGTCCGTCCCGCACAGGCTGGGCACCACCGGACCGGACGACCAGGTCTGCGTCACGGTATTGTAGATTGCGGTTGGGTCGGTGGCCGGCGTTTTGCACCCGGTGTTGCCACCGAAGGCTACGAGTGTCGGGCCACGCAACACGGCAGGTCCGATCTCATTGAACCCGCAAGGATCTACGAGCGAGACGGGCGTGCTGCCGGCGCTCGACCACATGTTCGTCGATTGCGTGAACTGCTCCGCCGCGTCGGGGGAGCCATAGATGTCGATGGTCAGCACATTGCCGTTCGGCAGCAAATCGTAACCCTGTTCGTCCTGAAATTGTGCACCGTTTTCGTCCGGAGCCGGGACGGGCGACCAGGCGAGGTTGTTCTCGTTGAAGCGATAATTCTGGTAGGGCTGACTGCAGCACGGTGCCAGCACGAACACACCGTTGCGCAGCACCACGCTTGCCGCATCGCCGATTTCCTGAGCACCTATGGCGGCAGGCGGCTTCACGGCCTTCCATTCATCGAACAGGGGGTCGTAGATCGCACCATCGTTCGTGTCCTGGAGGCTGCCATTGTTGTATTCGCCGCCGACGACGAGGACGCGCCCATCGGGCAACACAGCCGAGGCAAAATAGCGGGGTGCGTATTGCGTGCCACCGATCACGGGCGGAGTTGCGGCTTGGGTCCAATGTCCAGCGGCGTAATTGCCGAACCGGTTGGGGGTCAGGACCCACCAGTCGGAGCCGAGGCAATCGTGCACGAGAACATTGCCATCGTGAAGAAGCAGGGGATTGCAGAGACCGGTTGGACCGGCCGTCACCGTCGTCCACGTGCCGCCGCTGGGGAACGCTACGCGCTTTGACGCCGGCGCCGAACGCCTCGCTTGCGTATAGTGCGCCATGAATTTTGTCATCTCGTCGGGATGGGCGAGCAGATATTGCGCCTGCGGCCGGGACAGGTGGGGCAGCACCATCGGTGTAGCCGCGGCGGCCGCGGAAATGACTGAAAGCGCGCACGTGATCGCGAACGCGACTCTTGCCATGGAGTACATTGGAGATGCCCCTTCCCGGTTTCGGAAATTCAACCATACCCGGCCGCCTGCTGGCAATTTCGATTCCGTCCGCTGGCCAACGAAAAAGCGGATCGGGACGCGAGGAAGTTTGGGGTCAAAGTAGAAACTCCAGTTCAGCCGCGCTAGCGTAAGCTCGGAGGTGTCTGGCAGGGGAGAAGCATGGCTCGTCCACGATTTTTACTCTGACCCCAAACTGAAACTGTGACCCTGACCCCAAACTGAGGAACCGCAGATTTGCGGTCATCATGGCCGGAGCGGATCGACGATCGCTAAGAACGGAAACCGCGCAAAATCGGAATCGCGCGTGCAAATTCGGGCAATTCCGTGTTCGCGCATGAGGATCGCCGTGTGGCAGTCGTGAAAAATGTTGCCGGCGAGTTCGGGCTGTTCAGCGATCATTTCGGCGGCTACTTCGGAATGCCGATCCGTCGGAGCGAGTATCTCCAGTCCCGGCGACGCCTGCAATGCCGCGACAAATTTCCATGCCGCTTTCGCATTCCACGGTTTCTTCAAGACGCGCGGATGTGTGATGACGCGCAAGAATTCGTAGATAATCGGCCACGTCGTGAACCACGCGCCTGGATGAGCCCGCTGATTTTCAAGCCATCGGCGACACTGGTCATGGAACGGGGAATCTGCATCGGCGGCATACACCAGGACATTGGTGTCGACCACCAGCATTATTCCCCCTCCATCGCGCCATAGAGCGCGTCGCGGTCAGCCACATCCACGAGCAGACCGCCACTGCGAAACGTCGGCAGAGCAGGAAGATCAACCTTCGGCGGGACGGGCTTCAGCAGCAAGCGCAGCGCCGTCTCGACCAGTTCGGACATCGTCCGCCCTTGCCGGGCAGCCTCGCGCCTAAGCGCCCGCATGACCTGATCGTCGATATTGAGCGTGGTCTTCATATGGGTAGCCATACCTATAATATGGGTATATGGCAAGCGGACACATCTCCGAGAGACCACGTCCCCAAGGTTGACGCCAATCCGGGCGACGTCGAGAGGCTCGGGCATTCGAGTTATTCGATTCGCCGCGCGGACGCGCGCCGGCTGGGTCCCGGATCGCCTTCGCGCAGAGCACTCGGCGTCCGGGATGACAGCGCAGAATGCAGGAAGGTCGAACCGTCCGGCACTGTTTGGTCTGCCGGCCGGATTGTGGTTATACGGTACATCGCCGGGCACCGCGGGGGACAGCATGGATGCCATCTTTGCGAAATCCGCCTGGCGGCTGATGCCGTTTCTCGGGCTGCTCTACGTCGCCAATTTTCTCGACCGCGTGAATGTCGGATTCGCGGCGCTGGGCATGAACCGCGATCTCGGGCTGTCGCCGGAGATTTACGGCCTCGGTGCCGGCATCTTCTTCGTCGGCTATTGTCTGTGCGAGGTGCCGTCCAATCTCGTTCTCGAACGCGTGGGCGCGCGGCTGTGGATTTTCCGCATCATGCTCACCTGGGGCGTCGTGTCGGCGGCGACCGCCTTCGCGCGCGGGCCCATCAGCTTCTTCGCGTTGCGTTTTCTGCTCGGCGTGTGCGAAGCGGGCTTCTACCCCGGCATCATGCTCTATCTGACCTACTGGTTTCCGCAGAGCTCGCGGGCGCGATTCAATTCGCTGTTTCTGGCGTCCATCCCGATCGCCAACGTGATCGGCGCGCCGATATCCGGCACAATCCTTTCTCTCGAAGGCATGGCTCGCCTGCATGGCTGGCAGTGGCTGTTTCTCATCGAGGGAATCCCGTCCTGCCTGCTTGCCTTCGCAGTGCTGGCGTACCTGCCGGACGGCCCCAGGCATGCGCGCTGGCTGACGGACGAGGAGAAGCAGATTGTGGCCCGCGCCATTGCGGCGGAAGCGCCGGATCGCGGTAGCCTGCTGAATGCGCTTGGCGATCATCGCCTGTGGCTGCTGGCGTGCGCGGATTTCGGCATCGTGCTGGCGACCTACGGGTATGCGCTGTGGCTGCCGCAGATCGTGGCGGGCATGGGCTATTCCGGATTTGCAACCGGACTGATGGTCGTCGTTCCCTATGCCGGCGGACTGGCGGCGATGCTGGCCTTCGCGCATTCGAGCGACGTGCGCGGCGAGCGCGTCGGCCACATCGCGCTGGCTGCTATCGGCGGGGCAGGGGGATTCGTGCTCGCCGCCGCAACGCAGGATCACATGGTTCAGCTGATGGCGCTGACCATCGCCGCGATGGGCATCTATGCGGCGCTCACGACGTTCTGGACGCTGCCGCAGTCGTTTCTCGGCGGCACCGCCGCGGCAGCCGGGATCGCGCTCGTCAACGCCGTCGCCAATCTTGGCGGCTTCGCCGGGCCTGCGCTGATGGGCTGGCTGAAGCAGCACTCCGGCGGATACGGGCAGGGATTTCTGGCCCTGGCGGCGGGCCTCTGCGCGACCGCGCTTCTCGTCACGGCGATGTCGGGCATGCTCAAATCAGCCGTCCGCGTCTGAGACCGTCCATCCGGACCGCGCGCTATGGTGTGCGATGCGATCTGGTTCGCACGCTCAAATGAGCTGTCATGCCGGCCAAGCCGCGTCTTCGCCGGGATGACAGCCAAAAAAAAATCACAGGGAGGCAGTGAGACGGTGAGGCATCCATCTCTCATTGCCTCACTGTCTCCTTGTGAAACTTATTTTGCGCCTTGCACGAAAAAGCTCTCACGCGGAGGCGGGGAGCCGCGGAGAGGTCACAGTGGCTCGGAGATCCGAATGGCGCCCGTGCAGAGTGCGGCTCAGTCTCTCCGCGTGAGAAACAATTTGCACTACGTCCGGCTGATCAAGGTGGGGATGATCATCGGCAGATCGCTGGTCTGCAGCAGTCCGGGCTTCGCGGCGACGACATAGGGCGCTGCGTTGACCACCGGGTGCGCCGTCAGGCCCGGCGAATACTCCGCGTAATCCTTTTCCGCCACGTCGAAGGCGATCGACACGTCGAGCGCGGTATCCCCTTTGATCTGCATGCGCCAGCCCGAATCCCGAAGCTCCCAAGCCGGGTCGAGATCGCGCGCGACATACCAGGTGGAATAGCGCCTGAGGAGCGGTTCGCCGTTGCGCAGGCCGATGACGCCCATGCGGATGGCGCCGATCGTGCCGGCTTCGATCGGACCGATGGCGATCGTCTCGCGCTTGCGCGTAACGGCATATTCGACGCTGCCGGCGACTTCGTCGAGCGGCAGGCCGACCGCATCGGCGAGCGCGCGAAAGCTCGGGCCGGTGCTGTCCAGCGTCGGCGGCTGGCGGGCATCGTCCATCGTCGCAAGATCGGCGCCGAATCCGAGACGCGCCAGCATGATCGGCGAATTGCGCGTCGACATGTCGGCATAGTCGCTGATCGTCAGGCATTCGAAGTGCCGCTGCATCGCCATCAGCGTCAGCGGCATCAGTTCGGTGCTCCAGCCGGGGCTCGAGCCCGTGGAATAGAGCGAACTGTTGCCCTTCGCGCATGCCGATTCGAGCCGGGCGCGGTCGCCGGCCGCGATCGAGGCGCGATGGTTGAAGCCGAGACAGGCGGTGGCAATGTTGATGCCCGCTTCCAGCAGGCGGCACATGTGGTCGAGATCGGCAAGGTCGGGCAGATAGACCACGCAGTCCGGCCTCGCCGCGATGACGTCATCGATGCTGCGCGTCGCGCGCACTCCGATCCGGCCGGCGCCGCAAAGCTCGCCGGCATCGCGATCCGCCTTGGCATCGGAAAACACTCGAACGGCGACCAGCTGCATCTGCGGATGCTCGATGATGGCGCGCATCGCCCGCATGCCCACGTTCCCCGTGCCCCATTGCGCCATGCGGTATTTCCTGACGGCCATCCTCGTCTCCTCAGGGGTAATCGCGTTGCGCAACGGAGACTATCGCACGGAGGCC
>Ga0335085_10014346_pt1 | contig 11569 bp, 9 predicted proteins | sample Lox_Sample_45_FD_206712 | JGI IMG/M metagenome (GOLD analysis project Ga0335085, IMG submission 206712) | Soil microbial communities from Loxahatchee National Wildlife Refuge, Florida, United States - Lox_Sample_4.5 | ecosystem: Environmental > Terrestrial > Soil > Wetlands | place: USA: Florida... | reverse complement strand
GCTACCAACCGTGGCCGTGGACCTGCCCGTATCATTGAGTTCTCTGAGGAAATCACCACCGCCAAGGATGAGTCGCAACTGTCCGCTACCCCCACCTACACGAGCAAACCGCACCCCCCCATCGTTCCCATGATTCTGCTGCCGGGTGAATCTACAGGCATCAAGTCGTTTCGCCGCGACGACGTGAAGTCGCTTTACGATACCGAAGAAGGCCTTCGCCGCGTGGAAGATTGGGAAGAGAAGATCTATCTCTATGGGAAAGTGGTCTATCTGGATTTGAGTTCAAACGACGTGAAGCAGCAGCCCTATGAAAGCTCGTGGTGCTGCTGGTATATCCACGGCCGCCAGAATAGCGGCCTGGTCATGGCCGGCCCGCTCGAGTACCACCGGCATACGTAGATCTGCCGGCAATACTGTCTTTCATGCATCCCGCCAAGCTCATTTGCCGGTGCCGCCCACTGTCATCTTGTCCAGCTTTACCGTTGGCATTCCCACGCCCACCGGCACGCTCTGCCCATCTTTGCCGCAGGTGCCGATGCCTTCGTCGAGCTTCAGATCGTTGCCCACCATGGACACGTACTTCAGCGCCTCGGGTCCATTGCCGACGAGCGTAGCGTCGCGCACTGGCGCCGTCACCTTGCCGTCTTCGATCAGGTACGCCTCCGACGCTGAAAACACGAACTTCCCATTCGTAATGTCCACCTGGCCGCCGCCAAAGTTCACTGCATAAAGCCCGCGCCTCACGCTGCGCAAAATATCTTCGGGTGCGTCGTCGCCGGCCAGCATGTAGGTGTTGGTCATGCGTGGCATGGGAATCGACTGGTAGCTCTCGCGCCGGCCCGATCCGGTATTCCCCATGCCCATCAGGCGCGCCGAAAGCTTGTCGGTTAAATACCCCTTCAGCACGCCGCCCTCGATCAGCACCGTCTCCTGGGTCGCCGAGCCTTCATCGTCCACATTGAGCGAGCCGCGCCGCCCCGCAAGCGTTCCGTTGTCCACCACCGTTACCTTCGGGCTCGCTACCGGCTGCCCGATCAATCCAGCAAATGCGGAGGTTTTCTTGCGGTTGAAGTCAGCTTCCAATCCATGCCCCACTGCTTCGTGCAACAAAATTCCCGGCCAGCCAGGCCCCAAAACCACCTGCATCTCACCAGCAGGGGCAGGTACGGCGCCCAGTTGCAAAATTGCGCCTCGCGCCGCCTCGCGTGCCAGGTTTTCTGGGCTTTTTGATCCCTGGAACTGCTCCAGTCCAGCTCTTCCTCCGCCTCCCGCCGAGCCTTTGGTCGTCACTGCGCCCTCTTTGGCAATCACAAACACGTTCAGCCGGCAAAGCGGCTGCGTATCGCTGGCGAAGGCCCCGTCCGACGCGGCAATCAGAATCCGCCGCAATTCCTCGCCGTAGCTCGCCCGCACCTGTACGACCCGCGGATCGAAGGCCCGCGCCGCCCGATCGGCGCGAAGAATCAGTTCCAGCCGCGCCGCCAGATCCAGGTCGTAGCCGCCAAGCGGAACCGGGTACAAATCCGCGTTACGTGTCTCAGTGAACCCCTGAATCGGCAGTTTCGCCGGACCCGAAGCGATCATCGCTGCCGTACGCGCTGCGTGCAGCAGCCGGTCCGCGCTCAAATTATCGGTATAGGCGTAGCCTGTGCGCTCGCCGCTCACGACGCGAATGCCGCAGCCAGCGCTCGTCCCCTGGCTGGCCGATTTCACTATCTGTTCGTCCACGCCGAGCGCGGTGGCCGTAACCGACTCAAAATAAAGATCGGCGTAGTCGCCGCCGGCGCTCAAAGCCTCGCCCAGGCAGCGCTCCAGCAGCCGCTCCGTGAGGCCGAATTTCTCAAAAAAGTAACGCCGATGGCTTGCCGTTGGGGAAGTTTGCGTCTGCGTCATCGTAGTCTCAGTGTACGCCGGCTCCGCCTGCCTGATGAATCGACCCGATTCACCCGCTCGGAAGCGCCCCGGCTCATCCTGCGAACCGCTTGGTTGCTCTTTAGATACTTTAGATACCAGGAGGCGACAAGTTTCTTGCCAGACGGCTGCTGATGGCGTGCTAGGATGCGTAACATGAAAAGGATTCTCGCAGCGGCGTTGTTGCTGTTGGTGTTTGCATGCCCGGCGTTCGCCAAGTCACACCACCATAACAGCTCTCATCACAAATCCCATAACAACACCTCACATCACAATTCCCATCATCATCATCACTAGGTCCGAAACGGATTTCAGAACATCATCAAGATCCTCGTCGTAAAGAGCGTTTTGTAATCGCGCCGGCAGGAACTCTGGTCTTGCCATAGGAAGCGTGGTAAGGTTCTTCCATGACCGATCTTGAAGAGCTTCGTTATCCAATCGGGCGTTTCAAACTACCGGCCACAAGCATCTCCGGCGTTGACGCTGAGCAAAGTGAAGCGATGCGACTGCTCCCCGATCGTCTACGCGCCGCGGTTGCCGGGCTCAACGATGCCCAGCTCGACACGCCTTACCGCGAGGGCGGCTGGAATGTGCGCCAGGTCGTGCATCATCTCGCTGACAGCCAGGCAAACTTAGTCTTCCGCGTCAAGCTGGCGCTCACTGAAGATTGCCCCACCGTCAAGGCCTACGACGAAGCTGCATGGGCGTGCCTGCCCGACTACTTTCTGCCTATTGACGGCTCGCTGAACTTTCTCGAGGCGCTGAACGCTCGCTTTGTGAGCCTCCTGCGATCGATGTCGCCAGATGATTTTCAGCGTGAGTTCATCCATCCACAGCGGGGCCGGGTCAATCTAGCCACATATGCCGCCATGTACGATTGGCACTTCCGTCACCACACGGCCCACATCACCAAACTGCGCGAGCGTATGGGCTGGTAGGGAGCACCATGCGTGCCGCCGCTGAAGCCACGTCACCTTCGCGGCTGGCCGAAATCATTGAATCCTATCTGGCCAGCCACCCCGCAGCCGCCCTGATCGAGGATGGCCGGGTTCTTTTCGACATGCGCACCGCGCGCTACTCGGTTGCTGAATCGCATGGCCGCTGTCTGGTGCAATTTTGGAGCGAAGAGCGCAACCTGGTGCGCACCGTCGTCGACGTGCAGGAGCGGGCACAATGCCTGCGCCTGATTACGCGGCGCATGGGCGCGGCTAAACCGCAATCGCTCGAGCTCGCGCCCACCAGTGATCGCCGTACTCCCTCTGCCCGCGACGCGGCCCGCCGCAACTATCTCCGCCTCCTCGAACGCGTCCTCACGCGCCACTTCATTGGCGCCAAAATCGACGGCCTGCGCACGGCCATGGATCTGGAGCACAGTTTCGGGCCCGCCTACGTGCGCGGCCGCCTGCTCAAGGGAACCGCGGCCGACGCGGTCATCGGCGTCAGCGCCGCTGAATCCGCCTCCGTCATCGACGGCGTTCTCACGCTGGGAATTCTCTGGCTGGACTACTGCCGCCAATATGCCGATGCGCGGCGTCACTTTGGTGGCCTTAAGGTGGTCGTCCCGGTTGGCGCTTGGCGAACGACCGCCGAGCGCATGGCCTGGCTCAATCACGCCGCGGCCAATTTTGCGCTATTCACCCTCGACGAGCGCAGCGAAGAGATCGTTCCCGTTGACTTCCGCGACACCGGCAACGTGGAGTCGCGGCTCGTCCACGCGTTTTCCCGGGCCGCCGCCATCGAGCGCTGCCAGGCCGGCATCGACCAGCTCCTCGCGCTTGTTCCTGCCACCGCACGGGAGCGTGTCGAAATTCGTCCCCACTCCCCCACTGAAGCCGGGCTCCTTCTTCACGGCCTGGAGTTCGCGCGAGTGCGCCACGGCGTCGCCGCCCACTCCTTCGCGCGTGAAGACGAAGTCACCTTCGGCGCGGGCGCAAACGAAACTCCGCTCACTCCTGAAAACGAGTCCCTCTGCCGCGATCTCTTTGAGCGGCTTTTTTTGAGCCGCCACGCCGACGGCGCGCACACCGATCCGCTCTTCCGTATGGCGCCGGAGCGCTGGCTTGAGTCGCGCCTTCGCTCGCACCTCGCCGATCTTCTTCCCGGTCTGCGCGGCGATCTGCTCTACACCCAGGTTCCCGCGCTCGCCGCCGGCGACCGCGGCATGTTAGACCTGCTCACCCTCGACCACAACGCGCGCCTGGTGGTTTTGGAATTGAAGGCCGACGAGGACTTACAGTTGCCCCTGCAGGCGCTCGATTACTGGATTCGCGTACGCGCCCTCAACGCCGACCGCCAGCCCACCGCAGGCGCTGCCGCGCCGCTCTCCGCATTCGAGCGCCACGGCTACTTTCCCGGCGCCGAGATTTCTCCCCTTCCGCCGCGCCTGGTCCTCGCGGCTCCAGCCCTCCGCATCCATCCAGCGAATGAACCGGTGCTGCGCTATCTCTCGCCGGAGATCGATTGGGAATTCGTCGCCCTCGCCGAGCACTGGCGCCGTGATCTCAAAATCGTCTTCCGCAAGCGCAGCAGTGACCGCTGACCACTGGCCACAGGCCCCTGATCCCTGACCGCTCATCCCTTTACCGGCCTTGCACCGCTGCACATGGTCTAAACTATTCCATGTCATGGCTATCGCCGGTGCTTTCCCCTCGATTCAACCGCGCACGCCGCAAGGCGTGTTTGCTAACGAACCGTTTACCGATTTCAAAGATGCTAACAATGCTCACGCGATGCGCCGCGCGCTCGATCACGTTGCTGCGCACCTTGGCAGCGAGTACAGCCTGATCGTTGGCGGCAAACGCTTAAAAACTCCGGACAAAATTCGCTCCGTGAATCCGGCGCGGCCGGCTCAGGTGGTCGGCGTGCACCAGAAGGCAGGCGCCGCCCAGGTTGAAGCCGTTTTATCCGCGGCCCTTCATGCCTTCGAGTCCTGGAGCAAAAGGCCAACCGAAGAACGCGCTTCGCTGCTCCTCGGCACGGCCGAACTCATCCGCAAGCGCAAATTCGAGTTCATGGCCTGGCTCACCTACGAAGTGGGCAAGAACTGGGCTGAGGCTGACGCCGACGTGGGCGAAACCATCGACTTCCTCGAGTTCTATGCCCGCGAAGCGCTGCGGCTGGCCGCCGCTACCACTCCCATCCAATATCCCGGCGAGCATGATGAGCTTCTTTATATTCCGCTGGGCGTGGGCGCCGTGATTTCGCCCTGGAACTTTCCATTCGCCATCATGGCGGGCATGACGTCGGCAGCGATCGTCGCCGGAAACACCGTAATCCTCAAGCCATCGAGCGATGCCCCCACCATCGCCGCCAAGTTTGTTGAAGTGCTTGAAGAGGCCGGAATGCCTGACGGTGTGGTGAACTTTTGCCCCGGCTCCGGCTCCTCATTCGGCGATGCCATCGTCGACCACCCCAAGACTCGCTTCATCGCCTTTACCGGCTCCAAGGCCGTCGGTCTCGAAATAAACGAGCGCGCCGCGCGTGTCCAGCCAGGCCAGATCTGGATCAAGCGCACCATTCTGGAGATGGGCGGAAAAGATTCGATTCTGGTTTGCGAGGATGCGGATCTTGATGCTGCCGTCGAAGGCGTCGTGGCATCGGCCTACGGCTTCAGCGGGCAAAAATGCTCGGCCTGCTCCCGCGCCATTGTTGAATCTCCCATCTACGATGTCTTTGTGGAGCGGCTGCGCGAGCGCGTCGCTACGCTCACTGTGGGCGATCCGGCGGCCAACCACAACCTCGGCCCGGTCATCAATCAGGCGTCGTTCGATTCCATCTTGAACTACATCGAGATCGGTAAGAAGGAGGGCAAGCTCATTGCCGGCGGCTCTGCCCACGCCACTCCTGAAGGCGGCTTTTTTATTGAGCCGACAGCCTTCTCTGAAATTCCGCCCCACGCAGTTCTCGCGCAGCAGGAGATCTTCGGGCCGGTGCTGGCGCTCATCAAAGTCGCCAACTTTGACGAGGGCCTGCGGGTGGCCAACAACACGGAATACGGCTTGACCGGCTCTGTGTACACGGCAAGCCGCGAGCTGATTAATCGCGCCCGACGCGACTTTCATGTGGGCAATCTCTACTTCAATCGCAAGTCTACGGGCGCCATGGTCGGGGCCCATCCCTTTGGCGGGTTCAATATGAGTGGGACAGACTCGAAAGCCGGCGGTCCCGATTATCTCTACCTCTTTAGCCAGGCAAAAAGCGTCGGCGAAAAACTCTAGGACCGTCGGCGAAAAGCGATTCGTCAAACAAGTTTGCCGAATGCTCTCGTGCTGCATCTATATCCAGTCAGGATCAGTTCAACGGTAGGCGAGGTGAATCGAGTGCCCAAAATCGTCAGATTTCATCAGTTAGGCGGTCCGGAGGTTCTCCGGATTGAAGAGTCGCCATCGCAGCAACCAGGCCAGGGTGAAGTCAAACTGCGGGTTCAGGCTTCCGGCCTGAATCGGGCTGAATCGCTGTACTACCACGGCAGGTACCTGGAGCAGCCGCAACTTCCATCGCGCATCGGCTATGAAGTCGCAGGTGTGGTTGTGGCGGTGGGCGAGGGTGTCGACTCCGATTGGATGGACAAGCCCGTGGCCACGATTCCGGGCTTCTCGCAGAACCGCTACGGCACGCTGGGCGAAGAGGCTATCGTCCCTGCTGATGCAATCACCGAGTATCCGCCAAATCTCACTCCCACCCAGGCCGCATCGGTTTGGATGCAGTTTATGACCGCCTGTGGGGCGCTGGGGTACATCGGCCAGGTGGGGCCCGGAGATGTTGTCTCCATTCCCGCAGCCTCTTCGAGCGTGGGTTTGGCAGCCATCCAGATTGTGCGCGATGCAGGAGCCACGGCGATTGCGGTAACCCGCACCTCAGCCAAGCGCGCCGAGCTGCTCGCTCTTGGCGCGCATCACGTGATCGCCAGCCAGGAAGAAGACTACGTTGCTCGCATTATGGAAATCACCAGCGGATCTGGTGTGTGGCTCACCTTCGACCCGGTTGGCGGGCCGTTTATCCAAAAGTTGGCGGCTGCGTCGGCCCGGAACGGCGTCATCATCGAGTACGGTTTGCTCTCTGGTGAACCCACGCCATTTCCTGTTTCGGAAGCCCTGATGCGCGGCTTGAACATTCGCGGCTACAGCCTTCGGGAAGTCCCGCGCGGAGAGCCGGTGAAGTACATCTTCGACCGATTGGCCGACGGACGCTTCATACCCAAAATCGACAAAACCTTTCCCTTCGTACAAACGGTCGATGCCTATCGTTATCTGGAATCGAACCAGCAGATCGGAAAGGTTGTGATTACAGTCCCGTAGTTTTATGCCACGGTGCGGGGTGCGCTCCGCGATCCGGCTTCAATCCAATGCCCGCGGCCCGCCAGATATGTTACGGGAATGTAAGAGAGGAGCCCTTTTTACGCGATGACGGCCCTGGAGTTCACAGTCGTGGTCTGGGCGCTTTCCGCGCTGGCCGGCTTTCTGGGCGCGCTCACCGGCCTGGGAGGCGGAGTCGTGGTGGTTCCCGCGCTCACGCTCGCACTGGGCGTCGATATCAAATACGCTATCGGAGCATCGCTGGTCTCTGTCATCGCCACTTCCTCCGGCGCGGCGGCAGCCTATGTGCGCGAGGGATTTTCCAATATCCGCATCGGCATGTTCCTTGAAATCGCCACCACGGCCGGCGCGGTTGCCGGCGCTCTGATTGCCGGGCATATCGGCACTCATGCGATCGCGATCATCTTTGGCCTGGTTCTCATTCAATCCGCCATCTATTCATTCAAAGGAACTCCGGGCAGTGAACTTCCAGTCGAATCCGACGCGCTCGGCAGGCGTTTACGCCTCGGCGGCAACTATCCCGCCGGCGGAAAGCGCGAAGAATACGGAGCGCGGAATGTGAGCACAGGTTTTGGCATAATGATCGGAGCCGGCGCGCTTTCCGGCTTGCTCGGCATTGGCTCGGGTGCGGTCAAAGTTATCGCCATGGATCGCGCCATGCGCATTCCCTTCAAAGTTTCCACCACCACGAGCAACTTTATGATCGGCGTTACCGCTGCGGCCAGCGCCGGCGTTTATCTGAGCCACGGGTACATCGAGCCCCGCGTAGCCATGCCGGTAATGCTCGGCGTACTGGGTGGGGCGCTCGTGGGAACCAAAGTGCTGGTGCATGCGCGTGTGCGCACGCTAAGGGTCGTCTTCGGGGTAGTGATTCTGGCCCTGGCCATCGAAATGATTGTGAACGGCATAAGCGGAAGGATTTAGCGGATATGAACGACCAGCGTTTGGAAAATATCATCGGCCAGCTTCTGCGAGCCGGCGTCTTGCTGGCTGCCGCCATCGTCACTATCGGCGGCGTTTCTTATCTTGTCCAGCACCATGCCGATCCGGTGAACTATCGCAACTTCGTTGCAGGCGGCCCAAGCCTCCGCACGCTTCCGGGCATTGTCCAGTCAGCCGCGCGCCTCAACAGCCAGGGGCTGATCCAGTTTGGACTGCTGCTCCTGATTGCCACGCCCGTGGCGCGTGTCGCTATGGCTCTCGCAGGTTTTGCCTTCGAGCGCGACCGTTTGTATACGGTTGTCAGTTTGATCGTCCTGCTGATTCTTGCTTTCAGCCTGATACGGGCAGCCTGAGGGCCTGGCGCCCTATGCCGTGGGGCCCGAAGCATTCTTTGCTTCGGCTTCCATCTTTTGGCCCACATCTGCCGCGGCCTTCGCCAGCACCTGGTGATGGATGGTGAACAGGGCCAGCTCCAGACGATCGCTGACGCCCGTCTTGTCGTAGACCGACCGCAGGTAATTCTTGATCACCTGTTCGGTGGTCTTCAGGCGCTGGGCGATCTCCCGGTTCTTGCACCCCTGAACAATCAGCGCCACGATGCGCATCTCTTTGGGTGTCAGGCGGTCGCGCACACGCGCGCCTACCATATCCTCTTCGGTCGACTCCGACTTCGTGGCCTGCGTGGGGAACCATACCTCGCCGCCGGCGACGCGGCGTACGCACTCTACCAGCGTCTGGCCGGCCACGTTGCGAAAGACCACGCCGCGAAAACCCTGCTGATAATAAGTTGCAGCCGTTTCGTTGTTCTCTGCGATCACGATGCCGCGGCTGCCCGTAGTCTCAAGCAGCATGGCGAGCCGCGCAAGGTCCGGGCGCAGCGACGACGCAAACAGAACAATGGCGCTGGGGAAGGTGGCGATGGCATGGTACATGCGCTCCAGATCCGTACACTGCGCAATGATGCGCAGATCCTCGTCCATGGCCAGAACCTTGGCGGTGCCGGCCCGGAAGATAGCTTGCGAATCTGCCAGGATGATCTTGTACATGGCGTGCTCTGCCTGCGCTTGCTCCTCGCTGAAATGCAGCGTTTCAACCCCGAATTTTGCCAAATCCCAAGCCATTGATCCGTGGCGCCAGCCGTCTCCACCCCTTCGTTTCTATCGGCAATTCTGCCCGGAGGCTTGGCAATGTTCGCAATCGTTACATTGCAAGCTCCGCTTCGACTGCTGGCCGCACGGCGCCCTAACTGCTCAGTATACCCTTGGTTCTCCTATGACCGAGATTACACTTATGGGCTACAATCGTGTACTAAAACCTGAGGCCGGGACGCAGAAATCATTAACTAGATTGGAACCGGCTACCAGGGAACCACGGATGCTATGTCCCACTACCACAACAGTCAAGCCGCCGCGTCCACCAGCGGACGGCGCTCGGAACAAGTCCACACAGAACCTTCCTTCTTTGAATTTGCCCCGTCAATTTGACGGAGGTTCTACACTTTCCCTATGGCGAGGCCGATTCTGCTGGCGGTTGACGACGATGCAAGCGTGCTGGAGGCCGTGGTCCAGGATCTGCGCCGTCAATATGGCAGCACCTACCGTGTGCTGCGTGCTGCCAGCGGCCAGGCCGCTTTAGACACCCTGGCCCAGTTAAAGACCCGCGAGGAGCCGGTCGCCCTGTTGCTCAGCGACCAGCGCATGCCCGGAATGTCCGGCGTGGACATGCTGGAGCGGGCGCGCGATATCTATCCCGAAGCGCGCCGCGTCCTCCTTACGGCATATACCGACACCGAGGCGGCCATCCGCGCCATCAACTCCGCCCGCATCCACTACTACCTCAACAAGCCATGGGACCCGCCGGAAGAGAAGCTCTACCCCGTGCTCGACGATCTTCTCGAAGACTGGCACACTGGTTACCACCCGCCCTTTGAGGGGTTGCGCGTCATCGGTCACCGCTGGTCGCTCAACGACCACCGCGTCCGCAACTTCCTTTCGCGCAATCAGGTGCCCTACCGCTGGCTCGATGTTGCGGGCTCTGACGCAATGAAGCTGCTGGAGGAGCGGCATCTCGATCCGCAAAAGCTGCCCGTCGTGCTTTTCGCTGATGGCACGGTGCTCGTCGATCCTGAGCTTGAGGATCTTGCTGGGCGCGTTGGGCTCCGCGTTCAAGCCGCCCAGGATTTCTACGATATAGTCGTCGTTGGCGCTGGTCCTGCCGGGCTTGCGGCCGCGGTCTACGGCGCCAGTGAAGGCCTGCGCACGCTGGTTATCGAACCCGAGGCGCCCGGCGGACAGGCCGGCTCCAGCTCCCGGATCGAAAACTACCTCGGCTTTCCTGCGGGTGTCACGGGCGCGGAATTGGGCCGCCGCGCGCATACGCAGGCCTCCCGATTCGGCGCCGAGTTCTTGACCCAGCGGGCTACCGGTATGCGCATCGACGGGCAATACCGTTTCATCCAGCTTGCTGGTGGCGGCGAAGTTTCCAGCCATACCGTGCTCCTGGCTCCCGGAGTCCAGTACCGCAAGCTCGATATACCCGGCTGCGAGCGCCTGACCGGCTGCGGCGTCTACTACGGCGCGGCGCTTGTTGAGGCCCTCGCCTGCAAGGGCGAAGAGGTCTATACCGTTGGCGGCGCCAACTCCGCTGGTCAGGCAGCCTTGTATTTCGCCCGGTTCGCCAGCAAGGTCACCATGCTGGTGCGCGGTGAGGGGCTTTCCGCCACCATGTCAAAATACTTGATCGATGAGATTTCCCGCACATCGAATATTGTGGTGGAGGCTCGGACCCAGGTGATCGAGGCTATGGGCGATGGCCGCCTGACGGCGCTAAAGCTGAACGGACCATCGGGCGTTGTCGAAGTACCAGCGTCCTCGCTGTTTGTTTTCATCGGCGCCGCTCCGGTCACCGCATGGCTGCCGCCGTGCATCCTGCGCGACGAGAAAGGCTTTTTGCTGGCCGGGCCGGACCTGCGCAAGGACGGCAAGCTGCCGGAGACCTGGCGCGAAGCCCGCGAACCGTTTCTGCTCGAGAGCAGCGTTCCCGGTGTCTTCGTGGCCGGCGACGTGCGCCACGGCTCGGTGAAGCGTGTAGCCTCCGCGGTAGGTGATGGTTCCATCGCGGTACAGTTCGTTCACCAGTATCTGGCAGGGTTCTAGTGAGGTATCTCAGAAGGCCGCGTCACAAGTGCGATGTCATCCGGAGCGTAGTTGGGCGCGTTTTTTGCTTCAAACGATGTTGAAGGATCTGCGTTTTGAGAGTTCGGCTTATGCAACTTTCTTCTGAGACACCACACGAATACAACTGCGATGAGCAAGATGACTGACGGTGCACAACCGATCCACGTTGAAACGATCCCTATCAAGGATCTCGCTGGGGTCCTGCCCCAAACACGGATCTTTGCC
>Ga0335085_10014345_pt1 | contig 11569 bp, 6 predicted proteins | sample Lox_Sample_45_FD_206712 | JGI IMG/M metagenome (GOLD analysis project Ga0335085, IMG submission 206712) | Soil microbial communities from Loxahatchee National Wildlife Refuge, Florida, United States - Lox_Sample_4.5 | ecosystem: Environmental > Terrestrial > Soil > Wetlands | place: USA: Florida... | reverse complement strand
GCAGGTTCAAGAGCGCCTGGGAGACCATCGTGCCCAGCACCACGGGCAACGTCTCACGCGCGCGACCCACCCGCCGGGCAACGATCAGGGCGCGCGAGGGCTCGCCCATGCGGGCCGGCAGAGTGGCGGACATCAGCACGCCGATGAACGTTCCCTGCATTGCGTCACGGCGGCGAGCCACCCGCCACGTGGGTGCCACCGCCAGGATCGCGTGCCACGCGATCGCGCGCGCGAACATGGCGGCGCACATGACCGCCAGGGCGGCCGCCACCAGCCCGGGTTTGGAGGCCAGCAGCGAACCCGCCACGCGGGTCACTCCGACGCGCTGCAGCGCCAGCCCCCCGAGCGCCCCGGCGGCGAGCGTGCTCGCCACCAGACCCAGGCGGCGCAGCGTGCGGTGGGGTCCGCGGTGGGCTCCCGGAGCGGGCTTGGCGGGTTTCTCCTGCAGGCTCGGCAGCCGCTCGGCGAGGATCCTCGGCTGGCGATCCGCCGGCGCGAGCCCGTAGCGGACGGCCACGCCGGCGAGCGTGCCGGCGGGGGCGGCGATGCTGCGGGCGCGCTCGTAGCACTCGGCCACCTCGGCGGCCACCGCCGGCCAGGCGAAGCGCTCGGCGCGCTCACGCGCGTGTGCCGCCATCCGCTCCCGCCGCGGCTCATCGAGGGCCAGGCCGCGAAGCGCCTGGGCGAGCGCGAGCGCGTCGCCCGAGGGGACGAGCATGCCGTCGCGCCCGTCGCGGAGCACGTCGCGATAGCCGGGGATGTCCGACGCCAGCACCGGGGTGCCCGCAGCGAACGCCTCCGTCAGGACCATGCCGAAGCTCTCGCCGCCCAGCGAGGGGGCGCACAGCACGTGGGCCTCCTGCAGCTCGGCCAGCTTGCGCTGCTCGTCGACCTTGCCGAGCGCCCGCACGCCGCGGCCGTCGAGCATCATGTGCGCCACCTCCGCCTCGCCGGCCCCGACGATCGTGAGCGTGGCCGGGATCTGCTCGCGCAGCGCCTCGAAGGCCGCCAGCAGCACCGGCAGGCCCTTGCGTTCGACCGCCTGCCCGACGAACACGATCCGCAGCGGCTCCTGCTCGGAGCGCGGGCGCGGTTGCACGGGCGGCGGGATATGGACGCCGTTGGGGATCACCGCGTAGCGCCCGCCGTAGAAGCGCCGTGCGGTCCAGGCGGCGGCCTCCGACACCGCGATCCGGCCGTGCAGGCGGTTCATGCGCCGGCGCCCGCCGAGCACGACCGCCGCTCCGCCGTTGGTGAGGATGTTCTCCGAGTAGGTGTGGAAGGTGCCCACCAGCGGCAGCGTCCCGAGCGAGCAGAGCGCGTCCCAGCTCAGCACCGGGACCACCGGCTCGTGCACGTGCACCACGTCATAGCCGCCGTGGCGCAGCTCGTTGCGCATCCTCAAGAGCCCCTGGGCGAACACGCACAGGTTCGAGACGGCGCCGTTGGCGGGGATGCCGACGGTGCGCCCGAGCGAGAAGAACTCCTCCCCCACCTCCACCCGCTGCGGGCGGGCACCCCGGTGCAGACGGCGGGAGAGCTCGTCGTCGGGGTCGTACGGCGCCAGCACCCGCACCTCGTGGTCGGCCGCCCGCAGCTCGGACGCCAGTGCGTCGATGTGGCGCGTGACGCCACCCGGATAGGTCCAGGAGTACGGAGACAGCAGCGCGATCCGCACGGATCCCTACTCTATCGCCGCTGTCGCCGGGGATGATGGGCGCCGGGGAGCTCTCGCCGGGGATGGTGGGCGCCGAGGGGTGCCTGCGATAATCGCCCGCAGGTGAGCGCCCGTCATTTCGTCAAGTACACCTTCCTGAAGCTCGACCCCGCCTGGCGACGGACGGAGTCCCAGGACCGGGCCCGCGACAAGCAGGAGTTCGCGGCCGCCTGCGAGGACTTCGCCGACGGCCATCTGCTGCAGAGCTTCTCGCTGGTCGGCACCCGCGGCGACGCGGAGCTGCTGCTGATCAGCGAGGCCGAGAACCTCGAGCGGATCCACGAGTTCCACGTCGTGCTCGCCCAGAGCGGGCTGATGCGCTGGGCGCAGATCCCCTACTCCTTTCTGGGGATGCGCAAGAGCTCCGAATACTCCGAAGACGAGCGCACCGTGCCGCGCGCATTCAGGGGAAAGTACGTGTTCGTGTACCCGTTCGTGAAGTCGCGCGAGTGGTATGCCCTGCCGGCCGAGGAGCGCTGGCGGATCATGCAGGGGCACATCCAGGTGGGGCGTGAATATCCGGGCGTCGACAACCACACCAGCTACTCGTTCGGACTCGATGACCAGGAGTTCGTCGTAGCCTTCGACACCGACGACGTGGGCACCTTCCTGGACCTCGTCCAGCGCCTGCGCACGACCGAGGCCTCGCGCTTCACGACCCGCGACACGCCCAGCTTCACGTGCATCGCGATGTCGCTCGAGAGGGCGCTCGGGGCGCTCGACGGGGAGCCGGTGTCGCTCGCCGCCGGGCTGCCGGCGCTGTAGAGGTGCCACCCACCGCAAAGGCGGGTGCGAGCGGCGCCCGCGCCGCCGGCCGCGGCCCGCGGCGTGGCACGCCCCGCGGAGCGAGGGCGTACCTGCGCTCGGCCGACCCCGTGCTGGCGGTGCTGATCGACGGCGTCGGGCGGCTTCCCTCGGCGCGCGCGGGACGACCCGACCCCGACGACCACTACGGCGCCCTCGTGCGCGCGATCACCGGCCAGCAGCTGTCGGTGCTGGCCGCCAGGGCGATCTACGCCCGGCTCATAGCCCGCTACGGCGATCGCCCGCCGACCCCGCTGGAGATCCTCGCCGAGGACCCCGAAGAGCTGCGCGCCGCGGCGGGGCTGTCGCGGGCCAAGACCGCCTACCTGCGCTCGCTGGCCGAACATGTGATCTCCGGCGAGCTGGAGCTCGAGCGCCTCGAGCAGCTCCCCGACGAGGAGGTGATCGCCGAGCTCGTGGCCGTCAAGGGCCTCGGCGTGTGGACGGCGCAGATGTTCCTGATGTTCCAGCTCGAGCGCCCCGACGTGCTCCCCACCGGCGACCTCGGGATCCGCAGGGCGATCGAACGCGCCTACGAGCTGGCCGAGCCGCCCGCGGCTCCCGAGATGGAGGCGATCGCCGAGCCGTGGCGGCCGTACCGGACGCTGGCCTGCCGCTACCTGTGGCGCTCGCTCCACAACGAGCCGGCCTGAGAAGAATCGGAGGGCCGGCACCCGGGGCGGGGCGCCGACCCTCCTTCTGGCGGGGAACGATAGGCGGGGCTGGCCTCAGAGGGGACGGGCCGGCCTCGCCGGGGAGAAGTTGGGTCTAGGGCGTGGCTTTGATCTCGAGCTTTTCCGAGAGCGACTGTTCTTCCTTGCCGCTGTAGCCGATCTGTTCGCTGCTGGACTGCAGGCTCGGGCTCACGAAGTCGGCGGTGAGCACGTCGCTGGAGCCGCCTTCGAACTTTTCGGGGACCTGCTGACCACCCGGGGCGCTGTAGCGGAACTTGTCTTCTTCGCCCATGTGGTTGACGATCTTCGAGACCACGCCGATGAACGAGCCGCTGATCGAGACCTTCGTCCCGAGGCCGGTTGTCTTGCCGCATTCGAAGCTGAACAGGTCCGTCCCGGTCTGGGCTTTGTAATCCCAGCCGACCCGCGGCTTGGAGCCGCCCGAGATGAGACCGACTTCGGCTTCCACGGGCAACGAGATGATTGTGCCTTCTTCCGGCGCGGGCGGGTTTTCTTCGGGCCTCAGGCTCTGGCACGGTTCCCCGCTGGCGGCTTCCTTGCATTCGTAGAGGCTGATTTCCGTCTTCTCGGTCTTGGGGCCGAGGAATTCACCGAACTGCTTGGAGTTGGCGCACGCGATCATGTTCCCGCCGACCGTCTGCAGCGTCACCGGTTCGAGCGTCCCGGGGCTTTCGAACTCCGTTTCCGCTCCCGGACCGGGACTCCATTCGTACTTGCCGTTCGCCGCCGCGACTTCCTTCGTACACACTTTGTCGCTGTATTTGCCGTGGTAGACCTTCTTGCGGCCTTCCTTGACGCCTTCCACCTTCGCGCAGCGCCCGAGTTCCGGAAGTGCGCCGCTGGCGTTCGCCGCCACGGCCAGGCACAACCCACACGCGATCACCAATACTCCCGCAGCCTTTCTCACCTGCTCGTCACCCTCCTTCGATGCGATCTCCTAGAGCGCGGCCGTAACGACTTCACGGCCTCCGGCGTCGTGCAACCTCCGCCGGCCACGTCAATACCCGCTATCGCCCGCCGGGAACCATCAATCGCGCTGTTTGCGCATCCTCGTTGGCCGGCGTGCCCCGAACGGGCGCAAAAAGAGACCACGGGACCGGCCTCAGAGGGGCAGGCCGGCCCCGTGGTCTCGAAGGACCAACTGTGGACTGTGCTGCTTAGGGTATGGCTCTGAACTCGAGATCTTCGGCGAAGGACTGTTCTTCTTCCGGCGCCGAGAACCCGATCGCTTCGGTCGTGGATTTGAGGGTGTTGGGATCCAGGAGCGTGATGGTGAGCGTGTCTTTGGCTCCACCTTCGAACATTTCCGGGCTCTGTTTGCCGTTGGCGGCGACGGAGCGCAGTTTGTATTCTTCGGCCATCCTGTCGATGGGGCGGAGGATCTGCGAGATGAACGAGCCTTCGATCGTCACCGCAGTCGGCAGGGCCGCACTCGGCGCACCCGGCGCACCCGGTTCTTCGGGCGCCGGCACTTCGGGCGCCGGCGCTTCAGGCGCCGGCACTTCCGGCACTTCCCCGGCCGGCGGCACAGTCGGCGGCGGTGGCAGCGCCGGCCCGCCGCATTCGAAGACGAACAGGAACGGGCCCGTTTTGGCTTTGTATTCCCAGCCGAGCTGCGGCCTCGTGCCGGCTTTCTTGATGTAGCCCAAGGTGCCTTCGAGGGGCAGCGAGATGATCGTGCCGGGTTCGGAGGTGGGCGGGGTTTCTTCCGGCCTCAGGCTCTGACACGTTTCTCCGGTCGTGCTGAGCGTGCATTCGTAGAGGCTGATTTCGTCCTTCTCGGTGTTCGCCCCGGTGTATTCGCCGAACTGCTTGGAGTTCTTGCATTCGATCGCCGTGCCGCCCGCCGTCTTGAGCGTGACGGGTTCGAGCGTACCGGGGCTTTCAAAGCCTTTTTCTTCCCCCGCGCCGGGCATCCATTCGTACTTGCCCGTCGAGCTCGCGCTTTCGCGCGTGCATTTTTTGTTCGAGTATTTGCCGCTGTAGTTGGTTTTGCGTCCTTCCTTGGTGCCTTCGAGCTTCACGCAGCGACCGATTTCCGGCAACGCAGCCGAGGCGCTACTGGCGCCGAGCGCCGCGACCGCACACACAGCCACGGCCGCCAAGATCACATAACGGGTACGTCTCATCGTCTCCAGACTCCTTCTCCCAGTGCCGGACCGCATCTCCGTCGCCAGCCGCCGGCGTCGCTTTCCACCGTTCCGATTACCGGCGAAGTACCCGTGGGCGGGGCCCGCTAAACATGCGCGCCCCGCCCCCGGTCCAGGCCGGCTACTGCCTCAGGTCAGTTCCGATTCGACCGTTTCGCCGTTGGAGGTGCCCTGGAAGGTGCCCGTGAGCGTGCCTTCCTTCGGACACCCCGCACCGCTGGTCTTCTTGTTCGCCTTGAACTTCTGTTTGACGGTGTGGATGACCACCGGGCCACCGACCGTGAAGGTGCTCTTCACCTTCGAGGCTTCGAAGGTGCATTTGAGGCCACCCTCGTTCGGGAACGTCGAGGTGAAGCTGACCTTTTTGCCCTTGACTTCGTCTATGCCCTTGGAGCTCAGGACCGTCAGCCACGGGAGGTTGCTGGTCGAGATTTCGGTCGGCCCCAGAGGTGTCGTGGTTTTGCACAGACCGCCGGGTTCTCCGCCCGTGGAGGTCTCTTTTTCGATTTTCCCTTCGTCCTTCTTGGCGTTGTTCTTCGACAGCGTTCCCGAAAGCACGTTGCTCGTGCATTCGAGATTTCCCGCGCTGGTTTCGAAGGTGAGGTCGCTACTTTCGGCGACGACTTGGGCGCCGATGGCGAGTTCGCCTTTTGCCGTCTTGAGCGTCAGGAGGGTGGGGCCCTTGGCCCCCGCCACGCCGCTCAGCAGCCCGCTCGCCGCGAACGTCGTGAGCGCCGCCGCGGCGAGTGCTCCCCCGATACGTGTGAACTTCATCTTCGAATCCGCCTCCTCTTGGTCTCGTGATGCTGGTGGTGGTGATGTGGACTGTTCTTCAGACGAACGTGAGCCGCACCATCGCGATCGAGCCGTGGCCCGAGGCCGGTGCGAAGCTCACGCGCAGCTTCAGCTTCAGCTTGTGCCGGCGGTGCAGGAGCCGCTTCTCCTTGGCCGTGAGCGACACCTTCAGCTTGTAGGTGCCCGCCTTGGCGGCGCTCTTCCGCGCCCCCTTCAGACCGAAGCCGGCGGCGACGATCTTCCCCTTGGCGGGGGCGAGGACCGAGATCGTGGCGGTCGTGCCCTTGACCTTGCCCCTCACGTGGGCCCTCACCGATTTGGTGCCTTCGACGCCGCCGACCGGTTTCGCCGGCGCGCCCGTGACGTTCAGGTTGCCGCCGCCTTCCCCAGATTCGCTTGCGTGGGGGGAGCCGCCGAGTGGCGGCCCCGGCGGCTGGCAGGCCTGCATTTCGGCCGAGCAGGAGGGAGTCGGCGGCGGAGCGGCGATGCCGCCGTCGACACGCACGTCGTAGATGTCGTTGAGCCCGTCCTGGTCCTGGGGCACGAGCGCCGCGTGGGTGGTGAGGTACGCGTCGTGGCCGTCGGCGCTGGCGCCCTCGAAGTAGCTCGGGAACGGGTCGGTGCCGCTACTCAGCAACCCCAGGCAGCCCGCCGGGGCGGGGCCTTCGCCGGCGGCGGGCGGCACACACCCTTCGAGGCCTGCGGGCCGCCATTCGTACACGTTCACGCTGTGGTTGGAGGCCACGAACGTGCTTCCACCGACCGTTGTCTGCAGCGGCTGCAGGCTGTCGAAGAACACGCGCCCGTCGTCGGCCAGGTTGTGTTTGATGATGCCGTTCTGCACCACGTCGAAGACGCCGTGCGGGGAGAACTGTTCGTAGGCGTCGAAGGTCGGCTGCTCGCCGCTCGGGTTACACGAGGCACAGCTCAGCGTCGCGGCACCCAGCGAGTACTCGTAGTCCTCCCATTCGGGCTTTATGAATTCGACTTCGACGCTGTTCGAGGTTTTTGCGACGCCGCCGGCCGTGATCGACGCCGCGTTCCCGTACGGGTCTTCGTTGCCTTCGGCGAGGGTGTGTTCGCACGTGAAGGACTCGGACTGCCCGCTTTCCAGGGTTGTTTCCGCGGACGGGGTGACGCCCGTGCAGGCGAAGTCCTTGAGCGCCGAGAACGTCAACGCCGCGCCCCCGGTGTTCGTGACGGTGATCTTGTATTCGACCTTCTTGGTGACTTCGGAGCTCAGTTTGGCAGTCGTGAACGAGGCTTCGCCCGCGATCCTCTGTTCCTGCTTGATTTCGAATTCGTGGTGTTCGGCGACTTCGGCTTCGGCTTCCGCGGAGGCCTTTTCGTTCTTGGTCGATTCCGCCGTGGCGACGTTCCGGTAGACGGGGCCGTCGCCTTCTGCGAGGACGTGTTCGCATGTGTAGAGCTGTTCCGCGCCGGGAGCCAGTTCGAAGCTCGCGCGCGCCGGGGAGAAGTTCGTGCACTGCGAGTCCTTCAACGCCTGGAGGGGCAACGTCGTGCTCCCGGTGTTCTTGACCGCGAGCTTGTATTCGACGGTCTCGCCGACTTCGGCTTTGAGCTTCCCCGTCGTATAGCCCGCTTCGCCCTTCAGCCGCTGTTCCTCGCTCTCTTCGAAGTTCGCCTTGGCGGGCTTCTGGGTGTTGTCGTAGGCGCCGAGGCGGTGGCGGGTGGCCAGCAGCAGGTAGGCGCCGTCGGATGAGACGCGGGCGTTGTAGTAGTGCATCCCCTTGGTGGCGGAGATGGCGTCGACTTCCAGGAACGGGCTCTGGCCGAGGTTCCACCCGCCGGCTTCGGCTTCGCCGATCGTGGTGACGTAGCGGAGCTCGCCTTCGCTGTAGGCGTACACGTTCGCTTCGGCTTCCGTTTTCGGTTCACCGGCGCGGGTGGTGCCTTCCGTTCTTTCGTCTTCGGCGGCCGTGTTGCCTTCGTTGGGCACGAGCTGGCCGGTGCAGGCGAAGTACACGACCGAGCCGTCTTCGGAGGTCCCCAGGACCCCGCGCACGTCGGCGCCGTGGGTGTCGGCGGTGTCGGTTGAGAGGTCGTGCAGGGAGCCGCCCTGGACGTCGTATTCGTACAGGTCGCAGCCGGTGCCGGCGCCGTTGTTTTCGTCTTTCTGGTTGTTGACGGTCATGAGGATGCAGGTGTTCGGTGTGTCGCCCCCGGTGAGCCCGTAGTTGGCGACGAAGAACACGCGCGAGCCGTCCGCGGAGGCGGCCTCGAACTTTGCGCCGGTGTCACGGACTTCCTTGTTCGGGGAGATCGACACGGCCGTGGTGTGGCCGCCTTCGCGCAGGTAGATCTGGCGCGCGTGGGCGTCCTTTTCTTCCCCGGGCCCCTTCCCGTCCGAGACGGCGGTGAAGTACGCGCGCCGCCCGTCATCCGAGAGCTCGTGCAGGTCGGAGAAGAATTCGCCGGCGTGCGCGTCGATCACTTCGGTGGCGATCGTCCCGTCGGGCAGCACCGAGGCCACCGTGGGACGGCAGGTTGCCTGGTTTTCGCGGCAGGCCTGCGGCGAGGCACCGACTTTCCATTCATACAGCGAGGTCTGCGGCGCCTGTTCGCCATTGGGCCCGGCCGGCAGCGAGTAGCCGGCGTTGTTGTCCTCGAACAGGACCGTGGAGCAGTCTTCGGAGATCCCGTCGACGTGGTAGGTGGGTCCTTCCGGGAACTTGCTCGGGTTCTCAGGACGGAGGTTGGAGATCAGCGTGTATTCGTCCGCGCCCCGCCACAGGTAGAGGTTGTCGATCTCTTCTTCGGGGGACTCGAGGACTTCGCCGTGCGGCCCACGTGGCAGCTGGGCTTCGGTTTCTCCGGGGAAGGTGGGCTGCGCCAGCCGCGTGCGCGTGGCGCCGCAGCTCAGCGACGGGGAGAAGGACTCGAATTCGCCGGAGTTCTCGCCGGCCCCGTGCAGGCCGCCGAGGCGGTTGCTCGGTTCCAGGGGGTCGGCGCTCCAGGCGCTTCCCGGGGCGGGGCTGGTCGAGACGGCGTGACCGTACAGGCCGCCCGCTTGGCTGCCCGGGATCGCCCCGGTGAGCGAGTAGACAACGCCGCCGCCCTGCAGGGCGGCCTGGAAGGAGGCTTCGGCGACGAAGCGGTCCGGGACGTTGACTTCCTCCTCGTTCTTCAGGGGTGGGGAGGCGAGCTCGTATGCGCGGCAGGCGGGCAGCGCGTGGGCGGAGCCTTCGGCGACGCCCTGTTCGGCGCGACGGTCGGCGTTCGAGCAGGAATCCGCCCGCGCCACGGCGCCCTGGCCGAGGAGCAGGATCGTCGCCAGTGCGAGCGCCGTGGGCATCGCCCTGCGGGCCGGAAGGGACGCGAGCCGGCTCGCCGCGCTCACGGCTTCACGCTCGCGTGCTTGATGGCCGTCTGCTTGCCGACCGTCAGCGACGCCCGCAGCTTCAGCTTGTGACGGCGCTTGACGGTCCGCTTGCCGGACTTGCTCAGCGACAGCGTGAGCTGGCGCCGCCCGGCGGCCATTCTCTTCTTCAGCGTCTTGACGGCGCTGCCGGAGACCGTCACGGTGCCCGCGGCCGAGAGCTTCAGTGTCACCACCAGCTTCGCCCTCTTGACGCGCGTCTTTACGATCGTCAGCTTCGGCGTGGCCGTCGCCTTGCACCCGGAGACGGCGATGCGCGTGTCCTGGACCATGCGCGCGCCGTTCTGGGCGACGATCGTGGTCGGTGCTTCCAGCGGGGCTGCGCAGAGGTTGCCGTAGCCGGTGAGGATCGAGTGGGGTCCCGACGGGAGGCTGGTTTCGAACGAGCTGATGGGTGCGTCGGGAACCGCTTCGAATTTGGAGAACGTGATCTCGCGCGCTTCCCCGTTGCGGACTTCCTTTTTGATGAAGGTGTTGCCGACGAGTTCCACGTGGACGCCTTCGCCCTGCAGCAGGAACACGAGGTCCGGGAAGGCCGCTCCGCCGTGTGAAACGAGGATCGCGGGACCGCTGAGGGGCACGGCGAGGACCGGTGTGTGGGCCGTGGCGGTGCCGACGAACGAGGCTTCCGGGCAGCCCGCGGGGTTCTTCGCGAACTGCTGTTCGGTGCACGCCTGCTGCAGCGTCGGCAGCCGCGAGGGGAGGACTTCGGGGAGCTCGAGTTCGACTTTGCGGATCGATGCTTCGCCCGGTTTCTGTGTCACCTTCACGAAGAAGCCGGTGCCGCCGTTTTTGGTCCAGTTGGCTTCGGTGGTGGCCGTGAAGGTGGGAGCGAACCCCAACGACGAGCAGGAGCTGGCCGTGAACGGCACGCTGCGCTGGGCTCCCCCGGCCGCTTCCCCGGACGCGGCCGGCACTCCGGAGAGACCCGCCGAGACCGCCTGCGTTTCGCAGTTGGTGGGGTTGAACATGAAGTCGGGACGGTTGATGTCCACTTTCACGGCTTTCAGGCGCAGCGGGATGCCGTCGATGCTCTGCGGGAGCGGGTCGCTGGTCACCGTGATGGCTCCGCTGCGAGGGTCGATCGTGATCGCGGAGCGCACGACCACGGTGCCGAGGTTGAAGGGACCCGCCTTGGCCGGCACTTCGACCTTCAGTCCGAAGGGCCCGTTCTTGTAGGGACCGGTGAGGTACACCCTGCCTTCGGAGTCGACGTACGGTTCGCTGCCTGGTCCGACCGCGGAGGTGGCGGTTCCGAGCTGCGAGCCGACCGGACAGGGTTCGGTGGCGGATTCCGCCGCCGGCCCTTCGCAGCGCGGGATCCCTGCGATCTTGCCGAGCAGCCCCGGGGGCGTGTGGACGGTGATGCCCGAAAGGTCCTGTTCGCCGTCCCGGCGCGAGATGGTGACGTCGAAGTTCGTGTACTGGCCCGCCCTGGAGGATTCGCTGCCGGCGCTGAAGCCGGGTTCGAACGGCAGGGCGGCGGGGCAGCCGCTGATCCCGAACGGTCCCCCGTCGGTGAACGGCGAGGGCGTGGGCGTGCCGCCGACCGTTTCACCGCCGGGCGTGGTCGCTCCCACGCTCCACGGCGTCAGGGTGGCGGAGGCCAGCAGTTCGCTGCTGCACACCTGGGCGCTCTCGAGTGGCGCGCGCGGGCCGATCTTGAGCTTCAGGGTCAGCCTTTCGAACGGCAGCTGGGGGTTGTTCAGGAAGGTCGTGCTGACGGCGCCGGTGCTCTGGTTGACCGAGGCCGAGCCGGGAAGCTTCACGCGCACCCCCGCGCCTTCCACTTCGATGTACATCTTCACCAGTTCGCCGTCTTCGACCTCGGCGCCGTCGCAGGGAGAGCACGCCGGCTGGCCCAGGTAGACGCGGCCTTCCAGGGGCTTTTCGAGCAGTTGCGAGACGATCGTCACCTTGCCGACCTGGGAGGCCAACGGGCAGGTGCCCGGAGCGGTGGAGGCGAGGTCGATGTGTTCGGCGCTGCACGCCTGCAGCCTGTTGGAGG
>Ga0335085_10014344_pt1 | contig 11569 bp, 9 predicted proteins | sample Lox_Sample_45_FD_206712 | JGI IMG/M metagenome (GOLD analysis project Ga0335085, IMG submission 206712) | Soil microbial communities from Loxahatchee National Wildlife Refuge, Florida, United States - Lox_Sample_4.5 | ecosystem: Environmental > Terrestrial > Soil > Wetlands | place: USA: Florida... | reverse complement strand
TGGCGCCGGCGTCGGCGACGGAGAGCTGGATCTGCGGCAGGTGGGCGAGGTTGCGGCGCGCCGCGGCGATCGCTTGGCGGTCGAGATCGATGCCGGTGAACGCCGCGCCGGGGGCGTAGGCGTGGAGCTCGGCGAGCAGGGTGCCGCTGCCGCAGACGGGATCGAGCACGGCGTCGGCGTCGCGCGGATTGGCGAGGAAGGCCATCGCGGCTGCGATCGTCGGCGGCAGGCTGCCCTCGCGCTCGGCGATGCGGTGCCTGCGCAGCGCGGCCTCGTCGGCCGTGCGGAAGGGCAGGCAGAAGTAGTAGGCGTCCTCAACGCAGAAGAGCGAGGCGAGCCGATTTGACTCCTCGTGGAGCGGGGCGTGGCGTCGCTCCAGCTCGCGCGCAAGCCAGCGCCCGAGCTCATGGCGGTTGAAGCGCGTGCCGTCGACGGTGACGACGAGGTGCCAGGGCTTCTTCTGCGCGGCCAGCGCGGCCGCCATGACGTCGAGCTGGTGATGCGAGATCTTGTAGCGGCCGTAGACCGGGCAGCGGTGGATCTCCTCGGCGATGCGCAGATCGCCCGGCTGCGGCTCGCGCTGCAGGCGTGGCAGGAACACGAGGTCGTGGTTGCGCTGCCAGAGCAGTGTCGGCTTGGTGCGGCGGTCGATGAGGGCGTTGAAGCGCAGTTCGGTGACCAAGGTTTTCGCCAGGCCCGGGGCGCAGCGGAGGAGCCAAGCCGGGGCGGCGGCGCGCGCGGGTCTCTCGCCGCTGGCTGTGGCGCGGCTCGGTTTGCTTCGGGGCCGCGTGGGTTTGCGGGGTGAGGGCAAGGTCGTGCGCGGGACCACCATCACCCTAACGCTCTTCCGCTTCACGGGAGAGGGGACACGGCCGGTGCGGTTCGCTCGATCGAGTCCCCTCTCCCACGCAGTGGGAGAGGGTTGGGGTGAGGGCGGTGAATGCGGTGAGCATCAGATCGACAGGCAGCCGCCGGCGAGCGGCACGATGGGGACGGTGGCGCCGGCCTTGATGGCTGGCGCGCGTGAGGCGCGCACGACCAGGCAGTCCGCCTTCGACAGGAACGACAGCATGGAGCTGTCCTGGCGGTCGAAGGGCGTGGCGACGAGGTGGCCTTGCGCGTCGTAGGAGAGGCGAGAGCGCAGGTAGTCCTCGCGGCTGTCGTTTTCCGGGAGGTCGCGGCCGAGCAGGGCGGTGGGCTGCGGCTCGGGTTCGGCGATGCGGCCGAGCATGGTGTCGATGGCGGGCCGCAGGAACATGACGGCGCAGACGAGCGTGGAGACGGGATTGCCGGGCACGCCCAGCACGCGTGTGCCGCCGATGCTGCCGAACATCAGCGGCTTGCCCGGGCGCATCGCGATCTTCCAGAAGTCCACCTGCATGCCGGTCTCGCCGAGCGCGGCCTGCACCAGGTCATGATCACCGACCGAGGCGCCGCCGGAGGTGACCAGCAGATCGGCGCCGACGGCGCCCTGGGCCATCGCCTGCAGGGCTGCGCGATCGTCCGGCGCGATGCCCAGATGGATCGGGTCGGCGCCGCAGGCCGTGACGAAGGCGGCGAGCGAGAGGCCGTTGGAGCTGATGATCTGGTGCGGACCGAGGGGATCGCCGGGCATCACGACCTCATCGCCGGTGGCGAGGATCGCGACGCGCGGGCGGCGGGTGACCGGCAGCCAGGGGACGTTCATGGCGGCAGCGATGCCGATGTCGCGCGCCGTCAGCAGGCGGCCCTTCCTCAGCAGCACGTCGCCGGCCCTGAAGTCGAGGCCGGCGGGGCGGACATAGGTGCCGCGCTTTGCGCCCTCGCGCACGACCACGTGGTCGCCCTCGGCGGCGGTGTCTTCCTGGATGACGATCGTGTCCGCGCCGGCGGGCAGCGGACCGCCGGTGAAGATGCGCACGGCCTGGCCGGCGGCGACCTGTCCGTCGTAAGAGCCGCCGGCAGGCGCCTGGCCCACGATACGCAGCCGGGCCGGCACCTTCCCGACATCGTCGGCGCGCACGGCGTAGCCGTCCATGGCGGAAACCGCGGCCGGCGGCTGGGTGACGCGCGCCGCGACATCGGCCGCGAGGACGCGGCCGAGCGCGTTCAGGAGCCCGACCTGTTCGCTGCCCAGGGGACGGAAGGCGGCGGCGATGCGCGCGCGGGCTTCGGCGACGGACAGCATCACTTGGCCCTGTAGGTGCCGGATTTGCCGCCGCTCTTCTCGACGAGGCGGATTTCGCTGAGGCGCATGCCGCGATCGACGGACTTGCACATGTCGTAGACGGTGAGGGCGGCGACGGCGACGGCGGTGAGCGCCTCCATCTCGACTCCCGTCTTGCCCGCGAGCTTGCAGGTGGCGGTGATGTCGACGGCGTTGCGCTTCTTGTCGACGGCGAGATCGACCTGCACCGAGGTCAGCGCCAGCGGATGGCAGAGCGGGATGAGATCGGGCGTGCGCTTGGCGCCCATGATGCCGGCGAGGCGTGCCACCGACAGCACGTCGCCCTTCTTCACGCCGCCGGCGGTGATGAGGGCGATGGTCTCCCGCTGCATGAAGACGGAACCCTTCGCCGTGGCGGTGCGCTCCGTCACCGCCTTGGCGGTGACGTCGACCATGGCGGCGTTACCCTTGGCGTCGAAGTGGGTAAGGCGGGGCATGGTCATGCGTTTTGTAGGGGCGACCCCATGTGGTCGCCCACTGAGTCGTGCGGCACAAAGGGCGGCCACATGGGGCCGCCCCTACAAGGACTGCGCGGCATGACTCGTCTCGTGCCTTGGCGCAAGCAAAGCGCGGGTCGCGGCTTCCACGTCGGCTTGGCGCATCAGGGACTCGCCGACGAGGAAGATACTCGCGCCCACGTTCTGGAGGCGCGCGAGGTCGGCGGGCGTGTAGAGGCCGCTTTCGGCGACGATGAGGCGGTCCTTGGGTACGCGCGGCGCGAGACGCTCGGTGACGGCGAGATCGACCTGCAGCGTCTTCAGGTCGCGGTTGTTGATGCCGAGGAGGCGCGCTTTCAGCTTGAGGGCGCGGTCGAGCTCGGCGGCGTCGTGGATTTCGGCGAGGACGTCCATGCCCTGTTCGATCGCGGCGGCTTCGAGCTCGGCGGCCTGCGCGTCCGCGAGCGCGGCCATGATCAGCAGGACGCAGTCGGCGCCGAGCGCGCGCGCCTCTACGATCTGGTAGGGATCGAGCATGAAATCCTTGCGCAGCGCCGGGAGGCCGACGGCGCCGCGGGCAGCTGTGAGATAAGTGTCGCTGCCCTGGAAGTAAGGCTCGTCGGTCAGCACTGAGAGACAGGTGGCGCCGCCGCGCTCGTACGCGCGGGCCAGGGCGACGGCGTCGAAGTCGGCGCGGATCAGGCCCTTGCTGGGCGAGGCCTTCTTGATCTCGGCGATCAGGCCGTAGCGGCCCAGTGCGACCACGCGGGCGAGGCGGTTCGTGAAACCGCGCGGCGGCTCGACGGTGCGGATGGCCGCCAGGAGGTCGCCGAGCGGCCGCTCCGCCTTGCGGCGGGCGATGTGCTCGCGCTTGTCGGCACAGATCTTCGCGAGAACGTCGGTCATGCGGTTACGGTTGGAAAGGAAGATTCACCACAGAGGACACAGAGTGCACAGAGGTCACGAGGTTGGATCGACGTGGGTGCGTCCTTCGACAGGCTCAGGATGAGGGTCTTTCTTCGTGCCATTAAGCCGCATCCTCATCCTGAGCGTGTCGAAGGACACACACTGCCAATGCAACGCAAGAGATGCCAAACATTCTTCTCTGTGATCTCTGTGTGCTCTGTGGTGAATCTTTTCTTCGCTAGGCCGCCGCGGGCGCGCTGTTGGTGATGGCGACGAGCTTGGCCAGTACGGCGCGGGCCTTGCCGCTGTCGACGGCTTCGGCGGCCATCTGCACGCCGGCGCGCAGATTCGCGACCTTGCCGGCCACGAGCAGCGCCGCGGCGCTGTTGTAGAGCACGATATCGCGATAGGCGCCGGGGTGACCGTCGAGCAGCGCGTTCACGGCGAGCGCGTTGGTGGCGGGATCGCCGCCTTTCAGGTCTGTCGCGGTGGCGCGCGGGAGGCCGGCCTCTTCCGGCGTGACCTCGAAGGCCGCGACCTTGCCGTCCTTCCACTCGGCGACATAGGATGGGCCGGTGGTCGTGAGTTCATCGATGCCGTCGCTGCCGTGCACGACCCAGGCGCGCTCGGCGCCGAGCTTGCCCAGCACCTCGGCCATCGGACCGATCCAGGCGCGCGAGAACACGCCGGTCAGCTGGCGCTTGGCGCCGGCGGGGTTCGAGAGCGGTCCCATCAGGTTGAAGATCGTGCGCGTTCCCAGCTCGACGCGGGTGGGCCCGACATGGCGCATGGCACTGTGGTGACGCGGGGCCATCATGAAGCAGATGTTGGCCTCCCACAGCGCCTGCTTCACCAGGGCCATGTCGGCATCGATGTTGACGCCGAGCACGCCCAGTACGTCGGCGGCGCCGCTCTTGGAGGAGAGGCCGCGGTTGCCATGCTTGGCGACGGGCACGCCGCAGGCGGCCACCACCAGGGCGGCGCCGGTCGAGATGTTCCAGGTGCCGGCCGCATCGCCGCCGGTGCCGCAGGTGTCGATGGCGCCGGGCGGGGCCTCGATGCGCGTCATCTTGCCGCGCATGGCGCGCACCGCGCCGGTGATCTCCTCGACGGTCTCGCCGCGGACGCGCAGGGCCATCAGGAAGCCGCCCATCTGCGAGGGTGTGGCGTTGCCCGACATCATGATGTCGAACGCGGTCTCAGCCTGCTCGCCGGTCAGCGCCTTGCCGGCCGCCGCGACGTTCAGCAGCGCCTTGAAGTCCTGCACGTCGGTGGTCATTCCGCCGCCAGGGTCGCGGGCGCGTTGTGGCCGGCAAGGCGCAGGAAATTGGCGAGCAGCTTGTGGCCATGCTCGCTGGCGATGCTCTCGGGATGGAACTGCACGCCGTGGATCGTCAGTTCGCGATGGGCGAGCCCCATGATCAGCCCGTCGTCGGTCTCCGCTGTGATCTCGAGGCAGGCAGGCAGGGAGGCACGCTCGACGATCAGCGAATGGTAACGGGTGGCGGTGAAGCGCGGCGGCAGGTCTTCGAACACGCTCTTGCCGCGATGGCTGATCTGGCTGAGCTTGCCATGCATGGGCACGGGGCCGCGGACGACCTTGCCGCCGAAGGCCTGGCCGATGGCCTGATGGCCGAGGCAGACGCCGAGGACCGGGATCTTGCCGGCGGCCGCCTTGATCAGCTCCAGGCAGATGCCGGCCTCGTTGGGGGTACAGGGGCCTGGGGACAGGATGATGCCTTGGGGTGCCAGCGCGATGGCATCCTGGACGGTCAGCGCGTCGTTGCGCTTCACCGTCAGGCGCGCGCCCAACTCGCCCAGGAAGTGGTAGAGGTTGTAGGTGAAGCTGTCGTAGTTGTCGATTAAGAGAAACATTTTCGTGGCTTGCCGAGAGGAGTTTCCAACGTGCCGCAACCGGCCGGTCATGTTATATCAGGCGGGGCCCGCCTGCCATAGGCGGTGAAGGAGGGCGTGCGAACTGGTGCGCCAGCGGGGTTCTTTCCAAGTGGCAAGGGTCGACGTTCGGGAGATGGTAGGGTTGCGGCGGCCGCCCGGCGCCGAGGCGCCGGCTGAACCGCCGCCGCCGGCCCCGGAGAGCGCGCCAGCCGAGAGCCCGGCGGTCCGCGCGGGCCGGTGGCGGTTCGTGCTGGCGGCGGGGCTCATGGCGGTCGCCGGCCTCGCCCTGCCGGGGCCGATCGGACCGGAGCCGGCAGCGCCGCCGCCCCGGTCTCCTGTGTTCCGAAGCGATCTGTCGCCGCCGGCAGCCTCGGATGCGCCCACGGCCGCGGATACGGATGCGGCGGACCTGCATGGCTTCGTCCATGCACAGCTTCTGCCGCCCGCGGTCCTGCCGGCGCTGCTGCCGAGTCCACCGTCCCCCATACCGCTCGATCAGCAGGCGTGGCGGCGCAACGCCGTCGCCGTCGCCGACCCGCAGGGGCGGCCGATGGTGGCGGTCGTGATCGACGATCTCGGGCTCGACCGTCGCAACGCCGACCGGGTGGTGCAGCTGCCCGGGCCGCTCACCCTTTCCTTCATGACCTATGCCGACGACCTGGCGGCGCAGGCGCAGGCGGCCCACGCGGCCGGGCACGAGCTGCTCGTGCATGTACCGATGGAGCCGCTGGACAGCGACCTCAACGCCGGCTTCAACGTGCTGCGCCCGGACCTGCCGCCGGGCGAGTTGCTGAAGCGGATCGACTGGGCGCTGTCGCGCTTCGACGGCTATGTCGGGATCAACAACCACATGGGCAGCCGGTTCACGGCCGACGCGCACGGCATGGCCTTGCTGTTCGCCGAGCTGCATCGGCGCGGCCTGCTGTTCCTGGACTCGCGCACCACCCCGGCGACGGTTGGTCCGGCGATGGCGGTGCGCTACGACGTGCCGTTCGCGGCTCGGAATATATTCCTTGACAACGAGATGTCGGCCGATGCGGTATGGGCGCAGCTGATGAAGGTCGAGGGCGTCGCGCGCCGCGGCGGCTTCGCTGTGGCCATCGGCCATCCCCACGACGGCACCATCGCGGCCCTCGCCCAGTGGCTGCCGACCTTGCGCCAGCACGGCTTCGCCCTGGTGCCGATCAGCCGGATCGTCGAACAGACCATGGCGGGGCGGGGCCAGACCGTCTCTTACGAGGCCGGCAGTCCGGCACCGGCCGTGCCGCCGGCGGGGGCCACTTATCCATAGTGCCGCTTTCGTAGGCACCCTCTCCCGCGCAGTGGCCGGTGTGGAATTGCGCCGCACGCGTGCCCGCTTGTTTGGCTGGGGGTTGGCTGATAAACATTGCGCAACGCACGACAACAGATGATACGAGGTCCGGCTACTCGCCCTCGCGAATAATTGCGCCAATGCGGCTTTAAGCGCAGCGCACCCGGTTCCGCAACGACCACCAGGGAGGATGCAGATGACGATGGATTCGAGCGTGTCGCCGGGAACGCGGCGGGACTTCATTCGCAAGGTGAGCACGACGGCCGGCGCCGCCGCGGTGCTGGGCGGCTTCGGGCTCGATCCCCTGATCAGCGCCGCGCAGGCGGCCGAGATGGGGCGGTCCGAGAAACCGCTGAAGGCGGCGTTCTCCAACGCCGGGTTGCAGGCGACCTGGTGCGCCCAGGGCAAGCAGGCGGCGGAGTTCTGGGGCAAGCTGTTCAACGTCGAGGTCACGTGGTTCGACGGCGAGCTCTCCGCCACCAAGCAGCGCGCGGCCATCGACAACATGGCCTCGCAGAAGTGGGACTTCGTGGCCATCCAGGCGTTCGGCATCGGCACGCTGACCGATCCGGTCAACAAGATGATCGATGCCGGCATCCCCGTCATCGACATGGACACGCTGATCGTTCCGCTCGAGCAGAGCCGCGTGCACAGCTTCCTGGCGCCCGACAACGAGTTCATGGGCGGCTCCGTGACCCAGGCGCTGGTCGACGCGCTCGGCGGCGAAGGCAAGATCACGATGACCCAGGGCGCGCTCGGCCACACCGGCGCGCAGGGCCGCGCGCGCGGCTTCGAGGCGGTCGTCAAGAAGTATCCGAAGATCGAGGTGCTGGACACCCAGCCGGCCGACTGGGACGTGACGAAGACGGTGCGCATCTGGGAGTCGCTCCTGACCAAGCATCCGAAGATCGATGCGGCGTTCTTCCACAATGACGACATGGCGCTCGCGGCCGCGAACGTGATGAAGGCGCACAACCGCAAAATCCTGATCGGCGGCGTCGATGCCCAGCCGCCGGCCATCCAGGCCGTGCTCGACGGGCAAATGTACGCGACCGTCCGCAACCCGTCCTGCCGCATCCATGGCGGCGCCGTCATGGCCGGCGTCGCGGCGGTGCTGACCGGCGAGAAGCAGGGGCCGGGCGGGATTCCCCAGCATGTCATCACGGACGGTCCGGTCGTGACCAAGCCGAACGCGCAGGGCATGCTCTGGATGGAAAGCCACTTCCTGATCTGATCGCGACCGACGCGCAGAGGACCGATCGACGTGGAGGCCGGTGGCGTTCCGCTGCTCGAGCTGTCCGGCATCTGCAAGTCGTTCGGCGGCGTGCAGGCTCTCAAGGACGTGGATTTCGCCCTGAAGGCGGGCGAGATCCACGGCCTCGTGGGCGAGAACGGCGCCGGCAAGAGCACGCTGATGAAGATCATCGCCGGCGTGTATGCGGAGTACGAGGGCACCATGCGGCTCGACGGCGCTCCCGTGCATTTCCGCTCGGCGCGCGATGCACTGGCGGCCGGGATCGGCATGGTGCATCAGGAACTGAGCGTCATCCCCTACCTCAGCGTCGCCGAGAACATCTTCCTCGGCAACCAGCCGGTCAACCGGGTCGGGGTCGTGCGCTGGCGCTGGATGGCGCGGGAGGCCGCGAAGCATCTGCAGAACCTCGGCATCCATATCGATCCCGGCGCCACGCTGGGCAGCCTGCCGCTCGGTCTGCAGCAGCTGGTGGAGCTGGCGCGCGTGCTGTTCTCGGGCGCCCGCATCGTGATCCTGGACGAGCCGACCTCGGCGCTGTCGCCGCCGGAGGTGCGCCGGCTGTTCGACGTGCTGGGGCGGCTGCGTGCGGCCGGACGCAGCTTCATCTTCATCTCGCACTTCCTCGAGGACATCCTGGCGGTTTCCGACAGCGTCACCGTCTTCCGCAACGCCCGCAAGGTGGCGACGCGCGCGGCCGCCGAGGTGGACAAGGCCTGGCTGATCCGCAGCATGATCGGCGCCGGCCACGAGGACCTGGAGGAGAGCTATACCAGCGACATCCGGCTCGAGAGCCGGCCGCAGGCGCCGGTGGTGCTGGACGCGCAGGGGCTCAGCAGCCGGGGCGCCTTCCGCGACGTCAGCTTCCAGGTGCGCGCCGGCGAGATCCTCGGCATCTTCGGCTTCATGGGGTGCGGCCAGCTCGAGCTCTGCCGGGCGCTCTCCGGCAAGCTGCAGCCGGATAGCGGGCAACTGACGGTGAACGGCCGCGCCGTCCATCTCGCCAGCACGGCTCGGGCGAAGCGGAAAGGCATCGCGATCCTGCCGGAGAGCCGGCGCGCCATGCTGTTCGGCGCCGAGCCCGTCTACCGCAACATCTCCATCAGCGTGCTCGAGCGCATCTCGCGCCTGTTCGTGCGGCCGCAGACGGAGCGGCGCATGGCGGCGGAGAAGGTCGAGCAGCTGGACATCCGGCCGAAGTCCGTCGAACGGCCGCTGCGCACGCTCTCCGGCGGCAATCAGCAGAAGGTGGCGCTGGCGCGCTGGCTGGTGCACCTGCCGCAGGTGCTCGTGCTGAGCGAGCCGACGCGCGGCATGGATGTCGGCGCCAAGGACGACGTGGTGCGGATCGTGCGTGGCTTGAAGGAGCGGGGCGTCGGCGTGGTGGTGGCGTCGGCCGAGCCGGAGACCATCCTGTCTCTGGCCGACCGCGTGCTCGTCATGAAGAAAGGCGCGATCGCGCGCGAGTTTGCCGACGAGCTCGTCAGCAAGGACCGCCTGCTCGAGGCCGCATGAACCAGAGCGCGCCCGACACCACAGCCGTCGCGAAGGAGCAGGCGGGAGCGCCGCGCCGCCGGAGCTGGCTTCTCGGCCAGCTCAGGAACGTCGCGCCGTTCGTGACGCTGCTCTGCCTCGTGCTGGTGTTCAGCATCGCCAGCCCGTCGTTCCTGACGTTCGACAATCTCGGCAACATCCTGCGCCAGGTGTCGGTGACCGGAATCATCGCGACCGGGCTCACCTTCGTCATCCTGTGCGCGGAAATTGACCTCAGCGTCGCCAGCGTGGCCAACGCGACCGGCATCCTGGTCGCCTACTTCACGATGCAGGAATCGTTCGTCAACATCGCGAACGTGCCGCTGCCGGGTGGAGTCGCAATCATCCTGGCGCTGGCCGGATGCTTCGCGCTCGGCTGCGTGAACGCCTTCGGCGTGACGCGCATCGGCATTCCCTCCTTCATCATGACACTGGCTATGCTGCAGATCGGGGCCGGCGTCTGCGCCATGCTGGTGCGCGGGCAGATCGCCTATGCCGTGCCGCCGCTGATCAAGGAGCTCGGCAGCGGCAGCCTGGGGCCGGTGCCCTGGATCGTGATCATCGCCACGCTCACCCTGCTGACCGGGCACCTCGTGCTGACCTACACGCGCTTCGGGCGCTACGTCTACATGGTCGGCGGCAACCGCGAGGCGGCCGAGTATTCGGGCGTCAACGTGCGGGGCGTGCTGGCGGCTGTCATGATCATCTCGGCCATGTGCTCCGGTCTCGCGGGCATGCTCGGCGTCGCCTATTTCGGCAGCGCGCAGCAGAACGAGTTCGACGACTTCCTGCTCGATTCCATCTCGGCCGTGGTGGTCGGCGGCACCAGCCTGTTCGGCGGGCGGGGCGGCATCGGCAACACGCTGGTCGGCTTGTTCGTGCTGGGCGTGCTGAACAACGGCCTGGACCACGTGGAGATCGACAGCTTCCTGAAGATCCTGATCCGCGGCCTGATCCTGCTGGCCGCCCTCGTCATCAACGTCTACGCGCAGCGCCTGCGCGAAACGACGACCGTTACGGAATAATCGCCGTCAGTTGCCGCGGCGGGCGGCGAAGCGCACGGCTTCCTGGGCGGCGCGGATGAGGGCGCGGGCCTTGTTGCGGGTTTCCTGATATTCGGACTCGGGATCGCTGTCGGCGACAACGCCGCCGCCGGCCTGCACGTACATCACCCCATCCTTCACCACGGCGGTGCGCAGAGCGATGCAGGTGTCCATCGAGCCGTTGGCGGCGAAGTAGCCGACGGCGCCGGCATAGACGCCGCGCCGCTCCGGCTCCAACTCGTCGATGATCTCCATGGCCCGGACCTTGGGCGCGCCGGAGACCGTGCCGGCGGGGAAGCCGCCGATGAGGGCGTCGATGGCGTCGTACTGCGGCTCGATCACGCCCTCGACGTTGGAGACGATGTGCATGACGTGGGAGTAGAGCTCGATCTCGTTGCGCTCGGTGACCTTGACCGTGCCGATCTTGGCGACGCGGCCGACGTCGTTGCGGCCGAGGTCGAGCAGCATGAGATGCTCCGCCAGCTCCTTGGGATCGGCGAGCAGGTCGGCGGCGAGCTCGCGGTCCTCCTGCGGGTTGGCGCCGCGCGGGCGGGTGCCGGCGATCGGGCGTATCGTGACCTTGTCGTCGCGCAGGCGCACCAGGATCTCCGGGCTGGAGCCGACCACGGCGAAGCCGCCGAAATCGAGGAAGAACAGGAAGGGCGAGGGATTGAGGCGGCGCAACGCGCGGTAGAGCGCGAAGGGCGGCAGCTGGAACGGCACCTGGAAGCGCTGCGAGGGGACGACCTGGAAGATGTCGCCGGCGTAGACGTACTCCTTCGCCTTCTTGACGATCGCGTGGTACTGCTCGCGCGTCATGTTCGACGTCGGCTCCGGCAGGTCGGCCAGGTCGATCCCCTCGTCGCGGCGGTGCGGCAGGCTGCGGTCGAAATCGGCAACCACGTCGGCCAGGCGCTCGCAGGCCTGGCTGTAGGCGGCGCGGGCGTCGAGTCCGGGCGTCGGCCAGACCGGGGTGACGACAGT
>Ga0335085_10014340_pt1 | contig 11570 bp, 6 predicted proteins | sample Lox_Sample_45_FD_206712 | JGI IMG/M metagenome (GOLD analysis project Ga0335085, IMG submission 206712) | Soil microbial communities from Loxahatchee National Wildlife Refuge, Florida, United States - Lox_Sample_4.5 | ecosystem: Environmental > Terrestrial > Soil > Wetlands | place: USA: Florida... | reverse complement strand
ATCAGCGGCTGGAGCGGCAGCTGCATCACTATGGATCAGGACTTAATGCGATTCCCCTGCTGACGCAATACCGCGAGCACCCCGACGATTTTTACCTTCTGCGTGTGGGGTATGGCGGCACCATGGGACCGCTGACTGACATAGATCAGGAAGGGTTCATGGCGCCTGCCTTTCATTCCTTTCCCGACATGCTCAGGCCGGACCCGGTCTCCGGCGACAACGGGCCGAACTTTTTTGGACACGCGTGGAACACGGCTACGTATATCGTCGATCATCCGCAGTTCGGATGGGTCGCATTTGGAGCCAACCTGAAGGTGGAAGGCAACACGGTGAGTGCTACCCCACTCGACTCGCGCCGAAGCCGGATTTACATTGCGCCGCTCGGACTCTGGCTGACGCTCGATGCCGGCACGTTCGATCGGATGGAGTTCAATCCGAAGACCGGGGTGGTTCGCGTGGGGCTTTCCCCTGCCGATCAGTTCACTCCGGCGGCAAGACTTCGAATTGAGCAACCGGCGAAAGTAAAGGGCATCGGAGAATACCGTCCAACGACACTCTTGCCATCTGAACGTGGCGCATTTGTGATACCGCTCTCGAGTGAGATCAGGTGGGTCGAACTCAGCGGTAAGCACTGAAGACGGCCGTGTCTGGATTGTGGCGCTGCAGGGTCGCGTCGAATCAGCACACGGAGACCCGCGCCTCTAACGGCGGCGGTTGAAGAGCGGGTCTTTCTCCACCTTGATTTCGAAATCGGACGGCGGCGTCACCCCCAGCAGATTCTGCACCAAGTAATTCCATCGCCGGCGTACCAGGTATAGGTTGCCGCCTTCTCCGTGATACATATTAGGCACAAAGAGCATGTCGAAATTCTTGTTGGCCTTCATCAGAGCATCGACGAAACGCATGCTCTCAACCGGGTGGACGTTTTCGTCGATATCTCCGTGGACGATCAGTAAATGTCCCCGCAGGTGGTCCGCCATAGTGACGTTTGACTGGGCGATATAGTCCTCCTGCACTGGATAACCCTGGTAGAGTTCGTTCCACCACGCCTTATCGAGGCGGGCATCATGGTCTCCGGAGATGGTGACGCCGACTTTGTAGAAATCGGGAAAGACCAGCATGGCATGCGCTGCGCCATAGCCCCCGGCGGATGTGCCATAGATCCCAACCCGAGTGGCATCCATGTACGGGAAGCGCGCCGCCATCTGCTTGATCATAGCCACGTGATCTTCAAAAGCTCCTCCCAGGTTGCGATACGAAAACAGGTGGAAGTCGCGCGCCCGCCCGGCAGTGCCGCGTCCGTCGATCATCACGACGATAAAGCCGAGTTCCGCAACGGACTGTTCTGAGCCACGAAACGCACCGGCGAAGCTCTTGGGAACGAAGAAGTCCTGCGGCCCGGTATAAACCTGTTCGACGATGGGATATTTTTTTGCGGGGTCAAAATTCGAGGGCTTCCAAATGAGGCCGTAGAGATCGGTCTTGCCGTCAGCAGCGGTCCCGTGAAACGGCTCGGGGAATTTCCAGCCCGTAGCTAGCAATTCCGCGGCATTCGATTTCTCGAGCACGCGGACGACCGAGCCGTCTTTAGTCCGGCGGAGGGCCGATTCGCCAGGCAGATCAGGACGCGAGTCATTATCCACGAAGTACATTCCATCCGGAGAGACGCTGACAGAGTGGTTGGCGTTCTCCGGGGTCAGCAGCGTCAGTCCCTTGCCGTCAAAACCAACGCTGTAGAGATGAGTTTGGTAAGGATCTTCATTTTTCTCGCGTCCGCAGGCGAGGAAATAAACCTTGCGTGCCTTCTCATCCACATAGCTGATTTCGCGGACCACCCAGGGTCCCTGGGTGACCTGGTTCTTCAACTGCGCGGCCTTTCCATCCTGCAGATAGATGTGGTTCCAACCGTCGCGCTCAGACGTGAAGATGACCTCCCCGGTCTCGTTATCGAAGCGGAAGAATGTTTCTCCTGGATCGATGTACTGATCGGAATGCTCGCGCATCAGCACATGCTGCTCGCCCGTCTCGGCATTCACGCTACGGAGTTCCTTGGTTTTGAAACCGCGCTCATCGTAGTCGTAGTAGAAATTCCCGCTGTCGGGAAACCATTCGAACCCGGGGCCATCCTGGAAGGGCAGCTCGAGGGGCGCGGTTTTTACTGCGATGCGCTTGCCAGATTGGATGTCAAAAACGATCGGTTCGGCCTTAGCGAGAACTTCTCCTGGTAAAGGATAAACATAGGTGAAGGCCTTGGGACGGAGTTGATCGGGCGGGACGTATTGGATGCTGGTGAACCGCCCGGAATTTCTGGAGTCGATCCGATACGTGACGAACCTGGAGGAATCCGGCGCCCAGAACACAGCAGCTTCTTGCTGCGTCTCTCCAGGCTTGCGCTCGATGAGGTCGCGCAGGGATGGCAGCGGCGTAGCGTAATCGTACCCGGCAATGCCATCATCGGTGAGCTGAAGTACGGTTCCGGTGGATTGATCACGGAGGTAGAGGTTGTAGTTCTTCACGTATGCGGCCCAGCGCTTGTCGGGTGAAAGGGACTCGCCGCGATGGGACTCGCCCTTCTCGCAGGTGTAGTCGGCGAGCGTGCAAGTAAACTCGACGTCCTCTATCTCGAAGCGGATGCTGTTTTCGTCCTTCGTGAATTCGAAGCGGTCGAAGGGAAGTTGTGTGGGCTCATACTGTTGTCCGGCGGCCTTTGAAAGAGCCGCCGCGAGCTTTGCGTGGTCGAAAGCTGGACCGCTTTGCGCGTGATCGGGATCGACCAGGACAAATTGAGCGCCGGCGGCGTCAATTTTGCGATACCAGAACCGGTTAGTCTTCTCGATCCAATTCGGGCGCGCGTCCGCGGCATATACCAGTCGGCGCAGATTGCCCGGGAGAAAGCGCTGCGCTCTCGCGTAATCTTCGCGCGTGCCCTGGGCTGCGACCGGCAAACTGGTGCAAAGTGCTAGAGCGAGCAGACTCCCGATCGTCGCCGCTTTCATCGCGCCTCCTCCTCCGACCGTAGAGAGCGATCCGGATATAATATGCAGCTTGGCGCGGTGCAGTAGCTTGCGCCCTGTACTCGCACTCGCTATCTAGTTCAACTTGGAGTATTCCCGCAACTCACCACGGATCGATCATTGGGCACAAACAGCAGTCTTCGCCTCGACAGCAAATAAAACGGCGCCATTGGGGCCGCCCCTGCCTGATGCGAAGATGGAAGTCCCCTTCAGCTTCACCAGTGTTCCGAAACCCAATCTTACTTGGCAAGCATGGCGGCAGGCAGGGGATCCAGGTGCGGACGGCTGCGCAGCGTGTCGCGAATCGTCTTCTCCACGGTCTCGAGATCCCTACCCGCAAGCTCCAGACGCGGCGGACGGACCCTGGTATTTCCCATGCCGACCTCAACCTGCACCAGTTTGATCAGCTGCACGAAATTTGGGACGGTATCCATGCGTAAGAGCGGGAGGAACCAGCGGTACAACTCGAATGTCCTTTCGCGGTCTCCGTTTATGGCGCAGTTGAAGAGTTCGGCTGACTCGCGAGGCAGCGCGTTCGCTAAACCCGCGATCCACCCCTTAGCACCAACCGCCACGCCCTCCACGATCATGTCGTCCACGCCAACGAACACTTCCAGACGACTGCCGACGAGGGTGCGGATTGCGCTGACTCGACGCGCGTCGGTGCTGGATTCCTTTACCGCTTCAAAGTTTTCCAGTTCCGTCAGTTCCTGAATCTGCTCGGGAAGGAAGTCGGTGCCGTAGGCCACTGGGTTGTTGTAGAGCATGCAGGGCAGAGGAGTAGCGCGGATTACTGATGCGACGTGGGCCTTCATTTCGCGCCAGTCCCCCTGGTATACGTAGGGCGGCAAGACCATAAGTGCGTCGCAACCCACGTCGGCCGCGGCCTTGCCGAGATTGACCGCCTCCGAGGTTGAGAGCGCGGAGATCGAGGCCACAACCGGCGCCTGGCGGTTTGCCGCTTTGACTCCACTTCGCAGTACGGCGACTTTCTCATCGAATGACAGTGTGGCCCCTTCGCCCAGAGAGCCGAGCAAAACGATCCCGCTGCACCCGTTCTCAAGCAGCCAGCGACAGTGCCCGGTCATGAACCCGTGATCCACTTGATAATTGACGTCGAAACAAGTGGTGACCGCGGGCATTACGCCGTTCCAGTTCATGCGTGTCCTCCTGTCGCTTCGATTGACTCTGCTGCCGGGCTGCCGTCAAGGCTGGCGAGACTCGAAAATCGTCCGGGGAGGATTCGGTGGCCACGCCGAGTCCAGACGCCAATGATATCGAGGCCGGGCGCGTGAGCACGCGCCGCGCTGACAATTCCGCCACCGACGATGATCACGCCGCACCTTTCGAAACTCATATCCTGATACCCATTTGGAATGGGTCGCGTTGGTCCAGAATCAGGTTCGCCTCGGCATTCACAAAGGCCGTTCCCGTGATGCTGGGATAGACCTGGCGGCCTTCCACTCGAATGCTGCCCTCGAAGACGCTGCCGACGATGCTTTCCTGTCTCCAGACCTCCCCTTCACGAAATTTTCCGTCGGCATAGAGGCACGCCATCTTGGCGCTGGTTCCTGTGCCGCAGGGAGAGCGGTCGTATGCCTTGCCGGGACACAAAACGAAGTTCCTGCTGTTGATGCCCGGCCGCCTCGATGGACCGAACAGTTCAACATGGTCGATCTCATGACCATCGTCGCCGGAAATCCCACGAGCGTTCAGCTCCTGCCGGATTGCCCAGGCGTAGTCGGTCAAAGCCTCGACATTCGCGAGTTCCAGCTGCATTCCATGCAGTTCGACGAGAAAGAACCAGTTGCCTCCCCATGCTACGTCTCCCCGGACCGCTCCATGGCGGGGAACATCGAGTTCGATCTGGGCGGCGGCACGATAGCTTGGCACGTTTTCGACGGTAACTCGTCCGTCGCTGTGGAGAGAAGCGCCAACCACGCCGACGGGCGTCTCTATCCTGTGCTGCCCTGCAGCGATCTTTCCCATGTGGGCCAGCGTGACCACTAAGCCGATCGTGCCATGTCCACACATGCCGAGATAGCCGACGTTGTTAAAAAAGATTACGCCGGTACAGCAGGAGGGATCTTGGGGCTGGCAGAGCAGGCCCCCGACCATGACGTCGGAACCGCGGGGTTCATTGACCACGGCGGAGCGGATGCAATCGAACTCGGAGCGAAAACGCAGTAGCCGCTCAGCGAGCAGACCTGTGCCCAGGTCTGGCCCCCCCGAGACGATCAGCCGGGTGGGTTCTCCCCCGGTATGGGAGTCGATCACGTGGATTGAACTGTAGTGGTTTGATGACATCTTTCGCAGCTTACAACTCGCCGCCGGAAATGCGGAGTCGTTCCAGCAACTTCATTTCTCCACCAGCTTCATTTAAAAGAGCGCGGCGTTTTGGCGCAAGCCCATGTTATGGATACAATATCCGACAGTCAAGACCTGAGGCTCGGACAACCCTTCCGGCGTCTCCGCTATTGTCGTGAGGCATCGTGCCCAATCTCGATAAGACTGTGTCCCCGGAACAGCCGGCGGAAACCGCCCAAGGCTTCGCCCGAGGTCTTGGTCTGTTCGACTCCACCATGCTGGTGGTAGGCGTGATGATCGGCTCGGGCATCTTTATCGTCTCAGCCGAGATGTCGCGAGAGATCGGCAGTCCGGGATGGCTGCTGGTGGCGTGGGCCATCGGCGGGTTGCTGACGGTCGCGGGCGCGCTGTGTTATGGCGAATTGTCGGCCATGATGCCGGAGGCCGGCGGCATGTACGTCTATCTCCGCGAGGCATATTCCCCGGTGGTGGGATTTCTCTACGGCTGGACCCTGTTTACCGTCATCCAGACAGGTACGATTGCCGCCGTCTCAGTGGCATTCGCCAGGTTTTCCGGCGTGATCTGGCGGACGATTTCAGAGGAGCGCTATATCGTGCCTCCGCTGCGGGTCTCAGAGCACTATGCGATTTCCCTTTCGACGGCCCAGGTTCTGGCCATTGTCATAATCTTTTTGCTCACGCTGGCCAATACCCGTGGGCTGCGCTACGGAAAAATCATTCAAAACGTCTTCACCGTGGCAAAGACCGGAGCGCTGCTTGCCCTGATCATCGCCGGGATCTTTATAGGTAGAAACTGGGCCGCTATTCACGAGAACTTCGGGAACCTGTGGCATGCGCGCGGCATGGCACAGTTGAGCACGGGCTTGAACGCAGGCACGGCTTTCGGCTTGTTCATCGCCCTCTGCTTGAGCCAGACGGGGGCGCTGTTCTCCGCGGATTCGTGGCATAACATTGCTTTTGTCGCGGGAGAGGTTCGCCGGCCCGAGCGTAACGTGACTCTGGCCATGGTGATCGGCACGGCACTTGTGATCACTCTTTACCTCCTGGCCAACGTCGCTTATCTCAGCACACTGCCACTGGCCGCAATTCAGCATGCGCCCGCCGACCGGGTAGGCACGGCCACTCTACAGGCCATTTTCCCCGGTGCCGGAACGGCGCTCATGGCGGGCGCGATCATGATCTCGACCTTCGGCACCGTGAACGCGCTCACCCTGACCGGAGCAAGGGCGTACTATGCCATGGCATGCCAGGGATTGTTTTTTCGCTTTGGAGGCGCGCTCAATCGCGCGCGTGTGCCCGGTGCTTCTTTATGGCTCCAGGGCCTCTGGGGAATGGTTCTGGTTCTTCCCCGCACCTATAACCCGGCTGACGGCACGTGGGGAAATCTCTACAGCAATCTTCTCGACTATGTCATTTCGGCAGCGCTGGTCTTTTACATTCTGACCATTGCCGCAGTGTTCCGGTTGCGATCGACGCGTCCGGATGCTCCCCGTCCCTATCGGACGATTGGATATCCATATGTGCCCGCGGCCTACATCCTGATCGCCGGGACTATCCTCGCGGTACTCTGTATTTACCGGCCGGCAACCACGTGGCCGGGCATGGCGATTGTGATCCTTGGCATTCCAGTCTTTCTGATTGTACGAGGGGCCCGCGGGAAGGGCGGTGATTCGCCATCCATGCGATCGGTGCCGCCGCGCTAGCCCGTCATGGCAGCGGGCGGCGGGCCCGCGCTATAGGTTGATATTGCGGAAGCTATGACTTTTTCTGTACTATACCTATGCGACGCGCATACACACACTCGTGACTCCACAGCGGCGCAACCCCACGCGAATGGAATCTGCACTTCCGAGCGACCTGGCCATACCGCGCCAGTCGCTTACCTCGGCGGTCGCTGACAAGCTGCGCGACCAGATTATCCGGGGTGAGATTGTCGAAGGAGCGCACCTTCGGCAGGACGCAATCGCCAATCAATACCAGGTCAGCCGCATACCGGTCCGCGAGGCCCTGCGCCAGCTGGAAGCAGAGGGCCTGATCACCATCTTGCCGAACCGGTGCGCGATCGTCCCGGTGCTCTCGCCGGACGACATTGAGGAGTTGTTCGCCATCCGCGCCCTGCTGGAACCCGAAATACTCAAGGCCTCCATCCCGCAGCTGAACCAGGCCGATTTCGCGCAAGCCGATTCGATCCTGCGCAAGTATGAGGTCGAACTCCGCAAAGAACAGCATGTGGAAGCCTGGGGCCGGCTGAACTGGCAGTTCCACTCCACTCTCTATTCGCAGGCCAATCGCCCATATTTCCTGTCGATTATTCGCAATGTCAACAACACCGGGGAGCGCTACACGCGGCTGCAGCTATACCTCACCCACGGAATGAAGCGCGCCAATGAAGAGCACCACGAAATACTGGATTTATGCCGCAAGCGCGACGTGGGCGGAGCCTGCAAGCTGCTCCGGCAACATATTCAGTATGCGGGACAGTCGCTCAAGCAAGCGCTCCAGGAGCGCCGTACCAGTCTCGAGTCGTAGTGATCTCCCACCGTCGGACCTTGTCCGATCTCGTAGGTTGCTCAGACGTTCTCGCCGTTGACCTTCCAATAGACCGTGTAGCGCTCGTCATACAACTTGTAGAGCGGTATTAACTCAATGTTTGAAGATTGATCGACGGTGCGGAACTCGAGCACCGGACCGCGTTTCGCCACCCAGGCGGTTTCATTCTTCGTCGAACCTGAGATCTCGGGAACAGGGATGGTGCTTTTCTCGTCGGGACCGGATGGCCCGTAGATCATGTCGCGATTCAAGCCCTGAGTACCCAGGCGTCCCGCGAGCACGAGCGGACCGTACATCATGGCCTGCACCGTGTGATCGTCAGGAGTCGGGTCGATATGCAGACTCATGGGCAGGCGCAGTTCAACCCGGTCGCGATCGGCCCACCTGCGGTCCAGCACCACGTAACTGCCCGGCTGGGCTGAGATGTGCTCGGGACGGCCATTAATTTTAAGGCTCACGTCTCGAGTGGCCCAGTATGGCACGCGAATGCTCAGCGCCATACCTTGGGGTGAATTCGTTCTCACCGTCAGCGTAGTGCCTTCTTCTTCGGGGAAGTTGGTGTCTTGCACCAGCTTCAGTTTTCGTTCCGGCCATTCGACTTCCGATGCCACGAAGAGGTTGACGTAGATTCCCTGCCCATCGTGGGAGTAGAGGGTATCTCCGAATTTTGAAAATTCTTCAGCACCGGTTCCCGTGCAGCACCAGAAGGCGTCATAGCGGGTACCGAAAGTCTTCCACAAGCCCGGAGTCAGGGAAAGATAGTACATCTTCATGCCTTCGCCGTCCTGCGTGCCCAAACGGCTGTTGAACAGGGTGCGTTCGTAGTAATCCATGGCGCGGGCATCGGCGGTCCACTGATGAACGTGGCGCGTCAATTTGAGCATGTTGTAGCCGCAGCAGCATTCCTGCGCTGCAGGACCCAGCGCTTGCGAAAGCTTGCCGGGGTCGGTGTCCCAGCCTTCTCCGTTGCTGGTGCCGCCAGGAGCGTAAGTACGCTGCGAGACGACCTCGTGCCAGAAATAATCGGCAATGTCGTGGTAGCGCTTTTCGCCGGTGAGTTCGTACTCACGGGCGGCGCCGATCACCTTGGGGATATTGGTGTTGACGTGCAGCCCCTTCAGTTCGTCCCGCCCTTCAGCCAGGGGATCGAAGAATTTCTTGTGGTCGAAGCGATGTCCCAGGGCGAGATATTTTCCTTCGCCGGTGGCGGCGTAGAGGTTATAGAGCACTTCGTTCATACCACCGAACTCGACGTGCTGGATGCGCGCCATATGCTCGTCGGTGATGGGATCCATCCACTTTTGCACCCACCCCGCCATGTTTTCGACCGTCTCAAGCGCCTGTGTGTTCCCGCAATGCTCGTACATGTCGAGGTGGCCGGCCATGATCTTGTGGATGGTGTAAAACGGCGCCCAGACTTTCTTGCCGTCGCGCAAGCGATCGAAGAACTCGAGCGGAAAGGCGCTCAGATATCCGTCGGCGTTGAGCGCTTTCTGGCACTTCGCGAGTTCGGCCACCATGGCATCGCCCTTGTCCTTGATGTCCTCGTCGCTGGTGCTCGAATACATGAGTGCGCAGGCGGAGAGAAAATGCCCGCCGGCAAAGTGCCCGCGCAGTTCGCACTTGGGCTCTTCCCAGCCTCCAAGAGGCTCCGCGGAAGATGGCAGGCCGGCATTAAGGCGGAAGGTGTGCAGCATCCGGTCGTTCGGAATTGAGTGCAGGTACACCCGGTTGACTTCCTGCGCCTGCTGGCAGGCTCCGCCGCGTAGACGGACCTGTTTCAATGGAAACGGTTGCAGCCTGGCTGCGACCTTGTCACCAACCTTTGGGGAAAATGCGTTGGCAGATTGCCCGCCTTGTTCCATGGTTGCCACGGCAAACCGCGGAAGCGCGGCGACCCCGGCGGCTGCGGCGGCGCTGGTCAGCCACTCCCGGCGAGTAAGACGACGATGAATGTTGCTCATGAGGCCCGTCCTTTAAGAGTTAGGAGTATTGATTGCAATGGAAAAGATGCACGGCCGGATCGAGAGAAAGTCAGACCGGCAGACCATCGCGGTCAGAGATCGTGGATGCCCCTCGAGTAGAGGTGTGTGCCGATCAGCGAAGGTTTTATTCACTCCAATCCACGAACTTCGCCGCATTTTGTATACTTTATTCGGAACGATGTCAAGCCAAATTGCCGCCATCGCCTTGCTCCCTCCCCCATAGGATCCTCAAAGTGACACTCGCTACTACCATCGTGAAGGTTGCCGCTTCTTCTATTGAGAGCGTTTGGCAAGAACATTCCCGGGCATTATGCTGTGACCGATTGTGACTTCTTCTAGATACCACACAGGGCGACTGCGGCTCCTGGCAAATTTGTTGTTGGCTGGCCTCGCTCTCTCAAACCTGGGTTCAGGCGGGGACACTCGGGCCGAAACCGCCATGCCAGTCACTTTTGTGGATGTGGCCTCGCAGGCCGGCATCCACTTTCAGCACGACAACGCGGCATCGCCGGAAAAATATCTGATCGAAACCATGGGCGCGGGCTGCGGCTGGATCGACTACGATCAAGACGGTTGGCTCGATTTGTATCTGGTGAACGGTGCTGCCACCAAGGTTTACCGGCCCGGAACCAAATTGCATAGTGCACTCTACAGAAACAACGGAGACGGCACGTTTACCGATGTTACGGAAAAGGCCGGCATAGGAGCAGAGGGACTTTTTGGCATGGGCGTTGCGGTCGGGGACTATGACAACGATGGTTTTCCTGATCTGCTGGTCCTGGGTTACGGTCGGTCAATTCTCTATCACAATAATGGCAACGGGACCTTCACTGACGTAACCCAACACGCCGGGGTCGAAAATGCCGGACGCTGGGCCTCGAGCGCCGCCTGGTTTGATTACGACAACGACGGCCTGCTTGACCTGGTGATCGCGAACTACGTGGATTGGTCTCCGGAGCGGAATTTCTATTGCGGGGAACGCGGGTCCGGAATGCGCAGCTACTGCCATCCCGATGACTATCACGGCGAGCCTGCCACGCTTTACCACAATAACGGCGACGGCACATTTACCGACGTCAGTAAGCTTTCAGGAGTTGGCGCGAAAGGCGGAAACGGCCTGGGCGTGGTCACCTTCGATTACGACAACGACGGCTGGCAGGACATCTTCATCGCCAATGACCACATGCCCAATTTTCTATTTCACAACAATCATGACGGCACCTTTACGGAGGCCGGTTACCAACAAGGCGTCGCGGTCAGCGGAGACGGACTTTTTGAGGCCGGCATGGGCACCGATGCCGCCGACACCACCGGGTCAGGCCGGATGGACCTCGCTGTTACTCATCTGGATAACCAGCTGGCGCGGCTCTACCGCAATCTTCCCGACCACACCTTCGAAGACGCGACGTTTCAATCGAAAATCGGCTACGCCACTTTTCATCTGAGCGGGTTCGGCACGCGGTTTTTCGATTACGACAATGACGGCCGCCCTGATCTCTTCATCGCCGATGGCCATGTGCTCGATAATGTGCACCTCTATCACTCGCAAGTGACCTACGCCGAGCCCAAGCTGATGTTCCGCAACATCGGTGACGGAAGATTTGAAAACGTAAGCGATTCCCTGGGCCAGGATTTTCAAATCCCACGTGTGAGCCGGGGCGCCGCTGTCGCTGATTTCGACAACGACGGCGAT
>Ga0335085_10014339_pt1 | contig 11571 bp, 7 predicted proteins | sample Lox_Sample_45_FD_206712 | JGI IMG/M metagenome (GOLD analysis project Ga0335085, IMG submission 206712) | Soil microbial communities from Loxahatchee National Wildlife Refuge, Florida, United States - Lox_Sample_4.5 | ecosystem: Environmental > Terrestrial > Soil > Wetlands | place: USA: Florida... | reverse complement strand
CCCCGCCGGCGAGCATGTACGATTTCGCGTTTCTCGCGCCCTGCCCCGCTTCGGGCTTGATCGTGCACGGCACGCGCGACCAGGTCGTGCCGGAGCCGGATGTCCAAAAGCTCGTCGACCGCCTGACTGCCCAGAAAGGCATCAAGATCACCTATAACAAGGTGGAAGGCGCCAATCACTTCTTCGACAAGCACGAAGGCGACGTCGTGGAAGTGGTCAAGGAATACGTCTCGAAGATGATGAGTGGCCCGCGCATCGGGCGTTAGACCCGGACGAAGTACATGCCTGAGGTGAGCGACTTCCAATCCGAGTTCCTGCGCAACTTCGTTGCGCGCGGGCACTATTACGATTGCACCGACCGTGAAGGACTGGATGCGCTGCTCAAGAAGGAGCGCGTGACCGGCTATATCGGCTTCGATTGCACCGCACCCAGCCTGCATGTCGGACACGCCATGCAGATCATGACCTTGCGGCGGCTTCAGCAGGCCGGTCATCGCCCGATCGTGGTGATGGGCGGCGGCACGACGAAGGTCGGCGACCCCTCCTTCCGCAACGAAGCGCGGCCGCTGCTCAGTGAAGAGCAGATCGAAAGCAACAAGCAATCGATCCTGACGACTTTCAAGAACTTCCTGAAATTCGGCGACGGCCCGAGCGATGCCGTCATGGTCGACAATGCAGAGTGGCTCGACAAGCTCGAATACATCCCGTTTCTGCGCGAGATCGGCCGGCACTTCTCCGTCAACCGCATGCTCACGATGGAGAGCGTGCGCGCCAAGATCGAGAACGACCTGCCCTTCTCGTTCCTCGAATTCAACTATTCGATCATGCAGGCCTATGATTTCGTCGAGCTCTATCGCCGCTACGGCTGCCGCTTGCAGTCCTCAGGCTCCGATCAATGGGGCAACATCGTGAGCGGCATCGATCTCGCGCGGCGCGTTGAGAACGTGCAGCTCTTCGGCCTGACCACGCCGCTGATCACCATCGCCTCGGGCGCCAAGATGGGTAAGACCGCCGCCGGCGCGGTGTGGCTCAATGCCGATATGTGCTCGCCCTACGACTACTGGCAGTTCTGGCGCAACACCGAGGACGCCGATGTCGGACGCTTCCTGCGCATTTTCACCGACCTGCCGGACGATGAGATTGCGCGTCTCGAGGCGCTTCAGGGCGCGGAGCTGAACGAGGCCAAGAAAATTCTCGCCACCGAAGCCACCGCCATCTGCCACGGCCGCGCGATTGCGCAGGAGGCCGCCGAGACGGCGCGGCGCACGTTCGAGGAAGGTGTCACTGCGACCGGGTTACCCGTTGTCGATATGGACTGGTCATCGGCCGATGTAACGGGCGAGCGTGATTGGGAAAGGCGCACGGCCGAAGCAATTCTGAAGGCCTCCGGTTTGGCCACATCGTTGAATGATGCTCGACGCAAAATCTCCGAGGGAGCGGTGCGGATCAACGACGAACCAATCTCTGATGCCAAACGCTATTTCACGAGGGCAAATATCGATTCCAGTACCGGCGCACTCAAAGTGCAGTACGGCAAGAAAAAGATCGTGCTCGTGAAGCCGGTGTGACACATTCTTCGATGTCATGGTCCGCGAATGCGGTCCGCATAGGCAGTTCTGCACTCTCATCAACACCGTCATCGCCCGCTTCATCGGGCGATCCATTTTTCTTCGCCTGGAAAATGGGTTGCCCAGACAGTCCGAAGCGACAGCGTTCGGACGGGCAATGACAATTTGTTTTCCGGTTTGGAATCCAACAGGCCGGCATCCGCAGGTAACGACGCGTTAGTGGGGCTTTGATTCTGTTGGCGACGTCGCCTGTTGCGGCGGCTGCGTGGCAGGTTTCGGTGGCGCTGCCGGATTCGGAGGCGGATCTTGCCGTTTCTCCGGCACCGGCGCATTCGACGGCGCCTGCGCGACGTTGGGCATCTTGCCCTCGAAGATGCGGCGCAGGATCCCCGGCGTCAGCACCGACAACGGATTGACGCTGATGTCGGGCTCGTCGGCATTGCCGCGAACCGAATAGGTCATGCCGATGATCCCCTCGCCTTCCTTGCCGACCAGCACCTGACCGACCAGCGGCACCTTGCCGAGGAAGCTGTTGATGCCAAAGAGCGGCGCGAGCGATCCCTTGATCGCGATCGCGTTCTTCGGCCGGTCTATATAGCCGTCGGCCGTGAAGCCGATGGCCGGGCCGCTTGCGCGCGCGTCTTTGATGTCCAGCACGCCGTTCTTAGAGGAAAACGGCGCCTCCAGCTTGTCGATGGCGATGCCCTGCCCTTGCATGAGATTGAGCAGCCCATCCAGCGATCCGGCTGAGAACAAGCGGGCAAGGAAGGGCTGGTTCATGACCTTGAAATCGCGCAGCACCAATTTGGCGCGAAAATCCGGTTTGTCTTCCTCCTGCCGATCGGTCGCCTTGCCGGGAAAGGTCACAGAGAGATCGAGCTTGCCGCCGCGAAGGCTGTCAAATCCGAAGAGGCCGCGCGACAACAAGCCGAGATCGCTGGCGGAGAAGGAAAGATGGCGGCCGGTCTCCTGGGCCTTCATCTCTCCCAGCAGCGTGGCCTTGCCCATTGTGGCGTTCAAGGACATGGCCGACGGCCGATCGTCGATGCCGGCCACGTCCAGCGCGAACGGCGCGATCGCCACGCCATCGCGCAGCGCGACTTTGTCGAGCCGCACATTGATGTGGAACGGGCCGTCGATCCGGGTGTCGTCGCCGCCGCTTTGACTGGCAAGCCGCGTCCCATCGAGCGAGCGCCCATGGATGACGATGTCCGTCCCCGACGGTCCCCGTGTCATGCCGAACGAAAAGTCGTCGATCGGACCGAAGCGAATTGTCGGGAACGACGCCTGGGCAAGATGGCCGTCCTTGTCGAAGACGGCGCTGCCGTTGGCGGTGACGCCGGGTCCGGAAAGTTTCATCGAGCCCGAGCGCAGACTGCTTTGCGGTCCGAATGCCGCGGTGATGTGCGCGACGGTCGGAAAACCTTCCGGCTTGTCGAGGCCGATGAGATCGAATTTGAGCTTCGTCGGCGCGAGGTCCATCGTCATGTCGGCCGTCAGAAGCGCGCCGCGATGGCCGGTCAGGGTGGCGGCGATGTTCGAGGGTCCGTCCATCATGTTCGTCGACGGCAGGCCGATCGCCTTTCGCCCGCCATTGTCGAGCACGCCCTTGACCGCGACGCGGGTTGTGACTTCCGAACGGGTGCGAAAATCCTCCTGCCAGTCGAGCGCGAGCTTGGAATCTTCCAGCATCGCCGTCCCCGCGGCATGCAACGCATCGTTGGTGACCGTGAATTTGACGTTGCCGTCGCTCAAGCGAATGCGCTTTCCGAGCGGCACGGCAAAGCCGCTCACCGCAGCATTCGCTTCGATTCGGATTTCGTCGACCTTGAGATCCTTGGCGGTTGGAAGATGCAGGGCGAGGTCGAGCTGCGCCGCACCCTTGGTCTGCGCCGGATCGATGCCGAACCGCGAGGGATAACCGAGCGGCTTCTTGTCGATCAGCGCCAACACGTCCTGCACCGCACCTGCGCCGTGGACGCTGATGTCGGCCTGCGTCGCCGGCACATGGAGGTTGGCAATCACTACGCTGCTCTTGGCGATCGCGATCGGGCCGACATGCCCGCCGTCGATGTCGGCGGTAAAGGTATCGCCCAGCAATGTCGCGCGTCCGCCAAGGCCGGTGATGTGTGGCAAGCCTTCGATGTAATTCACTTCCGCATTCGCAATCGGAACCGAGACCTTCAGCGCACCGTCGGGCAGCTGGTCCTGGTCCAGCATTCCCGCCGGCAGATGAGCCTCGAACGCAACCGGGCCGACTTGGGCTTTCGGCATGTTCTTGTCGATCCAGTTGCGCGCCCCGGCCGCGACCCGCAACGGCCATGCGCGCAACAGATCGCGCACGCCGAGCGCAGACAATTGTCCCTCGATCTCGACGGCGGGCGCCTTCCCCGCGACCAGCGTCACCAGTCCGGACGCCTCGGCCGAGAGGGCGTTGCCCGCCACCGTCACGCGCTCGAACTGGATGTCCTTCGAGCCCGGCAGGTAATTTCCGCGCGCAGATATGTCGCGAAACGTCAGCGGCGCCGCGAACACGCCGGGCATATCGAGCGCAACGCTGTCGAGGCGGCTTTGAAAACTGACGCGCTGTATCGCTCCCGAAGCGTCGCGCACCAAGTCGGCGCTACCGAAAACGCGTCCGGTCGCGCCCGCGGCGGTGAAAGTGCCTTGTTCGATCAGGATACGGTTCGATGCGGCATCGTAGCGACCGTCGATCTGCATCGTCTTGACCTTGAGCGGGCCGCGCTGGAGTCCGGGAACGGCGATCGCGCCTTTTGCGCCGATGCCGAACTCCGCATCGACGAGATGGGTACCCTGCATCGCAAAGGAGGCCGAGAGGTCGATCAGCAGATCCAGCGGCTTCAGCTTCGCCAGAGATTGCGCGTCGGACGCGAGCGCTCGCAAATCGAGACCGGCAATGGCGACCGCGCCCTTGATCGATTTTCTTCCCGCCGGAAAGGTGAACTCCCCGGTGATGCGGGCCGGATGTCCCGAGACTTCCAATTTCGCGTCGAGCGACGCCTGGAGATCGCCGCCGACCGTGGTCACCTGAAGATTTGCATCCGGCGCGATCAGGAACAGGCGGCTGCTCTCGTCCATGAACGCGATGCGCGCCTTGCGCACGGCGAACTCCTTGAGCGCGGAGGTGCCGCCGTTCTTGTTCAGCGCATCGGAGATGCGCTTGAAGATGTCTTGCTGATCCTTGTCCTTCTCGATTCCAAGACGCAGGCGTCCGCTTTCGGTGCGGACCAGCGTCAGTTCCACGCCCGCGAGCGTGATCCGGCGCACGACCGTCTTGCCGTGCAGCAAGGGCGCCGCGGCCAGGTCGAGGTCCGCCTCCGGCGCCTGCGCGATGATGCGGCCTTCGGAGTCGTAGACCTTCGCGCCCAGGATGACGAGATTGACCCGCCCCTCGTCGCGCGACCACTGGATCGCGGCCTGGTCGTAGCGCACCTGCAAGCCTGGCAGTGCCTGCGCCAGCGCGTTGGGCAGCGCGCTTCCCAATGGTCCCAGCGAAAGCGGGCCGATCAGCAGCCGGATCGCCGCACCGGCGATGAAGAACACGACGGCCGCACCGGTGCCGCCGGCGATCAGCGCGGCGCGGCTGATGTGATGGGCCTTGATGTATCTGCGGAGGAACGCGATCACGGGCTACACGACTTTTCGGTTGTGGCCGGTTCTGCCGGCGCGCGGGTCCTATTGCGGCCGAATGGGGCCAAAGCGGGGCCGGCAGTTTGCCCCATCAAAGCCAAACGGCCCCTGAACGGCGCGCTTGCGCCGAATCGCGCATCCCTTTAACCCCTTGGACCGACGACTCCTTCGCGATCAAGGGGCTAGCGCATGGAACTGAAGCCCGGCGACAAGGCGCCGCCGTTCAAACTCGAGACGGACAGCGGCGGCACGGTCAGTCTTTCGGGCCTCAAGGGCCGCTCCTTCGTCCTCTATTTCTACCCCAAAGACAATACGCCGGGCTGCACCAGGGAAGCTCAGGGCTTTTCGGAGAATCTCAAGAAATTCGAGCGCTTGGGCGTCGAAGTTGTGGGCATCTCCAAGGACAGCGTTGCGTCCCATGACCGCTTCAAGGCCAAGTATGACCTCAAGCTGGTGCTGGCGTCCGACCCCGAGGTCGAGGCGGCGAAGGCGTTTGGCGTCTGGGGCCAAAAGACCCTTTATGGAAGGAAATTCATGGGCATGGAGCGGGCCACGTTCCTGGTCGACGCCAAAGGGGTCATCCGCGAAATTTGGCGGAAAGTGAAGGTGCCGGGGCATGTGGAGGCCGTGCTCGCCGCGGCGAAAGCGCTTTGAATCCGTCGAATCCCTTTGCGCCCAGGTTAACCTCCCGGTCGTTTTTCTGGGCTAAGAGCTTGATCAAGCGCTCTCAATTGGGTGAAATAGCGCCAATAGGGGTCGGCGCTCAAGACGCCCAACAGGGAAGTTCGGAGATGACGGAGACGCTCGTGGAGCGCGCTTGGGCGTGGCTCCATGAAACCTTCCCGGAACGTCAGATTTACATCCGCAGCGATGGGCGGGTGCAATTCTTCACCTTCAGCCCCACTCTACAGGCAACGCTGGCCGGGCTCACACTTGTTTTCCTTGGCTGGGTCGCGTTTTCCACAGTCAATGTGATCTTCAAGGACCGAATCATCGCGGCCAAGGACCATCGCTATCAGCAGATGCAGTCGGCCTATGAGAATCGCGTCGCCGATTTGCAGATCTCCTACGACGAACTGAACGGCGCTCTGGTCTCCGCCGAGGACAAGTTCAAGGCTACGGCCGACGAGCTTCAAACCAAGCAGAATACGATTCTGAAATTCCTGGACCGCAAGCATCAGGTCGACACGCTCGTCTCGCTTCCGGCATCGGCGATCTTGAGCGCTCCGGACGCCAAGGGCGGCGCCGGCGACGGCATTGCCGCTCCGGCACTGCCCAATGGCGGAAGCGACGCCGACACCGACGAGAGTGCGGCCGGCAGCACCTCGCTTCAGATGATGCCGCAGCCGGCACAGCCTCAGCCGCGCACCGCAAAGCCCGCGCACGCCAGCCTGCTCGATCTTGGCGGCGCAGTCGGACGCCTGGCTGGCGTCCTGTTCGGTTCGCATGAGCCGAAACAGGCCGCCGTCGTCACTCTTGCGCGCCATCCCGCGCTCAAGATCCTGGCCGAACAGACCGAGCGCGTGCGCCACATCGGCTCCGCGGAAACGCCGCTGATGATGCAGGCACAGAATGAAGTCGCCGCCGGCGTTCAGACGGTGCGTTCGCTGATGTCGAACGCCGGCATCAATCCCGATCAGTTTGCGCAGAAATACGAAAGCGCCTACGGCATCGGCGGACCCGACGTTCCGTTGAATTCCGTGCGCATCGAAGGCATTGCCGACACGGCCTTCCAGAGCGCCTATCTCAAGGCATCCGCGGTGCTCAACGAGATGGACGAGTTCCTGGGCGCGCTGCGCCATGTGCCGCTGACGGTCCCGGTCTCCGGTCCGGAGTTCGAGCGCACCAGCGGCTTCGGCCCGCGCATCGATCCCTTTACCGGCCGTTATGCGTTCCATCCCGGCATCGATTTCGCCGGCCCATGGGGCTCGATCGTGCATGCGACCGCGCCCGGCGTCGTCGTTTGGGCCGGTCCGCATGGCGCCTATGGCGATCTCGTCGAGATCGACCACGGTCTGGGCATTCACACGCGTTACGGCCACTTGTCCGCGGTTTTGGTGCGCGTCGGCGCCAGGGTGGCGAAGGGCGCTCCGGTCGGGAAACTCGGCTCCACCGGTCGCAGCACGGGACCGCACGTGCATTACGAGATCTGGTACGACGACGTCGTCCGAAATCCGAGCAAATTCATCGAGGCAGGCCACCATGTTCTCTAGTAAGAGTAAGGACACTCCGCCCCCCGCCGCGCCTGCGGCCGCCGCCGCGCAACAGCGACGCCCGATGCGCTCCTCCTCGGCGCCGTCGATCATCAGCGCGGACCTCGTCGTCAATGGCGCGCTGATTTCGACCGGCGACATCCAGATCGACGGCAAGGTCGAGGGCAATGTCAGCTCCACGGGTCTGGTCATCGGCGACAAGGCCTTCATCCAGGGCGACGTCATGGCGGAAGACGTGACGGTGCGCGGCCGCGTCAAAGGCAGCATCCGCGCGCGCAAGGTGCTTCTTGCCGCCACCTGTCATGTCGAGGGCGACATCCTGCACGAAGCCTTCGCGGTCGAGACCGGCGCCTTCTTCGAGGGCAATTGCCGTCACGCGGACAATCCGCTGGCGCAGGAGCCCGTTCGTGCGGTCGCACAGCCGTCCCAGACCGGTGCGCCCTCTCCCATAACGCCGATGCCGCGCCCCGCGGACGCGACGCAGCGCCCCAGCGCCGCCACCTTCGCCCCGATCAAGACGGGCGCGTAAGGCCGCAACGATCTCTGTATCGAGAAGCCCGCGCAGCGAAGGTTGTGCGGGCTTTTTTCGTCCGGAAGCGCGGGCAGTCCTTTCTACTCCAGATCCTCGATCGCTTCGGCCTTCTTGCCGCCGATGGCCTGGGCAAGGGCTGCGGCCATGAAGGGATCGAGGTCGCCGTCGAGAACGTCCTGCGGCGCGCGGCTTTCGACGCCGGTTCGCAGGTCCTTCACCAGCTGATAGGGCTGAAGCACATAAGAGCGGATCTGATGGCCCCAGCCGATATCGCTCTTCTCGCCGATGAAGGCGCCGGTCTCGGCCTTCTTCTTCTCCAGCTCGATCTCGTAAAGCCGCGAGCGCAGCATGTCCCAGCAGATGGCGCGGTTCTGGTGCTGCGATTTCTCGCTCTGCGAAGAGACCACGATGTTGGTGGGCAGATGGGTGATGCGCACCGCACTCTCGGTCTTGTTGACGTGCTGCCCGCCGGCGCCGCTGGCGCGATAGACATCGATGCGCACGTCCTTCTCGGGGATGTCGATCTCGATCGACTGGTCGATCACCGGATAGACGGTGACGGAGGAGAAGCTGGTGTGGCGGCGCGCATTGGCGTCGAAGGGCGAGATGCGCACCAGCCGGTGCACGCCGGCTTCGGTCTTGAGCCAGCCATAGGCGTTCCGGCCTTTGACCAGCAAGGTCGCCGACTTGATGCCCGCGCCCTCGCCCGCGCTCTCTTCGATGTATTGCACCTTGTAGCCGTGCGCTTCCGCCCAACGGGTGTACATGCGCTCCAGCATCTCGGCCCAGTCCTGGCTCTCGGTGCCGCCTGCGCCGGCATGAATCTCGAGATAGGCGTCGTTGCCGTCGGCTTCGCCGGAGAGCATGGATTCCAGACGCAGCGCCTCGGCTTTCTTCGCCAGCGCCTCGATGGCGCGTTCGCCTTCGGCGATCATCGCGGCGTCGTTGTCGGCTTGGGCGAGTTCGATCAGGCCGGTGGCGTCGGCGAATTCGTTCTCGAGCGCGCGCACCGCGCCGATGGAGGCCTCGAGCTTCTGGCGCTCGCGCATCAGCGATTGGGCTTGCTGCGGATTGTTCCAGATCGCGGAGTCTTCCGCCTTGGCGTTCAGTTCGTCGAGGCGGCGAAGGGCTTTGTCCCAGTCAAAGATGCCTCCTCAGCAGGGCCGTTGCCTGCCTGATGTCTTCGGCTTTGCGTTCGATGTCCGGGCGCATGATTCAATGTCTCCGCGCGGCGATATAATAAGTCCGGCGAGGAAGCGCAAATCAGGCACCGATCTCGCTGGAGCGCATGCTTTCGAGCGCCTGGGTGTAGCGCTTCAAGGCATAGGACTCGGTCAGATAGCCGACAATCTTGTGGTCGGAGGCGGAGGCCAGGACCGGCAGGGTCTCGACCTGAACCTTCTCGAATCGAAGCAGCGCCGTGCGCACATTGTCGCCCGGCAGCAGATACAGGTCGGCAAACTCCGTGAGGTCTCCCGCGACCAGGACTTCCTCCGCGTCGTCGATCTCCGGATCGTGCAGCATCGGCACATCCACTGCGCCGAGATAAGTGCCGTGCTGGTCGATGACGTAGACGCGCTTGGCCGCGACCGGCGGGAACAATTGCCGCAAGCTCTTCAGGCTCATATTGTTGACGACGACTTTGGGGTCCGACCGCATCAGCCGTCCGACGGTCAGCTCCGCAATCCAGCCGACATCGTGCGCGCCGCGGATGCCCAGACCGCGCAGGTGAAAGCGCCAGGTTGCGAACGAATAGCCGAAGGTCAGTCGCACGATGGTGGACGCGATGGTCACCGCGACCAGCACGGCGATGGAGACCGGAAAATCTCCCGTCGCCTCCAGCACCAGGAACACCATCGTGAACGGCGCGCCGATGATGGCGGCTCCCACCGACGCCATGCCGGCCAGCATGAATACGTTGTTCTCCGGCGCGGTCCAGGGGAAGAGATAGGCAGAGCCCTTGGCGAACAACGCGCCGAACAAGACGCCCAAAAGCAGCGAAGAGCTGAACAGACCGCCGCGAAATCCAGATCCCACCGATACCGCGGAGGCAATGAGCTTTCCCACTAAAAGCGCGAGCAAGAACGTCCATGCGACGTCGCGATCGAATTCCACCTGGATCGCGCCATGGCCGCTGCCCAGCACCTGGGGCAGGAACAACGCGATGCCGGAAAGAAAGGCGCCGCCGACCACGGGACGCATCCAGGCATAGAGCTTGGCGCGGCGCAGCGCATGCTCGCTCCAGGTCACCGCGCGCATGGTCAGCACCCCGATGCCGGCGGCAAGCAGCCCCATCAGCGCGCAGAGGAAATAAGCTTCCGGCATGATCGCCAGGACGCCTTTGACTTCGAACAGAGCCTTCTCGTGCAGCACCGCGCGCTGCACCACGGACGCGCAGACGGATGCCACCGCGACAGGCGCGAGCGCACGCGGCATATAGCTGCCGAGCACCAGCTCGAAACCGTAGAAGGCTCCCGCGAGCGGCGCGTTGAAGGCGGCGGCAATGGCTGCACCCGCGCCCGCGGTCGTGAAGACGCGCAGATCCGCGCGCCTGAGCCTGGCGGCTTGGCCGAATGCCGAGAAGAAGGCGGCGCCGATCTGCGAATAGCCGGCTTCCATGCCGACCGAGGCGCCCGCGGCATTGGAGATCAAGGTGGATATCGTCAGCCTCAGAGAATCCCAGAACGACATCCGTCCGCCGTAAAGCGCATTCGCCTCGATCGGGTCCACGATATCGGCCGAGCGGCGCTTCCAGAGCCTTCGCAGCACGCCCAGCCCAAGCGCGCCGCAGACCGGGACAAGAAGCAGGCGGAGCCGGGGAATATCGTGCCCTTCGCTGAGCAACTGGTCCGGCTGAAGCAGGAACGCCGATGCGTGCAGAAAAATCACGAACTTCCGAAGCAGGGCCACCGCCACGCCGATGGCGGCGCCAAGGACGGCACATAGTGCGATCTGCGCGATCTCGCTCTGCCGCAGAACGCGGCGAAGATTGGCCAGCAGCGCAAGGATTTCCGGCCAAAACAGCGTGCCAAGGCGCCGGCGCTGAGCGGTGTCGCTCTCCATTGTCATCGTCCCGCAAAGGCGGCTGGAAGGGTCGCGGGCTGGTGTCCCGATTCCGAAATTCGCTTGATCACGATATATCAGGCTCTAGGCGAACTTCGAAACTGCGACACTAGTACAATCCGCCCGTGCCCTCGCCGACATCGGTTGGCTGGCCATTCTGCTGTGCGTCGCTCATCCCAATGACGGTATTGGGAGGCGCGTTGGGTTCGCCGGGCGCGGTGCCCGCCTTGAACGCCTCCATGATCGCGTTGGGATCGCCGGGGCCGGTCGGCTGACCGGTGATGGCATCGACCTGCACGAGCTCGATGCCCGAGGCCACGCGGAACGGTATCGGCGGCACATCGGCGAGCGCCTCTTTCATGAAGTCGCGGAAGATCGGCGCCGCCACGGTGGCGCCCTGCTCGTACTTGCCCAGCGTGCGCGGATTGTCGAAGCCGACGAACACGCCGCAGGCGAGATCGGGCGAGAACCCCACGAACCAGAGATCCTTGGCGTCGTTCGAAGTGCCGGTCTTGCCGCCCAGCGGTTTGCCCACGGCGAGGAT
>Ga0335085_10014338_pt1 | contig 11571 bp, 10 predicted proteins | sample Lox_Sample_45_FD_206712 | JGI IMG/M metagenome (GOLD analysis project Ga0335085, IMG submission 206712) | Soil microbial communities from Loxahatchee National Wildlife Refuge, Florida, United States - Lox_Sample_4.5 | ecosystem: Environmental > Terrestrial > Soil > Wetlands | place: USA... | reverse complement strand
GCCGCCGTGAAGGGTGCCCCAGCCGCTTCGCCCGGACGCGGGCAGGCGACGCGCAGGCTCAGCCGCCGACGGCGGCGGCGAGGACGCGGCGGAACTCGACCGATACCCGGTCGGCCCGGGTGTGCAGTTCGGCGGTGACATCGAGCGGAAACTCCAGGCCGGACAGCGCCCGCTGCTGCAGGTCCAGGTCCTCGTCGAAGATCGCCATCTCGTACTTCGCGGTGCTTGCGGCCTGTTCCGGGTCGGTCAGACCCGGGCCGGTCACCGTCTGGTACACCCGGCACGCGCGCTCGTCTTCGGGCGTCACGGTGAAGGTGAGGAACTGCCAGCCGTCCGCGTCGAGGTATTCCAGCAGCAGGGTCGCGGTAAGCGGGGCCTGGTACCGGTAGGTCATCCGGCGGCGCTGCACCGCTGGCCGGGTACCGTCACGCACCGCGGGGTCGGTCAGGTTGGTGAACGTGTGCTCCCGGACGGCCGTGAACGACAGGCCGCGGCGGTCGACGTCAGCCCGCGGGATGGGTTCTGGCCCGGCGCCGCCGATCGTGGCCGCGTGGACGAACGGCAGGTGCGCCTCGTCGAGGAAGTTGTCGATGAGGATCGCCGCGTTGGCCTCCACCCGGAGGACCGGGAGGAGCACCGTCGCGATGCCGTCGCCGCCGAGCGGCACACCAGGATGCAGGTCCGGGATAGGAGCGCGCGGGGGTTCCGGGGCGAGCCACACCATGCCGTCCTGCTCGGCGACCTCGGCCGGGCGGCGCAGCGTGGCCCGCTCCGGGATCGCCGCGCCGTCCTCGAGGGCCGGGATGTTCACGCACCTGCCGTCGGGGGTGAATCGCCAGCCGTGGTACGCGCACTGCAGCGTGCCGTCGGTGATCTGCCCGGCGGACAGGCGGGCCCTGCGGTGCGGGCATGCGTCGGCGAACGCCGCGATGCCGCCGCCGAAACGGGCCAGCGCCCAGCCCAGACCGCCGAGGCGGATCGCGACGGGCTCCCGGCCGACCTCGGAAGACAGCGCCGCGGGATGCCAGAACTGCGCGAGCGCCGGATGGCCATTGGTGAACTCCTCGGACGTCATGTCCCTATCGTCGCGCACTCGCGACCGCCTCGGTGGCGGTGCCGGGTCCGAGATCCATGCCAGAACCGTTTGTGCCATAACTGACTGGTAGGTACCGTCGCATGAGTGACCAGCGACTCCGGTGGCAGCAGATCGTCAGGCCCGTGGTATGCGTCGGAGCCTCCGACCTCCCCGTTCCCGGTCATCGGGCAGCCGCCGTCCCGGCACGCCCGGCGCGGCGGCGGCAAGAACAGCAGGAACAAGAAGCGGAACATCATCATCGCCGCGATCATGGCGGTCGTGGTGGCGATCGCCGTCGTCGTGGTGGTGGTGGTCACGTCCGGCGGGAACTCGAACACCACCGGCTTCGTGCCCTCGGGGAGCTCACCAGGGCAGGACGCGCAGGAGATCACCACCGCGTTCCTGCAGGCCTGGCAGACCGGCGATCTCAATCAGGCCGCCCGCTACACCGACCGGCCCGCCGTGGCCCAGGCGGCGCTCGTCAACTACCGGAAGTACCTGCACCTGAGGAAGCTGACCGGTACGGCGCAGAGCGCCGCTCCGGCGTCCGGGAGCGGGACGCGGCAATCGGTCACGTTCTCGCTCAACGCCACCGTGGCCGACGGGGACGGCCCCGCCGCGCTGCACGGGACCTGGAGCTACCACTCCAAGCTGACCGCCTATCAGAAGCCGAACTCACGTCTGTGGTACATCGCCTGGACGCCCGACGTCCTCGCGCCCAACCTCACCACGTCCACCCACCTGGCGGCGGTCCAGGTCGCTCCCCAGGTGGCCCAGGTGAGCGACACCAGCGGGAAGGACATCACGTCCTACCAGGACGCCGGGCTGACCAATATCGCCAACCTGATGGAGAAGCAAGCGCCGCCGGGACAGGGGACCCCGGGCCTGTACGTCGAGATCCAGACCGCCGCGGGCAAGCCGGTCCAGAACAGCCAGGCGGTCGTCGTCGCGCCGAACAACATCCCCAGCCTGACCACCACGATCGACCCCACGGCCGAGGCCGCGGCGCGGGCCGCCGTCGCCATGCACAAGGGCAGCGCGATGATCGCCATCCAGCCGTCCACCGGCAAGATCCTGGCCATCGCCAACAACGCGGGCGCCAACGACTTCGCCCTCACCGCCAAGGTGGCTCCCGGGTCCACCATGAAGGTCATCACCTCCGCCGCCCTGATCAGCTCCGGCGTCCTCACCGCGTCGAGCGCGGTGGCCTGCCCGCCCGCCTACACGGTGCAGGGGATCACCTACCACAACGACAACAGCGAGGCCCTGCCGGCCGGCACCCCGTTCGTCACCGACTTCGCCCAGTCCTGCAACAACGCGTTCAGCACGCAGTGGCCGCACCTGTCCGGCGGCGGCCTGGCCCGCGCGGCCAAGAAGTACTTCGGCCTGAACCAGTCCTGGAACATCGGCATCCCCGGCGCGTCGGCCAGCTACTTCAACGCCCCGGCCAGCGCCAGCGGCTCCGAGCTGGCCCAGGAGGCGTTCGGCGAAGGCCAGCTGACCGCGTCTCCCATCGCGATGGCCTCGGTCGCGGCCACCGTGTCCACCGGGACGTTCAGGCAACCGATCCTGCTCGCCGGGACCAAGCAGGTCACCGCTACCCCGCTGCCGGCCAGCACCGTCGATCAGCTGAAGACGATGATGCGGGCCGTGGTCACCAGCGGGACCGCAGCCGGGGTCGGGTTCGGCCCCACGGTCTACGCCAAGACCGGCACCGCCGACATCCAGGGCCAGGAGCAGCCCAACAGCTGGCTCATCGCCTTCGACTCGGCCAAGGACGTCGCGGTGGGCTGCCTGGTGGTCAACGCCGGCTACGGCGCCCAGTTCGCCGGCCCCGAGGCCAAGGCCTTCCTCGACGGGTACTAGACACTAGGCCCGGCTGGCACTAGGCGAGCCCGGCCGTCACCGTACCGACGAACCAGGCGGCCTGGGCCAGCGCGCTGTCGGCCGCCGCGAGCAGGCCCGGCTGCAGCGCGAAGTCGTGCCACATGCGCGGCCACCTGGTGTAGGTCACGTCGGTTCCGGCGGCGCGGGCGCTGGCGGCCAGCAGTTCGGCGTCCGGCGCGAGCAGCTCGCTCGTCCCGGCCTGGATCAGCAGCGGCGGCAGCCCGGAGTGCGCGGCCAGCAACGGCGAGACCGAGGGATCGGCCCAGGTCTCGGGCGCGGCGTACGCATGCGCGCAGGCATCCAGCCAGTCCGGGGTGAGCAGCACGTCCTGGTGCACCAGCCCGGGATCGGCCCGGCGGTCGCGGCCCAGGTCGAGCCAGGGCGACAGCAGGATGCAGCCAGCCGGCCGTGGCTTCCCCTCGTCGCGCAGCGACACGGCCAGGGCGAGGGCGAGGCCCCCGCCCGCCGAGTCGCCCGACAGCACGACCGGGCCCTCCAGCGCGGCCACGACCGCGCGGGCGTCCTGCAGTCCAGCCGGATAAGGATGCTCGGGGGCCAGGCGGTACTCGGGCAGCACGACCCGGCAGCCCGTCTGGGCGCTCAGGTGCGCGGCCCACGCCCGGATCGTTCGGGCCGAGCCGATGCAGTAGCCGCCGCCGTGGAAGTGGACCACCGTCGGCTGGAGAGCAGGCTCCGGGCCCGATGCCCGGACCGACACCGCCTCGGCGGGCACCCCGCCCAGCGTCTGCCCGGTGACCGTGGTCCCGCGCGGCAGCCGCAAGGGTCGGCTGAGCCGGTCCAGTCGCGCCCGCTGCGCCCGCCAGGGCAGGGCCGGGTCGAGGCAGCGCCTGCCGAGCTGGCGAGCGCCCGCGCGCATCACCGCGGGCGGCACGCGCAGCGACGGGCGAGTGCGGCGAGCGGTCATGCCGCGCTGGCCGTCGTGGCCGGCTGCGCGGGCATGACCCGGTACGCGGCCAGGTCAAAGCGCCGGACCCGGTACCGGTACAGGAACGTGTGGTCCGGCCAGTTGTTCGTGTTGCGCCCGGCGGCCGTGGTGTACCAGCTATGGCACCCGCTCTCCCACACCGACCTCCGGCTGGCCGCCTGGGCCCAGGCGTTGAACGCGTCCTGCACCTCGGGACGCACGTCGAGCCAGGCCAGGCGCTCCGTCTCGAGCGCCTGGAGCGCGCCGAGCACGTAGCCGGCCTGGCCTTCGAGCATGTAGATGATCGAATTGCCGCCGAGGTTGGTGTTGGGCCCGTAGAGGATGAAGAAGTTCGGGAACCCGGAGACGCTGATGCCGAGGTAGGCCTTTGCCCCGTCCCGCCAGGCCTCGTCCAGCCGCCGCCCGCCGAGCCCGGAGACCCGTATCGGCGCGAGGAACTGCGTCGCCTGGAACCCGGTGGCGTAGATGATCACATCCGCCGGACGGGACGTGCCGTCCGCGGTGAACACGCCGTGCGGGACGATCCGCACGATCTGGTCGGTGACGAGGTCGACATTCGGCCGGGCCAGCGCCGGGTACCAGTCGTTGGAGAACACCACCCGCTTGCAGCCCATCGTGTAGTCGGGGACGCACCTGGCCCGCAGTTCGGGATCGGCGATCTGGGTACGGAGCTGACGGCGCCACAGCTGCATCGGCCCGGCCAGCAGTTTCGGCGACAGGACGAAGCCGCTGGTGAGCAGCTCGCCGTACAGGAACGTGCGCAGCCGGTCGGCCTTGCGAACCGCCGGCAGCCGGTCGTAGAGCGCCTGCTCGGCCTCCCGGTACGGCCGGTCCGCCTTGGGCAGCACGTAGGGAGGGGTTCGCTGGTAGACGTCGACGTGCCCGGCGACCTTGGCGATCTCGGGCACGAACTGGATCGCGCTGGCGCCGGTGCCGACCACGGCCACGCGCCGGCCGGCCAGGTCCACGTCGTGGTTCCAGCCTGCGGAATGCCACCACGGGCCGTCGAACTCGTCCCGGCCGGGAACGTCGGGAAGAGCGGGACGCCCGAGTTGGCCGACCGCGCAGACGACCGAGGTTGCCCGCAGCGTGCCGCCGTCGTCCAGGGTGAGGTTCCAGGCCGCGAGGCTCTCGTCGAACTCGGCCGCCGCGACCCCGCAGCCGAAGCGCAGGTGCGGGCCGAGGCCGCGCTCGGCGACCAGCCCGTGCAGGTAGGCCAGGATCTCCTCGCGCGGCGGGAAGCGCCGGCTCCAGTGCCAGGGCCGGAACGAGTACGAGTACAGCTGCGACGGCACGTCGCAGCACAGGCCGGGGTAGCTGTTGTCGCGCCAGGTCCCTCCGAGGTCGTCCGCCTTTTCCAGCACGACGAAATCCTCGATGCCCGCCTGCTTGAGTGCGATCGCCATGCCGATCCCGCCGAATCCGGCGCCTACGACGACCACCCGGTAAGGCATGAGCCCTCCCTCGCGCTGCGATCGGCACGACGTCGCACGGGCCAGATCACCATGAACCCGGCACGGGCAGCATAACGCGTTCATCAGCCGCGAGCAGCGCCTCCGCTACAACCCGTCAACTTAGCTGTATCAGCGGGCCCGCTAGCTGCTCCTTCCTACAAAGGAAACGCGATGGGGGTGCAGGATGGCCACACTGGCACCAGACCGGGACGGGCTGGCGACAAGGCCGGCGACGGGGCCGGCGGCCGAGCCGGAGGCGCGCCGCCGGGCCCCGGAGCCCGCACGCGCCGCGGGCCGCAGTCCCGGCCCGCCTAAGGATGACGGCGGCACGCGCGCCTGGCTGCGCCGCCGGGCGGTCGCGGCCTGGATGAACGTCCTGATCGCGGGCACCGCGGCGGTCACCGTGCTGACCGCCGGGATCACGTCCGGGCGCCGCTGGCCCGAGCCGGAAACCTGGGGCGCCGGCGTGCTCAAGCTGTTCGCGCTGTGGTGCCTGGCCTTCCTGCCCGGCTGGCTCTACGTGCGGTTCCTCGACCTGCGCGCCAAGGCGCTGTGGAGCGAGTACGTGCTCAACCTGCACCGGCTGGGCTGGGACCTGCCGTGGCACCTGCCGGTGCCCCCGGTGGCGTCGGGCTTCTACGAGCAGTGGGACGCCGGGCCGCACGGCCGCGCGTCCGACAACATCTACCGGCAGAAGTTCGAGGCGTACTACGGGCGCCAGATCACCAGCTCCGCCCCGGAGGAGAACTACCGGGTCCGGAGCGAATCCCTGTTCCCGGTGTTCCTGGCGACCGCGGTGCTCGCCGCCGGCTGGGCCGCCGTGCTGTGGGACACCCGGTTCGTCACCGATCCGTCCGGCGCGTGGGACGTCCTGAAGTACGGGTTCCTCGGCGCCTACGCGTTCGTGACCAGCATGCTCATCCGGCGCTTCTTCCAGAGCGACCTGCGCCCGAGCGCCTACGCCACCGCGGTGTACCGCATCACCCTGGTCCTGCTGATCGTCACCGTCATGCACCAGGTCCTGAGCGAGGTCACCGCGGTCGCCGGCCGCGCCGAGCTCGCCATCGCCTTCGTCATCGGTTTCTTCCCGCTCGTCGGCCTGCAGGCCCTGCAGCGGGTGACGTCCCGGGCGCTGCGCCGGTTCGTCCCGCCGGTCACCTCGGACTACCCCCTCGACCAGCTCGACGGGTTCAACCTGTGGTACGAGGCGCGGCTCACCGAAGAGGGCGTCGAGGACATGCAGAACCTCACCACCATGAACCTGGTCGACGTGATCCTGCACACCAGGGTCCCGCCCGGCCGCCTGGTGGACTGGACCGACCAGGCGTTCCTGCTGACCCACCTGGAGCGGACCGACCGCGCCGAGCTGAACCAGCTGCGGCAAGCGGACAAGCAAGCGGACCAGCAGGCGGATTGGCCCCCGGCCGCCGGGCGGGCGCCGCTGTCCGGTGCGCAAGCCAGGCTAAACCTCAGGCGCGTCGGTATCCGGACCGCGACCGACCTGCTCAAGGCGTTCTCGGTCGAGCGGGACAACGGCGAGCGCGCTTTCCGCCTGCCCGAAGGCCTGGAACCGCCGCTGCCGCCGGACCAGCTGCGGCTGCTGGTCACCGTCCTGGCCGCTGAGCCGGGCCTGTCGCCGGTCTGGAACTGGCAGCGGAACGGGGTGCAGCCCGCGGCGGCGGCACACTACCGGGTCGCGTGATAGCCGGGCTACAGCGGCAGGCCCATGACGATGGAGTCCCACAGTTCGCCGCTGGCCCGCCGGTACTGCCCGACGCGCCGTCCCTCCTCGGCGAAGCCGCACCCGCGGTACAGGGCGATGCCCGCCGTGTTGTGCGCGAACACCTCCAGGCTGAGCTTGTGCAGCCCCTGACCGCGGGCCCGGCTGATCGCCTCCCGCAGCAGCGCCGAACCGACCCCGCGGCCCCGCCAGTCCCGGCGGACCAGCATCCCGATCTCGCCGAAGCCGTGACGGCTGGGCTCGACATGGATAAGACCGACGAGCTGGCTCCCGGCCACCGCTACGACCGACCCGGCCGTGGTGCGGGCGAACTGCGCGGCCCGCTCCTCGACGTCGACCGGCGGTTCGGTCGCGATCCCGGTACGCTCCTCCGCCACGGCCGCGAACAGCTCCGCCATCGCCGTGGCGTCGGCGGCCACCGCCGACCGGACCGTGAACGGCGCCGTCACCGCGGCGGCCAGGGGATGAAGCCGCTGGTGCGCGATGCGTAATCGGCGTACGCCGCTCCCTTGGAGCGCGCCATGTGCTTCTCCAGCAGCCGCTTGCCGGTGTGCCTGACCAGCATGTTCGTCATGTACACCGGGCAAGCGACCAGCAGCAGGCCGAGCCAGTGCGAGCACGCCAGCAGCCACAGGCCGAACCACACCACCGCGTCGCCGAAGTAGTTCGGGTGCCGGGTGTAGCGCCACAAGCCGCGATCGAGCACCCGCCCGGCGTTGGCCGGGTCGGCCCGGAACCGGCGCAGCTGCGCGTCCCCGACCGCCTCGAAGCCGAACCCGACCGCCCACACCGCCGTGCCCAGCCAGCTCACGAAACCGAGCGGCGCGTGCTCGTACATGGCCGCCTGCACCGGCAGCGACACGAACCACATGACCCGGCCCTGTGCCCAGTAGATGTAGCGCAGCACGAACGCGGCCAGGCTCCCTCGGTTGCGCCGCAGCAGCGAGGCGTACCGCTTGTCCTCGCCCTGACCACGGTTCCGCGAGTAGATGTGCGCGCCGAGCCGGAGCCCCCAGACCGCGGTCAGCGTCAGCACCAGCACCCGGCGGCCTGCCACGCCGGACCCGGCGGACAGCAGGAACGACACCACGGCGATCAGTACGAACCCGAGCGGCCAGATCGTGTCCATGATCGCGTGCACCCGGGTGCGCATCGCGTACGCGAAGGTCGCCAGCATCAGCACGGCGACCAGCCCCGCGGTGACCGCGAGGTTCACCAGCAGCGGCCCCCAGCTCATGACGCGGCCGGACCCATCAGGTCCCAGAAGGCATCCACGGACCTCCGGAACTCGCGCGGCTCGCCGCGCCCGCTCTCCGCCAGCAGAGCGTGCAGCTGACCGGGGCTCAGGCCCGGCCCGTTCGGCAGCCTGACCGTGCCCCACTCCACCGCCGACGCCCGGCGCAGCCGGCCGCCCCCCGCCGCGATCTCCGAGACCACGTGGTCGGCCGGCCCGCGGCCGGCCGCGTCCGTCACCCGGTTGCGGTTGTTGACCACGACCTTCGCGCCCTGCCCGGCCAGCGCCAGGCAGAACGACCGCCCGAGCCCGCGCCCGGCGCCGGACACCACCGCCACCCGCCCGGCCAGCTGCCCGTCACTCATGACCCTTCCACAGACACCGAACGGGCCGGGTTCACCAGATCCTCGAACTCGGTCTGCCCTGCGACCCCGACACCCACCGCCATCTGCACCGCCCTTCCACCCCGAAGGCCGTAGACGGCCACCACTGCTCCGTACTGTAGCGCCATGTCAGAGGCCGAACCCTGGTCGTATTATCCCGACCACTCGCCGGCCTACTCGCCGGCCGTCCCGGTCCCCTCGCGCCCCGCCCCCGCACACCGCACCACGTACCGAAAACCGACTTCCGCCCCGCTGGCCCCGCCAGCCCCATGCCGTATGAAGAGGGCACCGAGCCAGTATCAGCAGTCACGGCGAAGACTTCGTGCTCAGCGGTATGGTCGAAGTCGCCACCGCGGCAGGGTAAGATCTCTTCACGTTGGTGGTGCGGTCCTCCGATGTCTGGCCTAGAGGGCCAGACTCATCCGTATTAGGTCCGCGCGGGGCTGTAGCGCAGCTGGTAGCGCACCTCCATGGCATGGAGGGGGTCAGGGGTTCGAATCCCCTCAGCTCCACAAAGAAGTACCAGGTCAGATCTCATCAGGGCCCGTCAATCGTATCGTCGCGGCCCGACGTGGGAGCCAGGTGGGAGCCAAGTCGTAGGCTTTCTGCATGGCTGGGGCTTCGCGCCGTGCCGCGGGCTACACGGTGGACATGGCGGTTACCGACTGGTTGGCCGAGGGACTGCCGGGCCGCGCCGCCAAGACGGTCGAGGTCTATCGGGATGCGCTGGGTCCGGTGCTCGCGGTGGTCGGGAGGATCCCGCTGCGAGACCTGAGCGTGCAGGACGTCCGCACCGCACTGGCGAAGATGGCCGTCACCCACTCCACGCCGACGCTGCAGAAAGCGCACAACTGCCTGACCCGGGCTCTGCGCCACGCCGAGGGCAGAGACCTGGTCCGCCGGAACGTCTCGGCGCTGGTCGACACCCCGCATGGCCGCGAAGGTCGGCCGTCGCAGGCACTCACTCTGGAGCAGGCGGCTGCGCTGCTGGAGGCGGCGGAGGACTCGCGGCTCCACACGTTCATCGTGCTGTGCCTGCTGACCGGCGTCCGATCGGAGGAGGCCCGGGCGCTGACGTGGGATCACGTGGACCTGGACGCTAAGACGATCTCGGTGTGGCGGTCGGTCCGCGCCCACGGCGACACCAAGACGAACCGGTCCCGGCGGACGCTGCGGATTCCGCAGATCGCCGTCGAAGCGCTGCAAGCGCAGCTGCGCCGCCAGGCCGAGGAACGGTTGTGCGGGGGAGCTGTGGCAGGAGCACGGCCTGGTGTTCACCACCACGGTCGGCTCGCCGTATGAGTCGCACAACCTGCGCCGTGACTTCCGCAAGGTCACTGCGGCCGCCGGGCTCGGCGCCCGCTGGGTCCCCAAGGAACTGCGGACCTCGTTCGTCAGCATGATGAGCTACCAGGGGGTGCCGGTCGAGGAGATCGCCCGCCTGGCCGGGCACGCCAGCTCCCGCACCACCGAAGTCGTCTACCGCCGCGAACTACGCCCGGTGATCACCACCGGCGCCGAGATCATGGACCAGATCTTCCAGCCGAAGCACCGCCGGGAAGCCTCTGCCGAAGCCGCCGGATGACCAGAGCACGGACTGCACTCGTACGGACGCGAGTGCGCGCCTTTACCGTCTCAGACGGAATGACATCACGCTAAGTGAGCGATGGAAGCGAGATAACGCGCACAGTCCCGCCGGTTATCTCAAGTCCGAATCGGTAGTTCGGCGCCAGGCAAGGCTGGTGGCGCCGATCACGCTGATATGGGCGGGTCAGGCCGTGCCGTGCTGGCCGTCTCGGCGGTGGCTTCGGGCTTCTGGGAGAGCGCGTTTGTGAGGGCGGCGACGATGTTGCCAGTGAGGCCTTCGCGGGCGAGCCGCGTGCGCCATTGATCCTCGATCGCGGCTATTTCCTTGACGGCCTGGCGGACGACCCGCCGGCCTGCGGGGGTGAGGCGGACGATCCGGGCGCGCCGGTCGCTGGGGTCGGGGCACCGCTCGAGGTAGCCGGCTTGCTCGAGCGCCGAGACCAGTTCGCTCATCGACTGGTGGGTGATGCCGGCGCGGGCGGCCAGGTCGGTGAGGCGGGTGCCGCCCGGGTCGAGGTTCTCGAACACCGTGTACCGGGCGGGCGTTCCCCCGGTGAAGCCAGCCGCCTCGAGCCGGGCGATCAGGTCGTCGATCATGAGCGCGGCAGCCTGGCGGAACACGCTGATGATGGTGGGAACCGGTCCGGGCTGACGTGCCATACCGCCTCCGTTGACAAACGCAGGTTTCCTGCGCAATATTGTACAGGAGTCCTGCGGAAGTTTACCTCCGGCCGGCCGCCGCCGCGACGCGGGTTGCCGACGGGCGGCCGGGACGGCAAGGAGAACGCCATGCCTGAGATCACTGTCTCCGCCTCCTGTCAGCCCGCTGACTCGTCCCGGCCGGTGCTGGAGACCACGGTGGGCGGGGTCCTGCGGGAGGCGGCTGAGCGGGCCGCGGATGTTACTGCCCTGGTGGACGGCGTGCCTGACCCGGGATCGCGCCGCCGCTGGAGCTATGCCGACCTGCTGGCGGCCTCCGAGGACGTCGCCTGCGCCTGGCTTGGCCGGTTCGCTCCCGGTGAGCGGGTCGCGGTCTGGGCACCCAACTCACCGGAGTGGCTGCTGGCGGAGTTCGGGGCTGCCCTGGCCGGGTTGACACTAGTGACGGTCAACCCGGCGCTGCGCGCACGCGAGGTGGCGTTCGCCCTCGGCCAGTCCCGCGCGCAGGGGGTTGTGCTTGCACCGGCCTACCGCGGTACGGACCTGACCGAGGTGCTAGCCCAGGTACGCGACGGTCTTCCCAGCCTGCGCGAGGTGATCTCAC
>Ga0335085_10014337_pt1 | contig 11572 bp, 13 predicted proteins | sample Lox_Sample_45_FD_206712 | JGI IMG/M metagenome (GOLD analysis project Ga0335085, IMG submission 206712) | Soil microbial communities from Loxahatchee National Wildlife Refuge, Florida, United States - Lox_Sample_4.5 | ecosystem: Environmental > Terrestrial > Soil > Wetlands | place: USA... | reverse complement strand
GGCAGCGCGATGGTACGACGGCGCGGGATCGCCTCGGGTCGCCAGTCGCGCACGGCTTCGGCAATGTTGTCCGTCTCCGCCTGCCCCAGTACCTGCAACGCCCGGGCGAAGACCGCACGGTCGGAGGGATCGACCGGCATTGCGCCGGTCTGCTTTGAGAGCTTCTCGCCGCCGGCGTCGACCACCGCCGGTACATGCAGATAGCGCGGCTCGGGATAGTTGAGCAGTCTCTGCAGATAAATCTGCCGTGCCGTCGAGTCCAACAAGTCCGCGCCGCGCACGACGTCCGTGATGCCTTGCTCCGCGTCGTCGACGACGACCGCGAGCTGATAGGCGAACTGCCCATCGGCGCGATGCAGCACGAAGTCGCCCACCTCTCGGGCAACCGATTGGCGCTGCACTCCCTGCACGCGATCTGTAAAGACGATCTCCGCTTCGCGTGTCCTCAACCTTAGCGCGCGTGCGGTCTTGCCGAGCCCAAGACCCGTCCGGCAAGTTCCCGGGTAGATTTGCGCGCCGTCCGCGGCGATGCCGAGCGAAGAATCGGCGATCTCGCTTCGGCTGCAGCCGCACCAGTACGTGTGCGCACGAAGCTTGCCTAGCGCCTCGCGGTAGCGCTCGAGGCGCCGGCTCTGGAAAAGCACGGGTTCGTCCCAATATAGGCCGAGACGCTCGAGCGCGCGCAGGATCGCGTCGGTCGCGCCCGGCTGCTCGCGCGGCCGGTCGAGATCCTCGATGCGCACGAACCAGCGGCCGCCCGCCGCGCGCGCATCCAGCCAGCTCGCAAGCGCGGCGACAAGCGAACCGAAGTGCAACGGCCCGGTGGGCGAGGGCGCGAACCGGCCGGCGTACATGGCTGTCTAGAATATACTGCTGCCCTCTTTTGGAAAGGGATGTCCGTGGCTACGCGAGATCTGACCAGCGAGAACTTCGAAACCACCGTCAACGAGAACCCGATGGTGATCATCGACTTCTGGGCGCCCTGGTGCGGGCCCTGCCGCGGCTTCGCGCCGGTGTACGAAAAAGCCTCCGAGGCGCATCCGGACGTGGTGTTCGCGAAGGTGAACACCGACGAGCAGCAGGAGCTCGCCGGCTCCTTCGGCATCCGCTCGATCCCGACGCTGATGGTGTTCCGCGAGAAGGTGATCCTGTTCCAGCAGGCCGGCGCGCTGCCCGGCAACGCGCTCGAGCAGGTGATCGCGCAGGCGAAGGCGCTCGACATGGCGAAGGTCCACGCCGAAGTGGCGGGGCAGGCGCAGGCGGCCGGCGGCGCGGAGTGAACGAGCTGCGCCGCGGCGCCGAGCGCGGCTTCGCCGACCACGGCTGGCTGCGCTCGTTCCATACCTTTTCTTTCGCCGACTACTACGACCCCGAGCACATGGGGTTCGGCGCGCTGCGCGTGATCAACGAGGACCGCATCCGTCCGGGCTCGGGCTTCGGCACGCACGGGCACCGCGACATGGAGATCATCAGCTACGTGCTCGAAGGCGCGCTCGCGCACAAAGACTCGATCGGCACCGGCTCGACCATCGTTCCGGGCGACGTGCAGCGCATGAGCGCCGGCCGCGGCGTGATGCACAGCGAATTCAACGACGACAAGCAGGGCGTCACGCACTTCCTGCAGATCTGGATCGAGCCGTCGCAACGCGGCATCGAACCCTCCTACGAGCAGAAGCATTTCGCCGAAGGCGAGAAGCGCGGCCGGCTGCGGCTGATCGCCTCGCCCGATGGCGCCCAGGGCTCGGTGCGCATCCATCAGGACGCGCGCCTGTACGCCGGACTATTCGACGGCGCGGAGCGCGCCGAATACGCCTTGGCGCCCGGGCGCAAGGCTTATGTGCACGTTGCTCGGGGACGCCTGACCGCCAACGGCAATCCTCTGGACGCCGGGGACGCCCTGAAGACCGACTCGGCGCGCATCGTGCTGGAGAAGGGCGCGGCGGCGGAAGTGCTGCTGTTCGACCTCGCCTGACTTAAGATTGCCGCTATGAGCGGCATGCGCACCGAGAAGGACAGCTTCGGCCCGATCGAGGTGCCCGCCGACCGGCTGTGGGGCGCCCAGACCGAGCGCAGCCGGCGCTTCTTCCACATCTCGAGCGAGCGCATGCCGCTGCCGGTGGTGCATGCGCTGGCGCGCATCAAGCAGGCGGCGGCGCGCGTCAACGCCGAGCTCGGCCTGCTGGAGGCAAAGAAGGCCGATGCCATCCAGCGCGCCGCGCAGGAAGTGATCGAAGGCAGGCACGACGCGGAGTTCCCGCTCTCCGTCTGGCAGACCGGCTCCGGCACCCAAAGCAACATGAACGTCAACGAGGTCGTGGCGAACCGCGCCTCCGAGCTGCTCGGCGGCGAGCGCGGCCAGAAGCGGCTCGTGCATCCGAACGACGCCGTAAACATGGGGCAGTCCTCCAACGACGTCTTTCCCTCCGCCATGCATGTCGCGGCGGCGCTCGCGCTGCAGGACGTGCTCGCCGGGCTGGCGCAGCTGAGGAAGACGCTCGAGAGCAAGTCGAAGGCGTTCGACCGGATCGTGAAGATCGGACGTACGCATCTGCAGGATGCGACGCCGCTCACGCTCGGCCAGGAATTCTCCGGCTACGCCGCGCAGCTCGAGCATGCGGAGAAAGCGATCCGCGCTTCGCAGCCCGCCCTGCACGAGCTCGCGCTCGGCGGCACGGCGGTCGGCACCGGCCTGAATACCCATCCCGATTTCGCCGCCCGCGTCTGCTCGTACCTCGCGGCAGACCTGAAGATTCCGTTCGTCCCGGCGCCGAACAAGTTCGCGGCGCTCGCCGGACACGAGGCGCTCGCCTTCGCGCATGGGGCGCTCAAGGCCGCGGCCACCGCGCTGTTCAAGATCGCGAACGACATCCGGCTGCTCGCCTCGGGTCCGCGCTCGGGGCTCGGGGAGCTGAACATCCCGGAGAACGAGCCCGGCAGCTCGATCATGCCGGGCAAGGTGAATCCGACGCAGGCCGAGGCGCTCACCATGCTGTGCGCGAGGGTCATGGGCAACGACGCCGCGCTCAACATCGGCGCGGCCTCGGGCCACTTCGAGCTGAACGTCTACAAGCCGCTGATCATCGACGCTTTCCTGCAGAGCGCGCGGCTGCTCGCCGACGGCAGCCGCTCGTTCGAAGAGCATTGCGCGCGCGGCATCGAGCCGAACGAGCCGCGCATCCGCGAGCTGCTCGAGCGCTCGCTCATGCTGGTCACCGCGCTGGCGCCGCATATCGGTTACGACCGCTCCGCCGAGATCGCCAAGAAGGCGCATCGCGAGGGCAGCACCCTGCGCGAGGCCGCGCTCGCCCTCGGCTATGTCTCCGCTGCGGATTTCGACCGCTGGGTGCAACCGGGCGCGATGACCAGGCCGTCCGCCTAGCATGTCGGTCGTCGTCCTGATCTCCGGGCGGGGCAGCAACATGGAAGCGCTGCTCGACGCGCGGTTGCCGGTGTCGGCGGTGATCAGCAACCGTTCGGACGCCAAAGGCCTCGCCATCGCCGCGGCCCGTGGCGTGCCCACGGCAGTCGTCGAGCATCGGATGTTTCCCACGCGGGAGGCGTTCGAGCAGGCGCTCGGCCGGGAAATCGACCGCTTCTCGCCACGGCTGGTCGCGCTCGCCGGGTTCATGCGCATCCTCACGCCCGCCTTCGCCGGCCGCTATGCGGGCCGCATGATGAACATCCATCCCTCGCTGCTGCCGGAATTCCCCGGCCTGCATACGCACGAGCGCGCGCTCGCCGCGGGCGTGAAGAAACACGGCTGCACGGTGCACTTCGTCACGCCGGAGCTCGATCACGGGCCGGTCGTGATCCAGGCGGAGGTGCCGGTGCGGCCGGGCGACACCCCGGAGGCGCTGGCCGCACGCGTGTTGCGCCAGGAGCATCTGATCTATCCGCGCGCGCTGCGCTGGTTTCTGGACGACCGCCTGGTCATCGAAGGCGACAAGGTGCGCGTTAAGGGAAATGATGCCCAGGTCCTGGTCAGCTCCGACTAAGCTTTACCGCAGGCTCGCCGGCGCGCTCGCCGCGGCTGCGTGGTGCGCGGTCGCTGCCGCGTTGCCGCCGGCGGAGCTCACCATCACCTACGAGTCCACCTACCGAGGATTCATGACGGCCGTGATCGGCGAGGTGACCGAAGAGCTGCGTCACGGCGGCGGCAAGTACGAAATTCGCGAAACGACCAGGGGCCGCGGCCCGCTCGCCCTGCGCGGCACCATTTCCCGGTCGAGCCGGGGCACCGTCGCTCCGGACGGGCTGCACCCGCAGGAATTCGTCGACGAGCGCACCGGCCGCCCGACCGCGCGCGTGTCGTTCGACTGGGCCGCCAACAGGATGACCATGCAGTTCCGGGAAGGGCCCGAAGTGCAGCCGATCCCGCCGAACGCCCATGACCGGCTGTCCTTCATCCTCAACTTCGCGTTCGCTCCGCCGACCGACAAGCCGGTGAAGATGAGCGTCGCCGATGGCGGCAGCGTATCCCGCTACACCTTCCAGGTCGTCGGCCGCGAGCGCATCAGGGTCCCGGCCGGCGAGTTCGACACCGTGCGCGTGGCGCGGCTGAAGGACGGGCCGGAAGACAAGCGCGCCTCCGAGATGTGGCTCGCGCCTTCGCTCGGCTATATTCCGGTGCGCATGCTTGCCACGGACAAAGACGGCTCGCAGCTCGACCAGGTTGCCACCAAGATCTCCGGAGCCTGAGGTCGAGCCCCAGGGCGGCCCGCGGGTCACGCGGCCGCTCCTCGGCATGGCCGCCGAGGCGCTCGCGGTCCTGCTGCGGCTCTCGGGCCCGGCGGACGAGATCCTGTCGCGCTACTTCCGCGCCCATCGCTCGCTCGGACGGCGCGATCGCGCCTTCATCGCCGAATCCACGTTCGCGGTCCTGCGGCGCAGGCGCTCGCTGGAGCATGCCGCGGGATCCGGCGAGCCGCGTGCGCTGCTGCTCGCCGCGCTGCTGCGCGTTCTGGGTCTCTCGGGACGCGCGCTCGAGGGCGTGCTGGGCGCAAGCGATCGCGAGGCGGTCGCCCGGATCCGCGCCGCACGCGCCGAGGACCTCCCGCCGGCGGTGCGCGCCGACCTCCCTGATTGGCTGTGGCAGGCGCTGGTGACGGAGCGCGGCGAGAAAGAGGCTTTCGCGATCGCGCAGGGCATGTTCAACGCCGCGCCGCTCGACCTGCGAGTGAATCTCGCGCGCACCGACCGCGATGCCGCGCTCGCCCGCCTGGTCGCGGACCAGCTGGCCGCGGCGCCGACGCCGTTCTCCCCCGCGGGCCTGCGCCTGCAGGGCAAGCCGGCGATCAACCGTCATCCGCTCTACACCGAAGGCCTGGTGGAAGTGCAGGACGAAGGAAGCCAGGTGCTCGCCTGGCTGGTAGCGCCGCGCCGCGGCGAGATGGTCGCCGACTATTGCGCCGGCGCCGGCGGCAAGACGCTCGCGCTCGCCATGCTGATGCGCGGCACCGGCCGCATCTATGCCATGGACATCTCCGCGCCGCGCCTCGCCGCGCTCGCGCCGCGCGCCGCGCGGGCAGGCGTGACGAACGTCCACACGATCGCGCTCTCCGGCGAGAACGACCCCAGGGCGAAGCGCCTTGCCGGCAAGATCGACCGGGTGCTGGTCGATGCGCCCTGCAGCGGCTTCGGCACGCTGCGCCGCAATCCCGACTTCAAATGGCGGCAGAGCGCCGAGACGATCAAGGAGCTGGCGGCCAAGCAGCGGCGCATCCTCGCCGCGGCCTCGCGCCTCGTGAAGCCGGGCGGGCGCCTCGTCTATGCGACCTGCAGCATCCTGCGCGCCGAAAACGACGCCGTGGCCGACGATTTCCTCGGCGCGCACGCCGATTTCCGCCCGCTTTCCTGCGCGGAGATCCTGCGGGCGCAACGCATCGGCCTCGAGGCCGGCGAACGGCTGCAGCTGTGGCCGCACGTGCACCACACCGACGGATTCTTCGCCGCCGCGTTCGAACGCGCGGCCTGATCTACCAGAGCAGGCGCAGGCCGACGGTGAAGAACTTCCTGTCCGGGTCGGCTTGCTGGAACCCGAGCGTGCTGTCGATCTGCACGCGATTCGGCACGACCCAGACGCGCAGCCCGGCGTGCCGGGTCGCCTGCTGCCCCTGCTCGCCGTAAGTCTCGACAATGCCGTAGAGACGCTCGTTCAACCGGATTTCCGCGCCCAGCCCGCCCCCTTTGCGTGTCCTGTTGGCGGTGTCGTCCCACCGGGCGCCCAGATTCGTATGGATCACGACGGCGTCGTTCGCGAGCGAGAAACTGGCGATGCCGTTGACGAAGGGGTTGGTTTCGGCGGGCCCGGGATCCTGCGGGACCATGCGCAGGACGCCGACCGTCAGCGCCAGACCGTAGCCGTTGGTCTCGAGCGGCTTGATGAGCGTTTTCGCCTGCGCCACCAGCGAGGTCGTATCTTTGTTGACCGAGCTGTTGATCCAGATGCCACCGACAGTCAGCTCGACGCGGCCCCAGGGGTTAACCGCGGGCAGGAACCAATACTCGGTTTCGTTGAAGTTGCGCTGCTGCTTGATGAACGTCTCGATCTGGTAGCTGCCCTCGTCGACGATGCGCGCGTCGTCGGTGACGAACGGCCGCGCCGCCTGGGCGAGCGACGGCATCGCGAACAGGGCGAGCAGGAGCAGGTGAACGATAGTGCGCACGGATTGTCGTTAGTGGTCCTGGTGGCGCAAGGGCATTTTTTCCGATTGTGCACATGCACGCAAAAAAGACGAATTGTCGTTTCGGCAGCATGACTTAGGTTTGCAGAAATCCCCGATTGCGGAGCGGGCGGGTTCGCGTAGAATGGCCCGCGCCTCCCCCCTAAAACGACCGAGAGAGCGCTCTTCCCGATGATTTTTTCCGGCCTGCTGGACCTGTCCTGGTGGGGTTACGTCGTTGCTGCGCTCGCCCTGACGCACGTGACGATCGCGGCGGTCACGATTTATCTGCACCGTTGCCAGGCGCACCGCGCGCTCGAGCTGCATCCGCTGGTCTCGCATTTCTTCCGCTTCTGGCTGTGGCTCACCACCGGCATGGTCACCAAGGAATGGGCCGCCATCCATCGCAAGCACCACGCGAAGTGCGAGACCGCCGAAGACCCGCACAGCCCGCAGATCTACGGCATCAACCGCGTGCTCTGGCTCGGGGTGTTCCTGTATGTGAAGGAGTCCTACAACCAGGAAACGCTTGCCCGGTACGGCCACGGTACGCCGGACGACTGGATGGAGCGCAATTTCTACAGCCGGTATTCCTATGCCGGCGTGTTCGTGCTGCTGGGCCTGAACGGCCTGGTGTTCGGCATCCTGCCCGGCATCCTCATCTGGCTGGTGCAGATTGCCTGGATTCCCTTTTGGGCCGCGGGCGTGATCAACGGGGTCGGCCACTATTTCGGCTACCGCAGCTACGACGTTGCCGACGCGAGCACCAACATCGTGCCCTGGGGCATCCTGATCGGCGGCGAAGAGCTGCACAACAACCATCATGCGTTCGCGGCCTCCGCGAGGCTCTCGTCCAAGTGGTACGAGTTCGACATTGGCTGGCTGTACATCCGGATTCTCGAGACCCTGGGTTTCGCTACGGTTAAGAAGATCGCGCCCAAGCCGCGGTTCGCCGCGCCCAAGGCGCTGGCCGATCTCGATACCCTGCATGCGGTGATCGCCAACCGCTACGACGTGTTTTCGCGCTACGCCAAGTCGGTCAAGCACACCTACGCCGAGGAGCTCGAGCGACTGAAGCGCTGGTCGCCGCGCGAGGCCGAGATCCTGCGCTCGCTCAAGCGCGCGCTGTTGCGTGGCCAGCAGCTCGCCGGCGCCGAGGGCGCCAAGCTGTCCGAGGCCCTGAAGACCTCGCGTGCGCTCGCTACCGTAGTGGCGATGCGCCACGAGCTTGCGACCCTGTGGGAGCGCTCCAACGCCTCCAAGGAGCAGCTGCTGCGCCAGCTCCAGGACTGGTGCCACCGCGCCGAGGCGAGCGGCATCGCCTCGCTGGTCGACTTCTCGCACCGCCTGCGCTCGTACGCGTAGACGCGGCGCTGCACAAAAGAAAAAGCCCGCGCGAGCGGGCTTTTTCTTTGGAACTTATTGTTTTGTTATTTCAGCTTGCCTTCTTTGTACAGGACGTGCTTCCGCGCCTTGGGATCGTACTTCTTGATCTCCAGCTTGTCGGGCGTGGTGCGCTTGTTCTTGGTGGTGGTGTAGAAGTGGCCGGTGCCGGCCGAGGATTCGAGCTTGATCTTTTCGCGCATGGCGGGCTCCGGGACTAGGCGGCTTTCGCCTTGGCCTTGATTTCGGCGAGCACAGCTTCCACGCCGAGCTTGTCGATGCGGCGCAGGCCGGCGGTGGACACGCGCAGGCGCACCCAGCGGTTCTGGCTCTCGACCCAGAAGCGGCGGTAGTGCAGGTTCGGCTGGAACTTGCGGATGGTCTTGTTGTTCGCGTGCGAAACGAGGTGGCCCTTCATCGGCTTCTTGCCGGTGACCTGACAGACGCGGGGCATTGCGGACTCCGGAATTCTCGAAAGGCGCGGATTATACAAGGAAAACGCCTCGGGAAAACGCCTCGGGAAAACGCCTCGGGAAAACGCCTCGGGAAAACGCTTCTTCTATAGAAGCCCCCGCTCGGCGAATGAGAGGGCATGGCTGCCGGCCACGATGAAGTGGTCCAGCACCTTCACCTCCACGAGAGCGAGCGCTTCCTTGAGGTTGCGGGTCAGGAGCTCGTCCGCCTGGCTCGGCTGCGCCACGCCGGACGGGTGGTTGTGCGCCAGGATCACCGCCGCCGCGTTGGCTGTCAGCGCCGCCTTGACGATTTCGCGCGGGTAGACGCTGGTCTGCGTGAGGGTGCCGCGGAACATCTCCTGCAGCTTGAGCACGCGATGCTGCGCGTCGAGCCAGATGCACATGAATACTTCGTGTTCCCGCGCCGCGAGGGTAAGGCGCAGATAGTCGCGTACGCCGCCGGGCGAGGTGAGGACCGTGCCGCTTTTGAGATCCTCCTGCAGCGAGCGCCGCGCCAGCTCGACCGCGGCGCTGAGCTGCGCGCTCTTTGCCGCGCCCAGCCCCTTTACCTCGAGCAGCGCCTTGCCGGCGCCAAGCAGGCCGGCAACTCCGCCGAAGCGCGCAAGCAGCTCGCGCGCGAGCTGCACGGCGCTCTTGCCCGCGACCCCGGTCCGCAGCAGCACCGCGAGCAACTCGGCGTCGCTCAGGACCGCGGCGCCGCTCGCGAGCAGCCTCTCCCTGGGCCGCTCGCCGAGCGGCCAGTCCGAAATCGCCATGTCGGCCCCTTTCCCTTAGAATCCCTGTCCCTCTAACGGGCAGGCGGCCGATTCGATGACGTTGAAGGGAAAGCGGATTTTGCTGGGCATGACCGGCGGCGTGGCAGCCTACAAGGCGGCTACGCTGGCGCGGCTGCTCGTCAAGGCGGGCGCCGACGTCCGCGTCGCCATGACCGAGTCGGCGACGCGCTTTGTCGGCACCGCGACCATGCAGGCGCTCTCCGCCCAGCCTGTGTGGACCGATCTGTGGGACCCGCGGGTCAACGACGGGATGGGGCACATCGAGCTTTCCCGCGACCGGGACCTCATCGTGGTGGCACCCGCGACCGCCGATTTCATGGCGCGGGTCGTGCACGGGCGTGCGGACGATCTGCTCGCGGCCCTGTGCGTGGCACGGCGCTGCCCGCTGATGCTCGCGCCCGCGATGAACGTCGAGATGTGGGAGAACCCCGCGACCCAGCGCAACGCCGCGACCCTGCGCGCGGACGGCGTGCACCTCGCCGGCCCGGCGCCGGGCGACCAGGCGTGCGGCGAGACCGGCATGGGCCGCATGCTCGAGCCCGCCGACATCTTCGCCGAGATCCAGAGCCTCTTCCGGCCGGGAATCCTCGCCGGCAAGCGCGTGCTGGTCACCGCCGGCCCTACCGAGGAGCCGGTGGATCCGGTGCGCGTGCTCACCAATTCCAGCTCCGGCAAGATGGGCTACGCCGTGGCGCGCGCCGCGCGCGAGGCCGGCGCCGAGGTTACGCTGGTGAGCGGCCCCGTATCTCTCGATACGCCGGCCGGCGTCTCGCGCGTCGACGTGCGCACGGCGCAGGAGATGTTCGAGGCGGTGAAGAAGACGGCGAAGAGCTGCGATGTCTTCATCTCGGTCGCCGCGGTGGCCGACTACCGCGTCAAGAACCCTTCGGCGCAGAAGCTCAAGAAGGCCGACGGCAAGGGACTGACCATCGAGCTCGAAGAGAATCCCGACATCCTGGCGTGGGTCGCGGCGCTGCCCAAGCCGCCGTTCTGCGTCGGCTTCGCCGCCGAGAGCGAGAAGCTTTCCAAGCACGCGCAGGACAAGCGGGTGAAGAAGCACCTGCCGCTGATTGCCGCCAACCTGGCGCAGGACGCGCTCGGCCGCGACGAGAACAACATCGTGCTCTACGACGAGCGCGGCGCGCACCCGCTCGGGCGCGGGCCGAAGATCGAGCTGGCGCGCAAGCTGGTCGAGCACGTCGCCGGGATGATCGGGTCACCGGCGAAGTGAAGAAGCTCCAGGTCAGGATCCTCGACGAGAGGATGCGCAGCATGCTGCCGCATTACGCCACGCCCGGCGCGGCCGGCCTCGATCTGCGCGCCTGCATCGACAAGGAGCTGGTGCTCAACCCCGGCGACAGCCAGCTGGTGCCCTCGGGGATCTCGATCCACGTCGCCGACCCCGGCTACGCGGCGGTCATCCTGCCGCGCTCGGGACTCGGCGCGAAGAGCGGCATCGTGCTCGGTAACCTGGTCGGCCTCATCGACTCGGACTACCAGGGGCCACTCATGGTGTCGCTGTGGAATCGTGGCCAGGCGAAGTTCACGATCCAGCCGATGGATCGCATCGCGCAGCTGGTGGTGGTGCCGGTGAAGCAGGTGGAGTTCGAAGTGGTGGAGGAATTCGCGGCCAGCGCGCGCGGCGCCGGCGGGTTCGGTTCGACCGGCAAGGGTTAGGGCAGCATGTCCGCCCAGGTGTTGCGGGCCCACGCCCAGGCATAGCGGCCTTCTTCCTCGCTGCGCGCGGCCGACACGCCGTTCGAGCCCGGAACGATGGTCACGGTCCTTTCCTTTTCGTTCCACTGGTGCACCGACGCGACGTGGATCGCTTCCGTGGCGGACACGAAGCTGTAGCAGGTGCTCGCGAACACCGGCCGGGGATTCGGCGGCCGGCCGGCCAGCAGCTCGATGATGGCGGCGGCGCAGACCTTGGCCTGCTGGTTCGCCATGTGGCCGGCCTTCGCCATTGCCGGCGCCGAGAGCGTCGCGTCGCCGAGCACATGCACGCCGGGGACCGCGGTCGATTCCATCGTGCGCCAGTCGACGTTGCACCAGCGGTTGTTGTGAGTGATCAGACCGGCGTCCGCTGCCACCTGGCCGGCGCGGTGCGGCGGGATGACGTTCAGGACGTCGCCCTTCACGTCGTCGAGCTCGAGCCTGACCGTCTTCGCGGGGCCGTCCACGTCGACCGCGGTCGAGTTGTTCCGGTATTCGATCAGTCCCGGATAGAGCTCGGCCCAGGCCTTGCGGAACAGCGTGGCCTTGGACGTGATGT
>Ga0335085_10014335_pt1 | contig 11572 bp, 9 predicted proteins | sample Lox_Sample_45_FD_206712 | JGI IMG/M metagenome (GOLD analysis project Ga0335085, IMG submission 206712) | Soil microbial communities from Loxahatchee National Wildlife Refuge, Florida, United States - Lox_Sample_4.5 | ecosystem: Environmental > Terrestrial > Soil > Wetlands | place: USA: Florida... | reverse complement strand
CGCTATTGGACGGGGCCACGCTGCAACCGCTGGCATCGAATTCGACGTTCGACTTCCAGCGGAGCTTCGACGATGAGTGGAAGCATCAGCTCGATGACCTGCCGGTGCGGCAGAAAAAAGAACTCGAGGGAAAGCTGAAGGAGCTTTTGGCGAAAGCGTTGCGGTCACTGGTGCAACAGGAAGGGTTGAGTTGAAGCGCGCGGCCCTCCGGCCGGGCACGGCAATCGCTACACGGCCTCATGAGACGGCACGCGGCGGCAACATTTTTCCTTCGATAAACCCTACGGCCTTACTTGGGGAATCGCTGGCTTCAACGCCGTTCCGCTTGATTTACAAGGCTCGAGCGGCGGCGGGACGATTCCGCGCGGCCGGCATGCGCCACGCCGGGGGGGGGAATAATATTGCCGTGGGCACGCCCTGAGCGACCCGCCATCCGTTGTGAGGCTATCGCTCAATGCCAACCGCTGTCGATTTCGACGAGGCGCAGGCCGGTTCTTTACAAATTTTTACCCATTCTTGCCAAAAAACCGGGCAACGCGCAGGCGAGTTGGCCGATAGCTTGCTTATATTGCGCGCATCCAGGCCCAGTTCACTCCCCCTCAAGAGGACCGAACGCGTGGCCAGGATCGGCGATAACGACGCTTCAAGCCCATCTTAGCCGCTTCAAGGAGATCGACATGATGACCAGCAGTATCTCAGGCGACAACTCGTGGCTGTACCAACTGCTCCAGACCAATGGCACCGGCAGCGCGAATCAAGCCAACGACGCCGCCGGTGCAAATCCCGCCTGCAGCACCACCCAATCTGGGCAAGCCCAGGGCGGCCCCTTCGTTGACGCCATCCTCCACGCCCTGTCGCAGATCGACACCGGCAACGGGGCGAATGCCGCCACCACCGGGTCACCCGTCTCGTCGACCTCATCTAGCAGCACATCGGCCTCCGGCTCCTCACAGGACCCCTCCCAGGCACTTGCCAGTTTTATGCAGTCCTTGATGCAGGCCCTCCACTCCCAAATCCCGCCGTCATCGGCGCAGGACGGCACCGGCGGCGACGGCACCGCGCAAGTCGCGGGGACCGGCGGGCGGCATCATCACTATCACCACGGCCTGCAGACCGAGATGCAAGGCCTCCTCGGCCAGCTTTCGTCTGCCGACAGCTCAGCCAGCGGTTCATCGCCCACGTCGGGCGCAACCGCATCGAGCACCACCGACTCCGCGCTATCCAACCTGCAGCAGAGCTATCAAAATCTGCTGGGCGCACTGGGCAATGCCGGCAACTCACCTACGCTGAGTAATTTCCTCCAAACGGTCGCCTCCACTATGGCGGACAACTCTTCACTGGGCAGCGTGATGAGCACCACCGCATAGGACGAGCTGGCGCCGCCGGCCGCCACCTGCTGATCATGCGCCTGGGCAATCCCATGCCAGCCTGATACAACCGGTTCCGGTTCTATCAGGCTGAGCGGGGGCGTTCGGTTTTTAGCCGTGGCATGTACCATGAAGGGGCGGCTCACCAGCGGACGTTGTCAAAAGTTGAGGCCCATCCCGACGTCGATGCGGGTGAAATCCTTGTTGACCTCGAAACGTTGATAGTCCGCCTTGAATACCACGTTGGGCGTCACATAAAAATTGGCGCCCGCCGTCCATACACGGTCGTTGGGCTGCGGCCAAGGCGCCTGGCCCGGTACGTTGGTAGTCGGCACGGGCGTTGCCCCCGGCGCCAACCCCTCGTAGGACGCGCCCATGTTATAGCGCTCCCAGCGCGCGAACGGAACCAGGCGAAGTTCACCACTCTGCCAAACGCTGTAGGCGGCTTGGCCATAATAGCCGAGGAATTCAGCGGGCACCGGGTTGGTGGCACCAGGGAATAAGGCGTTGACTTCGGCGGTATTGCTGAAGGTACCCCGGGCATAGAGCGCGGACAGGTCCCACTTGCCCGGTCTCCAGCGAGTGTGGGTCTCCCACAGCGTCACGCTCTGATTGTCGGGCAGGCTCGCCGCCGCAGGCACCATCTTGCCGGTGAACACCATGCCACCGACGTTGAAGCCCGGCACACCGTTGTAATTCAGTGACAGGTAGCCCGACGGCACGCGCACCTCCGCCAGCTGCAGTTCCTGATGCGTCGCCTGCATCGGCGCCGAGTCGCTATTAAGCAGCTCCGAGGCGGTGGCATAAAGGGGGGCCTCCGGATTGAACTGCCAATACGACAGATTCAGCCCAGTGGTCACGCCGGCATTCCACTCGATGCCGTGCCGCGTCGTGCCGTGCAGCGCCACGCCGCCTTCGCGCCAGGTGCTGGGGATGATCAGCGACTCAACGAAGTTGCGCTGAACGCCGAAGTAATTGGTCGGTTCGTGGGACTCGTTGAGATAGCCGGCCGGCATCAAAAACAATCCGGCACGTACAGCAGCCGCCGGATTGAGATCATGATCTATCCAGAACTGCTCGATCTCGGTCTCGCCGCGGTCTTGCGCAGACGCCACCGCATGCTCCCACTCGAACTCGGAGCCGAAACGGGTGTCATCGCTGAATTCATAGCCGATGCCGAATACTGCCCGCCCCAGATCGGCGACCGCCTGTTTGTTGTCAGAGGTCGGACGCGTGTAATACATCTCGCCGTAACCCCACAGGCTGGCCTTGCTGGTCGACGCGCTGGCACCAGAGGACTGCTGCAGTTGTTCCTGCTGGTTGGCCAGGGCGTCGCCTTCGGCCTTCAACTGCTGTACCTCAGACTGCACGCTCTTGAGCGCCTTCGACAGCTGCTTAATCTGCTCTTGTTGCGCAGCCTCGGCGCCCGCAGCTGCTGGATCGTCGGCATACGCCGCCGAACCTCCCGCTGCCGCCAACGCGGCGATCGCGACCCAACAGTGCCGGTGGCGAAATCTCGACTTGAATGCGGGCATAAACGGACTCCTCTTGGTTATGGGTTAGGGCACTGATCCGGCTGGTTATAGGCGCCGGGATTCTTCGGATCGAAGCCGTCAGTAAGGGTGCAGAGAAATGCGACTACGTCGTCAATCTCGGTGGCGCTGAGGGCGGGCTGGGCGGCCGGGATATACGGCATCTCATGCGTGTTGACGTTGCCCTTCAGCCAGGCCGGCAGGTCGTTGTAAAGGCGGTCCGGCATGCCGTCTGGCGCATGATACCAATGGGCGGCGTCGCTGTTGCGCGTCACGTAATAACCTACGACATCGTGCAATGTCGCCATCTCGCCGTTATGGAAATAGGGGGCGGTGAGCGCCACATTGCGCAGCGACGGCACCTTGAATGCGCCGCACAGCGAGGTCATCGCGGCAAGGTCTGTGCGTAGCGGCCCGCAGAGGCCGAGGTCGTAATAGACATGATCGGGGTCGCCCAGTGCCGTTCCGTTATGTGGCACGTAGAAAAGCTGATTGGCGTCGTCATTGGCCGGGATCGCCGCGTTGCGCGGCACGCCCAAATTGTCGTAGGTGAAATCGGTAAACAAGGCCGGTACACCGCCGTTCGCTTGGCTCGGATGGCAGGAAGCGCAGTTGCCCTTGGTGGTGTCGTTGAACAGCCTCAGACCGTTCAGCTCACTTGCGCTGAACGACACCTTGCCATCCGTGTAGGCATCGAACTTGCTGTCGAAGCGGTGAAACTCGGGCGCCTCGGTTTCATAGGTGGCGATGGCCCGCCCCACCGCATTCAGTGCCGCCTCCGGCTGGTTCAGTACATCGCTCCCGAACAGCGAGGTGAACCGGTCGAGGTAAGGCCGCTGCCGCAGGCGCGAGACCAGCTCGCTGGCATCCTTGTTGGCCATCTCAAAGGGATTGAGGAAGGGCTCCACGGCCTGCTCGGCGAGGGTGTTCACCCGGCCATCGCGAAAGAACCCGCCGACCGGCGTGCCGTCCACCTCGAAGTGGAACGGAGGCGCGTACAGGGCATAGGTAAGCGAGGGCGTGTTGCGCAGCCCAGGCAAATCTCCGTTTGGCCCCCCATCCATCACGGGGGCCGTGCCGGCTGACGCGAATGCCCGGGAAGGCAGGTGGCAGCTGACGCAGGACTGCTGACCCGAGGGGGATAACGCGCGGTCCGAAAACAGGGTCTTACCGAGGGCGGCCATGGGGCTGAGGGCGACGGCACTGCTGGGCGCGTCTCCCCCTCCGCCACCACAGGCGCCTACCGCGAGCGCGAACGCATAGACAGCGTTTCTCGATCGTAGGTGGTTGCCAAGCCACATCGGATGTTCTCCCTGCTCCACTTCGGGTGGATCAGGATGCTAATACGAATCGTTCTCATTAGCAATATCAGTTTAAGTTGATCGGGCCGGTAGCACAAGGCGGCAGCGCACAGGCGCCGCTTATGCAGATTCCCGCGGGTGGTGGGCAGTACCGACACAAGGCGCAAAAGACCTGAGGCCGGGTGTGCTACGCCTTGCACTAACTGAGCGCGCTCTGGCCCCGGCCAGGGGCTTGCGCATTTGACTTGATTGACTCGCCGCACTCGCCGGCGCGGCTCTGCTGGTGATGGCGGCCTAGGCCCGGCATCATGGAGGGCACTGGGGCTGATCGGTTCCGACCACCCGAAGCCAGCAATCCCTCCCCTGTGGAGCGGCTATAGAGCCGCTCCGTCATCAGGCGACATCGTTGTGAGTGCGCTGGTGGATCTCCGGCCACACGATCTGCTTCGCTACACGCCGCTCGTCGCCCTTGCAGCCCAGTCCAACGCTGCGGCGAAACGCTGAAATATGCGGCCAGCCGCAGCGGGTGTCCGCGGACATCCCGCTAGCTGGTGACGATGGCGCTGGTTAGGCCGGGCAGATGACGTCACCCGGTATGTCGGCGCCCACAGCCAAGCTCGCGTTCCGCGGCCCGGGACTGCACGCGCTAAGCCACAGGGGCGGCACGGGAGCGCAAAAGGTTTTGCGAACGCTGCCGCCCCTGCATGCGCAGGATCCGCCCCATCACCAAGCAGTTGTACTACTTCTTCTCTAGCTGACTCACGTCCCGCACCGCGCCGCGGGCAGCACTGGTAGTCATGGCAGCATAAGCACGCAGCGCCGCCGATACCTGGCGCTGGCGGTTGACTGGCTTCCAGGCCTTGGCGCCTCTGGATTCCATTGCCGTACGGCGTCGCGCCAGTACCTCGTCGCTCACTGCCACCTGGATGGTACGCTTCGGGATATCTATTTCGATGATGTCGCCTTCTTCGAGCAAGCCGATGGTACCGCCCTCGGCCGCCTCCGGAGAGACGTGGCCGATGGAAAGACCGGAGGTACCGCCGGAGAAGCGGCCGTCGGTGAGCAGCGCGCATTGCTTGCCGAGGCCTTTGGACTTGAGATAGCTGGTGGGATAGAGCATCTCCTGCATACCGGGACCGCCGCGCGGACCTTCGTAGCGGATGATCACCACGTCCCCCGGCTCGACCTTGGCGTTGAGGATGCCCTCGACCGCCGCCTCCTGGCTCTCAAAGATGCGCGCAGGGCCGGAGAACACCATGATGCTCGCATCCACGCCGGCGGTTTTGACGATGCAGCCTTCCTCGGCGAGGTTGCCATACAGCACCGCCAAGCCGCCTTCTTCGCTGTAGGCGTGCTCGTAGTCGCGGATGCACCCCTTCTCACGGTCGAGATCGAGCTTGTCGTAGCGGCGGCTCTGGCTGAAGGCTTCCGTGGTGGCCACGCCGCCCGGCGCGGCGCGATAGAACTCGTGCACGTCATCGTATTCGGTGCCGACGATATCCCAACGGGCCATCGCCTCACCCATGGTCCGGCTGTGGACGGTGGGGAGGTCGCGGTGGATCAACCCTGCGCGGTCGAGTTCAGCCATGATAGCCATCACCCCGCCGGCGCGATGCACGTCCTCCATGTGGTACTGCTGCGTGCTCGGCGCCACCTTGCACAGATGCCGCACCTTGCGCGACAGACGGTCCATGTCCTTCATGGTGAAATCGACGCCCCCCTCCTCGGCTGCGGCCAGCAGATGCAGCACGGTATTGGTGGAGCCGCCCATGGCGATGTCCAGCGCCATGGCGTTCTCGAAGGCCTTGAAGCTCGCGATGCCGCGCGGCAGCGCAGAGGCGTCATCCTGCTCGTACCAGCGCCGCGCCATGTCCACGATCAGCCTTCCGGCCTTGAGGAACAGCTGCTTGCGATCGGCATGGGTGGCCAGCAGGCTGCCGTTGCCGGGTAGAGACAGGCCGAGCGCCTCAGTGAGGCAGTTCATGGAATTGGCCGTGAACATGCCGGAGCAGGAGCCGCAGGTGGGGCAGGCCGAGCGCTCCATGGCGCTCACGTCCTCGTCGCTCATCTTGTCATCAGCGGCCGCCACCATCGCGTCCACGAGATCGACCTGTAGCGCCTTGCCGCCCAGCCGCACCTTGCCCGCCTCCATGGGCCCGCCGGAGACAAACACGGCTGGGATGTTGAGGCGCAGCGCGGCGTTGAGCATACCGGGGGTGATCTTGTCGCAGTTTGAGATGCACACCAGCGCGTCGGCGCAGTGAGCGTTGACCATGTATTCGACCGCGTCGGCGATAAGTTCGCGCGACGGCAGCGAATAAAGCATGCCGCCGTGTCCCATGGCGATGCCGTCGTCCACGGCGATGGTATTGAACTCCTTGGCGACGCCGCCGGCACGCTCGATCTCCCGCGCCACCAGCTGGCCGAGATCCTTCAGGTGGACGTGGCCGGGAACGAACTGGGTGAAGGAGTTGGCGACGGCGATGATCGGCTTCCCGAAGTCGTCATTCTTCATGCCGGTGGCGCGCCACAGGGCGCGGGCGCCAGCCATGTTGCGGCCGTGAGTGGTGGTACGGGAGCGATACGGAGGCATGGCGGTCTCAACCTTTGCTGCAGACAAGGCTAACCATAGCAAAAGCGGCGAGGGAACGCACGGCATGCGGCACAAGTGCCCGCGGTCGTTGATGTTTATTGGGCCGAGTCCCGCTTTGCGGACGCCCCCTGCCGGCTCCTTTTGAGACGGCGCTTGATGATGAAATACACGATCAGTACCGACAGAAAGCCCGTCACCGACAGCCCTTCGACGAACCACCAGATGCCCTGGACGTGTCCTTCGACCCACTCGCCGAATGGCATGCTCTCCCTCCTTTAAGCAAAGGATAGCAAACGAGAAGACAGGGCATAGGTCGGGTGTTTTGTTCGGCCGAAGAGGCGCTGTCCCACCCTGGGTAAGTGGGGAGACACCGGTCTAGCCCCCGCCAGCGCCAGGCTCTACCATGCGTCCATGAACCTTGACCAAAGCGCCGCCACGCTGGCCGCCCTGCAGGCCTTCCTCACCACGCCACTCGACGTGAAGCTGACCGCGCCGCCCCAAGCCGCCGAACAGCACTTGCTGGCGTTGTTCAACTCGGCCGCCACGGCAGTGCCAGCCTACCAGGCCTTTCTTCACAATCGGGGCCTCAACCCGGACCGCATAAAGACCCTGGCCGACTTGGAGTCCCTGCCCCTCACCACCAAGCAGAACTACATGCGCGCCTACCCGCTCGGGCAACGCTGCCGCGGCGGCGATCTCTCCGCGTGCGAGATGCTGGCGATGTCCTCCGGCTCCACCGGTACGCCGATGGTGTGGCCGCGCAGCATGATCCACGAACTTGACATTGCCTTCCGCTTCGAGCAGATCTTTCACGTCTTCGGCGCCGAGCAGCGCCGCACCTTGGCGGTGGTCTGTTTCGCCCTCGGCACCTGGGTAGGCGGCATGTTCACCGCCGCCTGCTGCCGGCTCCTCGCGGCCAAGGGCTATCGCATCACGGTGGTAACGCCGGGCAACAACAAAGGGGAAATCTGGCGCGTGGTGCAGGAACTGGGCCCCGATTACGACCAAGTCGTGCTGCTGGGCTATCCGCCCTACCTAAAGGACGTCATCGATGGCGGCCGGGCCGCCGGCATGGACTGGGCGCGTTGCCGACCCAAGCTGGTATTCGCGGGAGAGGTGTTCAGCGAAGAGTGGCGCGACCTGGTGTGCGGGAGAGTCGGCGCCGACGATCCCCCCACCGCCACCGCCTCGCTGTACGGCACCGCCGACGGCGGCGTGCTGGGCAACGAGACACCACTTAGCATCCGCATCCGTAAATATTTCGCCGCCCGGCCCGAGGCTGCCCGGGAGTTGTTCGGGGAATCGCGCCTCCCCACGCTGGTCCAGTACGACCCCGCCAGCCGCTGGTTCGAGGTCCACGACGGCACGCTGGTGGTGAGCGGCGACGGCGGCGTGCCGCTGCTGCGCTACCACATCGCCGATCAGGGCGGCGTGATTCCCTACGACGACATGATGCGCTTCGTCGGCAGGGACATCGATCGCGGCGGCCGCGGCCACTGGCCGCTCCCATTCGTCTACCTGTTCGGCCGAGCGGATTTCACCGTCTCCTATTTCGGCGCCAATGTCTATCCCGAAAACGTCAGCATCGGCTTGGAACAGGCATCGGTACGCGAGTGGGCGAGCGGCAAGTTCGTGCTGCAGGTGATTGAGACCGAGGACCGCAACGAGGCCCTGGGCATTGTCGTCGAGCTGTTGCCGGGAGTGGCGGGGGATGAGCGAAAATGCGCCCTCATCGCCGACTCCATATTGACGGAACTGCGCCGTCTCAACAGCGAGTTCGCCAATTACGTTCCCCCGGAACATCAACAGCCGCGCGTTGTGCTGAAAGCCAATGGCGATCCGGAATGGTTTCCGATCGGGGTGAAGCACCGTTACACCCGACGGGGACGGCGGTAGGAGCCACGCACGGTCCCGGCGTGGCCCGCGCAGGCGTATCCAACATGCTATACGGTCCCTTCGTGCCGCAAATGGATTACCATGCCGCGATGGACGCCGCTCACCAGATCCTCCGCACCGTCTTCGGCTACGAAAGCTTCCGGCCGCCCCAGGACGAGGTGATTTCCACCCTGATGTCCGGCGGCGACGCCCTGGTGCTGATGCCGACCGGCGGCGGTAAATCGTTGTGCTACCAGATCCCGGCAATCGCCCGCCCCGGCACCGGCATCGTGGTCTCGCCGCTCATCGCCCTGATGCAGGACCAGGTGGCGGCCCTGCAGCAGGCAGGAGTCCGAGCCGCCTTCCTCAACTCCACCCTTGACGCGCGCAGTGCGTACCTTGTCGAGCAGCGGCTGCTGGGAGGCGACCTCGACCTGCTCTACCTCGCGCCGGAGCGCCTGATGCTGGCGCGCACCCTGGAGCTGCTGGCGCGGGCGAAACTTGCCTTGTTTGCAATTGACGAGGCCCACTGCGTCTCGCAATGGGGTCATGACTTCCGTCCGGAATATCTGCAACTCTCGGCGTTGCACCAGCGTTTCCCCGACGTTCCGCGCATCGCCCTTACCGCCACTGCCGAGGACAGCACTCGCCGCGAGATCATCAGCAAACTGGGGCTGGAACGGGCTCGGGTGTTTCTCAGCGGCTTCGACCGTCCCAACATCCGCTACCGCATTGCCCAGAGCGATGGCCGCGGCGGCAGCGCCCGCGAGCATTTGCTGCGTTTCATCCGCAGCGAGCATGAGGGGGAGGCCGGCATCGTCTACTGCCTGTCGCGCAAGCGCGTCGACGAAGTCGCCGCTTGGCTCACGCAGCAAGGTGTCACCGCCCTCCCCTATCATGCGGGTCTCGACGCCGCAGTCCGCGAACGGCACCAGGCGCGCTTTCTCAACGAGGAGGGCCTGATTATCGTCGCCACCATCGCCTTCGGCATGGGCATCGACAAATCCAACGTACGCTTCGTCGCCCACCTTAATCTGCCCAAGAGCATTGAGGCCTATTATCAGGAAACCGGCCGCGCCGGCCGCGATGGTCTGGCGGCGGATGCCTGGATGCTCTACGGTCTGCAGGACGTGATCACGCTGCGCCAGATGCTGGAATCTTCAGAAAGCGACGACGCCCGCAAACGCATTGAACGCCATAAGTTGGATGCCATGCTCGGGCTGTGCGAGCTAACGACCTGCCGACGGCAGGCGCTGCTCGCCTACTTCGGCGATCAGCTGCTCGGACCTTGTGGCAACTGCGACAACTGCTTGTGCCCGCCGGAAACCTGGGACGCCACCACCGCCGCGCAGAAGGCGCTGTCCTGCGTGCACCGTACTGGCCAGTGTTTCGGCGTGAATTATCTCATCGATGTGCTGCTGGGCAAGGACGATGAGCGCATCCGCCGCTTCGGTCACCACCGGCTCAGCACCTTCCGTATCGGCGCCGAGCTGAGCCAACCGGAGTGGCGCGGCCTGTTCCGCCAGCTCATTGCCCGCGGGTTACTGGCGGTGGATCTGGATGGCCACGGGGGCGTGCGTTTGACCAGTGCGTGCCGGTCTGTGCTGCGGGGCGAGGATCGCTTGCTGCTGCGCCGCGAAAGCCGGCCCGCCAAGGCGAAGAAGAGCGTGCGGCGAACCGCCGCCGCCTTCACGGAGGCGGCGGACAACTGCCTATGGGAGGCACTGCGCGAGCGCCGTCGCCTGCTCGCGCAAGCCCAGGGCGTGCCGCCCTATGTGGTATTCCACGATAACACCCTCGCTGAACTGGTCGCGCGGCGCCCCCGCACCCTGGCCCAATTCGCGCAGATCTCCGGGGTGGGCAGCCGCAAGCTCGAGGCCTACGGCGGGGAATTCCTTGCCGTGATCAATGATCCAAGGTATGAGCCGGACGATGCCGACGGTGCGGTAGCCGCGGCGACCATGGAGGTGTAAAAAATGGCGGGTTTTATCCTACGACTGCTGGTCTCTGTGCTGGGTCTGTGGCTGGCCTCAGAACTGGTTCCCGGCATCACCATCCATGGCGTGGGCACGTTTCTCGGTGCCGCGCTGTTGCTTGGCATCGTCAATGCTGTGATCCGGCCGCTGCTGGTGCTGCTCACCCTGCCGATCACCGTATTGAGCCTGGGACTGTTCCTGCTGGTGATCAATGCCGCAATGCTGGGGCTGGTGGCGGCGCTCTTCACCAATTTTACCATCGCTGGCTTCGGCTCCGCGCTGCTCGGCGCCATTGTGGTGGGGATCACCGGCTGGCTGGCGTCCTGGTTCATCGGGCCGCGCGGGCGGATCGAGATCCTGGTGCTGCGGCGTTAGATGAATCTCCTGACGGCCTGAACTCCCGGCATACGCAAAAAAAAACAGGCCCCAAGGGGGCCTGCCGGTAAACAGCGATAGAGGGGAGGGGGGTATCGCCTAACCCGGAAGAAGTTGACGTTGGGAAGTGCATTGAACGTCGGGGTCATTGTCGCGATGGCGTCTTTCAATCGCGTGAACGTATCGTGAATGTTTGATTGCATCGCTCGACAATCCACCGCGTCGTCATCAGCCGCGCGCCGAAGTACGCCCGCGTCCAAGCGCCGGCGCCAAAAGCGCAAGTACCAACAGGTCACCAAGCCCCACGCCACCGCCCCCCTGCGTCGCCTCCACCTTGCCGCCGGCAGACCCTGCGCCGCCGCTGCCCTGCTGCGAGGCGGCGGCAGACACCGTCACCATGACCTGCGCGGTGCCGGTGCCGCCGTAGCCGTCACTTGCCGCGTAGGTGAAGCTGTCCTGCCCCGTGAAGCCAGCGGCGGGCGTATAGTTCACGCCGCTCCCGCCGCCGCTGATGGTCACGGTGCCGCCCTTGTTCGATCGCGACTGGACCGCG
>Ga0335085_10014334_pt1 | contig 11573 bp, 9 predicted proteins | sample Lox_Sample_45_FD_206712 | JGI IMG/M metagenome (GOLD analysis project Ga0335085, IMG submission 206712) | Soil microbial communities from Loxahatchee National Wildlife Refuge, Florida, United States - Lox_Sample_4.5 | ecosystem: Environmental > Terrestrial > Soil > Wetlands | place: USA: Florida... | reverse complement strand
CGGAAGGCCGGCGCCTGCCCTGTCGTGTCGTAACCGGAGAAGTCGAGGGCAGCGCCGGCCCCGGCGCTCGCCCCTCCGTTCATCAACGTCAGGACGGGGCCGAGCGTGGCGGACGCATCGCTGCGGATGTGGAGCTTGCTGGCCGGGGCGGCTGTGCCGATACCCACGTTGCCGGAATTGGCTTGCACCACCACCCGGGGCGTGTCGTTGGTGCGGATCTGCAGATCGCTCGCGGTGGTCGCAGACAGCACTGCCCCGGTATCGACACCGAGGAGGACCTCATGGCTGCCGTTCCTGATGTTGGCATAAGTGCCGGTGGTCCCCGAGCCGGTGATGCTCAGATTGCGGCTCGCCGCCGCGCCGATGCCGATGCTGGCGCTCACCGTCAGACCGGCATTGGCCAGGTTCGCCTGGTTCGCCGCAGTGCAGCTCAGGACCGGGAGGCTGTTCGCGGCGACGCCGTCCTTCTTGAGGGTCAGGGTGTTGACGGCGATGTCGCTGCCGAGCGCCACCCCGGCCTGCCGGCGGTCCGACCCGTCCACCGGACCGAGCCCCGTGCCGGTGCGTGGAACGCGCGCGAGAATGAGCGTCATACTGGCGTCGGCGGGTGCGGTCTTGGAGAACGTCAGCTTGGGCATCTCGGTGATGCGGGTATTGCCCGGCCCGCCGGCCTCGGTGGTCGGGTCGGACTGCTGCTCGTCATACGCGATGGTGATGAACAGCGTGGTGTTGGCGGCCTCGCCGCCCAGCTCCAGGTTGGTGTCGTTGGCGAGAATGATCTCCTGCCCCTTGCTGTCGAGCGCCACGCCGGCGTTCACCGTGACGGCGGTGCCGGTCCCGCCGCTCGCCGCCGTGACCTCCAGGCCCTGCATGATGCCCCATGTGTGCAGGTAGGCGTTGTGCAGCCGCCGCATGCTCACGTGGTAGTTCTGCTCGTCGGTGAAATCCGGGGCCCGCAGGAACTGGTGATCGTAATAGTTCAGGCGCTTGGCTGTGCTTGGCATTCGACCCTCCCGTTTTGCCGTGGCGTGCACGCATCCCGCAGATGTCACCTCAACCGCCGGGCAGGCCCAGCAGGGTGTTCACCCCGATGCGGGAGTTCACGCCGATCTGGAATTGCAGCGTCTCGATCTCCAGGCTGAAGCTCGTGTGCGCCGGCTTCTGCAGCTCGATCAGGGCCGTCACCATCTCCTTCTGTTTCTGGAAGCCGAGCGGATCGGAGCTGCTGAGCTTGACGCGGAAGAAGAAGGGCGTGCCGCTGTCGAGGATGGTGTCGACGCCGATGCGCGAATGGACGCCGAGCTGAAACTGCGAGCCCTGTTCCGAGATCTCCACCGGCGGACCGCCGGTATAGGTCTGGACGAACTGGATGACTCCGGCCTTGGTGCCACGGAGGCGGTACAGCTCCGCGGCCTTGGCGATGAATTTGCGCTTGTGGTCGTCGGTCCAGTCCTCGCGCAGTACCAGCGCCACCCAGCCGGCCAGCCAGCCCAGGAACTCGGAGGGTGCCCGGTCGTAATCGGCGACCTTGCGCGGGTCCGGGACATAGTCCGGTCCGGGATCGAAATAGCGATGCACCCCGTCGAGCAGCGTATCGGAGGTGCCGCTCTCGACGGCGCCACCGATGATCTCCTCCAGTCCCGGCTGCTGCCGCAGGTCAGCCCATTCCTCGGCCCGGCTCTTGGGCAGGCCGAGAAGGATGCTCTCGAAGGCCATGAGTAAGCGGCCGATCGGCGGCAGCGCCGCGGCCGCGTCGTTCGGCAGCTCCTGGAAGATCGCCGGCAGATTGCCGAGCAGCCGGCTGACCTGACCGGAACGAGCGTCGAGCTTCGTGCGATCGATCGTCATGGCATTCACTGGGTGAGCGTGATGGCGACACGCCAGTCCACGACGTGCCCGGGCGCGACGTGGAGATAGGCCCCGCGATCGGGGTCCTTCTGCAGGACACTGGAGGGTACACAATCGACCGCGAGGGGGTCGATCGCAAGGATGCCGGCGATGTTCCTGATGGGGACCGCAATATCGGAGACGAAGATGTCGGTCGGATGCAGCGTCCCTGGGCCCGGACCGCCGGAAGCGGGATGAAAGATGTCCCGCACCGCGGTCTTGATCGCCCGCTTCAGCGCCGCCGGATCAGCATCGGAGCGGCCCCGCGCCGACAATGAGAGGTTCGCGCGGATGAAGGAGTCGCTCGGAGCGACCACGATCTCAGCGTGATCGAAGATCGGAAGGTGATGATCCTCGATGCGTAGGCCGACAAGATCACCTTCCACATGCCAGACCTGATCAGCCACGACGCATTTCACGTCGCCCCCCGCGCATCGGCTGCTCAGCATGACGTCGGTGATGAAATTGATCCCGGGCACGAGGTCGAGCGCGCCATAGACCTGCGACACGAACACGTCCCGGCCGAACGGCCACCCGTCCCCGTCGTCGGACGGCAGCGGATCGAGCAGGCTCCGGAGACGCTCATTGACGGCGGCAACCACGTCGTCGTCAAGCGCGTCGCCCTCGCGCGCGATCACCAGCTGCGCGGAAACATGCACGTAGAACGGTCCGGTCACGTGCAGCTTGGTGGTCAGCATGCGCCGCTCGTCGAGAAACGCGAACAGGGCGGCAATCAGGGCATCGCTCGGCTGCGGGTCCACGGGACCGGGGGTGCCCGGCGTCAGCAGCGGCGGCGGGGGATGCGGATTGGTCCGTTGCTGTGATGGAACGACAACGACGCTGACGTGCTCGGGGCGTGGCTTGAGCCTATCGCTCTCCGCTCCCGCCTCCAGGTTGCGCTGCGGAACGCAATACGCCCTCGCCACCAGCTCGACCGACGACCGCTGCGCATCGGCCAGGAAGCGGTTGAAGGCCTCGGTGGACAGGACCTCGTAATCCTCCCTGGTCACCGCGCGGTAGCGCTCGCGGACGGCGAGCACGGCCTTGCGCAATTCGGCGGCGAGATCGCCCGTCTCCCACGCCGGACTGTTCAGCAGCTTGAGGAAGCGGCGCTTGTTCTCGTCGGTGACCCGGTTCAGCCGGTAAATCAGGATGTCGGTGAGATAGGCGAACAGCTCGACCAGCGTGATGCCCGGATCGGACGGATTGTGATTGGTCCATTCCTGCGCATAGGTGGGAATGCGCGCCAGCGCTTCGGCGACCAGATCGTCGTAGCGGCGGTCGTCCAGGTTGGGCAGCTGCAGCGGCATGGCGCGCGATCTTTCCTAAGGCTCGAACACGAGCTCGATGCTGTGGGTCCCCGAATAGACGAGAAAGCGCCCGGTCTCGCGGCTGCCGGGAAACTCCTCGCTGGTCTCGACCGTCAGGGCGCGGATGTGGTCGACTTCGGCGATCTCCTCGATGACGCGGAAGATGTCCGAGCGATGCGGTTCGCGCCCGAATTCCCAGCCCGCCCCGTCGAACCCGCCGGTGAGCGGATGCAGGAACGCCGCGAGCGCGTCCTGCACCGCCGCCCCCACGGTTCCGGCGCCCTCTAGGGAGGCGAGACCGATCTCCGCCTGCACGTCGACCCGCAGATAGAGCGGCCCGAGCACGTGCACCGTGGCGGTCACCGGACAGGCGGCGGAGATGAACTTCTGGATGCGGCGCACGAGCTCGATGCTCGGCTGTGGCCGCGTCTCCCTCGCGTTCGGGACGATGATGAGGCTGACGTGTCCGAGGACCGGCGGCAGTCGGTCATAGGGGTCGGCCACTAGGTCCCGATTGGATATGCAGAGGACCCGGGCCACGTCAGGAGAGGCAAGGTTGACGAGGTCCTGGTAGTCCTCCGGGGCGACGGCGCGATGACGATGGCGGATCTCCAGCGGCGCGCGGGCGAGGAGCGATCCCATCGATTCGGCGTCGACGCCTCCTGTGGCGTCGATCGGATTGGTGACCTTGTCGACGTAGGGAACCGTGGTCTTGAGCTGCACGATGCTTCCGGCGGGCCGGTTGCCGCGCACCCCGCCCCCCGTCTGATAGGTGGCGAGGCGGACATTGGCCGAGCCGGCCGGCGGGATCATCCCGCTCAACCCGTCGCCGAAGCGGGTCGAGCCGGTGACGTGATCGAGCACGTAATGCCGCGAGCGCGAATCCGAGGCGTAGAAGTCCGGCACCTCGTGCCACGTCACCCAGATCTCGGAAGGCCGACCGGCGCTGTCGGCAACGACCCGAACCGCGTCGGCCCCTTCGTCGTCGACGATCGCCTTGAGCTCGTCGCCGGACGGCATTTCGGGCTCGCGCACCGCCAGCACCTGACCATCGAGCACCGGCGTGCGGGTGGTGGAGAAAATCTGCTCCGCGGTGCCGTCGCTTGAGCCGAGGATCTCGTCGCGAACCGTCACCCGCTGCGTCGCCATCGTGGTGTTCAGGACGATGCGCTCGATGCGCGGATCGGCATCGTAATCGCCCGAATCCCAGCGCACGCGCAGCCAGAACGCATCGATGCCGAAGGCGAGGTGGGACGCGAAGTCGGAGAGCGGCAGCAGCTCGATGGTGCCGGTAGTGGTGAAGCCGGCGGTCTCGTCCCGTACCGCGAGCCCGGTCCAGCTGCGCCCGCTCCAGTATTCCCATGCGAGCCGGACCTGCGGAACCTCGCTCTCCTCCTCGTGCGCGAAGGTCACGAATTGCGCGCTGTACAGGATGCGCTCTGGCGATGCGAGCTGGACGATGCCGGCGTCGCTGGCGCCGAAAGCCGTGCCGGGCGGCACCGTGACCTGCACGTGCAGCTCGATCCAGCCGTTCGCCGGCACGTCGATGCTGGCGGGCGACGTGGCGCGCGGCGTTCCATCGGAATTGACCGCTGTGACGGCCGGTGACCACTGGGTTCCGAACACGTCGAGGGCATAGGTGACGGCGCTCGCGCCCGGATTGGTGATGGTGAACCGATGCGTGACGGATTGGCCCGGGTCGGCCGCCGCGCGGCTGACGTCCGGCGCCAGCGGAATGGTCTTTTCTCCGTAGCGCCTGTCGGCGCCGCGGAAGAACATGGCGAGCGGCTCGTTGGGGAAACCTGTACGCCCGGCGGGAAGCACGAACCCGAGATAGAGGGTCGGCCGCAGGTCCGGCGACGGCTGGAACGGCGCAAACGACGTCGCGTGGCTGGTGTTGAGATCCGTCAGGTCGGTGAACACCGCATCGTTCTCGGCGATTACCGTTTCCGGCAGCAGCGGCGGATTCCCCTCTGCCGGCCTGTCCAGATCGTAGGTGACCGTCAGCGAGCGGATCGACGGCGGCTGGAAATTCGGCAGCCGGAACACAAACCCCGAGGCCGCGCCTTGCACTGTCTCGTAATGGCCTTCCACGCCGTAATTGCCCGCCACGATGCGCACGCGGATCCAGAAGCTCGCGTGTCCGTTCACGGTGAAGCTGGCGACGTGCGCCGGCAGCGTGAAGACCACCGTTCCGTCGACCGTCAGCCCCTTGGTCGTGTCGGAGAACGGGTTGCTGTTCACCGTGGTGGCGACCGGGCCCGCCGGGCCGGACGTTCCGAGCTCGATCCACGACCCGTTCCACACCTCCCAGCGCAGCCTCAGATCCTCGGACGGAACGGCCGGCGGGGGCGTTGCCAGGCCCGACCCCGGCGGATTGCTCACCTTGATGTCGAGCGTCACGGCCGCGCCGGAATTCGAGAAGGCCTCGTCCAGCGCCAGCCACAGCGTGTCGTTGAAGCGCGGCTTCTCGCCGAAGGGGTAGAAGTCCTTGCTCAGGTCGATCAGCCCGACCGCGGAGGAGTAGGCCTGATCGATCAGCAGCCCCTCCTGGTGCAAGAGCACGCGCAGGCCGATGGCGCGAAGCAGCGGCAATTGCGATGCCCGCACCATGCCGCTGCGGCGGGTGGTCGATCGGGTCACCGGCGTCGCCAGGCCGCAGCGGATCCACCCCTTGGACACGCCCGCGACCGCCAGCGGCCGCGCCGGCGGGACCTGCGCGAACGCGATGGTGCCGGACTGGTGCAGGTTCCTGACCGCGGCGCTGGCGGCGTCCGACGGGGTGACGTCCTGCCAAGCCTGCCCGTTCCAGATCTCCCAGCGCAGCACGAGGTCGTCGCCCGCAGGGGCCTGCAGCTCCACGATCAGATCGAGGCGGCTGATTCCCGGCAATGCCAGCAATTCGCTGTGCCCGACATACAGGACGTGCGACATGCGGCGATTGCCGTGAAACACGGGAGTTCCCGCGCTTCCGGCCGTGAGCAGCTCGGCACTGTAGTCGGCGTAGGTGTCGTTCTCGGGATCGCGCACGATGGCCGCCGTCAGCTGCGCGGCCGTCACCACCAGTTCGCTCTCGGTCTCGTAGATCACCGGGTCCTTGTCGCCCGGCGCCGGCGGCGCCGCGACCTGGGTGCCGGCAGGAACCACCGCATCCACGGGGCTGCCCTTGGCCAGCATGAATGTCAACGGTACGCGCGCCGGCTGCGGCGGCAGCAGCGCGGCGCCGAGCAGATCGAGGAAGGCGAGGAAATTCTTCTGCGGCACCTCGTTGAGGCGCTGGATCAGGATTTCCGCCAGGCGCGCAGCGACGCCGATGAGGGCGGCGCTCACGCCGACCGGTTCACCCGTCACCGGATCGACCTCGTTCCAGGCCGGTGCGTAGAGCCGCAGCAGCTCGACCAGCTGCTGCTGCACGTCGGCGGCGGTGCGCGGATCGATCATGGGAGCGGGGCTCGGACTCAAGTCGCGCTCCTTTCAAGATAGAACGGATAGACCAGATTGAAGACGTTGTTGGTGGCGCGGACCTGGTATTCGATCCGGATCAGCAGCGTCGCGCCGTCGGACTGAGGCTCGACCTGCACGTCGCGAAGATCGATCCGCGGCTCCTGCAGTAGCAGCGCTTCTCGCACCGCCTGCGCGATCTTTCCCGCCGTGGAGGCTGAATTGACCTCGAAGACGAGATCGTAGATGCCGCAGCCGAATTCGGGCCGCATCACCCGTTCGCCTTTGGCGGTGCCTAGGATGATCCACACCGACTGCCGCACGCTCTCCTCGTAATGCGCGGTGACGATCGCGCCCGAGCCATCGAACCGGAGCGGGAAGCCGAGACCGACACCGAGGAACGTCTTGGCCATGCGATCTCCCGCAGCTCATCCGATGAACACGGTGCCGACCGCCACCACCTTTCCGACCGGCAGGTCGGACGGATCGTTGCAGGTCTCCGCCGTGTCACCGTTGCGCGCCGCCATCTTGCCGTTGATCTTCACCGTCGGGCTGCCGGTCTTAATCGTCGCCTTGTTGGACGGCGGGGTCTGGAACGCCGTTCCCGGCGGAGTCGGGACGTGCGGCGGCGTGTTGTCGGCGGTGCTGTCCACCGTCGCCGCCGGAATGCCCATGATGTTCACGTTGCTGCTCAGGCCGCCGCTGATGACCCCGGCGAAGGGATGCGGCAGCGGCGCCGGCGGCGACGACGGCACCATCACGACATGCGTGTCGATCGCCGTCACCTGATCACCCTTCTTCGCCGCCGGCTGTCCCATCGTTCCGCCCTCCCGATTGCCGCTCGCGCGTTCTGCTCAGTTGATGTTCACGGTGGAACCCTTGACCGTCATGGTCGCGCCGGACTCCAGGTTCATGTTGCCGCCCGCCTTCACCTGGGTCGCCTCCGAGGACGCGATCTCCACCTTCTGGGCGTCCAGCTTGATCGTGCCCTTGGGGGCGGACAGCGTGATGTCCTTATCGCTCGTCACCGTGACGGTGTTCTTCGCGGTGTCGATCACGACGCTGTTCTTCGTGCTCTTGTCGATGATCTCGATCGTCTCCTTGCCGTCCGCGTCGTTGAGCTTGACGACATGGCCGCTGCGCGACTTGATGATGCGCACGTTGTTCTGTCCGTCGTCGTTGAGCACCGGCGGCGCGTCCTTGCCGTTCCACAGCGCGCCCACCACGTAAGGCACGCGCACGTCTCCCTGCTCGAACATCACCAGGACTTCGTCGTTCACCTCGGGCAGGAAGCAGATGCCGCGCTGGTTGCCGGCCATCGGCGTGGCGACGCGGGCCCAGGCGCTCTCGTCGGTGTCGCTGAGCCAGGGGAACTTGACCTTGACCCGGCTGAGGTTCTCGGGATCCTGGTTGTTGGTGACCAGTCCCACCACGACGCCGTAGATGCGACCGCTCCGCTCCTGGGCCTGTCCGCCGAGCAGATCGAAAAAATTCATGACGCGTTTCTCCGTACCGTGAACTCCGTCACGTAGCCGGCGGCAGGCGAGTAGCGGTGCAGCGCCGATGTCACGTAATAGGGGCCTCCGAAGCGGCGGCCGACGCCATCGATCTTGATCACCTTGCCGGCGCGGATGTCGGTGCGGCCGCGGCACAGACCTTCGCCGGTGATCAGCCCGAGCACCAGCTGGTTGAACCGCGCCTTGGCGATCTGGTCGGCCTCGGCCTGCCCGCCGAGCGGCAGTTCGCTGACGACGTGGACCGCGTCCCCGAAGGCGTCCTTGACGATGGCGGCTCCGCTCATTTTGCCGCCCATATGGGAGATCTCGTCGCCCGCTTTGGAGTCGCCGAGAATAGCTCGCTTGTCCTTGACGCTCCAGCTCTGCACCTTCACCTCGGTGGCCAGCCCGGCGGCCGAGAGGCGCGGATGGAATTCGAGCAGATCATTGGCCATGTCGAGGGTCAGGATCTCGCTCTGGTTGTTGCCGACCGGCTGGAACAGCAGCGTCTTTCCGCTCACCGCCACTTCGTAGCGAATGAGGCGCGCGCGCGCGCACAGGAATTCCCAGTCGGTCTGGTTGGCCTGCAGCACGTAGTCGATGCTCGTGCCGCTGTCCGTCGCCCGGACCGCCAGACCTGCCTCGCTCGCCACCTGCGTGGCGATGTCACTGTCTTTCTTCTGGAGAAAGGTGCGCGTCTTGCGGCCTCGCTGCAGCCGGTGCCGGCGGTCGTAGCCCCGCACCTTGAGCAGCGGAATGCGGCTGGTGAGAAACTCCGGCTCGAGTGCGGTGATCTCCCCGGTGATCAGGCTGCTGAGCGTGCTGTCTCCGCCGAGTTTGATCTCCACCACGTTGCCGACCGAGAACAGGTTGTCGTCGATCCACGGCAGCTCCTGCTGCTGCGTGTCCGAGCTGGTCACCGCGAACATGAACATGCTCGGCAGTTCCACGCTGTCGTCGACGACGATGTCCTCGATGAAGCGCAGGACCGCCGCTGGGACTGGCGAGCCGTTGATGACGACGTCGATCTCGGGAACCAGAGGACCGCCGGAGCCGTCAGCCATTGGTCTTCTCCGGCCGGATCTTCGGGATGTTGAGACGCAGCCCGGGTGCAACCCGGCGCGGATCGTCGAGGCGGTTGGCCTCGGCGATGACGCGCCACTGCGTCGGATCGCGGTAGACCTCGGCCGCGATGCTGCTCAGACTGTCGCCGCGCTTGACCAGCCGGGTGGTGAACTCCGGGTCTGTCTCGAGCTCGTCCTTGGTCGGATCGAGATATTCGGTGAGGGCGAGGGTCAGGTTGGCACGCACCGGCCGTCCGTCGGCAAGGAACAGGTTGAAGCGCTGGGTGAGCTGCGTGACGACGCCGGTGAAGGGGAAATCGGATCCCGGCGGGGTCTCCTTGCCCCAGGAGACGACGCAGACTGGCGGCCGCTGCGGATCGAGATCGCGCACGATGCGGGTCAGCTTCACGATCTTGTTCGTGAGCGTGCGCACGTCCTTCTTGGCGTCGTTCGTCTCCTCGGTGGTGTCGAAGAACAGGTCGAGCGACAGTGACCGGCTCTGGCCGCCTCCGAACTGCAGGGCCGGTGCGTTCTTGCGCCGCTCCGTCTGCCCGACCGCCTGGCTGTTACCGGTGGCGGCGGTCCACGACACCGTCTTGGTGATCGAGTAGGTGTTGGGATTGAACAGCGCCTCGATCGGGTCGAGGTGCGACGCCGGTTCCGGTGTGATGATCAATTTGGCCAGGGCCGTCATGGCGCGCCACCCCGCCGCTCGCGCTCGATCCGGAGCTGGCGCGCGATGAGGCGGCTGACCTGCTCGGCGACCCGCGTCAGGTCGGCGCCGGAGGCATCGGAGGACGTCGCCGTAATGGCGGTGATGGCGCCCGGCTCCGGAATGCCTTCGGCCGCGAGTTGGCCTGGCATGGCGGTCGCGTGCACCGGCACAGGGGCGGCCGCAGCCGCTGCGCGCGCGACGGTCTGCGGTCCGGCGCTGTTCCTGCTCGCTTCTCGCCACACCAGGCCGACCAGGGTCGGCGCCGCGCGGGTCTCGCGGATCTCCGCCGCGACGAGAGTACTGACGCGCGCAGGCGGCGGCTGCACCCCGTTGACGACGACGATCGCCTCCTGCGCGAGGCCGGCCGTGGGGACGGCTGGTGCCGGATCGGCGTGGCGGCGCGCGAGGTCCAAGGTGGTCAACGCCGGACCGCGCGCGGCAGCGACCTGCGCCACCTCGAGCGTGACCACCGCGGCGGTGCCCTCCGGCTCGGCGGATGCAAGACCCAGCGTGACGGTGGTTGGCGCGCCGCTCCCCGCCGGTCCGCCCTCGGCCGGCGCGGCTGATATGGACGCCGGCAGCAGCCGGCCGTCGACCGTCGAGGCGCCGTTGCCGGTGACTATGTTGGCGGCAGCAGGCAGGGGCGGCACGGAGCGGCTCGCGTGCTGCGGCTGCATCGGCGCCGACGCCGCAGCCTCGGGCTGCCGCGACGTGGCCGGCGCATCGCCCCGGTCGCGCGGTGCCGCCTCGACCTCGGCTTCCATCGTCAGGGTCGTCACCCGCGCTTCGGACCCGCGCACGGCGGAATGGTCGATCTCCGGATTGCCGCCGGGCCGCCGCACGCGAAAAATCGTCGTCGTCGCAGCGGCATCCGCCGCGGTGATCGCCGGTATGGTCGCGCCAACGGGAAACACCGGCGCGCCGCGGATCGGGGCCGCCGACGCGCCCTCGAGCAGTCCGCGCTCGACCCGTGCGAGGAACGGCAGCTCCGGCCCGCTGCCGCCGGCCGCGGCCGTGCGCCGCTGTCCGTAGCGGCTGCTCAGGGCGTCCACGAACGCGGCCCGTTGCAGCGTCGGAAGGCTGGCGCGCGCGTGCAGCGTCGTCGCATGGCGCACGTCGACGACGCCGACCGGCTCGCTGGCGCGACGCAAGAGGCGTCGCACCAGGGCGCCTACCGGAACAGCCGGTGTGGTCAGCGGGCGGGTGTCGCTCATGATCTCACAGTCCGAACGAGCCGCCGATCGCGCCGGCTGCGCCCGCGATCGCCGAACCGGCCGGTCCCAGCACGCTGCCCAGCGTCGGCCGGCTCAGGCCGCGATGCGCGAGTTCGACGCTCTCGAAAGCGACGCTCGCGGATTCGGCGCGGAAATCCGGCCCGGTGTACTTGGTCGGAAACGCCTCCTTGAAGTTCCAGTACATTACGGGGATGCGCATCTTGTCGAGCAGGTAGATCGTGCCGTTCTTGCGATTGATCTTTCCCTGCGTGACGTCCTGGTGCCAGTTCCACAGCCCGTCGATCTGGGTGAGGCCGTGTTTGAGCACGAGCGGCGGATATTTGGTCGGCCCGGCGAAGCGGTGCATGTAATCGTTGAGCCCGCCCTCGCGAAAATCGAAGAACTCCGTCTCCACCTGCAGACCGCTGCATTCGGAAAAGCTGCCT
>Ga0335085_10014333_pt1 | contig 11573 bp, 9 predicted proteins | sample Lox_Sample_45_FD_206712 | JGI IMG/M metagenome (GOLD analysis project Ga0335085, IMG submission 206712) | Soil microbial communities from Loxahatchee National Wildlife Refuge, Florida, United States - Lox_Sample_4.5 | ecosystem: Environmental > Terrestrial > Soil > Wetlands | place: USA: Florida... | reverse complement strand
TCCCGTGATCGAGGTCTTCTTGAGCCCGGTGATCTTCGCCACGCAGCCCTCGGGCGCGAGGTTGCCCCGCAGGATCGCGAGGTGTCCCTGCTTGTAGAGCGGCCTCGACCAGGGCCGGATCACGTCTTGGTCGCGGCGCGGCTCGGCCGGCACGTCCTTCAGCATCTCGGCCATGGTGCGGCCGTGGATCGTCACGCAGTCGCCGTGCAGAACGCCGTTCGCCAGCAGGATCTTCAGCACCTGCGGCACGCCGCCCGCGCGGTGGAAGTCCACCGCGACGTACCTGCCCGAGGGCTTGAGGTCGCACAGCACCGGCACCTTGCGGCGCACGCGCTCGAAGTCGTCGATGGTCCATCGCACGCCCGCCGCCGAGGCGATCGCCAGGTAGTGCAGCACCGCGTTGGTCGAGCCGCCCGTGGCCATCACCAGCGCGATCGCGTTCTCGATCGACTTTCGGGTGATGATGTCGCGCGGCTTGAGGTCGCGGTGGATCGCCTCGACGAGCACGCGCGCCGACTCGGCCGCCGAATCGGCCTTCTCCTGGTCAGGAGAAGCCATCTGCGAGGAGCCGAGCAGGCTCATGCCCAGCGCTTCGAACGAGGACGACATGGTATTGGCGGTGAACTGCCCGCCGCACGCGCCTACCGACGGACAGGCATTCTTCTCGATGCCGATGAAATCCTCGTCGCTCATCTTGCCGGCGCTGTAGGCGCCCACCGCTTCGAACGCCGAGACGATCGTCAGATCCACGCCCTTCCACCTGCCCGGCTTGATGGTGCCGGCGTAGACGAAGATGCCCGGCACGTTCATGCGCCCGAGCGCCATCATCGCGCCGGGCATGTTCTTGTCGCAGCCGCCCACGACCAGCGCGCCGTCCATCGCCTGGCCGTTGACCGAGGTCTCGATGGCGTCCGCAATCACCTCACGCGACACGAGCGAATACTTCATCGCCTCGGTGCCCATGCCGATGCCGTCGGTGACGGTGGGGAAGCCGAACACCTGCGGCTTCGCGCCCGCGGCCTCGAGCGCGCCCAACGCGCTGTCGACCAGCGGCTGGATGCCCGCGTTGCACGGGTTCATCGTGGAGTGGCCGTTGGCGACGCCGACAATTGGCTTGTCGAAGTCGCCGTCCTTGAAGCCTACGGCGCGCAGCATCGCGCGGTTCGGCGAGCGGGCCGGCCCCTGGGTGATCAGCCGGCTCCTGCGGTTGTCAGCCATGCTGCTGCTCCGTCGAAGTTAGAATTCAATTCTACCGTGCTGCACCACCCGAACTTCGATCCCGTGGCCTTCTCGCTGGGGCCGCTCGCGGTGCGCTGGTACGGGCTGATGTACCTGGCAGGCTTCGCCGGCGGCTTCTGGCTCGGCACGCAGCGCATCGCCAGGGGCCTCGCGCCGATCACGCGCCCGCAGTTCGACGACCTGCTGTTTCACATCGTGCTCGGCGTGATCCTCGGCGGCCGCCTCGGCTACGTGCTGTTCTACAAGCCCGCCTACTATTTCGCGCATCCGCTCGAGGTCATCGCCATCTGGCACGGCGGCATGTCGTTCCATGGCGGCTTCCTCGGCGTGCTGCTCGCGGTGGGCTTCTTCGCTTGGCGGCAGCGCGTCAACTGGTGGGACCTCATGGACTACGTCGCGCCGCTCGTGCCGGTCGGCCTCGCCGCGGGCCGCTTCGCCAATTTCATCAACGGCGAGCTCTGGGGCCGCGTCACGGATCTGCCCTGGGGCATGGTGTTCCGTGGCGCGGGCGACCTGCCGCGGCATCCCTCGCAGCTGTACGAGATGGCGCTCGAGGGCTTCGCGCTGTTCGCGCTGCTGTGGTGGTTCTCCTCCAGGCCGCGGCCGCGCATGCAAGTCTCGGCGCTGTTCCTCGTGGGCTACGGCACCGCGCGCTTCGCAGGCGAATTCGCGCGCGAGCCTGACGCGTTCCTCGGCTTCCTCACGTTCGGCATGACCATGGGGCAGTGGCTCAGCCTGCCGATGGTTGTTGCCGGCCTCGTCGTCTTCTGGTGGAGCGGCAGGCGCGCCTAAGCTAGGCGAGGGCTTGCTCGAGCACGCGCGCGACGTGCAGGGCTTCGCGCCGCGCGCCGTGCTCGATCTGGTGCCGGCAGCTCGTGCCGTCGGCGACGACGAGCGTCCCCGCGGCGGCGGCGCGCACCGCGGGCAGCAGGCTCGCCTCGGCCATCTTCATCGACACGTCGTAGTGCTCTTCCTCGTAGCCGAAGCTGCCCGCCATGCCGCAGCAGGACGATTCCACCGTCGTCACCTCGAGCCCGGGTATCAGGCGCAGCGAACGCTCGACGGCGCCCATGGCGCCGAAGGACTTCTGGTGGCAATGGCCGTGCAGCAGCGCCTGATTGCCAATGGGCTTGAGCTTGAGGCCGAGCCGCCCGGCGTCCGCCTCCGCGGCGAGGAATTCTTCCAGCAGCACCGCGTGCCGCGCCAGCTTTTCGGTCCCCGGCACCAGCACGCCGTATTCGTCGCGCAGCGTGAACAAGCATGAGGGCTCCAAGCCGATAATCGGCAGCTCGTGCTCGAGCCAGGGCTCGAGCGCGTCGAGCATGCGCCTCGCCTCCCGGCGCGCCTCGTCGACCAGGCCCGCCGCGAGAAAGGTGCGGCCGCAGCACAGCGGCCGCTCGCTGCCGCGCGAGTGCGCGATGTGCACGCGGTAGCCGGCCGCCTGCAGAACGCGGATCGCCGCGCGCACGTTGTCCGGCTCGAAATAGCGGTTGAAAGTATCGACGAGCAGCACGACCTCCCGCTCGCCGCGCTTCGGCCAGGCGCGATCGCTGAAATAATCGCGCCGCCATGCGGGCAGCGGCCGGCACGTGGTGAATCCGGCGAGCCGCGCGCCCGCGCGCATCGCTAGGTTCGCGAGCGGCGCGGCGGCGGCCGCGAACGGCGCATAGCGCGGCAGCCAGGCGATCGCACGCTCGCGCAGCTTCGGTGCGTGGCGCTTGCGCCAGTGCGCGAGGAACTCGATCTTCATGCGCGCCATGTCCACGCCGGTAGGGCATTCGCTGCGGCAGCCCTTGCACGACACGCACAAGTCGAGCGCCGCCTTCACCTGGGCGTCGGCATCTCCTTCCAGTTGCCCCGAGAGCGCGAGGCGCAGCGTGTTGGCGCGGCCGCGCGTGAGGTGCGCTTCGTCGCGCGTGGCGCGGTAGGACGGGCACATCGTGCCCGCGTCAAACTTCCGGCAATGGCCGTTGTTGTTGCACATCTCCACGGCCTTGGCGAAGCCCGCCCCCCGGTCCTGCGGACCGACTTCCCATTCCGACCAGTCGAGCGCCGACGGCGCCGGCGGCCGCGTCGCGTATCCGGGCCTGAAGCGGAACAGCGATTTGTCATCCATCTTCGTCGGCGCGACGATCTTGCCCGGGTTCATGAGGCCCTTCGGATCGAGCCAGGACTTGATCTCGCCGAGCGCCGCGGTGAGGCGCGGACCGAAGAAAGGCGCGATCCACTCGGAGCGCACGAGACCGTCGCCGTGCTCGCCCGAGTAGGCGCCCTTGAATTCCTTCACCATCGCGCAGGCCTCCTCGGCGATGGCGCGCATTTTCTCGGCGCCGTCGCGGCGCATGTCGAGCACCGGCCGCACGTGCAGCGTGCCGACCGAGGCGTGCGCGTACCAGGTGCCGCGTGTGCCGTGCCTCTCGAACACGCGCGTGAGGCGGTCGGTATATTCCGCAAGGTGCTCGAGCGGCACGGCGCAGTCCTCGATGAAGGACACCGGCTTGCCGTCGCCCTTCATCGACATCATGATGTTGAGGCCCGCCTTGCGCACCTCCCAGATCGCCTTCTGCAGCGGCGCATCGGTGACCTCGACCACACTGCCCGGCATGCCGAGGTCGGCCATCAATTGCGCTAGCTGCTTTAGTCTTTCTTTAAGAAGAGAGAATTCCTCTCCTGAAAACTCCACCAGAAGAATCGCGTCGGGCTCGCCTTTGATGAACGCGTCCACCGTCCTGCGGAAGGCGCCGATCTCGCGCGCGAGGCCGATCATCGTGCGGTCCACGAGCTCCACCGCCGAAGGGCCGAGCTTGACGATATGCCGCGTGAAATCCATCGCGGTGTAGAACTTTTCAAAGTGCACCACGCCGAGCGTGCGCGCCGCCGGCAGCGGCGAGAGCTTCAAGAGCAGCTGCTCGGTATAGGCCAGGGTGCCCTCCGAGCCCACGAGCAGGTGCGCGGCGTTCGCGTGCGGCGGGCCGAGATGATCGAGGTTGTAGCCCGCGACCTTGCGCAGCACCTTTGGAAAGCGCGCCTCGATTTCTGGTCTTTCTCTTTCGAATAGATCTCTTAGCCGGGAAACCAGCCGGGCGTACTCGGCTGGTCCCGCGCGATCGTTCAAAGGCCCGAAACGCCAGCGGTCGCCGTTGGAAGTCACCGCGTCGATGGCGAGGACGTTGTGCACCATGTTGCCGTAGGCGATCGAGCGCGAGCCGCAGGAGTTGTTGCCCGCCATACCGCCGAGCGTGGCTTGCGCGCTCGTGGAGACGTCCACCGGAAACCACAGCTTGTGCTTGCGCAGGACCGCATTCAGCGCATCGAGAACGAGGCCCGGCTGCACGAGCGCGGTGCGCGCGCCCGCATCCACTTCGATCACGCCGTTCAGGTGCTTCGTCGTGTCGATGAGGAGCGCGGCGCCGACCGCCTGGCCGCACTGAGAGCTGCCCGCGCCTCGCGGCAGGATCGGCACGCCCTGCTCGGCGGCGATGGCGATCGCCGCGCGCGCTGCCTCCGGCGTGCGCGGCACGACGATGCCCACCGGCTCGATCTGGTAGATCGAGGCGTCGGTGGAGTAGCGGCCGCGCGAGGCAGAGTCGAATAGCACCTCGCCGTCTACTTCCCTGCGCAGGCGCTGCGCGAGCCCCGAATCGCCGGGTTTGGACGCCACGACGCGCACGGGAAACGCCGGGGCGTTCATGCCGCTTTGACTTGCGTGGGCAACGCAGCGAGCACGCTGGCGAGCTTGTGCGCGAGGTGATCGGAGAGCAGCGCCCTGATACGCTTCACGTCGCGCCTCCCGAGCGCGGCCAGGATCTCGTCGTGCTCGCGCACCGCGGCGTCCCAGCGCTCCTTGGACAGATTGGCCATGTAGCGCGCGCGGCGCACGTTGCCGTTCAGCTGGCGGTAGAGGGTGTAGAGGGTCGCATTGCCCGAATACTTCACCAGCTTGAGGTGGATCGCCTGGTTGAACTTGAAATAGCCGGCGAGATCGCCGCGCGCGTGGTAGGCGAGCATCTCATAGTGCAGCGCGCGGATCTCGTTGAGCTGTGCGTCGGTCGCATTGGCGCACGCGAGCTCGCCCGCGAGCGCCTCGAGCGCGCCCATCACCACGAGCGCCTCGGAAAGCCGGGCCGGATCCAGCTGCGTGACCGCCGCGCCGCGGTTGGGCAGCAACTCGACCAGTCCTTCGGTGGCGAGTACCTTGAAGGCTTCGCGCAGGGGCGTGCGGGATACCCCCAGCTGGGCGGTGAGCACCCGTTCGTTCAACCGGGCACCGGGCGCGAGCTTGCCCTGCTCGATGAGTTCGCGCAGCCGATCAGCCGCCTCTTCATGCAGCGGTCGGCGAAGAATGGGGGTAGGTTCTTGCAGATTGTCCATTTTGTATGCAGAATACAAAATATCCGGATTCAGCGCAAGCTATAGCCATTATGTTGCGCACAATGACTCTGATTGCATGCAATCATTGGAGGCTTGAATGACACGAACTGCCGGTCGCCACTTTCTCCAGATCCCCGGTCCTACCAACGTTCCCGACCGGGTGCTTCGCGCGATCGACTTCCCGACCATGGATCACCGGGGTCCCGAATTCGGCCGGCTTGGGCGGGAGGTCCTCGAAGGCATGAAGCGTGTGTTCCAGACCCAGGGCCACGTCGTCATCTATCCCGCGTCGGGGACGGGCGCCTGGGAAGCCGCGCTCGCCAACACGCTCTCCCCGGGGGACAAGGTGCTGATGTACGAGACCGGCCATTTCGCCGCGCTATGGCAGAAGATGGCCCGGCGCCTGGGGCTGGAGCCGGAGTTCATCGCCGGCGACTGGCGCACCGGCGCCGACCCGCACGCGATCGAGGCGCGCCTGCGCGAGGACAAGGCGCACGCGATCAAGGCCGTGTGCGTGGTGCACAACGAAACCGCCACCGGCGTGACCTCGCGCATCGCCGAAGCGCGCAAGGCGATCGATGCGGCGAAGCATCCGGCGCTGTTCCTCGTCGACACGATCTCCTCGCTCGCCTCGATCGACTACCGCCACGACGATTGGGGCGTCGACGTGACGGTGGGCGGGTCACAGAAGGGACTGATGCTGCCGCCGGGCCTCTCGTTCAACGCGGTCTCGGCGAAGGCGCTCGCCGCCTCCAAGACGGCGAAGCTGCCGCGCAGCTTCTGGGACTGGGGCGAGATGATCGCGAGCAACAAGGACGGCTATTTCCCGTATACGCCGGCGACGAACCTGCTCTACGGCCTGCGCGAAGCGCTGAAGATGCTGCTCGAGGAAGAGGGACTCGATAACGTGTTCGCGCGCCACCGGCGCCACGCCGAGGCGACGCGGCGCGCTGTGCGCGCCTGGGGGCTCGAAGTGCTCGCGAAGAATCCCGCCGAGTATTCCGCTTCGCTGACCGCGGTGCTGATGCCCGCCGGCCACGACGCCGATCGCGTGCGCAAGCTGATCCTCGAGCACTTCGACCTGTCGCTCGGCACGGGCCTCGGCAAAGTCGCAGGCAAGGTGTTCCGCATCGGACACCTGGGAGACTTCAACGACCTCATGCTGCTCGGCACGCTCGCGGGCTGCGAAATGGGGCTCGAGCTCGCCGGCGCGCCGATCAAGCGCGAAGGCGTGAAGGCCGCCATGGAATATCTGGCCGAATGCCGCCGTTCCCCGGCGACGCAGGCCGCGATGCGCGCGGCCTGAGGCGCGCCGATGGCCGGCGGCACCGTTCTCGTGGCGCGCGATGGGCCGGTCGCGACCCTCACGCTGTCCAGCCCCGGTCGCATGAATGCCCTCGACAAGGCGATGTGGGCGCAGCTGGGCGAGGCGCTCGGCAAGCTGGGGGCCGACGACGCGCTGCGCTGCATCGTCCTGCGCGGCGACGGCGACAAGGCGTTCGCCGCCGGCGCGGATATCGCTGAATTCAAGAACGAGCGCGCGACCTCCGCCCAGGCGAAAGCCTACAGCCGCGGCGGCATCGGCTGGATGCACGCGGTGGCCGGATGCCGCCACCCGACTGTGGCGCTCATCCAGGGCGCCTGTGTGGGCGGCGGGCTGCTGATCGCCTCGCAATGCGACCTGCGCATCTGCAACGCGTCGGCGCGCTTCGGCGTGCCGGTGAAGAATCTCGGCCTCACCGAGTCCTACGACGAGCTGCAGGCGATGATGCGCGTGGCCGGGCCGGCCGCTTCGCTCGAGCTGCTGCTGGAGGGAAGAATCTGGGACGCGCGCGAAGCCTATGAGAAAGGCCTCGTGAGCCGCGTCGTCGCCGACGACAAGGTCGTCGAGGAAGCCTACGCTGCGGCGCGCCGCATCGCCGAGGGCGCGCCGCTGGTCGCGCGCTGGCACAAGAAGTTCGTGCGCCGGCTGCTCGACCCGCGGCCGCTCACGGACGCGGAGCGCGACGAAGGCTACGCCTGCTTCGACACCGAGGACTTCCGCGCCGGCGTCGCCGCGTTCCTCGCCAAGCAGAAGCCCAGGTTCGAAGGCCGCTGAGCTCGCCGCTGCTATGATCGGCGCGCGAAAGTCGTTCTAAGAGCAACCAGGGAGACAACAAGAAGTTCAGAGTGCTCGTCGCGGCGCTGGTCGCCGCGTTCTCGGTCTGCGCGCAGGCGCAATCCTGGCCGGCCAAGCCGGTCGCCATGGTCAATCCGTTTGCGCCCGGCGGCGGCGTCGATGCGCAAGGACTTGATGGCCTACGCGAAAGCAAACCCGGGAAAGCTCAATTTCGGCTCCGCGGGCAGCGGCACGACGCACCACCTGGCGGGCGAGCTGTTCAAGACGATGACGGGGCTCGAGCTCACGCACGTTCCCTACAAGGGCGCGGGCCCGATGATGCAGGATCTGCTCGCCGGACAGGTCGACCTGGCCTTCGACGGCATGGCGACTTCGGCGCCGCAGATCAAGGCCGGCAAGCTGAAGGCGCTCGCCGTGACCACGAAGACGCATTCCTTCGTGGTGCCGAATGTGCCGACGATGCAGGAGGCCGGTCTGCCCGGCTATGAAGTGACGACCTGGTACGCTCTCTGGGGCATCAAAGGCACCCCGAAGCCGGCTCTCGACCGCATGTACCAGGAGACGGTCAAGGCGCTGCAGAAACCCGAGATGAAGGCGGTCTGGAAGGCGCAGGGCGCAACCGCCGGCGGCGAGGCGCCGGAAAAGTTCGCAGCGCTCGTCGACGCGGAGATCGTGAAGTGGGCGAAAGTCGTCAAGGACGCCGGCGCGAAGATCGACAACTAGCCGGCCGCGCGGGCGAAGGCTAGATCGCGCCCGCGGCGCGCAGCTGCGCGATTTCGGCTTCGCTCTTGCCGAGCAGGCCGCGCAGGACCTCGTCGGTGTGCTCGCCGAGCTGCGGCGGCGCGAGGCGGTATTCGAGCGGCGTGCCCGAGAAGCGCATCGGGCTCGCCACCAGCGGCAGCTTGCCCGCGGCCGCGTGCTCGAGCTCGATCTTCACGCCGCGCGCCTTCACCTGAGGCTCCTCGAACACCTGCGCGAGGTCGTTGATCGGGCCGTTCGGCACGCCCGCGGCCTCCAGGCGCTCCAGCCACTCGGCCTTGCTGCGCCGGCCGAAGAATTCCTGGATCACGCGCGTCATCTCGGCGCGATTCTCGACGCGCTTGCCGTTGGTGGCGAAGCGCGGGTCGTCGGCGAGCTCCGGGCGCCCGGCGGCTTCGCAGAACTTGCGGAACAGGTTGTCGTTGCCGCAAGCGACGATCACTTCACCGTCGCTCGCCTTGAACGGCTGGTAAGGCACGATATTCGGGTGCAGGTTGCCGATGCGCGCCGGCGGCTTGCCGGTCGAAAAATAGTTGGTGTTCTGGTAGGCGAGCAGCGCGATCTGCGAATCGAGCAGCGCGAGATCCAGATGCTGCCCTTGTCCGGTCTCGGCGCGGCTCGCGAGCGCGGCGCAGATCGCGATCGACGCGTACATGCCGGTGATGATGTCGGCGATCGGCACGCCGGCGCGCTGCGGCCCGCCGCCGGGCGCGCCGTCGGGCTCGCCCGTGACGCTCATCATGCCGCCCATGCCCTGGATCATGAAGTCGTAGCCGGGCCGCTCGCGGTAGGGCCCGGTCTGGCCGAACCCCGTCACCGAGCAATAGATCAGCCGCGGGTTGACCGCTGTCAGGTCGCCGTAGCCCAGGCCGTAGCGCGCAAGGTCGCCGTGCTTGTAGTTTTCGATGAGCACATCGCATTTCGCCGCGAGCGCGCGCACCAGCGCCTGGCCCTCGGGCCGCGCGATGTTGACGGTGATCGATTTTTTGCCGCGGTTGGCGGACGTGAAATACGCGGAGTCGCGCGTCGCGTTGCCCGCCTTGTCCCTCACCCAGGGCGGGCCGAAGGCGCGCGAGTCGTCGCCCACCTTGGGCCGCTCGACCTTGATGACCTCGGCGCCGAGATCGGCGAGGTTCTGCCCCGCCCAGGGTCCGGCGAGAACGCGCGACAGGTCGAGGACGCGAACGTGTCCGAGCGGGCCGGCCATCCGCCTACTTCACCGACAGCCTGTTCTCGACCGCCTTCACGCCCGAGACGCCCGCGGCCAACTTGCCGGCCTTCTCCTTGACGCCGGCGCCGTCGACGAAGCCGGAGAGCTGCACGTGGCCTTCGTAGGTCTCGACCGAGATCGCGGTCGAGGGAATGCCCTTCTCCAGCAGCAGCGCGGACTTGACCTTCGTCGTGATGGTGCTGTCGGCGAGGATGCGCTCGTCGTTGTCCTTGTTCGCCTTGATGTACTCGTCCACGCTCCAGCGGCCGTCCTTGTTGGCGTCGAACTTCGCGAAGCGCTTGGCAAGCTCCTTCTCGCCCGCGACTTCGGCCGTGGACAGATAGCCGTCGTGATTCTTGTCCAGGCTGTCGAAGCCGCCGTTGCCCGAGGGCGATTTCTGCGCCCAGGCCGCCGGAATCGACGCTGCAAGCAGTGCAATCGCGAGCTGCTTCTTCATGGGAGAGCTCCTTCTCGAGGGAGTGCCGACTCTACCAGAGGTTCGCGAGCATGCGCAGCGCGAGCGCGAGCAGCACCAGCGCGAAAACGATGCGCAAACGCCTGATCGGCAGGCGATGCGCGAGCTTCGCGCCGAGCGGCGCGGCCGGCATGCTCGCCGCGACGATGATCGCGAGCGCCGGCAGGTAGACGAAGCCGATGCAGCCCTCGGGCAGGCCCGACACGCGCAGGCCGTTCAGCACGTAGCCCGCGGTTCCCGCCACGGCGAGCGGAAAGCCGTTCGCGGCCGCCGTGCCGATCGATTTCTTGAGCGGCACGTTGCAGCGCGCGAGAAACGGGATTGAGAGAAACGCGCCGCCCGCCGCGAGCACGCCAGAGAGCGCGCCGATGCCCGCGCCCACGCCGAACAGGCCCGCGGCGCCCGGCAGCCGCCGCGAGGGCTTGGGCTTCGCCTCGAAGAACATCTGCAAGGACGCGTACGTCAGGAACAGCGCAAAGAACGCGGCCAGCGGCCGCGTCGGCACGAACCCCGCGATGAGCGTGGCCGCGAGCGCGCCGGCGACGATGCCCGGCGCCATGGCGCGCGCCACCCGCCAGTCGACGGCGCCATGCAGGTGATGCGCGCGCACGCTGGAAAGCGAGGTGAACACGATCGTGGCCATCGAGGTCGCGAGCGCGAGGTGCATCATGTACTCGGCGGGAAAGCGCTTGGCGGCGAACACGAATACCAGCATCGGCACCATCACCATGCCGCCGCCGATGCCGAGCAGCCCCGCGAGAAAGCCGACGGCGAGGCCGATGCCGAGATACGCCCACCACCATTCCATCAGGCGCCTTCGAGCAGATGCGCGGCGAGCTCGGCGAAGCCCGCGCCGGCGGCGCCGGGCGTGACGTACTTCGGCTCGGCGGCGAGCCGGCCGGCGAAGCGCGCCACGTTCGCCACGCCCACCGAATGCGCGAAGAACGCGAACATCGGCGCGTCATTGGGCGAGTCGCCCGCGAATGCGAACTGCGCGCTCGCCGCGTCCAGATCGATCGCGAACTGCTCGGCGAACAGGCGCCGCGTCATCGCCAGCTTGTCGTAGCCGCCGAACCAGCCGTTGACGTGAATCGAGCTGATCTTCGCGCTGAGGCCCTCGGCGCGCATGAGGCCGGCGATGCGCTCGGCGGTTTCGATCGGCAGCGCGGGCACGTCCTCGCAGAAGTCGATTGCGAGGTCGGCCTCGCGGTAGGCCTGGTCCGAGGCGAGCGCGCAGCCGGGCACGGCGGCCAAGATGCGCCGGCCGATTGCCCCCAGGCGCGCGCGATTGTCGGCGCGCGTGCGCTCGTCGTCCTGGAAGCGCTTCAGCAGCCGGCCGTCGGCTCGACGGAAGTAGAACGCGCCGTTCTCGCCGACCACGGCATCCACCGGCCACATAC
>Ga0335085_10014332_pt1 | contig 11574 bp, 12 predicted proteins | sample Lox_Sample_45_FD_206712 | JGI IMG/M metagenome (GOLD analysis project Ga0335085, IMG submission 206712) | Soil microbial communities from Loxahatchee National Wildlife Refuge, Florida, United States - Lox_Sample_4.5 | ecosystem: Environmental > Terrestrial > Soil > Wetlands | place: USA... | reverse complement strand
GGACGGGGAGGGCTGGAAACGCGCAGGAGTATGGAAACATCGGGGAGACATGGTCGTCCGACGACGGCAAGACCTGGACGCCGCCCATTGCGGCCCCCTTTAAGGGGGTTGCACCTCGACTAAGGCGTTTGAGTAACGGAATGTTGGCGCTGACCACTGGGCGGCCTGACCCCGTAGAAGTGATGTTCAGCGTGGATGGTAAGGGCAAAGAATGGACCGACCCCACAACGATCGCGGGAAATCAACCACAACAGAGGGAGGGTGGGTGCACGCATTACACGGACTTCATTGAAGTGGAGCCCGGCAAGCTGTTGGTCGTGTACGACAATATTCCGTACGGCTCGTATGAAATCCCTTCCGCGGACCGGGCGTCAAAGAACGTCATCTATGGGACGTTTGTGGAGGTTCACAAGAAGTAGCACTGCGCCAAGGATTCCTGGGCTCCATTACCCGCTTACCCACTCCCCACGCGGCGAGGAGAGGGGCGCTGGAGGCGGAGTGGGAGGCCAATCTCCCCGCGGCTTACGAAGCCTTCTCGAAAAAAGTTCTGCCGACAGAAGTGCGGTGGCTCTGTAGAAAGACGAGCGTTTACTTGGTTCGTAACTTCGATTTGGGGCATTCAGAGTGTTTCAGCCAGGAGGTTTAGTTATTGGAACTTGGAATCCTCTTTGTTGCAATTGACGGATCAATTGCGTGGCCGTCTTTCCCGGTTTTATTTCATCGAAGTAGTACTCACCCAGTTCCCGTAAGGCTGGTTGTGCTTCAGCACGCGATAGGCGATTATGAGAATAGCACGGGCCACGATTGCCCACTTTTGACCCCGCGTGCAGCGAATCTGCGAAACACGGCGGAAGGATGCGGTCCCTTCGTTCGCGGCGCCCCCCACGCGGCCTCGGAGAGCCTAGCTAAGGGAGGTATCGCCTATGAGAAAGAGTAAGGTCCTCGCTAAGCTTCGTAGCGGGAAGGCAGTCAAGATCTGTTCGATGGGTCACTATTTGCCATTCTTTGTGCGCTACGCAGCGCATTATGGTTATGACGGAATCTGGTTGGATTTGGAGCACCGCGCCATGGATGACAGGGAGGTGCAATCGCTCCTGGCCTTTTGCTGCGCGTTTGATATTGACTGCATGCTCCGGCCCGTTTCGACAGAGCGTAATCGGATCTATCGTTACCTCGAAGATGGGGCTACCGGCCTTTTGATTCCCTTTGCCTCCGACAAGGAGCTGGCGCAAAGAATTGTGGAAGCGGCTAAGTTTCCTCCGCTTGGCAACCGGGGGCTGGATGGCGCAGGTCTCGACGGAGACTTCGGCTTGCAGGTCTGGGGTGAAAACTGCCACTACACGAGTGAGGCCAACAAAGAAACGTTCATCTTTGCCCAAGTGGAAACTCCCGAGGCAGTCTCCAAGGTGGACGGGGTCGCGTCCGTGCCGGGAATTGATGGTTTGTTTGTCGGATCGGGAGACTTGGGACTGCGGTTGACCGCAACTCCCAGACCTGACGCCAAGGACCTAGAAAGTGCTATTGAACAAGTTGCCGCGGCCGCCCGTCGACATGGCAAGGCTTGGGGAGCAGCTACTGGTTCTCTTGATAACCTTCGCCGCTATCGGCGAATGGGGGCGCAAATTATCCCCTGGGGCGGCGATTTCGCCCTCCGCCAAGTGCTCGCAAATTGTAGCGTTGAAATGGAAGAAGGGTTTGGCAACTAGCACCGGTACAACATTTCTCGATCGGAAGGGTCGTACGCGATAGAAGGGCAAATATTCAGGTGTTGCTCGGATAATAGCAGGAAGTGATTCGCCTTGAGCTCTTGTCCGGCAGTCCCTTGAATGCGCGTGGGGGCTGTTTGGAACCTACAGTAGATGTTCTACGTTGAAAGGTAGGTATCACCTCTGTGGGGGAGTTAGGTCCACGTTAAGTTTCGTAGCGGGGAAGAAGCCACATTCATCACGGACGCTCAGTGAATAGCAAAACGGTTTCCAGGGAGGGAAGAATGCCAAAAACTTGGGAGATTCGTGACTACGATCATGAGTTCTTTGCCAAGGAACTCGAGGATTTCGTACCCGACCAGGTTTTCGATGCTCACGTCCACCTTTATGAGTTGGCGCATTGGGGTTCTGGGAGCCCCGTCGAAAAGGGGCCGACGGTTGTTTCGCTTGAGGAATACTGGAGGCAAATGGAATGGCTTACCCCCGGACGGACGACCTCTGGCCTCTTCTTTGGAGCGGGTTTAAGCGAGGAGTGGCGCAATGCGTCCAACGAATTTGTGGCGCGGGAGGTGGCAAAAGATAAGAACTCGCGGGGGCAACTCATAATCTCGCCAAAACAAGATCCCGAGTTGGTAAGACAAGAAGTGCGAAGAAACAATTTTGTGGGTTTAAAGGTCTATCACACATTCGTCTATAGAAAGGATTCTTGGAACGCAGAAATCAAGGACTTCCTGGCCGAAGAACACGTCCGTATTGCTCATGAAGAAGAGCTTACCATCACCTTACATATTGTGAAGGCACGGGCATTAGCGGATCCGGCTAACCAAGCCCAGATTCGCTACTACTGCGACAAGTATCCCAAAATTAAATTGATACTCGCTCACGCGGGACGCGGATTTAATCCATTCCACACCATCGAGGGAATCCATGCGCTGAGCGGACTGCGCAATCTGTGGTGCGACTCTTCCGCGGTTACAGAAGCGGGTGGATTCGAGGCGATCCTCGAAGCGCTGGGACACGACCGCCTGATCTGGGGGTCGGACTTTCCGATCAGCCACCTAAGGGGGCGTTGCGTTGCGATTGGCGACACATTTCTTTGGCTATATGAAGACACCCTTGATTGGGATACGGTGGCAGCTCACGGTAAGATTCAACCGCTTTTTGTCGGGCACGAGTCATTGCGAGCCCTGAAATTTGCTGCCAGGAAGATGAGGCTGAGCGACTCGCAGATCGAGGACATTTTCTACAACAACGCACGGCGAATGCTGGGAATCTGAGCCTGATGACAGGAGCATCCATACCTGTGGCGGGAAATTCGGTCTAAGGGGAATGGTTCATGAATTCAACAGGCCAGAACTTGTATCAGAAAGCGCGAAGGATAATTCCCGGGGGCACACAGTTGCTCTCCAAGCGGCCCGAAATGTTTCTGCCAGAACAGTGGCCGAGCTACTATGCCAAGGCAAAAGGGGTCGAAGTGTGGGACCTCGACGGCAGGAAGTATGTTGACATGGCTTATATGGGGATTGGCGCTTGTATTCTGGGGTATGCTGATCCGGATGTGGACAAGGCTGTGCACACGGCAATTGATGCCGGATCTCATACGACGCTAAACTGCCCGGAAGAAGTGGAACTGGCAGAGTTGTTATGCGATTTGCATCCGTGGGCGAACATGGTGCGCTACGCGAGGTGTGGAGGCGAAGCCATGGCTGTCGCCGTTCGCGTGGCCCGGGCAAGCACGGGGCGGGATAAGGTCGCATTCTGCGGGTATCACGGATGGCATGATTGGTACCTTGCCGCAAACCTTGCTGACAACGTAGCTCTGGATGGGCACCTGTTGCCCGGCTTGGCGCCCGCAGGTGTGCCCCGCGGGCTGCTAGGAACGGCAATCCCTTTTCACTATAACCATCTCGAGGAGCTGGAAAAGATCGTTTCCAAAAACGGGAACGAACTTGCAGCCATCGTGATGGAACCCATAAGGGATATTCAGCCGCAACCGGGTTTCTTGCCATGTATTCGAACTATCGCCTCACGCGTCGGGGCGGTTTTGATCATGGATGAAGTTTCCGCCGGATGGCGTTTGGAAACCGGAGGGGCACACCTCCATTTTGGAATTGTTCCCGACATGGCGGTCTTTGCCAAAGCCATCAGCAACGGATATCCGATGGCAGCCATTATCGGGGTTGCGGATGTGATGAACGCCGTTCAAAGTACCTTCATCAGCAGTACATACTGGACTGAAAGAACCGGTCCAGCCGCTGCGCTCGCGACCATTCGAAAGCATCGGCGGTTGGGTGTTGCACGCCATTTGATCGAATTAGGGATGCAAATCCAATCAGGTTGGCGCGCTGCGGGGACTCGCGCCAAATTGGCGATCACGGTAAGTGGCATCCCACCGCTCTCGCACTTTTCGTTCGATTATGAGAACGGCCAAGCAATACGTACGCTCTTCACCCAGATCATGCTAGGAAAGGGCTTCCTGGCAACAAACGCCTATTATGCCGCCTATGCCCATAAGCCTGATTATGTGAGAAGCTATCTGGAGGCTGTCGAGGATGCATTTAACGAAATCGCCGACGCCCTAAATCGAAACGAAATAGCACAGCGGTTGAAAGGTCCCATAGCGCATACGGGATTCCATCGGTTGGCGTAGACGGGGACATGACAGAGTGTGATTGTTAACCTGCAATGCGCGGTGGGGCGATCGAGGCTCGTCGGGAAGTGCGCAAGGACGGTACGGATTGAGCGACATGTTTGCCAACTGCTGGGGCAACGACGAGGCACAGAGCGTCTCAATTTTCGCAGCATGTGGGCTGAGCCGATACTTTAACCGCACCGTGCCCCTCGCCTGATTAGCTCAATTCTCGGTCACTCTACTGGGCTAGACGCGGGCGATCACCACCCTCAGTGGGCGGTATGGCTATCGGCAGATCACGGCGCTGCTGTGAACGGTGGGGTGGCCGGTCGCCAGAGACCAGGTGACCCATGATACGACATTCTGAACTAACTCGACGTGAGGCGTTGCGCGCAGTGGCCGGAGGCGTTCTGTGCAGCATGGCGCGTGCTGCGTTTACATTTCACTTCGCGACGTTCACGAGGGACATTACGCCACCCTTAGGGCACCCTTTGCTCGACGGGCCTTACGGACCGGCTCTGAAAATTGGTGATCCGCTCTATGCTAAAGGGTTTGTTCTCCTTGGGGCAGGCGAGCCTTTGGCATTCGTCGTGGTGGATTTCTGCGAGATCCGGAGCGTCGCCTTCGAATGCTGGCAGACGGCCATCGGAGAGGCCGCGGGTACCGACCCTAGCCGGGTCCTGCTCTCAAGTGGCCAGATGCACAACGCTCCGCTCGCTGACACTGTGGCGGACACAATTCTCGAGGATTACGGCATCAAAGGTGAGATTTGTGACCCTGCCTACCGTAAGCGGTGCGTCCGGCGCACTGCCGAGGACATTCGCCAGGCTGTCCGGGTGCCCAGGAAAGTTGCACACTTTGGTTTCGGGCACGCTCGAGTAGACCGTGTGGTGTCAAACCGCCGCGCTGTACGACTGGATGATACCGCTACCTTCGCTCGTTTTAGTACGACACACGATCCCGTAATCCGGAATGCCCCGGGGGGGCTCGTGTATCCTTACCTGAAAAGCTTGAGTTTTTTTTACGACGGCCGGCCTCTTACGGCCCTTAGTTGATACTCGGTCCACCCCCAGACGCATTTCGCCAAGGGTGACGTAACAAGCGACTTCACGGGGCTGGCCGGGGAGAGAGGTCAGGAGGAAATGCCGGACGTTTTTCAAATCCTTACGCGCGCGTGCAGTGGCGACTCGACGGTCGGGAAGTACAATGATGGGGACCCCAGGAACATTCCAGTGCTAGCCGACCGCCTTCGCGCCTGTATGGCCGCCGCACGGAAAGACGTGCAAAAAGAGCCACTGACAAGTATTGATTGGCGGTCGGCCCTGCTGAACCTCAAGATGAGTGAGGAAGACAACCTTTCCGAAGTGGCCGAGAAGCAGACGTTATCGGATCAATCTCAGAAGCACTCTGAGCTCTACCGGGCTGCTCTTGGAATAAGCTGGAGGCGCAGGGCAGGAGAAGGTCACAGCATCGAGATCCCGGTCATTGATTTCGGGGCTGTGAAGCTAGTCCTGGCCCCAGCTGAGACGTTTGTGCAATGCCAACTCTGGGTGCAAGAAATGCGGCGGGACTCGTTCGTTATGGTGGTGGGCTACGGTGAATGCGCGCTCGGCTACATCCCCACACAAAAGCCGAGGCGGAAGGCGCCATGCTGCTGTCATGCACGCGGCGCTACGAAAGTCATAACTTTTCGAGTAACGGCAAAAGTTCATGAGTAATCGTCGATCCGCTTCAGGCCCCTGGACGGGTTCTGTCATGGTCCAACGAGCCCAATGTGCTCGTGGCCGTCGACTGGTGGGAGATCCTCAACGAGTCCTACGAGCGCTGGCAATTGGCCTTGAACACAATACAGTTTGTGTTTGGGTGAGTATCCCAGAAGGATGAACTTATGAAACAGGCCATTCTGCATGGCGCGGGGGATCTTCGGATTGAAGAAGTCCCTTTAGATACCGATTCGTTGCAGCCTGACCAGATTTATGTCGAGACAGAAGCTTCCGCCCTCTCGACGGGTACCGACTTGGCGAATTACCTGGGAGACAGTACTTATGTTCCAGGAGCCCCACGGTACCCAAGGTGGGTGGGATATTCGAACGTGGGGGTAATCCGGCGCATGGGCGAAAGGGTAGGGACCTTCCGGCAGGGCATGAGGGTGTTCGCTACGCGGCCTCACCAGGCCGCCTATGTTGCCCGGCAAGACGAATTGTTGATCCCCGTCCCGGCTGATGTCTCCTCGGAAGAGGCTTCACTTGCTTACCTAACTCACTTAGGATTGGCGTCTCTTCGCCAAGCGAGGTATGAGCCCGGGGAAAATGTTGCCGTCATCGGCCTTGGAGTTATAGGCCTTTGTACGATTTGGCTGGCCCGCGCCATGGGCGCCAAGGTGGTGGGTATCTCAAATTCCGAAATCCGCGCTGAATCAGCCCTTCAACTTGGGGCCCACGCCACTTTCATGGCGGACGATAAGGACATTCACGAGAAGCTCAAGCAAGTGTTTGGAGAAGTGGGGACGGATATTGCGGTAAACACCGCGAACCCATGGAATGCCTACCGCCTTTCGATGGAGATTGTTCGCTACTTCGGAAGGGTAAGCATTCTGGGATTCCCAGGGCGTGCTCAGGGACCGCCGGACTTCAACCCCATGGATCCCCGATGGGTGTACGGTAAACAGTTGACGTTGTTGGGAGCGGGATTTGCACCCAAAGCCGACTGCCGGGCGGAAGACCTTCGATTTAATACGCGCCGGAACCTTAATTACATCATGGACCTCATGGCTTTTCACCATCCTCGAATTGAGTCAGTGATCTCCCACCGTCTACCTGCCAGCCGTATGAAAGAGGCGTATGATCTCGCCAAGGAGCACTCGAAAAGCCTTGTCGCGGCAGTGTTTGATTGGAGATCGCCCGAATGGAGCTAAACGTGTGCTCACGCCCTAAGTTCTTTCGCGGAGCAGGTTTCTCTGGGGGCCTGGCAGGACTCGAATTGGGTAACGAAGACCAAACCCAGTTATGCCGTGAAAAAATCCGTTGTAGTGGCCGTCTCTTTCCGCTGGCTTTGAGAATTAACAACTTCGGCCTCAGAGCCCGCCGCAAATCGCCCAGTTGATTTCTTCACTGCCGATCATGAGCTAGGGCTCGCACCTGAGATGAAGGGGAGTGATTGGGTGGTAGGCTCCTGGTTGCGGAATGGAAGGGAGCGGAGAACTCTATGCCAACAAATTTCAGGGGGGATGGTGATACGGGGCAGCAGTCCGACGCCACTGCGAAGTGGGTGCTGGTGGGGACCATCACCTTCATCGGGATGATCAACTATGCAGTTCGGACAGCCATCACCGCTGTGTACCCGCTGTTGAGGATCGAATTGGGATTCACCGACGTGGGTTTGGGCGCCATTGGATCGTTTTTCCTTTGGAGCTACGCTGTGGCATCGCCCTTCGCTGGGCATTTGGGCGACCGCTTCTCAAGAGGCAGAATTGTCCTGGTAAGCCTCACAGGATGGAGCCTCATAACCGCAGCGTCAGGCTTGGTTCACACGAGGTGGCAACTCCTGGCGTTGCGCGTCCTATTGGGTCTGGTCGAATCGCTATTTCTCCCAGCAGGGATGGCTTTGATTGGCGAGTACCATTCCGAGAAGACGCGCGGGGCCGCGATGGGGATCATAAACGTCGGACTTTCAGTCGGATTGATTGGAGGCACCGCCTTAGTAGGCCTTCTTGCTGATCGTTTCGGTTGGAGACCTTCGCTGCTGGTGCTCGGCGCCGCCGGCCTCTTATTCGCCCTACCCGCCTATTTCCTTTTGCCCATGAAGAACCGTGCGGTCCCTGCAGGAAATGCCGAGGCCCCGAGGCCTTCCCCCGGCCCCGAACTGTCTTTTGCTGAGGCGTTAATCCAGTTGGTGAAGATCCCTTCGTTCCTCGTAGTGGCAGCCGCCGGGGCCCTGACGGCGATCGGCGCTTGGGTCTTTCTCAACTGGCTTCCCCTTTATTTCAAGGAAACCTTTGCGATGTCTCTTGCCGGCGCTGGGATCTTTGGTGCATCGTTCTTAAATGCCAGCAGTGCCGCAAACCAAGTGGTAGGTGGGGTACTTTCCGACATGGCGGCGCGTAAAGGTCCTCAATACCGGATGCTTCTGCAAAGTGGTCTGATCCTTTGCGCTGCGCCGACCCTACTGATCTTCGCATATACCAAGAACCTTATGGCCATCGTCGTGGCGATTGTGCTCTATGCCGCATTTCAAAACGCCGGGGACATGAATATGGGGCCCATGCTCTGCGATTTAGCGGGTAGAGATAAGTTCTCTATCGCCTTCGGTACCACCAACATGGTGAACTGTCTGGCGGGAGGATTGGGTATATTTGTGGCCGGCATGTTGAAATCGAGTCTGGGCCTCAGGGGGGTCTTTGTTGGGATCATTGGCTTTCTGGTTCTCGATTCGCTGATGTTGTTCTGTGGTTATCACACGTTTCTGAAGAAAGACCTCCAAAAGGCGGCGCTTCGCGCGAAGGCATTGGACGTGCCTTCTCCCTTGTTGTAAAGCGCCGTGGTGCATCTGTCATGTATAAAGCCCCAAATCTAACTTGGATTCTTCCCGCGGAAAAAGACTTCCACCTGCCAGCGGTCCTGGCAGATGCGCGCGATTGAGGAGGCGCCAAAAGTAAGAGGATTGGTGAGCAGTGCGATGGGTTCCTATTCGTCGGGAACCTCGATTTCGATCTGGCGCAGGTGGGTGGTGGTACCAGGGGCTACTGAGACGGATGGCTTTGTCGCTCCGAACATTACGCCGCTGTAGTACCGGCCGCGATTCGAGCACCCGCCAATGGGCATCGTGCCTCAGGTGTTTATCCAGAGAGGAGACAGATAATGACTGAGAATCTAGGCTCGCAGGCGACGCGAAAGATGCCTGTCTCACTCCCCGACATTGTCGGCGGTTTGAAGAAAGTCGGTATTAAAGAAGGCGATGTGGTCCTAGCTCATTCCGCCATGCGGACTTTCGGCCCCATCGAAGGCGGAGCAGAAACGATTGTTACCGCATTCCTTCAAGTACTAGGCAAGACGGGCACGTTCGTTGTTCCAACCTTCACCTTTTGCCATGAGGCCGAGAAAGATCCGGTCATCGATCCTGAAAATGATCCGTCGGAAATGGGTATCATTTCTGAAACGGCCCGTCGGCGTCCGGATGCCTTGAGGAGCATTGCCTTCCGTCACAGTCTTGCGGCGATCGGACGCCGGGCAGAGGTGATCACCCAAGTGGACCCGACGCTGTCGCCATTTGATTTCCGCTCGGCGTTCGGCGTTATGCTGGCTCTCAACGCCCAGATTCTTTTGTTGGGGGTCGACTATTCCTCTTCCACAAGCCACCATTTTTGCGAGTGGGCGTGCGAGGTCCCCTACCGTCACAAGATTCCACGCAAGGTCAAGCTGCGTCGCAAGGATGGCTCGGTGGTCGAGCAAGCCATGGTTGACTACCAGCCCATGTCCGACTTGCCCGGATCCTACTACGGGACACGACGCACGGATTTCAATCATCTCGGTAAGATGCTTGAAGATTGCAGCTTAGTTGGTGTTACGGCCATAGGCAACGCCGTCGTCCGCCGGTTTGCCATGAGAGACCTGATTGATCTGGCACAAAGGGAGGCGGCAAAGGACTACAACATTTTCCGCACTGATGAAGGCAGGACCGGCTGGGAAGACTTTACCCCCCTTGACTTCGGGAAGATCATACTCAGCAAAGAAATTCCGGACGGCGCAGGGCGACGGGATCGTCATCAGTGGAGTGTTCTTGACGAAGAAATGTTGTACAGGCCGAGTCGATGAGGGGAACACCCGCGAATTAACTAAGAACTGTTACCAACGCCCGCGACAGCCCCTGCTGTTCCGTCGAGGAGTGGGCGTCAGGACCGAATTGATGGTTGGTGGAACAAGAGTTCCATCGCGGGATTCGAGGAGGCGAGCCTTCATCGGGACCACGCCTTTCCTGCTAGGGACGAAGCCACCCCGGTGGCACAAACTGAAGGTGCGGGGCCGAGTACGTCCGCCCAGTGCTTATCACCGCGGCAACCAACGGCCCCACGCGGTTCACGAGGTAGTGGGAAAAGCCTGCGGGCGGAAGCGGGTGCGCTTGCGCGAAGGCAGGCACGGCTTACGCCAAGCAACAGGTGACTGAATGTCAGCTGGAACTGTTCCAGAAAGGACAATAGGGGCAATGCGGAGAATGCGACGGGCGGTGAAGAACGCTGCGAACTTGGTAGTCGCAACAGGCGTCTTTGTGGGCATTTGTCTATTTGCCTTAGCGGAGTTGGGGAGCGTGGCAAGTCAAGCTCCTTCCTCCTGGACCTTGCGATGGACCCAATCAGCTTCCTTTCCAGAACCGCGGACCGGATACGCTGCAGGGGCTCTCGATGGAAAGCTGGTAATAGCCGGTGGCACTTACTGGGAAGGAACCAAAGGCCATTGGACTAAGAAACTGTTCTCAGTTAGCACGCATGCGTTCGACCCCGCGTCGCAACATTGGGAAAGATTGCCTGATTTGCCGGTGCCCTTGGGCTACCCCGCCTCCACCGTGGTTGGCGACAAATTATTTGTACTCGGGGGATACACTGGCACCGCCGTCAATCGGAAAATTTTCACATTACAGAAAGCCGGTACCAAATACGCCTGGCACGTCTTTGCGAACATGAATACCGACCGCGTTTTTGCATCGGCCGTCAGCGTCGGAAACACAATTTACATGGTTGGAGGAACTACTTCGTTCGAGGCTTTGGACGCCGCCGGGACGTGCTGCACGAGCAACTCGGCCACAAACACTCTAATGGCCTTCGCGACGGATCATCCGGCAAGTGGCTGGAAGCAGCTACCTCCCTACCTCGGCAGAGCACGCTGGTTGCCGACGGTGAGCAGTGACGGTAAGTCGATTTGGCTATTTGGGGGTCTCTTTCAGTCTTCGCAAACGGCACCCATCACGAAGTTCGAGGAGGTTTTAAAGTATGATTTCTCACAGGGCAAGTGGACAGTTGGGCCCCCTCTTTTGAAGGACCTTGCCGAACAGCAACCACTAGCCTCGCTTGCCATCAATGGACACATTCTGCTGTTTACCGGTCACAGAAATGTATGGCAATTTGATTTACACACTCAGCATTACGCCGAAACGACACCCATGCCAGAGGCCGCAACTGTGGACCGGTTTGTTTGGCTACACCAACAAATCGTCGGGGCCGGCGGTGAGATCCCGATTGATGGACCA
>Ga0335085_10014331_pt1 | contig 11574 bp, 15 predicted proteins | sample Lox_Sample_45_FD_206712 | JGI IMG/M metagenome (GOLD analysis project Ga0335085, IMG submission 206712) | Soil microbial communities from Loxahatchee National Wildlife Refuge, Florida, United States - Lox_Sample_4.5 | ecosystem: Environmental > Terrestrial > Soil > Wetlands | place: USA... | reverse complement strand
CCCCCGTATGGCCGTGACGCGAAAAACCTCAACCATTTTTGCCTGCCAGGCTTGCGGCTACCAATCGGCCAAGTGGCTGGGGAAATGTCCCGGTTGCGCCGCCTGGAACACGATGGTGGAGGAGCGGCCGGCCCGTGAGACGCCCGCGCCCGGCGGCCGGGCCGCCTGGCTCAGCTCCAAGCCACGGCGGATTTCCGAGATTGAAGACACGCCCACCGAAGCCCGGCAACTGACCCACATCGGCGAATTTGATCGCGTGATGGGGGGGGGCGTGGTCGCCGGTTCGGTCACGTTGATCGGCGGCGACCCCGGCATCGGCAAATCGACCTTGTTGTTGGCGGTGTTGCAGCGGATTGCCGAGAAGGGTGGGACGGTGCTTTACGTCTCGGGCGAAGAATCGCAGGCTCAGATCGGGATGCGGGCCGAACGGATGGGGGTCGGGGCGAAGGAGCTCTACGTCCAATCGGAAACGTCGTTCGAGGAGATCGTCGAGGCGGCCAAGCAGCTCAAGCCACGGGCGATTGTGGTCGACTCGATCCAGACAATGTACACGGCGCAGCTCACCTCGGCGCCCGGCAGCGTGGGGCAGATTCGCGAGACGGCGGCGGCGCTGATGGGTTTTGCCAAGCAGACGGCCACGCCGGTGCTGCTGGTCGGCCACGTGACCAAGGACGGCGCGATCGCGGGGCCGCGCGTATTGGAGCACATCGTCGACACCGTGCTCTATTTCGAAGGAGACAAGGGTCATCCCTACCGGATCCTGCGCGCGGTGAAGAACCGGTTCGGCTCAACCAACGAGATCGGCGTCTTTGAAATGCGCGAGGACGGCCTGGCCGAGGTGACCAATCCCTCCGCGTTCTTCCTGGCGGAGCGGCCGGCGGATGCGGCCGGCTCGGTGGTGGTGGCCAGCCTTGAAGGCAGCCGGCCGATCCTGGTCGAGCTGCAGGCGCTGGTGACGCCCTCGCACGTCGGCATGGCCCGCCGGATGGTCGTTGGCGTGGATGCCAACCGCGTCTCGCTCCTGCTGGCCGTGCTGGAAAAACGGGCGGGGCTCTTCGTCAGCGGACACGATATTTTCGTCAACGTCGTCGGCGGAATCGAGCTGGAGGAGCCGGCGATTGATCTGGGCATTGCCGCGGCGATTGCGTCGAGTTTTCGCGAAAAGCCGGTCGACCCCGGCACCGTTCTCTTCGGCGAGGTGGGGCTGGCGGGGGAGATCCGGGCGATCCAGCGGCCGGAGGTTCGGGTGGCCGAGGCGGCCAAAATGGGATTCCACCGCTGTCTGCTGCCGGAATCCAACGCCAAGCGGATGACCGCCGGCAGATCATTGGAAGGCGGATCGTCAGGAGGCGGGGGAATCGAGCTGGTGCCCGTCCGCCACCTGCGCGAGGTGATCGAGCGGCTGGCGTGATGGCCGTGCGGGTTCGCCCTCGCCCTGGTTGGTGCGCCGCCGTGATGGCGGTCGCGGTGTTGGCGGCGGCCGGTTGCGGCGCATTCCGCGTGCGAGGACCCGAGCCGCCTTCGCTGACCGCCGAGCCGGGGGTGCTGGCGCAGTGGCTGCGCGACCATGTTGGCGCGGGCCCGTCGATCAAGGCGGTGGTGGGCATTGTCTTGCGCTCGCCGAAGGGCAGCCTCAATTTTGACGGGCTGCTTTTCAGCGAGCGGCCGAGCGCGCTGCGGCTGCAGGGGATGAGCCCGCTGGGGTCGCGGTTGTTTGATCTGGTGGCGCGGGGTGAGGTGGTGACGCTCTATGTCGACGCCGAGCAGCGTACTGTTGAGGGCACGATCGACGAGTTGGGCGACGAGTTGAAGCTGCCGGCGCTGCCCCAGTTGCTGGAGCTGATGGCGACGATGACGATCGTGCCGCCCGATGCCTCGCAGCAGGTGGTGATGGAGGAGCCCGGTGTGCTGGTCTTTTCGATCGGCGCCGGCGAGGGCCGCCAGGTAACCCGGCGGATCCGGCTCGATCGCCGCGGGCTGCCCCAAGACGAGGAGTGGTATGACGGGCAGGGCCGGCGGAGCGCGCGAATCCGGTACGATCAGTACAAGGTCGTCGCCGACCGGTGGCAGCCGAAGCGGATCGAGGCGGAGCTGGCCGGCGATGTGCGGGTGACGGTCATGGTCAAGGAGTTGCACGAGAATCCGGTCTGGCGGCCGGAAGACTTTCACATTCACGGGCTGCCTCATGCGATTGCTCGCAATTGAAACCTCGACGCCGGCCGCGAGCGTGGCGCTGATTCAAGCCGATGGCACGGTGCGCGCGCGGCGTCTCGAACCGGGCCGGCCGCAGACGGAGACGCTGCTGGAGACGATCGACCGGCTGCTGGTCGATTGCGATTGTGCCGTGCGCGATCTGGATGCTTTTGCGGCGGCCGTCGGCCCCGGCGCCTTTATCGGCGTGCGCGTGGGCGTTGCGACGGTAAAGGGGTTGGCGATGGGCGCGGGCAAGCCGGTCGTGCCGGTTTCCACGCTTGAGGGGCTGGCGTTCCGCGCCTTGGAGCCGGAGTCGCGCGCGGAGCTGCCCCCCGATGCCCCACATATGACGCGGTTGACGGTCTGTCCGATGATCGACGCCCGGCGTGGCGAGGTCTATGCGGCCTGCTACCGGCCGGATCGGGAGGGAACGGGCCTGATCAGACAGGAAGAGGAGACGCTGACATCGCCGGCGGAGCTGTTGGAACGGTTGGCCGGTCCGGTTTTGTTTCTGGGCGACGGCGCGCGTCTGCACCGATCATTGATTATCGGCCGATTGGGGGGCGGGGCGTTGTTTCCGCCGGCAGCCCGGTCCGATGTGATGGAGCCCAGCGCTGCGGCGGTCGCGCGGCTGGCGTTGCAGGGCTGGAGGCAGGGCCGCGCGATTGATCCCGGTGAGCTGACGGCCGTCTATCTGCGTCCGGCGGTGGAGCGGACAGCAGTGACGAAGGCGGATTAATGTGGCAAGAGCGGATTAGGGATTAGAGAGGCAAAGAAGGATCAAGGATTAGGAAGGCAAGGCGGGTCAAGGGTTAAAATGCAAAGGGATGAAGGATCAAGTCATGTCACTGGATGAGCCACACCACGCCGCGCTTTCGTCCGCGAGCGAGGGCGAGGCCATCCGCATCGAACCGATGCGATTGGGGGATCTTGACGAGGTGGTCGCGCTCGATGCGGCGGTCTCCAATCCCGCCTGGAGCCGGGCGATGTTCGAGTCGGAGTTGGCCACCAATCAGTTCGCCGGCTTTCTGGTTGCGCGGGCATTAGATGTGGGGGCCCGTGCGGCGGAAATTTTGGGATCCAGCCGCCTCACCGACTCGGCGGCGCGCACACATGCTGCTCCTTCCTCATCGCAGCGTGCGGCTATCGAATCAAATCCCCGAACGCCATGCGTTCGGGTTGGCGATGCCCCCACACCCCCAGCCACCTTGGCAGCACCATCGGCCGCAGGCGCGCGCGTGGTCTGCGGCTATATCGGTTTTTGGATCGTCTTCGAGGAATTGCACCTGTTGAACGTTGCGGTCCATCCTGATTGGCGCCGGCAGGGCGTCGCCGCCCGGTTGGTGCGGACGGTGTTTGAGACGGCGATCGCCAAGGGTGTGATACGGGCGCTGCTGGAGGTGCGGGCGTCGAATCTGCCCGCGCAGCAGCTCTACGCCCGGTTCGGGTTCCAGGTGATCGCCCGCCGGAGCGGCTATTACACCCAGCCATCGGAAGAAGCGCTGATCATGGCGTGCGACGGAGTCGGAGGGGGCACCACTCATCAATGAAAGGAGGCAGTCCCATGGTCATGTCGGACGGTCAGTTCATTGAGCGATTGCGGCAGGAAAACCGGGAGTTTCGATTGCTTGAATCCCGTCACCAGCAGTTGGATGAGGAATTGGACCAGTTGGTTCGCCACCACGTGTTGACGCCGGCAGAAGAGATGAAGAAGAAAGTCTTGCAGAAGGAAAAGCTGGTGGCCAAGGACCGCATGGCCCGGCTCATCCATGATTATCAACAGGTGAGACTGTAGGCGGCGGGGGGCGTCATGTTGGGCATCGGTTTTCCCGAGCTTGTGGTGATTCTTATCCTGCTGCTGATCGTCTTCCGGCCGGAGCAATTGGTCGAGCTGGTGCGCGTCGCGGGGGGGCTGGCCGGCCGGTTCTGGCGCGCCGGGCAGGAGATCCGCGAGCAGATGGAAGAAGAGCTGAAGCGGGCGGCCGAATGGGACCGGCCGGGAACGCGCCCCGCAGCGCCACAGCCTCCGCTCGCCCTGGCGCCGCCGGAAGAGCCGCCTGTTGAATCACGCAAATCGGATGGCTGATGGGGCCGATGGACGAGCGCGCGCGTCACGGACGGCCCGACGGAGACCATCGCGCGGCCGATCGGGCTGATCGAACCGGCCATGACGAGAGCATGCCGCTGACGGCGCACCTGAGGGAGCTGCGCTACCGCCTCATCGTCTCGGTGGTCGCGGTTCTGGCGGGCATGATGGCGGTCTTTCCCTATGCGCCGGTCGTCATCGGCTGGCTGCAACGCCCCTTGCAGCAGAAGCTCTATTTTTTCTCGCCCACCGAAGCCTTCTGGGCCAACCTGCAGGTGGCCATGTTCGGCGGATTCCTGCTGGCTCTTCCCATTGTGTCGTATCAGCTCTGGCGCTTCATTGCGCCGGCGCTCTACCGCACGGAGCGGCGTTTTGTCTCGCTGTTTGTGGGAATTTCGGTCGGGTCGTTTCTGGCGGGGGTGGTCTTCTGCCATCTTGTTGCCTTCCCGTTCGCGTTGCGCTTTTTGATCGATTTTGGGCTGTCGGGCGGGCTGACGCCGCTCTTGTCGGTCGGCGTCTACCTGGGATTCGCCGTGAAGTTTTACCTGGCGTTCGGCCTGATTTTCGAGTTGCCGCTGTTGCTGACGTTGCTCGCCCGCATCGGGGTGATCACCGCCTCGGTGCTGGCCCGTCACCGCCGCCACGCCCTGTTGGTCAACGCGGTTGCGGCGGCGGTGCTCACGCCGACGACCGACGTCTTTAACATGATGGTGATGCTGGTGCCGTTGACGCTGTTGTACGAGGTGGGGATCTGGGGCGCGCGGCTGTTCGGCCGCCGGGCTCCGGCCACACAGGAAATGCACGCGGCGGGATAGGACTCTGCCGCACGGGTTTATCCTGAACAGGTTCACCGTGAAGGACCCCCACATCAAATGAAAACAAAAGGAGCACATGATGACACACGGACACGCACAGGGACACGGGCAGGCGCAGGGTCACCATCCCCCCATTACCGGATCGGGTGCCAAATGTCCCGCCATGCAGGCGGCGGCAGTGACCGCGAAGGATCAACCGGAGGCCCGGGCGTTGCTGCAGGGCGCGTTTGAGAAGACCTATCGCTGGCCGAAGGGCTTCGGCGGCTTTCGGGCCGATTTCACCTGCGCCCAGGCGGGGCTGACGGCGAAGGGGCGGGTGGAGGTGAAATCGCCACGGGAAGTCAGCATTGATTGCGAGGATGAGACGGTGAAGGAATGGGCCGGCGGTCAAATCAGCATGATGGCGGTGCACCGCGGCCCTCGATCATTCGAGGAGTCCGACGGCAAATATGTCCTGACGCTGGAGCCGGAGGACGGCCATCCGATGGGGCGGCTGCTGCGGATTCACGGCGACGGGATGAATTCGCGCTATCGCATCCTGGCCGATCGCATCACCCAGATCAACCGGGGGATGGAGCGGATGAAGTTTACGATCAACGTCGAGGACAGCCTGGCGACCCAGGACGGCCGCTATCTGACGACGCGCTACGTCGTCTATTACTTCAGCCCGGCCGACGGCAAGCTGGTCAACGCCGAGTCGTTCGCCGATCGCCACGCGGTGGTGAACGGCATCTATCTGCCCGGCGTGCGGCGGATCACGTCAGTTGAAGGCGGCGAGCTGATTACCCGCGAGCTGAGGTTCGAGCAGCACGCTTTACTGTAAGGAAAAAGGCGCGCTGTTTTTACTGCTCCTTCGCAGGGGCGACAACAGCCCCTCCCCTTACACCAGCGTATAGCCGACTTCGCGGACGGCGCCGTTGGTGATCCGGAAGACGCGGGCGATGGGGCGGGCGGGGTCGGCCAGCGAGACGAGCAGGTAGGCCGCCTCGGGATAGAAGGCCAGTTTGATGTCGGTGGCCGACGGATAGGCCTCCGACTTCGGGTGGGAGTGGTAGATGACCGCCAACTCAAGCCCGTTGTGGCGCATGTTCTTCTGCACCCAGAGCTGCTCCCGATTGTCCATCAGGTAGCGGATCTCGGGGTTGGGATCGCCGTTTTTAACCCGATAGATGTGCGAGACGCCGCCGTTGCGTCCCGCCAGAATGCCGCAGGCCTCCTTTGGCGCCTCATCGCGGGCGTGGGCGAGCAGCTCCTCGAAAATCGGCTTGGGAATGTGGATCGCGTCAGGCAACGGTGGAGGTCTTGTTGCGGTTGGGCGGCGATGCCGGCAGCGCGCAGGAGACGGTGTAGTCGTCCAGCAGTCTGGTGATCCGCGGGTGGGATCCGCACAGCGCGCAGTCGGGATCGGGCCGGAGTTTCAAGGTGCGGAATGTCATGGCCAGCGCGTCGTAGGTCAACAGTTTGCCGGTCAGCGGCTGGCCGATGCCGAGCACCAGCTTGAGGGCTTCGACGGCCTGGAGCACGCCGATCGTGCCCGCGAGCACGCCCAGCACGCCCGCCTCCTGGCAGCTCGGGATCACGCCGGGCGGGGGCGGTTCCGGATAGAGACAGCGGTAGCAGGGACCGGCGATCGTCCCGCCGGGCTGTGCGTGGTCCGCTGTGAAAAAGGTCGTCAACTGTCCTTCAAACCTGAAAATGCTGCCGGTCACCAGCGGCTTGCGAAGGAAAAAGGCGGCATCGTTGACGAGATAGCGCGTCGAAAAATTGTCGGTGCCGTCGATGACCAGGTCGTAGTCGCGGAAGAGCGATTCGACATTGTGGGTGGTCAACAGTTCCGCGTGGGCGCGTACGTCGCAGTCGGGGTTGAGCTCGGTGAGCGTGGCCCGAGCCGATTCAACCTTCGGCCGGTCGAGCGTGGCGGTTGAATGGAGGATCTGCCGCTGCAGGTTCGACAGGTCGACCCGGTCGGCGTCGATGATGCCGAGCGTGCCGATCCCGGAGGCGGCCAGATAGAGGGCGGCGGGCGAGCTCAACCCTCCGGCCCCGATCAGGAAGATCTTCGCCTCGCGGAGTTTGCGCTGTCCCTTGCCGCCCACCTCTTTGAGCACGATCTGGCGGCTGTAGCGCTGGATTTGTTCTTCGGTGAAGTTCATGGCGTCAGGGCACAGGCGTGCGACTATTCGATGATGTTCCGTTCGATCGGGTCGACTTTGACCCCCTTTTTCTTCAGGTCGGCCACGGCCCGCTCCACTTCTTTCGAGTCGCCGATCAATTCCAGGTCGACCCAGCCGGTTTTTTCGGTCACGTCGGCCCGGCGGATGTTGGTCACCACCTTGTAGTCCTTGCCGATCTGATAGATGATCGGCTCCTTGATCTGCTCTTCGGGAAACGTGATCCGGACTTTTAAGCTGGCCATAATGGCTCCATTTCATGTGGGGGCCCGTCCGGGAGCGATGACACGTCCTCCGATGCCCCCGCGCCCCGGGCCCCATTAGATTGCCCCATTGGCCGCGGGAGGGGCCTGTGCGGGCCGCCCGCTTTAGGGGCGGCGTCATTAGAAGAATTCTCCAAAAGCGCTGCTTTCGGGTTGGCAGTGCCCCCGCGCCCCGAGCCGCCATGTTCTCCCTTTGGCCGCTCGTTCCTTATTGGCAACGATTCTCCACCCGCAATCGCCGGCACAATGGAAAGCTCGTCCCCCTTCTTCAGCGCCGTCTCCAGCCCCTGGGCAAACCGGATGTCCTCGTCGTTGACGTAGATATTCACGAACCGCCGCAACTGGCCGGCTTCGTCATACAGCCGCTCTTTCACACCGGGAAACTGTCGCTCCAGCGCCTCCAGCACGTCCTGCACGGTGCGGCCTTCAGCCGTCACCTCCCCCTGGCCGCCGGTCAGACGGCGCAGCGGCGTGGGAATTCTCACGAGAATCGAAGTCTGGCTTGATGGGGCGGATGATCCGGTCACAATGTGCTCCTCACGCATCCCGTTTCAGCTGAAGGGTCTGCTCAAAATGGCTCAGGCTGGGCTGAATCCGCACAACGTCGCCGACGGAGCCGGCAACCGCTTCCTGTGTTTTCAGGCCGTGGCCGGTGATGTAGGCGACGGTCAGCTCGTGGCGGTCAATCTTGCCCTGTCGGGCGAGCTTCGCCAGCACGGCCGTGGTGACGCCGCCCGCCGTCTCAGCAAACACCCCCTCGGTGCGGGCCAGCAACTTGATGCCCTCGACGATCTCAGTGTCGGAGACGGCCGCGATGGCCCCGCCGGTTTCCCTGACGGCCTTCAACGCGTAGTAGCCGTCGGCCGGGTTGCCGATGGCCAGCGATTTGGCGATCGTTTTCGGGGTGACCGGTTTGATGAAATCTCGATCGGCCTCGAACGCGGTCGCCACCGGTCCGCACCCTTCCGCCTGGGCGCCGCTGACCTTGGTGCGGGGCTGATCGATCAGCCCCAGCTTGGCCAGTTCCCAGAGCCCCTTGCGGATCTTGGTCAGCAACGAGCCGGAGGCGATCGGCACAACGACGTGGTCGGGCGCGGTCCAGCCCAACTGCTCGGCGGTCTCGAACGCCAGCGTTTTGGAGCCTTCGGCGTAGTAGGGACGGATGTTGATGTTGACGAACGCCCAGCGGTATTCGCCGGCCACTTCGCTGCAGAGGCGGTTGACGTCATCGTAATTGCCTTCCACGGCCACGACCGTCGGACGGTAGACCAGATTGCCGAGAATCTTGCCCGCTTCCAGATCGGAGGGGATGAAGACGAAGCAACGCAGGCCGGCCTGGGCGGCGTGGGCGGAGACGGAATTGGCCAGGTTGCCCGTCGAGGCGCAGGCGACGGTGTCGAAGCCGAATTCCCTGGCCCGGGTCAGGGCGACGGCCACGACGCGGTCTTTGAACGAGAGCGTCGGGTGGTTGACCGTGTCGTTCTTGATGTAGAGCCGGTCGAGACCCAGTTCCCGTCCAAGATTTTTGGCGTGGATCAACGGCGTCATGCCGGCGTAAAGGCCGACGGTCGGTTCTTTTTCGACGGGCAGCAACGGGGCGTACCGCCAGAGACTTTTCGGGCCCGCTTCGATGGAGGCGCGGCTCAATTCCCGGCCGATCTCCTCATAGTTGTACTCCACCTCCAGCGGGCCGAAGCAGAACTCGCAGACGTGCAATGGCTCGAGCGGATAGCGCTTCCCGCACTCGCGGCAGACGAGCGCCTTCATCTTCGTCATGCCGCGCCTCCGTTCGAGAGCAGAGAGGCGATCGGAAGCTCGCAGGCCTGTTGCTCGGTCATCGTCAGGGTGGTGATCGTCGGCCGCTCGCCGCAAATCGGGCATTTGGGGTTGCGCCGGACGGCGATTTCCCGAAAGCTGCTCGACAAGGCATCATACGTCAACAAGCGGCCGGTCAGCGGGCGCGGGAGTCCTAAAATGAGCTTCAGCGCTTCGGTCGCCTGGATCGTGCCGATCACGCCGGCCAACGCCCCCAGCACGCCGGCTTCTTGGCAGGTGGGTACCAGTCCGGCCGGCGGCGGCTCCTTGAAAATGCAGCGGTAGCAGGCGCTCTTGCCCGGGAGAATCGTCATCACCTGGCCGACGAATCGCAAAATGCCGCCGTGGACCAGCGGCCGCTTCGTGAAGATCGCGGCATCGTTGGCCAGAAACTTCGTGGGAAAATTGTCGGTGCCGTCGATGACGAGATCGTATTGGGAGAAGAGCGAAAGCGCGTTGTCGGCCGTCAGCCGTTCGTGATGGGGCACGACGGTCACGTCCGGATTCAGCGCCGTCAGTTTGGCCTGCGCCGAGGCGACTTTGGGGCGGTCGACGTCGGGCGTGTGATGAAGAATCTGCCGATGAAGATTGGACAGATCGACGACGTCGCCGTCGATCAGCCCGATTGTGCCGACGCCGGCCGCCGCCAGATAGAACGACACGGGCGAGCCAAGCCCGCCAGCACCGATGACCAGCACGCGGGCTTTGAGCAGTGAGGCCTGCCCCTTTCCGCCCACCTCCGGCAACAGGATATGGCGGCTGTACCGCTGAATCTGTGCTTCACTGAAGCGCATAAGTTTGACCATCATATCATGAGGTTGTCTCCCGTTGCCACTGCAGGCCGGTGAAAAAGTCCACCTGCTGCGTTTACCTCGAATCGGAGATGAGAGGAATGCCCGATTCTCGGTACAAGCCCGGCTCCTCGGGAATCCTCATCCGACCACCGCTCTGCGAGATGATCGGACTCCGGTTCCCTCGGAGCCTGCGGCCTTGCAGTTGGAGCTTTTTGACCGGCCTGCCCGCAGAACAGTTTTTAACACCCCGCCAGGAATTCGCTCTGTCCAATTACCGGGCCGACTACGGGGGAAACTAGGGGAGAGGGGCGAAATATTTCTCCATGCTGAAATAACGGTCGCCCCGATCCGGCAGGACGGTCACGACGGTCTTGCCGGGGCCCAATTGCTGCGCAATGCGAAGGGCGGCGATGACATTGGCGCCCGCCGAAATGCCCACGAGCAGCGCTTCTTCGCCGGCCAATCGCTTGGCCATCCGGAAGGCGTCGTCATCGGTGACCGTTTCGATCCGGTCGATCACGGCGCGGTTGAGGACCTTCGGAATGAAGCCGGCGCCGATCCCCTGGATTTTGTGCGGGCCGGGTTTGCCTCCTGAAAGCACCGGCGAGCCGGCCGGCTCCACGGCGACGATGAGCGTCTGAGCCCGATGGGCCTTGAGCACCTCGCCGACGCCCGTGATGGTGCCGCCGGTGCCCACGCCGGCGACAAATGCGTCGATCCGGCCGTCGAGCGCGGCGATAATCTCTGGCGCGGTGGTCATCCGGTGCATGGCCGGGTTGGCGGGATTGGCAAACTGGTCCGGCATGAAGCTGTTCGGATGCTCAGCCACCCGTTTTTTGGCCTCCTCGATGGCGCCGGTCATGCCGAGCTGGGCGGGCGTCAGGACGACCGTCGCGCCGTAGGATTCCAGCAGCGCCACCCGTTCCCGGCTCATGCTCTCCGGCATGATCAGCGTCAGGTGATAGCCGCGCACGGCGGCGATCAATGCCAGGCCGATGCCGGTGTTGCCGCTGCTCGGCTCGATGATTTCCGCGCCCGGCTTGAGCCTGCCGGTCCGCTCCGCCTCGTTGATCATGTTCAGGCAGATCCGGTCCTTGACGCTGCCGCCGGGATTACAAAACTCGGCCTTGCCCCAGACGGCGGCCGCGCCTTCCGGCACGACTTTGGTCAGCCGGATCAACGGGGTGTTGCCAATGAGCTCGGTGACGTTGGCGTGCTGGGTCGGCGGCAATGAAGGATGGGGGCGGTCGGCGTTCACGCCGTTCCGCCGCCCATATAGTAGAGGAACTCGATCTTGTCGCCCGACTTCAGGCTTGTGGAGGGAAAGACGCCGCGATCGAGGATCTCCCCGTTGTATTCGACGGAGACCATGTGGGGATCGACCTTCTTGATCTGGAGCAGTTCCAGGACGCTGGCCGCGGCGGTGGTTTCCTCCTT
>Ga0335085_10014330_pt1 | contig 11575 bp, 9 predicted proteins | sample Lox_Sample_45_FD_206712 | JGI IMG/M metagenome (GOLD analysis project Ga0335085, IMG submission 206712) | Soil microbial communities from Loxahatchee National Wildlife Refuge, Florida, United States - Lox_Sample_4.5 | ecosystem: Environmental > Terrestrial > Soil > Wetlands | place: USA: Florida... | reverse complement strand
CAGCTGCATGCCGAGCAGCCGCCCGGTGGTCCGGTCGCCGGTGACCCGGATGGTGATGCGGTGGCTGCCGGGGTAGTAGGCCTTGTGGTCGTCGGCCTGGGTTTCGACGGTGATCGGGTCGAATCCGGCGGGTGCGGCTTCGTGGTCGCGCAGCCCGGTGCGGGCGGCGGCCTGGTCGAAGATCTTGACGACCTGGGTGCCCAGGCTGCCGGCGAAGGCCCGGTTCCCGCCGAGGGCGTTCTCTCCGGCGACCCGGCCCTGCTTGTGCGCGGTGGTGCCCAGCGGCAGGTACGTCTCGCCGAGCAGCCGGTGGTGGGTGATGACGCAGTCCCCGGCGGCGAACACGTCCGGCAGGTTCGTCCGCATCCCGGGGTCGACCGCGATCGCGCCCTTGACCCCCAGCTTGGCCCCGGCCTCGGCGGCCAGGCTGGTCTCGGGCCGGACCCCGACGACAACCAGCACCAGGTCCGCCGTGCGGGTCACCGCGGTGCCGTCAGCCGCGGTGGCCTGGACCTCCAGCCGCCCGGCCTGGCCGGGCCGGGCCCGGCCGATGGCCTGCACGGTGGTGCCGGTCAGCACCTGGACGCCGCGGGCGGCCAGCTCGCCATGGACCAGCGCGCCCAGTTCCGGGTTGACGGTGGGCAGCACCTCGGGCAGCTGCTCCATCTGCGTTACCCGCAGGCCGCGGACGGTCAGCGCGTCGGCCATCTCCAGGCCGATGTACCCGGCGCCGACGATGACCGCGCTCGCGGGCGCGGCCTGGTCCAGGGTGCGCATGACGGCGAACGTGTCACCCATCGAGTGCAGCAGGTGCACCCCGTCATCCGGGCCCAGGGCGCCGGGACCAGCCACACCATCGATGGGAGGCCGGACCGGGACCGCCCCGGTGCCGACGATCAGCTTGTCGTAGCTGAGCACCTCCTCGCCCCGGCCTGCGGAGGTGACCGCGAGCTTGCGGCCGGGCACGTCGATCCGGCGGGCGGTGGTGTCGGTCCGCAGCCGCATCCCGGTGGCCTCCAGGTCGGCGGCGGTGCGGTGGGCCAGGTTGCGCCAGTGGGTGACCTCGCCGGAGACGTAGTAGGGGATGCCGCAGATGGAGAAGTTCGGGTAGGCGTCCTCCAGCACCACCGTGACCTCGGCAGCCGGGTCCAGCTCCCGGGCCCGCAGGGCGGCGCTGATCCCGGCGTCGCTGCCGCCGATCATGACCAGGTGCATGGCAGGGCTCCCTCTCGGTGCCTGATAAAGGTGCCTGGACCGAGCCGGACGGCCGGTCCGCGGATGACGCCGCGCCGTCGTACCCGGCCCGGGCGGGCGCCCGCCCGGCGTCGCCGGGGTGGGGGACGATGATGTCGGCGGCATCGGCCGGGGTGATAGCGGGATACAGGACCTTGATGAGCAGCACGGCCACGATGCCGCCGATGATCTGGGCGCCGATGAAGGACGGGACCGAGGACGGGGCGATCCCGGCGAAGGTGTCGGAGAACATCCGGCCGATGGTGATGGCCGGGTTGGCGAAGCTGGTCGAGGAGGTGAACCAGTACGCCGCGCCGATGTACGCGCCGACCGCGGCCGGCGCGGACCGGACGCGCCCGGACCGCACCAGCGCGAAGATCACCAGCAGCAGCCCGAGGGTGGCGATGATCTCGGACAGGAAGTGCGCGGGGGAGGCCCGGTGCCTGGCCGAGATGGTCACCGCGGGCAGCGCGAACATCAGGTTCGCGATTACCGCACCGCCGGTGCACCCGGCCACCTGCGCCGGGAGGTATGCGGCGGCGTCCCGCCAGGACAGCCCGCCGAAGAAGGCATCGGCGAACGAAACCACGGGGTTGAAGTGGCCGCCGGAGACCGGGCCGAACATCAAGATGATCGCGAACAAGCCCGCCGCGGTAGCCGCCGCGTTCTCGAGCAGCGCCAGCCCGGTCTGGCCCGGCGACAGCCGCTGGGCCGCGATGCCGGAGCCGATCACGACTGCGGCCAGGAACGCGCTGCCGAGGAACTCGGCGGTCAGCCGCCGCCACAGCGGGACCGGTGCACTGCTCACGCGGCCATCTTGACAGAGCAAGATGTCTCAGTCAATATTGAGTCAATGTCTTCTGAGCTGACCTCTGAGCTGGAGCGGCGTGTCATCTTGCATGCCGCCCTGGCCGACCCGGCCCGGTTGCGGATCACTGACACGCTGCATACCGGGGACGCGTCCCCGTCCGAGCTAGCGGCCATGCTGGTCATGCCGTCCAACCTGCTAGCGCACCACCTGCACGTGCTGGAGCAAGCCGGGATCATCACCCGCCGCCGGTCCGAGGGCGACCGCCGCCGCACCTACCTGCAGCTGATCCCGGGCGCCCTGGACGCGCTGGCCCTCCCGGCGGCCCGCGCGGCGCTGCGGGTGCTGTTCGTCTGCACCGCCAACTCCGCCCGCTCGCACCTGGCCGCCGCGCTATGGCGCCAGGCCAGCACCGTCCCGGCGGCATCAGCCGGAACCCACCCAGCCGAGACCATCGACCCCGGCGCCATCGCCGCCGCCAGGCGCCACAGCCTGCCGCTGCCCCGGCTGCGGCCCCGCCACATCACCGACGTCCGGCACGACGGCGACCTGATCATCACCGTGTGCGACCTGGCCCACGAGGAACTCGCCGAAGCCACAGCAGTCCACTGGTCCATCCCCGACCCGGTACCACCCGGCGACCCGGGCAGCTTCGACGCGGCCCTCGCTCAGCTAGCCGACCGGGTCGGACGCCTGGCACCGCGCCTGGCGGCCGTCTCCTGACCCGGTCGGCCCGCTCGCGCGGGCTGACCTGAGACGGGCGACGGCGAGCGCAGTGCCCCTACGTGAGGGACGAGCTTGCCCGCACCATGCTGGTGCTGGTCACCGTCCCTGTTGAAACGCTGGTTTCGGCTGAACGGATAATGGCTCGAGTGCGCTGATGCCCGGGCGCGGCCGCCCCTGGTGCCGATCGCGGTGCTCGGGGTGCTCACGATCATCGGCTATGGCGCGTGCTATTACGCCTATGGCGTGCTGATCGGGCCGATCAGTGCCGACACGCGCTGGCCGGGCGCGGCGCTCGGCGCGATCTTCAGCGCGACGCTGGTCATCACCGGGGCCGGGGGGATCGCCGCGGGCCGGATCCTGGACCGCCGCGGCCCGCGGCCCATCTTCCTGCTCGCGGGCACCGCCGGAGCCGGCGCGATGCTCGCCGCCTCGGCGCAGGGCGCGCTGCTCCCGTTCGCCATCGCCTACGCCGGCGGCTGCGGCCTGGTCGGGGCGCTCGGTTTCTATCACGTCACGCAGGCGGTCGCCGCCCGCGCCGCGCCCGCTGTGCCCGCGCGGGCCATCATCTGGCTGACCCTGTTCGGCGCCTTGTCCAGCCCCGTCTACCTTCCGCTGACCGCCTGGCTCACCCAGTCGGCCGGGTGGCGGGGCGCGATCCGGGTCGAGGCGGGCACCGTCGGGGCCGCGTTCCTGCTCGCCGCCGTCATGATCAAGAACCCGGGCGGCTCCCGGCCCGGCCAGCCATCCGACCGCCGGGCCGGGGTGCTCCGCCTCGCCCGGCGAAGCCCGCTGGTCCGGCCGTGGCTGGCTGCCACCCTGATCGGCGGGGCAGCGGTGAATGCGCTCATCGTCTACCAGGTCCCGGTCACCACCAGGGCCGGGCTCTCGCTCGGCATCGCGGCGGCCGTCGCCGGGTTCCGTGGCCTGGCCCAGCTAGCCGGGCGGCTGCCGCTCACCGCCCTGACCAGCAGGCTCGGCACCCGCATCACGCTGGTACTCGCCTACGCCCTGGCCGCGGCCGTCACGCTGCTGCTGTTCGCGGGCGGCGCGCTCGCGGCGGTGCTGGTGCTCAGCCTGCTCGCCGGCGCCGCGATCGGCGCGGTCTACACGCTGCAAGGCGTCTACGCCCACGAGCTCATCGATCCCCGCCACCTGGGCACGCTGCTCGGCATCGCCCAGGCCGTCTTCGCCGCGGGCGGCGCCCTGGGTTCCCTCGCGGCCGGCGCCCTGCTGGGCGCCACCAGCTCCGGCACCCCGGCGATCACGATCATCAGCGCCGGATTCGCCGCAGCCGCCGGCGTGCTCCTGCTCGGCCGGGCACCCGGCCCGGCCGCGGCCGGCGACCCCGCCGCCGAACCGGACCGCAGGTGATCCCGGTTGCCAAGCGGCCGTGGTACTGGCCGGCCCAGGCTCATCTGCACATCGCGGCAGATCGGGAGCGGCTAACACCACCGGGCTGCGACGCTCGATCAGGACGACGTCGCGCCAGCGGCCGTAGTGCTGGCCGATGCGTTCCCGGGTGCCGACGACGCGGAACCCGGCGGCCTGGTGCAGGGCCAGACTGGCGGTGTTCTCCGGGAAGATCCCGGACTGGATGGACATAGACCGAATGCTCGACCACCCCGGCGTACACGCAGCGGCCGGAGACCGCCGAGGCGGCCACCCACCCGGCGACCTGGCCTCCGGTGGTCGCGACGTACCGGTGGGTCGGGGTGATGATGATGCCGGTGAACCCGGCCCGGGCCAGGCCGTCGCGGTACTCGGCGAAGGAGAGCGCCCCGGCGATGCAGCCGGCCTGGGCGCCGCGCTCGAGCCGCTGGGTTGCGGTGAGGTGATCCTCGGCGAGGATGTCGGTGATGCCCAGGCGGCCGCCGGGCCGCAGCACCCGGAAGCTCTCGGCGAAGACGGCGGGCCGGTCGGTGGACAGGTTGATCACGCAGTTGGAGATGATCACGTCCACTGACTGGCCGGGCAGCGGGATCGCCTCGATCTGGCCGCGCAGGAACTCCGCGTTCCCCGCGCCGGCGGCGCGGGCGTTGGCCCGGGCCAGGTCCAGCATCTCCTCGGTCATGTCCAGCCCGTACGCCCTGCCCGCGGGGCCGACCCGGCGGGCTGAGAGCAGCACGTCGATGCCGCCGCCCGAGCCGAGGTCCAGCACCGTCTCACCCGGCCGCAGGTCCGCGACCGCGACCGGGTTGCCGCAGCCGAGGCTGGCCCGCACGGCGGCCTCGGGCAGGTCGCCGGCATCGGGGTACACGGCGGCGCAGCCCGCTGAGGCATCCGGGTCGCCGTCGGTGATCATCTCGCCGGCCTGCGCGGCGCGGGCCAGGCTGGCGTACCGGGCGGCGACCGCCTCCCGGACCCGTTCACGGTCAGCAGGGGCCATGGTCATCCTCCGGGCGCATCAGCGGACAGGACGGGTGAGGGCTTGCCCATCACGAGGTCGGCGGCGGTCGGGAAGCAGGTCACGCAGGTGTCGTTGATCCGGTACAGCCGCGAGGTGCCGCGGTCCTCGGCCAGCACGAACCGGGCCCCGGCGAGCTGGCGCAGGTGCTCGGACACCGTCGACTGGCCCACCGGCACCGCCGCGACGATCTCCTTGACGGTCAGCGGCCGGCCGGCCCGGGCCAGCAGCGAGACGATCTGCACCCGGGTGCTGTCGGCCAGCGCCTTGAACCAGGCCGCGTACGTCTCAGCGGTCTGCCGGTCCAGCGGCCGTGCCTCATTCATCGTTAATCGACGATAAACGATGAATGGCTGAGATGGAAGCCCGGCGGCTGGCTCCGGCGCGGCGCGGCGCGGCTATGGCACGGGGCAGCCGATCAGGGCGGCCAGGCTGGCCAGCGCCCGGGGGCGGATCCGGTAGTAGACCCACACGCCTCGCTTGTCCCGGTCCACCAGGCCGGCCTCGTGCAGCACCTTCATGTGGTGGCTGATCGTCGGCTGGGACAGGTCGAACGCGTCGTTCAGGTCGCAGATGCACGCCTCCCCGCCCTCATGCGAGGCCACGAGCGACATCAGTCGCAGCCGCACCGGGTCCGCCAGCGCCTTCAGCAGTGGCGCCACCTGCTCGGCCTGCTCCATCGTCAGCGGCGCGGCCGTCAGCGGGGCGCAGCAGGCCGCCGTCTCGGCCGGGGTGATCACGGTCAAAGGAATCGACACATGTCTATATTGACAGATGCCAATGTATGTGGCAAGCTCGGCGCTGACAAGACATAGACAGCTATCAATACCTTGTGGAGGTCGCCATGTCCCGGGTGCAGCTCGCGCTGAACGTCAACGACATCGAGGAGGCTGTCAGCTTCTACACCAGGCTGTTCGGCACCGGGCCGGCCAAGCGCAGGCCCGGCTACGCCAACTTCGCCATCACCGAGCCGCCGCTCAAACTCGTCCTGCTGGAGAACCCCGGCCAGGGCGGCACGCTGAACCACCTCGGCGTCGAAGTCGACAGCGCCGACGCGGTCGACGCCGAGCAGGCCCGGCTGGCCCAGGCGGGCCTGGCCGCGGTCGACGAGCGGGACACCACCTGCTGCTACGCCCGGCAGGACAAGTTCTGGGTCACCGGCGCCCCCGGCGGCGAGCGCTGGGAGATCTACACCGTCCTGGCCGACAGCTCCACCTTCTGGGGCCAGGACAGCGAACAGCGCTGGGACGCCGTCCAGGCCGAACTCGACGCCCCCGCCGGACAGCCCACCCAGTGCTGCGGCGGGCCGCAGGCAACCGGACAGGAAGAGGCAACCTCATCCGGCGCCTGTTGCGGGTAGGAGATCGCCATGCCAGGAGCGAGCGAGCAGACCAGCCAGGTCAAGGTCCTCAACGTCAACTGGACCGCCGGAGCGGACGGTGAGGACGGCCGGTTCGAGGTGATGATAGTGACCGCGGACGGCGAACGGCACACCTTCGCGCCCAGCCCGGCCTCGCTGACCGCGTTGCTGGCTCTAGCCAAGACCGATGTCATCCTGCTGTGGGATCCCGTTGTCCGGACCCTGATCGCCGCCAACATCGTCGGAACCTGGATCGCCCCTACCGGGCTCGCACGGGTCGAGGTCACGACGCCCAGCAGCTAAGCGGGTGCTGCAGGCAGGACGGATGCCGGAAACCGGAATGTGACCAAGACGTCAGGCTGTCATCCGAGGATGGCAATTCTGTGGTACGACAATATAACGTGCTGGTCCCGTAGGTAAATTAGAATCTTTTTTTACAGCACGGGTCTAGGTGCCGGCCACCGTCCTGATGCGAGCCTTACCGGTGTCATCCGCGGACGGATACCAGCATCTTCTTCGGTGCGTTACCGGCCCACCACCATGTTCCGAACCGGTCCGTAATGTTCCATCATAGAGTTCGTATTTCGGTTTTCGGCCAAGCGTTGACTGCCGACGATTCTGCCAGTACATCTAGCTAAAAGCCCATTCTCGGCGCGGGAGCCGTCAAGGGGAGTCGTCACCGGCATCGAGACCGCGCGGGGGTGGTGGGGGAGGGAGTGCGCGATGACTGGGCTGCCCTTGGTAGGGGACGAGTACGCGGGGTACCGGATACGCTCGGTGCTCGGCCGCGGCGGGATGAGCGTGGTCTACCAGGCGGAGAACGTTCGCCTGAGCAATGTCATCGCGCTGAAGGTGCTGGCGCCTGAGCTGGCCGCCGACGACGTGTTCCGGGCCCGGTTCCTGGAGGAATCCCGGATCGCGGCCTCGCTCAACCACCCGAACGTGATCCCCATCCACGACATGGGATCAAGCGACGGGCTGCTGTACATCGCGATGCGGTATGTCTCAGGGACCGACCTGCGGCAGATGATCAAGAAGCGCGGCCGGATCCTCCCTTCCACCGCCTTGTTCCTCACCGGCCAGGCCGCGCGGGCGCTGGACGCCGCGCACCGCAGGGGGCTGGTGCACCGGGACGTCAAGCCGGGCAACCTGCTGATCGAGCGGGGCAGCAGCGATGGGGCCGATCCGGATCATGTGTACCTGGCGGACTTCGGCATCACCAAGCATGCCATGTCCCGCAGCGGGCTGACGTCGACGGGGCAGTTCCTGGGCACGATCGATTACGTGGCGCCGGAGCAGATCCGGGGCAAGTCGGTGCTGGGCCTGGCCGACCAGTACTCGCTGGGCTGCGTGCTGTATGAGTGCCTGACCGGGCGGGTGCCGTTCGAGAAGGACCTGGACGCGGCGATCATCTGGGCGCATGTGGAGGAGACGCCCGCCATGCCCACGGTCCTGCGGCCGGACCTGCCGCCCGAGATCGACGAGGTGTTCGGCCGGGTGCTGGCCAAGCGCCCGGAGGAGCGGTACGGAAGCTGCCGCGAGTTCGTCGACGCCGCCCGGATAGCCCTGGGCATCTTCGGGCCGGGTACGGAGTCCTCCCTCGCCTACGGCGTCACGACCGCCGGACCGCAGACCGGCCCGCCGCCCGGCAGCCAGCCGGGGACGCCGCCGGGCGAGTTCTCCTGGGCCAGCGTGGCCAGCCGGGCGCATCCGCCCGGGCCCGCGATAGATCCCGTCGCGCCCGCCGCCGCGGCGTCCGCCGTAGCGGACCAGTCCCGGAGCAGCCAGCCCAGCGCGGATCAGGCCGGTTACAGCCAGCCCAGTGCGGGCCGGTCCGGTGCGGGCCGGTCCGGCGGGACCATCGCCTCCCACCGGCGTGAGCATGGCGTCGCCGGCCCGGGCGAGCCCGGCCAGCCGGCTGGCGCGCCGCCGTCCCAGGGCGGGCCGGGGGGACCGGGCTGGTACCGGCAGCCGCGCTGGATCGCCGCGCTGGCGGCCGTGGTCGTGCTCCTGGCGGGCGTGGGCATCTGGGCGGGCGTGAGCGCTTCGGGCTCGCATGGCGGCACCGCCGTGCCGTCGACGTCCGCCAAGCCCGTTGCGAAGCCTGGCTGGCAGCTGGGGGGTGCTTCGCTGTACGCAACCCAGCAGGTGGGTGCGGCGGTGGATAAGAGTGGCCGGATCTGGGTGGCTGGCGGTTTGACTGACGCGCAACATGCCACGGCGCAGACGGAGTCTTACAACCCCACGACCCGCACCTGGCGCCCGGGCCCGGATCTGCCGTTCCCGCTGCATCACGCGATGATGGTGTCGTACCAGGGCACGGTGTGGGTGATCGGTGGCTTCGAGCCACGGGGCAGCGAGATATACGGGGTCGCCTCCGCCCGGGTGCTGCACCTGAACCCGGCCCAGACCGGCTGGGTTGAGGCACCGTCACTGCACCATGCGCGGGGCGCCGGCGCAGCGGCGGTGGTGGGGAACGAGATCGTCGTGGTCGGCGGGCGGACCGCCGGAACTACCCCCGCGGAGGTCATCCCCACCGAGATTTTCGACGGTGTCAGCTGGCACGACGCCGCCGGCATCCCGGTTCCGGGAGATCACCTAGCGGCCGCGTCGAACGGCAAGTACCTGTACGCCGTCGGCGGGCGCCGGATCGAGGTCACCTCCAACACCGCGGCGGTGCAGCGCTTCGACCCGGCCGCTGACCGGTGGGTCCAGCTGCCGGCCGCGCCGGGCAAGGTCAGCGACTGCGGCGCGGCGATCGTCGGCGGTCGGCTGATCGTCGCCGGAGGCGAAAGCATCGGCACCGTGTTCAGGACCGTCTGGGCGTATGATCTGGCCAGCTCGACCTGGGCCGTCCTGCCGAGCCTGGCCGCACCCCGGCACGGGCTGGGCGTCGCGGCGATCGGCAGCACCCTGTACGCCATCGACGGCGCATCCCAGCCCGGGCACAACGCATCCACCCGCACCCTGCAAACCCTCACCGTGCCCCGGGGGCCCGCTCAGCCGGCCGGGGGCTGGCAGCTGGGGAGTGATTCGCTGTACGCAACCCAGCAGGTGGGTGCGGCGGTGGATCAGAGTGGCCGGATCTGGGTGGCCGGCGGATTGACCGACGCGCAACATGCCACGGCGAAGACCGAGTTCTACGACCCCACGATCGGCGCGTGGAGCCAAGGTCCGAACCTGCCGGTCCCGTTGCATCACGCGATGATGGTGTCGTACCACAACACGGTGTGGGTGATCGGCGGGTTCGAGCCACGGGGCAGCGAGATCATCGGGGTCGCCTCGGCCCGAGTGCTGCACCTGAACCAGAACCTGACCGCCTGGGTTGACGGGCCTCCACTGCACCATGCGCGGGCCGCCGGCGCGGCGGCCGTGGTGGGGAACGAGATCGTCGTGGCCGGCGGGCGGACCGCTGGCACTACCCCCTCAGAGGTCATCCCCACGGAGATTTTCGACGGCACCAACTGGCACGACGCGGCCGGGATCCCGGTTCCGGGAGATCACCTGGCGGCCGCGTCGGATGGCAGGTACCTGTACACCGTCGGCGGGCGCCGGCTCGAGGTCACCTCCAACACCGCGGCGGTGCAGCGCTTCGACCCGGTCGCTGACCGGTGGGTCGAGCTGCCCCCCGCTCCGGGCAAGATCAGCGACGCCGGCGCGGCGATCGTCGGCGGCCAGCTGATCATCGCCGGCGGGGAAAGCATCGGCACCGTGTACAGGACCGTCTGGGCCTATGACCTGGCTAGCTCGACCTGGGCCGTCCTGCCGAGCCTGGCCGCACCCCGGCACGGGCTGGGCGTCGCGGTGATCGGCAGCACCGTGTACGCCATCGACGGCGCGTCCCAGCCTGGGCACAACGCATCCACCCGCACCGTGCAAACCCTCACCTTTCACAGTTAGGGAGATATCCCGTCCGTCGTAGCTGAGCTAATCCGAGATCTCCAGGAGCCGGGTCGCAGTGCTGACCACTTCCTCGCAGACGACACCGCCGGCGCAGGCAAGGGACGTTCCTTTCGCCACCGCCGAGCTTGAGCTCGGCGGCATGCACTGCGGTGCCTGCGCTGCGCGGATCGAGCACGCGCTCGGCCGTGTGCCGGCCGTGGCCAGTGCTTCGGTCAACCTGGCCACGGCCCGGGCGTTCGTCTCCTACAGCGGTTCAGCGGTTAGCGCCGGCGAGCTCTGCCAGATCATCGCCGACGCCGGCTACAGCGCCAAGGCCGTCGATGCCGCCGCTGGATCCGCTCGCCATCAGCACAGCGACCGCTGGGTGCTGCGGGCGATCATCTCCTGGCCCCTGGCGATCGCCGCGTTGCTGGTGTCGCTCCTGCTGCCCCAGACCGCGGGTACGGGATGGATCGTCCTCGTCCTGGCCGTGGTCGTCGAGTTCGCCGGCGGCTGGCCGTTCCTCCGCAACGCCGCTCGCCTGCTGCGTCATGGCGCAGTGAGCATGGACACCCTGATCGCTTTGGGCACGCTCGCCGCGCTCGCCGTGCAGGCCGCGGAAGTCATCGCCGTCGGGGGCCGCCATATCCACGTCGGCAGCGGCGGCGGCGCGTTCGCGGGACGACTGCACTACGCCATGGCGCCGCTCATTGTCGCCGTCTTGGTCAGCGGACGCGCCGCCGAGGCCGGCGCACGCCGCCGCGCCGCAGGCGCCATGCACTCGCTGCTTTCGCTGCGCCCGCCCTTGGCCCGGGTGGTCACCGATCCCGGCAGCGAGCGCGGCGATCTCGTCGCGCCCGAAAGCGTGCCGGTGGGGGCGCTGGTGCGGGTGCGGCCAAATGAGACGATTCCGCTCGACGGGACCGTCGTGAGCGGGTGGTCAGCAGTCGACGAATCTATGCTTACCGGCGAGCCTTTGCCCGTTGACCGCGGCCCCGGTAGCCAGGTCACGGGCGGCACGCGCAACGGGCGGGAGGCGCTCGTCGTACGCGTCGAGGCCCTGGCCTCGGAGTCGGTGCTCTCACGCCTTCAGCGCCTGGTCGAGGAAGCTCAGCGTGACAAGGCACCGCTGCAGCGACTGGCGGACCGGGTGAGCCGGGTG
>Ga0335085_10014329_pt1 | contig 11576 bp, 8 predicted proteins | sample Lox_Sample_45_FD_206712 | JGI IMG/M metagenome (GOLD analysis project Ga0335085, IMG submission 206712) | Soil microbial communities from Loxahatchee National Wildlife Refuge, Florida, United States - Lox_Sample_4.5 | ecosystem: Environmental > Terrestrial > Soil > Wetlands | place: USA: Florida... | reverse complement strand
CAGGAATCGCTGTCGATCTTCCGGGACCAGCACGCCGAAATCTACAAGGACTATGTCGATCTCCTGATCGAGCTACGCCTCCACCAGGACGCTTTCCTGATCCTCGAGCGATATCGCGCCGGCGCCTTTCTCCGGACGCTGGCCCGACGGGACCTGGCGCCGCCCGACGAGATCCCGGGCGATCTCCAGCGCGACCGCGTGCAGGTGAACTCGGACTACGAGCGTGTCCAGGGAGAGATTCGAGGCCTCGATCCCAAGACCGGCGCGAACAAACTCGACGAGGCCATGGCCCAGCTCGCCGAGCTGCGACGCAAGCGGTCGGAGATCGCCGAACGAATCGCAACGGCGTCCCCGAGGTACGCGGCCCTGCGCTATCCGCAACCTCTCGACGCCGCGGCTGCGGCCCGTGCGCTCGACCCCGGAACGAGGCTGCTGTCCTATTCCGTCGGCCACGAGAAGACGCATCTCTTCGTTCTCGGCTCCGATCCGCGACGCAGCCCGCTGTCCGTCGTGACGCTGCCGGTCGGAGAGGACGCCCTTCGCGAGTCCGTCAAGGCTTTTCGCCGGCTGATCGAGCTCGGCAACCCGTCGCCGGAGCTGATCGGCAGGGCGCGGTCGCTCTATGACACTCTGATCCGGCCGGCCGAGCGGCTGACCGACGCGGGCGAGCGGGTTCTTATCGTTCCCGACGGACCCCTGCACACCCTGCCGTGGGCCGCACTGGTCCGGGACGTCCATGCGGGAAGGCCCCAGTACTTCGTCGAGCGGAAGCCCATCCACACGGCCATCTCCGCAACCGTCTTCGCCGAGCTTAAGCGGGCCCGTGATGAGAGGACGGGGAGCCGGGAGATTCGCATCGCCGCGTTCGGGGATCCCGTCTATCCCATCCTCACCGCACGGAAGAGCGGGGCAAAGAGGAGCGGTGAGGCGGAGTCAACGGAGGGCGAGGCTTACGGCGAGACGCAGATCGACGCCGTCCTTCGTGGCGGCTACGCGTTCGAGCCTCTGCCGCACACGAGGCAGGAGGTCGAGTCCATCGCCGCGCTCTATGCTCCGAACGCCGAGACCTACCTCGGCGAACGGGCGACGGAGGAGCGGGCCCGCTCTCTTGGCAGGAACATCTCGCACGTCCACTACGCCTGTCATGCCTACGTCAACGAGAGGTTTCCGCTGGACTCGGCCCTGGTACTGTCGATCCCGGACAAGCCGTCGCCCGGCCGGGACAACGGGCTCCTCCAGGCCTGGGAGATCTTCGAGAAAGTCCGCCTCGATGCCGACCTCGTCACGCTTTCCGCATGCGATTCGGGCCTCGGCAGAGAGATGGCCGGCGAGGGGCTCATCGGCCTGACGCGGGCGTTCCAATACGCGGGCGCGCGGTCGGTCCTGGCCTCACTCTGGAAGGTCGACGACATATCCACGGCCGAGCTGATGAAGCGATTCTACGGACACCTCAAGGGAGGAAAGCCGAAGGACGAAGCCTTGCGCCTGGCGCAGCTCGACTTGATTGGTACGGGCAGGTATGCGCAGCCCAGGGACTGGGCGGCCTTCGGGCTCGCGGGCGACTGGAGGTAACCGGCTCCCTAGCTGTTAGTTCTCAACATGTCGGTCTCCTGGCCCTACACCTTCATCCCGCTAGACAACCGGAAACTGAGTCGAGGTCGCGCGGTGAGGGGCGTCAGTCCTCCTCGTCCAGGCCGGAGACGAGAACCGGCGGATGCTTGGACCACTCGTGGCCCTCGCTCGCCAGCTTGTAACCCACGTCGAAGAGCGCCTTCATGAAGGCGGTATCGAACTCGGCGGTGTGCGGGACGTCGAAGGTTGCCGGGATGAAGGCGAGGTTGTAATCCACGTGGTCTCTCTGGGTGATGGCGAAGATGCGGTAGAGGTCGCCCAGCCCCTGGTTCTGGATCAGGCACGTGATGGCCCGGAACGCGATCGGCAGCGTCCGGCGGTCCACCTGCGCCCACTCTGGATCCAGCCGCGCGTTGCGGATGATGTAGAGCGTCCGCTGCCGCTGGGCGAGCTCATGTAGACGGATGGCCGCCGGATAGACGAAGACCTGCGTGGCCGTGCCGCCGTCCACGTGCATCTCCTGGTAGCTCTTTCCCTTGGCCTCGACGTCGATCATGACGGGCGGGAACGTCCCCGGAATGGCGGCCGAAGCGATCAGGATCTTCCGCACCAGCTCCAGCGCACCGGGAGCCTTCGTGGCCGCGATCTCCGTGATGTTCCAGATCACGGCCCGGCGCACGTCCAGGTTCGTCGTCGCGACGAGGAGAATCCGTCCCTTCTCGTGCTCCGCCGCGATGGCGTCGAGCATGCTCTGCGTCACGTATTTCTTGACCAGGTTCCAGAGGGGGGTCGTGTCGGCCATCGCGTCGCCGTAAACGACCGAGAGGAGAGATCGCTTCTCGGCAATGTCGTGGAGCGAGACGCTCGTGTAGAGGGACTTCAGGTTCTCGTCGTACGCCGCGCCCAGGAAGGCGAACGGAGCGATCAGCGCTCCCGTGCTCACGCCTGTGACGAGCTTGAATTGCGGCCGTGTGCCGGCCTTCGTCCAGCCGTTCAACAGCCCGGCACCGAAGGCGCCGTTGTCGCCTCCGCCGGAGATGGCGAGGTACGCGGCCGGGGGAAGCGAGCCATCGAGCCCCCGCGCCCGCAGATAGGCTTTCTCGCGCTCCTGCGCGTCCCGCCAGTCCCGCTCGAATTCCTCGACATGGCCGGCGTCCCGCGGGAAGTACCGGATTCCGGCGGGGAACCCGACGACGTTGGCCGTGGCCTGGAGATTGTCCGGCACGGCCTCGCGGCGCTCTGCCGACGCACAGCCCAGCGCCGCGGCGAGCGCCAGAAGACCGAGCCTGCGGATCCACATGCTAGCCGGCGCCGCCCTCGCCCGCGGAGGCCTTGCGCCGGCCGGCGGTCAGGGCCGCTCGGAAGAAGTCGGCGTTCATCCGGGCGATGAACTCCATGCGGATGCCCTTGGGGCAGGCCGCCTCGCACTCGCCGTGGTTGGTGCACGTGCCGAAGCCCTCGGCGTCCATCTTCGCGACCATGCTGACGACACGGTCGTGGCGCTCGGGCTGACCCTGAGGCAGAAGCCCGAGCTGCCCGATCTTGGCGCCCACGAAGAGCATGGCCGAGGCGTTGGGGCAGGCCGCGACGCACGCGCCGCAGCCGATGCAGGCCGCCGCGTCCATCGCGAGGTCCGCGTTCTCCTTCGGCACGGGGATCGCGTTTCCGTCCGGGGCGCTGCCCGTCGGAACGGAAATGAACCCGCCCGCCGCGATGACGCGGTCGAAGGCGCTCCGGTCCACGATCAGGTCCTTGACGACGGGAAACGCCCGGGCGCGCCATGGTTCGATCGTCAGGACGTCGCCGTCCTTGAAGCTCCTCATGTGGAGCTGGCAGGCTGTCGTGCGGTCCCGCGGGCCGTGCGGGCGGCCGTTGATCACCAGGCCGCAGGTGCCGCAGATGCCCTCGCGGCAATCGTGATCGAAGGCGATCGGGTCCTCGCCCTTGCGAATCAGGTTCTCGTTGACGACGTCGAGCATCTCGAGAAAGGACATGTGCTCGTTGACGTCGGGGGCCTCGTAGGTGACGAACTGCCCCTTCGCTTTCGCGTCCTTCTGGCGCCAGACCTTCAGCGTGATCTTCATTTGTAGCTCCGCACGGAGAGCTCCACGTTTTCGAACGTGAGCGGCTCGACGTTCCGCACCGGCTTCTTCCCGTCCCCTTTGTATTCCCAGGCGGCGACGTGGCAGAAGTCCTTGTCGTTGCGCATGGCCTCGCCCTCGGGCGTCTGGTGCTCGGTCCGGAAATGAGATCCGCACGACTCGTCGCGCTCCAGGGCGTCGAGACACATGAGCTCGCCGAGCTCCATGAAGTCGGCCACCCGGCCGGCGTGCTCGAGGGACTGATTGAGCTCGTCACCGCCGCCGGGCAGCTTGAGGTCCTTCCAGAAGTCCTCGCGGAGCTTGGGGATCATCGAAAGGCCTGCCTCCAGGCCCTTCCTGTCCCTCGCCATGCCGCAGCGCTCCCACATGACCTTGCCGAGCGCGCGGTGAAACTCGGTCGGGGTGGTCTTGCCCTGGATCGAGAGCAGCTTCTTCGTGCGCCCGGCCACCGCCTGCTCGGCCGCTTTGACGTCGGCGTTGTCCGCGGGCACCGGCGTGAATTTCTCCCGCGCGAGGTAGTTGCCGATCGTGTACGGGATGACGAAGTAGCCGTCGGCCAGGCCCTGCATCAGGGCCGAGGCGCCGAGGCGGTTGGCCCCGTGGTCCGAGAAGTTGGCCTCGCCGAGGACGAAGAGGCCGGGGATCGTGCTCATCAGGTTGTAGTCCACCCAGAGGCCGCCCATCGTGTAGTGCGTGGCCGGGTAGATCCGCATCGGCACCTTGTAGGGGTCCTCGTCGGTGATGCGCTCGTACATCTCGAAGAGGTTGCCGTACTTCTCTTCGATCTTCCCCCGGCCCAGCCGGCCGATGGCCTCCGCAAAGTCGAGGTAGACGCCGAGCCCCGTCTCCCCCACCCCGCGGCCCTCGTCGCAGACGCGCTTGGCGGCCCGCGAGGAGATGTCGCGCGGAGCGAGGTTGCCGAAGCTCGGGTACATGCGCTCGAGGTAGTAGTCGCGCTCAGCCTCGGGGATCTCGCCCGGCGCCCGCTTGTCGCCCTTGGCTTTCGGCACCCAGATCCGGCCGTCGTTGCGGAGCGACTCGCTCATCAACGTGAGCTTGGACTGGTACTCGCCGGTGACCGGGATGCAGGTCGGGTGGATCTGGGTGAAGCACGGGTTCGCGAACGCGGCGCCCTTCTTGTAAGCCCGCCAGATCGCCGTGCCGTTGCAGCCCTTGGCGTACGTCGCCAGGTACATGACGTTGCCGTACCCGCCCGTGGCCAGGCACACGGCGTCCCCGAGGTGCGTCTCGACCTCGCCGGTGACCATGTCCCGGACGACGATGCCGCGGGCGCGGCCGTCCACGACGATGAGCTCCTGCATCTCGTGGCGAGAGAACATCTCGACGGAGCCCAGGCCGATCTGGCGCTCGAGCGCCTGGTACGCGCCGAGCAGGAGCTGCTGGCCCGTCTGGCCACGCGCATAGAACGTGCGGGACACCTGCGCGCCGCCGAAAGACCGGTTGTCGAGCAGCCCGCCGTACTCCCGCGCAAAGGGCACCCCCTGGGCGACGCACTGGTCGATGATGTTCACGGACACTTCGGCCAGACGGTGGACGTTGGCCTCGCGGGAGCGGAAGTCTCCGCCCTTGACCGTGTCGTAGAAGAGCCGGAAGACGCTGTCCCCGTCGTTGTGGTAGTTCTTGGCCGCGTTGATGCCGCCCTGCGCCGCGATCGAGTGCGCGCGCCGCGGCGAGTCCTGGTAGCAGAAGCACTTGACCTTGTAGCCGAGCTCCGCCATGGAGGCCGCCCCGCCCGCCCCCGCCAGCCCGGAGCCCACCATGATCACGGTGTACTTGCGCTTGTTGGCCGGGTTGACGAGCTTCATCTCGAAGCGGTGCTTCTCCCACTTCTTGTCGATGGGCCCGGATGGGACGTTGGACTTCAGTTCCATGCAAAACCTCCGGGGCTACTTGACGATCCCGGTCAGGACCGCGACCGGGAAAGAGATGTTGCCAGCGACGATGAGAGCCGCGAAGAGCCAGGCCGCCACGTGGGCCAGGCGGATGTAGCGGGGATGGGAGACGCCCAGGGTCTGGCACATGCTCCACACGCCGTGTCTCAAGTGGAAGCCCAGGGCGATCATCGCAATGATGTAGGCGATCGACACCGGCACGCTCTGAAAGCCCGTGACGAAGTTGTGGTAGATGTCGCCTTCGATGAAGTCCGGATGCGCGGTGCCGGTCGTGAAGTGCAGCAAGTGGTAGATGATGAAGAGAAGCAGGATCACGCCGCCCCACCGCATCGTGCGCGAGGCGTACGTGGATTCCTTCCACTTCTGTTGCTGGTAGCTGATCGGGCGAGCGCGCCGGCTCTCCAGCGTCAGGGACGTGGCCGCCCAGATATGGAGCGACACGGCCGAGAGCATCACGGCGCGCACGATCCAGAGGCCCGCCCCGTGGAGAAGCTGCCGCAGCAGCACGCCGTAGTGATTCAAGGCCTCCGGCCCGAGGTAGACCTGCAGGTTGCCCAGCATGTGGCCGAGGACAAACCCGAAGAGGATCAGGCCCGTGACCGCCATGATCACCTTGCGCCCGATCGAAGAACCGAAGAAATCTGGCGCCTGACTCATCCGGTCTCCTCCTTCTCCCTCTCCCCCGCCATGATATGCGAGCGCGGACGGCCGCCCGCCCGCGCTCCAGAGCGGCGTCTCATCAATACTGCTCGTAGAACTTCTGGATCTGCTTGACATCCTTCGTGAGGGTCAGCGCCAGCCGCAGCAGCACCCGAGACTTCTGCGGGTTCAGGTCCAGGGAAGCAACGAGGCCCAGCTTGTCGTCGTCCACTTCCACGTTGCGGCCCACGTTGCCCGTGGTCACGCGAGACGACCGCACACACACGATGCCCTTCCTGGCCTGGGCAGCCAGGGCGTTCAATGCGGTCTGAGTCATGTTGCCGTTGCCGACGCCCGCGATCACGATGCCCTTGGCCCCAGCCGCGACGGCGGCATCGATCAGCGCCCCGTCCATGTTTTCGTAGGCCATGATGATGTCCACGCGCGGAAGCGCAGTCACCTTGTCGAGGGAGAAGTCCGAGTCCACCGTGTTCTTGCCCACCGGGCCGCGATAGAACTCGGCGTCGCCGTAAGCCACTGTCCCGATCAGGCCCCGCAGGGGCGACATGAAGGTCTGCACCGCCGTGGTGCTCGTCTTCGTCAGCGAGGACGCCCCGTGGATCCAGTCGTTGATCACCACGAGGACGCCGCGCCCGGCCGCTTCCTTGTTGGCGGCCACCGCCACGGCGTTGTAGAAGTTCAGCGGGCCGTCGGCCGAGAGAGCTGTCGAGGGCCGCATGGATGCGGTCAGCACGACCGGCTTCCTGGACTTGACGACGAGGTTCAGGAAATAGGACGTCTCCTCGATGGTGTCCGTGCCGTGCGTGATGACGACGCCGTCCACGTCCTTGGACGCGACGAGCTCGTTGATCCGCTTCGCGAGCTTCAGCCAGACCTCGTCGTTCATGTCCTGCGAACCGATGTTCGATATCTGCTCGCCCTTCATGTTGGCGAGCTTCCTGGCCTGCGGCACGGCGGCGAGCAGCTGCTCAACGCCGACCTGGCCCGAGCTGTATCCGGCCTGGACGTCGGTCGCGGCAGCGCCGGCGATCGTGCCGCCCGTGGCGAGCACGACGATGTTTGGGAGAGGACCTTTGGGAGCCGCAGTCTGTGCGACGCCGGGCGCGACCGCGACGGCGACGACGAGCGCCACGGCCAGGAAAAGCGTTCTCTGTCTGTTCATGGAGGCCTCCTATTTCGTCAACAAAACGATGACCGGGCCCCATGCCGTCAGGAGGATGTTCCCGATGGCGTAAGGCACCGTGTAACCGAGCACGGGGAGCTTGCTTTGCGACTCGTCCTGGATGGACCGGAGAGCGGCTGTGACCGTTCCCGCCCCGGCGCAGGCGCCGAAGAGGATGACCGGGTTCATCTTCAGGATTTTCTTCCCGAAGAAGAGCGCCGCCAGGTGCGGCGTGACGGCAACCACCAGGCCCACCAGCAGAAGGCTCGGGCCGGTCTGCTTGAGCCCGCTGACGAAGGTCGGGCCGGCGGCGAGGCCGACCACGCCGATGAACGCCGCGAGCCCGATCGTGTCGAAGACCCAGAGGGCTGCCTCCGGAATCCGGCCAAACGTGGGCCGGACCGAGCGAAGCCAGCCGAAGACGAGCCCCATGACGAGCGCGCCGCCGCTGGCGGTCAGGGAGAGCGGTACGCCGCCCACCGTCACGGACAGGATGCCGACGAGCCCGCCTACCACGATGCCCAGGCCGACGAAGACGACATCCGTGGCCTCGGAGGGCCTCTCGATGTATCCCAATGCTTTGCCGGCCCGCTCGACGTCGCGCCTGGCGCCTGACAGCGTCAGCAGGTCGCCGCGATTCAAGACCGTCGACGGCACGAAGGGGATCTCCTCGCCTCCCCGGACGAGCTTGACGAGCGCGACGCCGCGCCCGTGAAGATCCGCGATCTCCGCGATCGTCCGCTCAGCGAGGCTCCGGTTCGTCAGCACGACGTCGAGGGCGGCTGCCGGAAAGTCCAGGAGCTCGCGGTCCTCGATTTCGACGCCGATCGGAATCCCGCCGGAGAGCACGCGGCGGCGGGCCTGGATCGCAACGGCGTCGCCCTGTTTGAGGACCGTATTCGGTCCCGTGGCGAAAAGAGTACCGCCCCGGTGGATTCGCTCGACGAAAACCCGCTCAGGGGCAAAGGTCTTTTCGAGATCCGCCACGCTCCGATCCGCCCAGGCCTTGTCGTCGATCCGGTAGGCGCGCAGATCCCATTCCCGGTACGCCGACGGCGCGCCGGGTCCCAGCTCCTGCCCGCCCCCGATCTCGGCCTCGAGCTTCTTGCTCTCGGCCTTCAGATCCACCTTGAGGAGCTTCGGCGCGAGGCTCGACAGGAACCACACGACGAATCCGGTTCCGACGAGATAGGACACGGCGTAAGCCACCGGGATGTTGTTCAAGAGGCGGGTTTTCTCGGCCTCGGGCAGGTCGAGCCGCTGGATCGTGTCGCTCGCGGTGCCGATGACCGTCGACTCCGTGAAGGCGCCGGCCATGAGGCCCGCCGCGGTCCCGCAGTCGTAGCGGAAGATCTTCGCGGCCGCGAACGTGGTCGCGAGGCTCGTCAGGCACAGGACCACGGTCAGGGCGACCTGTGGCAGCGCGTTCTTGCCGAGGCCTCGGATGAACTGCGGACCGACTTTGTACCCCGTCGCGAAAAGGAAGAGGTCGAAGAAGACGGTCTTGACGATCGGATCGACCTGAATGTCGAGCTGCCCGATGAGGACCCCGGCCAGAAGCGTGCCGACGACGTTGCCGAGGTGAAAGCTGCCGAGGCGGATGTGCCCCAGGACGAACCCCAGAGCGAGCGTGGCGAAGATCGCGAGCTCGGGGTGGCGGCGAAGGGCTTCCGTCAGGTACGTCACGCCGGATCCTCACCTACCGAGCGACGAAGAGCAGCCACGGCGTGCCAACGAGCAGGAGCACCAGGATGTTGAAGATCGTCGTGATCGTGCCGAGCTTGTAAAGCTCGCCCTGCGTCAGGTAGCCGCCGCCGACAACCAGCACGTTCGCGCTCGACGCCTGGGGCGTCATCGTGGACAGGTAGCTCGTCGAAAAAAGGAGAGCGAAACCCAACATGGGCACCGGCACGCCGAGCTGGGCACCGACTCCCAGGAAGACGCCGAAGAGGGCGAGCACGTGCGCCGTCTGGCTGACGAAGAGATAGTGGAGCAGGACGTAGGCCAGGACCAGGATGACGTACGCGGCCGGCTTCGGCACGCCGGAGAGAGAGCTCCCGAGCCGCTGGCCGAGGTAACCCATGAAACCCATGGAGTTCAGCTGGCCGGAGAGCGTGTAGAGGATGGCGAACCAGATGAAGGTGCCCAGGACGTCGCCCTGCTGCTTGATGTCGTCCAAGGTCAACACGCTGGACGCGAGGAGCACGCCGAGGCCCAGGAAGGCCACCGCGGTCAGGTCGATCTTGAGAGTCCCCGCGAGCCCCCAGAGCGCCACCATGACGACGAACGTCGCCGCCACGATCTTCTCCGGGACGCTCAACGGACCCATCCTGGCGAGCGCCTTGCGCGCCGCGGCCGGCGCCTCGGGCGTTGCCTTCACTTCCGGCGGGAACACCTTATAAAGGAGCAGCGGCAGGAGGGCGAGCGAGGTGAGCGTCGGGACGGAGGAGGCAACGAGCCAGGAGACGAACGTGATTTGGAAGCCCTGCGACCTGGCGATCTCGGCGCCCAGAGGATTGCCGGCCATCGCCGTGAGCCAGAGCGCCGACGAGAGCGACAGGGTCGCCATGGCGCAGAACATGAGGTAGGCGCCCATCTTCTTGCGGGTCGCTGCGTCGGGCTTGGAGCCGCCGCCCTCGGCGAGCGAGAGGGCGAGAGGGTACAAGACGCCCGACCGGGCCGTGTCGCTCGGAAACGCCGGCGCGATCACCGCGTCAAAGATGAAGATGCTGTAGCCCAGGCCCAGCGTCGAGCGGCCGAAGAGCCTCACCACGAGATGTCCCAGCCGGGCCCCCAGCCCGCACTTCACGATGGCTCGAGCCACCAGGAAGGCGACGACGATCAGAAGGATCGTTCCGTTGGCGAATCCCGCATAGGCCTTCGCGGGCGTCAGGACGCCCGACAGAACCGAGATCCCGACAGCGAGAACCGAGGCAGTCAGGATGGGGAAGGCACTGACGATGACCGACGCGATCGTCGCGGCGAAAATGGCGAAGAGATGCCACGCAGGAGCCGTGAGCCCCTCGGGCACCGGCCAGAACCAGATCGCGGCGCCCAGAGCGAAGACGCCGACCCTCGCCAGCAGCGTTTTCGAGCCGGGGCTCACCGCGGCGCCTCGGGAGCCTTCGACGACACGGCCCGGCGCGTGCGCCCCTCGACGTTGACCGCGCGCAGGCTCACGTCTCCGCTCTCCTCGCTCACGACGTACTCCCAGGCGAACGAGAAGGAGCCTTCGAGCCCCGCGAACCGTCCCGTGCCGCCCGTGATCGTGGCCGTGGCCTTCCGGCCGCTTCCGATCGGCTCGGCCTTCAAGGTGCAGTAGACGCGGTCGCCCTTCTGGTCCGTGAAAACGGCCCGGCCGACGAGCAGCCCTCCGCCGTCGTCGAAGCCGATCACCTCGCCGAGAAAGCCGCGGCCGAGCCCTTCCCCGCCGGTCAGGGTGAATGGGCCCGAGAGATGGACGATCGAGGCGGGGCGCTCCCCCTCGGTCGAGAGCAGATGTCTCTGCCCCGAGAGGGCCCACGCGGCCGTGAACGGGCGCCAGCCGTCGGAGGGCTGCTGCTGCCCCGGCACGGCGGGGGTGAGCCCCGCCAGCGCCAGAGCGACGAGCGTCGCCCGAAGAGGCGCTCCCCGGCTCATGCCTGAGGCGCCTGCCCCGTCATGGCGGCCGGGTTCAAGACCTTGGCGATCTGGGCTTCGGTCAAGACCTTCTTCTCGCGGACGAGCTCGAGGATGCCCTTGCCCGACTTCATCGCCTCCGCGGCGAGCTCCGTCGACTTGTCGTACCCGATGACCGGGTTCAAGGCCGTGACCGTGCCGATCGAATACTCGACGTAGTGCTTGAGAACGTCCTTGTTCGCCGTGATGCCGTCCACGCAGTGCACCCGCAGCGTGCGCGCGGCGTTGATGAACATCGTCTGCGCCTCGAAGACGCAAGCGGCGATGACCGGCTCGAAGGCGTTGAGCTGAAGCTGGCCGGCCTCGGCGGACATCGTGACCGTCATGTCGCTGCCGATCACCCGGAAGCAGACCTGACTGACGACCTCCGGGATGACCGGGTTGACCTTCCCCGGCATGATCGACGAGCCCGGCTGCTTGGCCGGCAGATTGATTTCCCGGAACCCGCAGCGCGGCCCGGAGGAGAGAAGCCGCAGGTCGTTGCAGACC
>Ga0335085_10014328_pt1 | contig 11576 bp, 11 predicted proteins | sample Lox_Sample_45_FD_206712 | JGI IMG/M metagenome (GOLD analysis project Ga0335085, IMG submission 206712) | Soil microbial communities from Loxahatchee National Wildlife Refuge, Florida, United States - Lox_Sample_4.5 | ecosystem: Environmental > Terrestrial > Soil > Wetlands | place: USA... | reverse complement strand
TCTGGTCGGTCATCCCGTGTCGCTCCATCCAAGCCGAAGAGCTTCCCCTCTCCTAGGAAAGCAGGAAGATCGAGCCGTCGCCGAGGTCGCGGCCAGAACCTGGCGCGACCACGCAGGCGGTCGGCGGTATGCGGCTGGAATTGCGGGAGCTGCGCAGACCCAACCCCGGCGTGTGAGGGCGCTCACCGGCGGTAAGGTGCCGCTCGATGCCGAGGCTCGTCGACACGACGATCCGCGTCCTGTCGCAGGACCCGCTCGCCGACGCCCTACCGACCGGCGAGCTCCTGCGGCTGGCCGAGATCCTGGACGGCGCCGGCTACTCGTTCCTCGAGATCTCCGGCGGCGGGGCGTTCGACGCTGCGGTGCAGCGCGGCGTGGAGAGCCCGTGGGAGCGCATCCGCGCGATCCGCGCACGCACGACGACGCCGCTCATGCTCGCGGTGCGCGGGAGGTTCCTCGTCGGGGCACGGCCACTCGGGGACGACCTCGTCCGCCGCTTCATGGCGACCGCCGCCGCCAACGGCATCGACGTCTTCCGTCTCCACGACCCGCTCAACGACGCCGACAACCTGCGTGTCGCCGCGGAGGCGGTGATCGCGGCCGGGCGCGAGTTCGACGCCGGGCTCCTGTACGGCTCGAGCCGGCACGATGCCCTGATCGAGACGGCGAAGCGGCTGCCCGAGATCGGGGCGTCGCGGCTCCTCCTCGACGATCCCGCGGGGCTCCTGCAGCCGCACCGCGCGGGCCAGCTGATCGCCGAGCTGCGCGAGGTGTCGGGGCTCCCCGTCGGCCTGTACTGCCAGGGCGCGGGCAGGAACGGCCTCGCGCTCGCGCTCGAGGCCGCGAGGGCCGGCGTCGACCTGATCGGCTGCGCCGTCTACCCGGTCGCGCTCGCGACGCACCGCAACTCCGCCGAGGCGCTCGCGCAGGCGCTCGACGGCATCGGTCACGAGACCGGCGTCGACGTCGACACGCTCTGGCGCGCCGCCGACCTCGTGGACGAGCACATGGGCGACATGCCGATCAGCCCGCTCCTGCCGCGCGTGTCCGTCCGGGCCGCGCACCGGAAGCTGCCGCCGGGCCTCGTGTCGATCATCGACGCGCAGCTCCGCAGGACCGGGCAGGGCGACCGGCTGGACGACGTGCTCGACGAGGTGGAGCGCGTGCGGGTGGAGGCGGGCTCGCCGCCGCTCGCGGCGCCGCTCGGGCAGGTCGTCGCCTCGCAGGCGCTCGTGAACGCGCTCGGCGCCACCCGCTACGGCTCGATCGTCGACGAGCTCCGCGACGTCGTGCTCGGCCGCTTCGGACGCACGCCGGGCCCGGTCGACCCGGCGCTGCAGCGCGCGGTCGAGCTGCGCGAGCCGGAGCCGCCGCCCGAGCCCGTCGACATGGAGGCGCTGCGCGCCCAGGCGCAGGGCCTCGCCGCGAGCGAGGAGGAGCTGCTCCTCGTCGGCATGTTCGGCGACGAGGCCGAGCCGCTGCTGCGCCAGATCCGCCGGCGCGCCGCCGCCGACGAGCCGGTCGAGGCAGGGCTGACGCAGGAGCGGGACGAGCAGATCCGCTCCGTCGTGCGGATCCTGCAGGAGACCGGGGTCGGCGAGATCACGGTGGAGGAGAACGGCGTGCGCGTGAGCGTCCGCCGCACGGTCGTCCTCGACCAGCCGCAGGCCGTGCCGGCCGCGCTGCAGCCGGAGGACGGCGCGCTCGAGCCCGCGCCCGCGGTGGTCGCGAACGGGCTCGTGATCGTCGAGAGCCCGATGGTCGGCACCTTCTACCGCGCGCCGAAGCCGGGGGCGCCGCCGTTCGTCGAGGAGGGCGACCCCGTTTCGCCGGGCCAGACGCTGTGCATCCTGGAGGCGATGAAGCTGATGAACGAGGTGAAGGCCGAGATCGAGGCGATCGTGCGCCGCATCCACGTCTCCGACGCGCAGCCGGTCGAGTACGGGCAGCCGCTCTTCGAGCTCGAGCCGCTCAACGGCCGCCCGATCGGGATCTAGTGCGGCGTCTCCGACCGTTTCAGCCAAGATCATCGAGGGCGTACGCCGCACTATCTAGTGCGGCCTCCTCACCGCCGCTTCGGGCCTCGGGCTACGAGAGGCCGCACTAGATGTTCCGCAAGGTCCTGGTCGCCAACCGCGGCGAGATCGCCGTCCGCGTCATCCGCGCCCTCCATGAGCTCGGGGTGGAGGCGGTCGCCGTGTACTCGACCGCCGACGCCGAAGCGCTCCACGTCCGGCTCGCCGACGAGGCGGTCTGCATCGGCCCGCCGCCGGCCGGCAAGAGCTACCTGAGCATTCCCGCCATCGTTGCGGCGGCGGTGAACACCGGCAGCGAGGCCGTCCATCCCGGCTACGGCTTCCTGTCGGAGAACCCCGCGTTCGTGGAGGCCTGCAGCGACAACGACCTCGCGTTCGTCGGGCCGCCGGCCTCGGTGATGCGGACGATGGGCGACAAGATCGCCGCGCGAGCGGCGATGCGGCAGGCGGACGTGCCGACCGTCCCCGGCACCGAGAGCGCGACGACGATCGCGGAGGCGCGCGCCGCGGCGGCGGAGATCGGCTACCCGGTGATGCTGAAGGCGGCGGCCGGTGGCGGTGGGCGCGGAATGCGCTTCGTCGACGACCCGGGCGACCTCGAGGACGCCTACGAGGCCGCTGCGGCGGAGGCGACGGCGGCGTTCGGCGACGGGACGCTCTACCTCGAGAAGGTGCTCGTCCCCGCCCGGCACGTCGAGATCCAGGTGCTCTGCGACACGCACGGCAACGTGCTCACGCTCGGCGAGCGCGAGTGCTCGATCCAGCGGCGGCACCAGAAGCTGATCGAGGAGTCGCCCTCGCCCGCGCTCACGCCCGAGCTGCGCGAGGAGATGGAGGCCGCCGCCGAGCGGGCGTGCCGCAACGTCGGGTACGTGAACGCGGGCACGTTCGAGTTCCTGCTCGGCCCGGACGGCACGTTCTCGTTCATCGAGCTGAACGCGCGGCTCCAGGTCGAGCATCCCGTGACCGAGCTCTGCAGCGGCATCGACCTCGTCCGCGGGCAGCTCGAGGTGGCGGCAGGTGAGCCGCTGCGACTGACGGGCCGCGCGCCGCGCCGCGGGCACGCGATCGAGATCCGCATCAACGCAGAGGACCCCGCGCGCGACTTCCTGCCGGCGCCGGGGACGGTGTCGCGGTTCCGGGCGCCGCTCGGCCCGGGAGTGCGCGTCGACACCTACGTCCAGGACGGCACCGCGATCTCGCCGTTCTACGACTCGATGATCGCGAAGCTGATCGTCGGCGACGCGAATCGCGCCGCCGCGATCGCACGAGCGGAGCGCGTGCTCGGTGAGCTCGTCGTCGAGGGTGTGCCGACGACGCGCGAGGTCGCGCTCGCGATCGTCGGGAGCGACGAGTTCCGGAGCGGCGTCTACTCCACGTCCACCCTCGCCGGCCTCGGCATGGTGACGGCGTGAGCCTGACCGTGAGGACGGAGAGCGGGACGGTCACGGTTCCGGACAACGTCCTCGTCGGCATTGCGGCGCGCGCCGCGCAGCACGTGGAGGGCCTCCGCGTGAAGCGGCGGCGCGCCGTCGACCTCGAGGCTCGCGTCGTGCGCCTCTCGGTGGCGCTGCCGCGAGGCGAGCCGCTCGTCGAGCTCGCCGGGCGGGCGCAGGACGAGGTCGCGGGCGCCCTGCGCGCCATGTGCGGCATCGACACGACGGTCGACATCCACGTGGGTGAGCTGACGTGACGATCTCGCGCCGCCAGGCGCGCCGGCAGGCGCTCTTCCTCGTCTACCAGTGGGACCTCACCGAGGGCGAGGTGGGCGAGCACTACGGCGCCGAGCTCGACCCGTGGGCCAAGGAGCTCGCGGACGAGACCGTGGCGCACGCGGCGGAGCTCGACGAGCGGATCAGCGCCGTGTCGCAGGAGTGGCCCGCCGACCGCCTCGGGGTCGTCGAGCGCAGCGCGCTGCGGGTCGCGATCCGCGAGCTCGACCGGCGCGAGGTTCCGCAGGAGGTCGTGATCGACGAGGCGGTCGGCTTCACGAAACGGTATGCATCCGACGATGCTGCAAAGCTCGTCAACGGCATCCTCGGCCGAATCCAACGCGAAGCAGCGCTGAACAAGTGACGACGAGCACGCCCGACGATCCCCTCGACCGCGCCGAGCAGCTGCTCGGCCGGCTGGAGGCCGCGCGCGAGCGGCTCGAGGCGACGGAAGACCCACAGCAGGCGATCGAGGTCCTCCAGGAGCTCTCAGACCTCGCGAAGGCGATCGAGGCGGAGCTCCAGCGAGCCCGGGCCGCCGCGGAGACGCACGAGCCGTATGCCGCGGACGCCTGACGAGCTGCGCGAGCTCGTCGAGGGCTACCTCGCCGAGCTGCCGCTCCACCCGGAGCTGGGAACGCTCGAAGAGCCGGTGCGCTACTCCCTCGGCGGCAAGCGCGTGCGCCCGGTGCTCTGCCTCGCCGCCGGCGAGGCGGCCGGCGGCGACCTCGACCGCGTCATGCCGGCCGCGGCGGCGGTCGAGCTCGTCCACTCCTTCTCGCTCGTGCACGACGACCTGCCGGCGCTCGACGACGACGCCGAGCGGCGGGGGCAGCCGAGCGTCTGGGCGGCGTACGGCGAGGCGACCGCGATCCTCGCCGGCGACGCGCTCGTCGCCGAGGCGTTCCGCCTCGCGCTCGGCTGCGGCGCCGACGTGGCGTGTGAGCTCGTCGACGCGACGCTCGGGATGATCGGCGGCCAGCAGCGCGACCTCGAGGGCGGCCACGACCTCGCGGAGCTCCACCGGCTGAAGACGGGCGCGCTCTTCTCGGCGTCGATCATGTGCGGCATCCGGGCCGCCGGCGTGCCGGAGACGGAGCACCCGCCCTGGCGGGCCTTCGCGGCCGAGCTCGGCCTCCTCTTCCAGGTGGTCGACGACATCCTCGACGGCGACGGCTACGTCGTCGAGGTGGGCGCGGAGCGGGCGCGGGAGCTCGCGGACGGCGCCGCGGAGCGGGCCGAGCAGCGGCTCGAGGAGATCCCGGCGGACACGTCGGTGCTCGGCGACATCGTCGCCCGCCTCGCCGCCCGTACCTCGTGACGCGCAAGCGGCTCGACGTCCTCCTCGTCGAGCGCGGGCTGGCAGAGAGCAGGGCCCAGGCGCAGGCCCTCGTGATGGCGGGGCTCGTGCCCGGCCACGAGAAGCCGGGAGAGCAGGTCGACGAGTCGGCGCCGCTCGAGGTCGAGCGGCCGCCGCCGTACGTCTCGCGGGCCGGCGCGAAGCTCGCGCATGCGCTCGACGCGTTCGAGGTCGATCCCGCCGGCCTCGACTGCCTCGACCTCGGCGCCTCGACCGGCGGCTTCACCGACGTGCTGCTGCAGCGCGGCGCCGCGCGGGTGATCGCGCTCGACGTCGGCCACGGTCAGCTGCATCCCCGCATCCGGAACGAGCCACGCGTGACCGTGCTCGAACGGGTCAATGCGCGAACGCTCGAGGCGCTGCCGTTCCCGCCTCGGCTCGTGACGTGCGATGTCTCGTTCATCTCGGTCCGCGTGGCCCTGCCGCCCGCGCTCGCGCTCGCGTCGCCCGGCTGGCGGGCCCTCGTCCTCGTGAAGCCGCAGTTCGAGGCCGGGCGCGCCGAGGTGCGGAAGGGCGTCGTGCGTGATCCCGCCGTGTGGCGGCGGGTCCTCGCCGAGGTGGCGTCGGCCGCGCTGGGGTGGGAGGCGCGCGTCGCGGGCGTCGTAGACTCGGGCCTGCCGGGCCCCAAGGGAAATCATGAGTTCGTCCTCCACCTCGTCCACGACCCGGAGCCGGAGCTCCCGCCGGCCCTAGACGCCTGGATCGCGGATGCAACGCGTTAGGCGCGCAGCTGTCATCACGCACGGCCCGAGCAGGAACGTCGACGAGGCCGCCCGCCGCCTGCGAGCGCTGGCGGAGGCGCACGAGGTCGAGCTCGTCCGGCCGGACGAGGCCGGCGTCGACATCGCCGTCTGCCTCGGCGGCGACGGCACGATCCTCCGCGCGCTGGCCCGCTACCTCGACACGGGGGTCCCGGTGATCGGCGCGAACTTCGGCCGTGTCGGCTACCTGACCGCGATCCCCGGCGCCGAGCTCGAGACGGGCCTCGCCCGCGTCTTCCGCGGCGAGTACGCGGTGCAGTCGCTGCCGACCCTCGATGTGCAGCTCGACGGCACCCGGCACGCAGCGGTGAACGACGTCGTGATCGTGAGCGCGGCTCCCGGCCGCATCATCGAGATCGAGCACTGGATCGGCGGCGAGGATCTCGGCACCCAGCCCTGCGACGGCCTCCTCTGCGCGACCCCCCCTGGCTCGACCGCCTACAACCTCTCGAACGGCGGCCCGGTACTCGTCTGGGGGCTCGACGCGGCGGTGATCACGTTCGTCGCGCCGCACACGCTGCACGCGCGCCCGCTCGTCGTCGGCCCGGACTTCGAGCTTCGCGTCGTCAACCGCACGCCGAACGTCGACGCGGTCGCGCTCGTCGACGGCCACCCCGTCGCCTCGCTCGGGCGCGACGAGGAGGCGACCGTGCGGTTCGGGACGAGCCGCACGCTGCTCGCGACGCTGCCCGAGCAGACGTTCTTCGGGCGCTACGCCCAGGTCTTCGGCATCGACTGACGCGACCAGTCCGTGAGGTTCGCGGGGTCGCTCGCGATCCGGCACGGGTTCCCGGTCGTTGCGTCACCGGCCGCAGCACGACGAGCCCCCGACGATGCCGCTGGCGACGAGCACGCCGGTCAGCGGCCACGACCTGCGCCGGGGAGCGAGAGACGACTCGGCCGCCTGTGGAGAAGATTTCCCGAAGCCGGCACAGACCTGGCGCGGGAAGGCACGTAGAATTGGCAGTAGAGGGCGGAGGGTGCATCCCCACCCTATGGGTGGGGTGTGCGTGGGGCGCGCAGGGGGACACGGCGGTTACCGCGGCACGAACGCACGAGACCTCACGTGTCCCGAATGGCCAATCGCTGCGGTCAGGCGGCCGCCGTACGATGCCGGAATGCTCAGGCGCCTGCGGATCGAGAACCTCGTCCTGATCCGGGAGGCGGAGCTCGAGCTCGACCCGGGCCTGAACGCGATCACCGGCGAGACGGGCGCCGGGAAGACGATCCTCTCGGGCGCGATCGGGCTCCTGCTCGGCGGCCGCGGCGAGGCGGCGCTCATCGGCGCAGCGGCGGACGAGGCCTACGTCGAGGCGGAGCTCGACCTGCCGGACGACGAGGTGCTCGGCGAGCTCGCCGAGCTGCGGCCGGAGGGCGAGGAGACACTCGTGCTCGCACGGCGGATCTTCGCGGACGGGCGCACGCGCGCCTACGCGTGGGGCCGCGCGGCCGCCCGCGAGGACGTGGCCGCCGCCGTCGAGGCGCTGCTCGCGATGAGCGGCCAGTTCGAGCAGCGGCGGCTTGCGCGGCCGGCGTACCAGCTCGCCACGCTCGACGCGTTCGCCGGCACCGCCGAGACAGCGCGCGCGGCCCGGCGCGCCTGGCGCGAGCTCGCCGCCGCCCGGCGGGCGCACGACGAGCTCACGCGCGACGCGGCCGCGGCCGAGGCGCGGCTCGAGGAGCTCCGCCGGCTCGTCGCCGACACCGAGGAGCTCACGCCGGAGGTCGAGGAGGAGCTGAGGGGCGAGCGGCAGCGGCTCCGCCACGTGACCGAGCTCGCCCACGCCACCGGCTCGGCGCTCGAGGCGCTCGCGTCGAGCGAGCGGGAGGGCGGGGCGGACCTCGTCGCCGCGGCGGAGCGGGCGGTCGCGCCGCTCGAGGCGATTGCACCCGAGCTCGCCGTGGCCGGAGAGACGCTTCGCGCCGTCGAGCTCGGGCTTCGCGAGGTGACGAGCGACCTCCGCCGGTTCCTCGACTCGCTCGAGGCGGAGCCGGGACGGCTCGAGCAGGTCGAGGCCGAGCTCGAGCGGATCGCCGACCTCCGCCGCCGCTACCGCGCCGACTCGTTCGAGGAGCTGCTGGGGCGCGCCGCTGCCGCGCGCGCGGAGCTCGACTCGATCGCCGGCGGCCACGATCCCGCCCGCGCCGCCGCCGGGGCGCTCGCGGCGAGGCAGGCGGAGGTGGACGCGCTCCACGCCGAGCTGCGCAAGAAGCGGCGCAAGGCTGCGCCGCGCTTCGCCGAGGCGGTCGCGGCCGAGCTTCGGGGCATCGGCCTCGGCGACGGCGAGTTCCACGTCGAGCTGCGCGACGCCGACGCCGGCGTGTCGGGCGCCGACGAGGTCGTCTTCGCGTTCCGCCCGAACGCCGGGCTGCCGTTCGGCCCGGTCGCCGAGACCGCCTCGGGCGGCGAGCTCTCCCGCATCGCGCTCGCGATCGCGGCCGTCGGCGGCGGCGAGACGATGGTCTTCGACGAGATCGACGCCGGCATCGGCGGCCAGACCGCGCATGCGGTGGGGGAGACGCTGAGGCGGCTCGCCGAGCGGGCGCAGGTCGTGACGATCACGCACCTGCCGCAGATCGCGAGCGTCGCCGACCGGCACTTCCGCGTCGAGAAGGTCTCCGGCGATCCCACGCACACGCGCATCGAGCTGCTCGCCGACGGCGAGCGCCGCGAGGAGCTCGAGCGGATGCTCGGCGGCGCGGAGTTCCTCGCCGCCGTCCGGAAATAGCGCCCGCGGACATGTCCGTCCTGGCCCCCTCGTAGGATCGGGGCCGTGGATGGGAGCGGGCGCCTGCTAGGGTGGAATTCCGTGGGTCGGGACACGGGTAGGCGGCAATGAGCGCGCGGTATGTGTTCGTGACCGGCGGCGTCGTCTCGTCGCTCGGCAAGGGCATCACGGCCGCGTCACTCGGGCGGCTGCTCAAGGCGCGCGGCCTCAAGGTGCAGGTGCAGAAGTTCGACCCGTACCTGAACGTCGACCCGGGCACGATGAGCCCGTTCCAGCACGGCGAGGTGTTCGTCACCGAGGACGGCGGCGAGACCGACCTCGACATCGGCCACTACGAGCGCTTCATCGACGAGAACCTCTCGAAGGCCGCCAACCACACGGCCGGCTCGATCTGGGATCGCGTGCTGCGCCGCGAGCGCAAGGGTGAGTACCTCGGCTCGACCGTGCAGGTGATCCCGCACATCACGAACGAGATCAAGGCGCGCATCCGCTCCGTGGCCGAGGTCACCGACACCGACGTCGTCATCTCCGAGATCGGCGGCACGGTCGGCGACATCGAGTCGCAGCCCTTCCTCGAGGCGATCCGCCAGTTCCGGCGCGAGGTCGGCCCCGACAACGTCCTCTACATCCACGTCACCTGGGTGCCGTTCGTCGCCACCGCCGGCGAGCTGAAGACGAAGCCGACGCAGCACTCCGTGAACGAGCTCCGCCGCATCGGCATCCACCCCGACGTCCTCGTCTGCCGCTCCACCGAGCCGCTGACGAAGGACATCCGCGACAAGATCGCCCTCTTCGCCGACGTCGACCCGACGGCGGTCATCTCGGCGATCGACGTGCCCGACGTCTACCTCGTCCCGAAGGCGCTGCAGGAGCAGGGGCTCGACCGCCTCGTCTGCGACCGCCTCGGCATCGAAACCCCGCCCGCCGACCTCGGCGACTGGGACGAGCTCGTCGACCGGCTCGGCTCGCGGCGCGAGACGGTCGAGATCGCGCTGGTCGGCAAGTACGTGAAGCTCCAGGACGCCTACCTCTCCGTGCACGAGGCGCTCAAGCACGCCGGCATCCACAACGGCTGCGACGTCGTCGTCCGCTGGGTCGACGCCGAGAACATGACCCTCGAGGAGGCGCGGCGCGAGCTCGCCGGCGTCGACGGCGTCCTGGTTCCCGGCGGGTTCGGCTCGCGCGGGTGGGAGGGGAAGATCCTCGCCTGCCGCGTCGCGCGCGAGGACGCGATCCCGTACCTCGGCATCTGCCTCGGCATGCACGTCGCGATCTCCGAGTTCGCCCGCCACGTCTGCGGGCTCGACGGCGCCAACTCGACCGAGATGGACCCCGAGACGCCCTACCCGGTGATCGACCTGCTCCCCGACCAGAAGGACGTCGAGGACCTCGGCGGCACGATGCGCCTCGGCGCCGACGCCGTCGAGCTCGCGGAGGGGTCGCAGGCGCGCGAGATCTACGGCGGCAAGGCGGTCGTGCTGGAGCGCCACCGCCACCGCTACGAGGTCAACAACCTCTACCGGCAGCAGCTCGCCGACTCGGGGCTCGTGATCAGCGGCACCTTCGAGGAGGGGAGGCTCGTCGAGGTGATCGAGCTGCCCGAGCACCCGTGGTTCGTCGCCTCGCAGTTCCACCCGGAGTTCAAGTCGCGGCCCACGCGGCCGGCGCCGCTCTTCCGCGAGTTCGTCTGTGCCGCGCGCACCCGCTCCCGCGAGCGGCGCGGGCAGTTCGCCGAGCTGGCACCGAGCAGCAACTAACAGCGCCGTCACAGGTGCCCTTTACCATGGGCGCCCGTGGCAGCTGAGGCTCTCGGGCTCTTCCTCGAGCTGGCGGCGGTGCCGAGCCCCTCCGGCGAGGAGCGGGCCGTCGCCGACCGCGTGCTCGCCTACCTCCACGACCTCGGCCTCGACCCGTCGGAGGACGACACCGGCCCCTCCGTCGGCTCCACGATGGGCAACATCCACGTCGCGCTCGAGCCGACCCGCGAGGGCGAGCCGCTCTTCTTCTGCGCCCACCTCGACACCGTCCCGCTCGTCGACGGCCTCGAGCCGGTCGTCGAGGACGGGACGATCCGGAACCGGCTGCCGGCGATCCTCGGCGGCGACAACAAGGCCGCGGTCGTCGCGATGCTCGAAGGCGTCCGCCGTGTCCTCGCCGAGAACCGGCCGCACGCGGGGATCGAGCTCCTCTTCACCTCGAAGGAGGAGACGGGCCTGCAGGGTGCGTATGCCTTCGACCACACGCGCCTCCGCGCCCGCACCGGCTACGTGTACGACCAGGCGGAGCCGATCGGCGGCGTCATCCTCGGCGCCCCGTCCGCGATCGCGCTCGGGGTGACGTTCCACGGCCGCTCGGCGCACGCGGGGATGTTCCCCGAGGAGGGTCGCTCCGCGATCCTCGCCGCGGCGCGCGCGATCGCCGAGATGCCGCTCGGACGGGTCGACGAGCTGACCACCGCCAACATCGGGATCATCGAGGGCGGGAGCGCCGCCAACGTCGTGCCCGACCGGTGCCGGCTCGTGGGGGAGGCGCGCTCGCACGACGAGCGGCGGCTCGCCGAGCAGGTGCAGGCGATGCAGGACGCGATCACGTTCGCGGCCGGGGTCGCCGAGTGCGAGGTCGAGACGAAGCTCGAGAGGCACTACACCGCCTACCGGTTCGGCAGGGACGACCAGGCGATCCGCCTCGCCGCCGATGCGCTCGGGCGCTGCGGCTTCGAGCCGCGCTACTCGCTCTCCGGCGGCGCAGCGGATGCCAACGTCTTCAACGAGCGCGGCCTCGCGTGCGTGAACCTCGCCAACGGGATGGCGGACATCCACACACCCGACGAGCACATCGCCGTCGCCGACATCGACGCGATGGTCGACGTCACGCTCGCGCTCGTCGACGCGGCCGCCGCCTAGTGTCCCGGAGCACCCGGCTCCTGCGGGCGCTGCCGTGGGCCGGGCTCGCTCTTGCGATCCTGATCTTCTACTGGG
>Ga0335085_10014327_pt1 | contig 11576 bp, 11 predicted proteins | sample Lox_Sample_45_FD_206712 | JGI IMG/M metagenome (GOLD analysis project Ga0335085, IMG submission 206712) | Soil microbial communities from Loxahatchee National Wildlife Refuge, Florida, United States - Lox_Sample_4.5 | ecosystem: Environmental > Terrestrial > Soil > Wetlands | place: USA... | reverse complement strand
AGGTGGGGTCTACTCGCGCGATGAGAATCTGACCCTGCGCTGGACGGCAGAGGAGAACGTCCTGATCTATCTGAGCTCTGTGAATCAACTCACCAATGATACGCGGCCGTTGATGATGTTCAAACCGCTTGGGATTTCCGGGCGGGCCGTCATCAACTCCATCGTCCTCAAGTCGCTTCCGGTCACCAGGCACTACGTCCTGACGTTTGTCCTGGCGCATCGGAAGACGTCGGGTCTTTCCGGCTTCGATGCAAAAGCGCTGACCCAGGCCGCGTCCGTGTACAATTGCTATATCGATATCCGGTAGGGATCCTGCTTGCTCGGCCAATGGACCTCATTCCATATTGACCGTGGTCAGAAAAAGGTTCCGGAGGGAAGGCTTATCGTCCCTCGAGGGGCGGATCCATCTCGACGGTGTCGGATAGCGCGCCTGCTCGTAGAGACCGGAGTAGCCCTGGGCGTTTTGTGTTCTTTGACAAACAGTCAGGCGGTATTTTCACCACGCGAGATCTCTCTCGGAGCGTATCAACCCTTTGTGAACGATGTGCGGGGGATGATCGCCAATCCGGCGGGTCTTCCGGCCGTGCGCGATTGGGACTTCGAGGTCGTAAGCTCGATCCCCCGGGGCGCGGGCGGGTTCCTCTTTGACGGAGTAGCCGTCGGGAAGCGCCTGTTCGACCGTCATGCCTTTGCCGTGCAGTATTCTCCAGCGACGGAACTCGATTTCGTCCTTCCGTCAAGCGTACGGTTCAGTGGAATCGACTTCTCCACCGACCGCACCATCACGTACAAGGAGCCGCTTGCGATTTCGTACGGCGTGCAGCTTACGAAGGAGCTCTCTGTGGGAATCGGCGGGCGGATGCGCACGGAATCGGTGAGCGAACCCCAGATCCAGTTCGTGGACACCTCGGTGACCACCGCGCCGAATGAAGATAAACGGACCTCCTGGTTCGTGGATGTCGGGCTGAACTGGCAGCCTTCCCGCTTCTTCACCCTCTCCGGGTTGGCGCGGGGCATTCCGATAATTCCGGGAGGACACCTCAGTCCGGACTTCATGCAATATGAGCTGTCGCAGGCGATTTCATATGAAGGCGGAATCATGGTGCATGCAACGCCGTCTTTGCACTTCGGTCTGAGCGGAAGCACGGTGGGAACCGGCGCGTTCGGCGTCGAGTGGTCGCCCGTGCATGATGTCAGCGTCCGCGGGACGCTCTATGCGGACAAGGACGAGAGCCCGTTCATCGACGCGGCCGGCATCGGTGCGGGCTGGGCGTACGGACCGCTGGAACTCGAAATGTCCTATGTGAGGTTTACCAATCAGACCAACCGTACCGGACGAATTCTGGCGTCGGCGCTCGAGCACGCGGAAATCCACACCATCGGCATGAGCCCGTTTGCCCCGGATCGGATCAGCATGGGGCTGAAAGTGTCGCTGGGAAACATCCGCGTGCAGACGATCCGTATCGTCGGCGTGGATATGTCGGGCCCGATTTATCCGGCGGCATTCCAGACGTTTGCCTATAGGCCGCTCGGTAAAGTCCGGTTGCGCAACGTCTCGAATACCACCATCGAGGCGAAATCGTCGTTCTTCATCGACCAGCTCATGGATCGACCGACGGAATCGGCGAAGGTGGTGCTGGAGCCAGGAGAGGAAACGGATATTCCGCTATTTGCCGTGTTCAACGACCGGATCGAGCACGTGCAATCGGCGTCGGTGCGCGATGGAACCGTGGTGGTCAGCGCTTCGCCGATGGGGAGCGATGACGAACGGTCGCAGACCCGCGTGGTCATTCGCGGGCGGAACGATTGGGACGGACGCGCTGAGTCGCTGCGTTTTTTTGTGAAGCCGGAGGATCCCGAGGTGTTGAAGACGACACGCGACATCCTGCTCACCCAGCGGGCGGTGTTCGACAATTTCCCGCCGGCGCTGGCGTTGTTCGAAAAGGCACGGGTGCTGTTCGACGCGTTCTCGGGAAAGCTGGTGTATGTCAACGATCCGAAACTCAGCGCCGATTTTGTTCAGTACCCGGACGAGACGCTCCGGCTGCGCGGGGGCGATTGCGATGATTTCACCGTGTGCTTCACGTCGCTGCTTGCGAGCATCGGCGTGTCTACAGCGTTTGTCGACGTCGTGCCGCCTGACCATCCCGATCAAAGCCATATTTATCTGATGTTTGATTCGGGAGTTGATCCGCGGTATGCCGACCAGATCTCGATGAACCCGAAGCGATACGTCATCAGAAAAGACCGGTCCGGAAAGCAAACAGTGTGGATCCCGGTGGAGACCACGGCGACATCGAAGGGCTTCGAAGAGGCCTGGTCGCTGGGTGCCCAGGAATATTATGATGATGCAGAGGTGAAGCTCGGCCTGACGAAGGGGTGGGTCCACGTTGTCGATACGGAATGATTATCGATTATCGCTGGTAAATGGATAATGAGGAATGAGGGAGGAGCCATGAAATTCTTTTCGATCATCGGTGCAATGGTGGCCTTCGCCGGCATTACTGCCGCGCAAGGGATCTCCGTGCAGAAAATTCAGGGAGACGTGCAGGTCCGCCATGGGGTGACGGAGCAATGGTCCGCCATTGCAGCGGGGGACGTCCTCAAGCCCGACGATTCCATGCGCACCGGGAGAAACGGTCTGGCCGTGATTCTTGCCATGAAGTCGGGGGTCGAGAAACGGATCACCCTCCCATCGGAGGTCATCGTTGACATGGCCGACGTCCGCGACCTTACGCCGGAAGAGCTGATGCTGAAGCTGACGATGGAACGGGTTCGCTCTTCTCCCTACAAGTCGCCTGAAGAACTCTCCGCACCCAATGCCGGAGTCGTCCATGGTGCGAATGAGACGCCTGGACCCGCGCTGCCGGAGAACGACCCTGCGGCCGGGACGATGCAGTGGAACGGTGCGCGCGTCCTGTTCGAGAACGGATTCTATCCGACGTGTGCTCTTAAGGGGATGGAGCTGTACCGGCTGTACCCGGAAACCGCGAGGAAGTACACCAACCGGATACTCGTTGCGCAATCTCTGGAGCGCGCCAATCTCCGTGGCGAGGCGCTGAGTGAGTATAACACGATTCTCGGACTGGACGGCCTAACACAGGCGGAGCAAAGCACCGTCCGGCAGGAGATTAACAAACTTCAGACACACTGAAGACCAGCCATGTTCATCGGGCACTACGCCGTCGCTCTCGCCGCCAAGAAGGCAACGCCCAAGCTTTCGCTCGGACTGTTGTTCATCGCGGCACAATTTCTTGACTTCCTGTGGCCGATACTGATCCTCCTCGGGGTTGAACGGGTCAGGCTCTCGCCGGGAGGAGATCCCTTTCTCCAGCTGGACTTCGTCAGCTATCCCTATTCCCATAGCCTCCTCGGATCGGCGATCTGGTCCGTGGCGCTGGGTCTGCTGGTCTTTGCATTCCGACGGAATATAATAGAGGGTGTGACGATCGCGCTGTGCGTTGTGAGCCACTGGGTTCTCGATTATTTCACCCATATCCCCGACCTTCCTCTCACGTTCTCCGGAACGGAAAAGGTCGGTCTCGGTCTCTGGAACTTTCCGCTGGCAACGATCATCGTCGAGACCGGTCTTTTCGTCGTCGGGATTGCATTGTATCTTCGCGCAACGCGACCCAAGGATAGAATCGGCACGTGGAGTTTCTGGGGGCTGATGGTCGTGTTGTATGCCATCTATATTGCAAGCTATGCAGGACCGCCGCCGAATGATGCGTCGCTGGTGGGCTTGCTCGCCAATCTCTCGTGGCTGTTCGTTCTCTGGGCGTGGTGGGCGGACAGACACAGGGCGGAGGGATGAGCTAAGAGTAGGAAGGAGGAAGGAGAACGTAGGAAGAATGATGGGGGGTGCATGATCTAAGGGTTATGCAGAGAGCGACAGGCAAGAAAGCCTTTTCATCGATTGATGGAAAGGCTTTTTGAGTTCAACACCTTCCGAATTCGTGCTCGGGTGCTGCTCTCATTTCATTCACGAATTTCGTATGTTGCATTTCCACAGGTGGAGCTCGCCCGGAGCTCCTCTGCCTTTCCTTCACATCCTACTTACAGACGACAAATGAAAATCAGCGCTCTATTGCTGGTCGCGATCATGCTTTGCGTCGCGGCCTCCCCGGCCCAGGAGGGTTCGGGAAAACCTGCCAATCGCGACTCCGTGATTGCCGCGGCTCGGGAAATCATGGGGTCACAGACCTATTGCGCGCTCATCACGCTGGATTCCACTGGGGGACCGCAGGCGAGGACGATGAATCCTTTCCCGCCCGACAGCACGATGACCGTGTGGATTGCCACCAATACCCGGAGCCGGAAGGCCGCCCAGATCCAACACAATCCCCGCGTGTGCCTGTATTATGCGGATCACAAGGAAGCAAAAGGATATGTCGCCATCACCGGGAAAGCGACTCTTGTCTACGACAACGCCGAAAAGCTGAAACGCAAGAGAGCATACTGGGACCAGGCGTTCCCCGATTGGAAGTATCTCGTGTTGATCAAGGTCGTGCCCGAAAGGCTTGAGGTGGTCAACTATAGACACGGCATGTTGAACGAATCCGTGACCTGGAAGGCGCCGTCGATCGACTTTGGACAGTAAGTGAATCGTTTCCTTTGGTACAAGCCGGCGGGACAGCAATTCTCGCCGGCCATTTCTCATCGTTTCATTATTTGAAGGGCTTTATGGCTGACGAGAAACTCACTTCGCGCTCTGTGGATTTTTCCGAATGGTATAATCAGATCGTTCAGCGTGCCGAGCTTGCGGACTACGCTCCCGTCCGTGGCTGCATGGTGGTGCGGCCGTACGGCTGGGCTCTCTGGGAGAACATGCAGCAGGCGCTTGACCGTCGATTCAAGGAGACGGGGCATGTAAACGCGGCGTTCCCGCTGTTTATCCCGATGTCGTTCCTGGAAAAAGAGAAGGAGCACGTCGAAGGTTTCTCACCCGAGCTCGCCATCGTCACCATCGGTGGCGGCGAAAAGCTTGAGGAGCCGCTCGTCGTTCGCCCGACGTCCGAAACCATCATCGGGCACATGTACGCGAAATGGATCCACTCGTACCGCGATCTTCCCGTCCTTATCAATCAATGGGGGAATGTCGTCCGCTGGGAGCTGCGCACGCGGCTTTTCCTGCGCACGCTGGAATTCTACTGGCAGGAAGGGCATACCGCCCACGCCACGGAGAAGGAAGCGCGAGAGGAAACCCTCAGGATGCTGGATGTGTACGCAGACTTTGCGATCAACGAGGCGGCGGTGCCGGTGATCAAGGGAATGAAATCGCAGTCGGAGAAATTCGCCGGGGCGAACATGTCTGTGACGATCGAAGCGATGATGGGTGACACCAAGGCGCTGCAATCGGGCACGTCGCATTTCCTCGGCCAGAATTTCGCCAGGGCCTTCGACATCCAGTTCCTCGATGAATCCAACACCCTCCAGCTCGCATGGACGACTTCGTGGGGGCTGAGCACGCGATTCATCGGGGCGGTGATCATGACACATGGCGACGACCAGGGGCTCGTGTTCCCGCCCCGGCTTGCGCCGGTGCAGGCGGTCATTGTTCCGATCTGCAAGACGGAAGCAGAGACCGCCGCCGTCATGGAGACGGTGCGGCGGGTTCATATGGAGTTGAAGTCGGCCGGCCTGCGCGTCACTGTGGACGAGCGGAAAGAGGTGACGCCCGGGTTCAAGTTCAACGATTGGGAAATGCGCGGGGTCCCGCTCCGGATCGAGATCGGTCCGAAGGATGTGGAGAAGCATGCCGTTGCACTGGCGCGCAGGGACAAACCGGGCCGCGAAGGGAAATCGTTTGTCCCGCAGGCGGGACTGGCGGATGCCGTTCGACGATTGCTTGACGATATCCAGGCGGGATTGCTCGCGCGTGCCACGGCTTTTCGCGATAGTCACATTTTCGAGCCGAAGGACTACGCGGCGCTGAAGGAAGTCGTGCAGAACGGCTGGGCCTATTCCTGGTGGTGCGAATCGGCGGAGTGCGAGGCGAAAGTGAAGGAGGAAACCAAGGCCACCACACGGTGCATTCCGTTCGATCAAGAGGAGGCGCACGGGAAGTGCATCGTGTGTGGAAAGGATGCGGCGAGGAAAGTCTATTTTGCCAAGGGGTACTAGTCAGACACACAAGGCAGACTTATGAGTCAGACATTAAGGTCTGACAGCTAAGTCTGTCAACTATGTCTGACATGTTTGTCAGACTAGGCTCTCCCGGGCTCACAGAGCCCAAAATAATGAGGTTTTTCTGCATGTCGGAAGGATGCACAACGCCCTCCCACACTGTATTCGACCCCGTGGAAATCGTTCCGTTCAGATCCGACCTTCAGGAGGCATTTGGGAGGCTGAACCTCGCCTGGCTCAGAGCATTCGACCTGCTGGAGGAGGAGGATCTGCCCTTCCTTCTCAACCCCGAGCAACGGATCATCGCCTCGGGAGGAGAGGTGTTTTTCGCTGTCGACCGGGATGGAACCGTTGCGGGAACGTGCGCCGCGATCCGCCACAATGCGGAAACCTTCGAGCTCGCGAAGCTCGCCGTCTCCCCGGATTACCGCCGGCGGGGAATCGGTCGTCGTCTCTCTGAGACGGCGATTGCCTTCGCCCATCGGGCTGGAGCCTCTCAGGTGGTGCTGACCTCAAACAATCTTCTGAAGGAAGCGATCGCACTTTACGAATCGCTTGGCTTCTGTCATGCTCCGATGCCTTCGCATATCCGATATCAGACCGCAAACGTGTATATGGTCCTGAAGTTGAGAGGGGTTGCATAATGCCATTGCCGTTTGCGCCATGACCAGAGATCTTAGGCTCGAAAAGACCGTGCGTTGGCTTATGATGGGGGATCCGGCAATTCGCTGGCAGGTTATGCGTGACCTCCAGGATGTGCCGGAATCCAGGTGGAGAAAGGAACGTCAGCGCGTTGCACGCGAGGGATGGGGGGCGCGCATTCTCGCCGAGCAAGACGATGAAGGTCGGTGGACGAAGCGTCTCTACGGACAGAAGTGGATCTCGACAACCTACTCGATGGTCCTTCTGCGGCAAATGGGCCTCCCTCCTGACGATCCCAGGGCTCGTAAGAGTTGTCTCTTCTTTCTTCAGGAAGGACTCGGCAGCGACGGAGGCATTGATATTTGCCCGAGTCTCAACAGAAGCGAGGAGTGCATCACCGGCTTTGTCCTCGGGCTCCTCTCCTGGTTTCACGTCGGCGATGAGCAGCGCGACGGAATTGCCGCCTTTCTTCTCCGTGAGCAGATGAAAGACGGCGGGTGGAACTGCCAACGGTATCGAGGAGCAACGCACAGCTCGTTTCATACTACGGTCAACGTCCTGGAAGGACTCCGGGATTACGTGGAGGCGGGCGGACGGCATGCGAAGGAAGTGCTGGAGGCCGAACAGCGAGGACGGGAATTCTTTCTTGTTCATCATCTGTACCGCTCCCATCGAACGGGCGCAGTAGCAAATCCAGCTTTCATGAGATTCTCGTTTCCGCCGCGATGGCACCATGATGTCCTGAGGACGCTGGACTATTTCCGCGCGAGCGGAAGCGGGTATGACGAACGGCTCGAGGACCCTGTCGGCGTGCTGCTGAGGAAAATGCAGGGCGACGGTTCGTGGCTTCTGCAGAACCGTCATCCGGGAAAGGTTTTCTTTGAAATGGAACAGTGCGGCAGGAAGAGTCGCTGGAATACGCTGCGCGGGCTCCGCGTCCTGCGATGGTGGGATGTCGTCAGTCGAACTTATACTTCCGGTAGGTCTGCACACTCTCCTCAAGCACCACCTTCATGAACCCGGTGAACGGAACCACCAGCAACATCCCGATCACCCCGAAGAAGTGTCCCGCCACGATAATGCCCAGCGCCACCGCGATCGGGTGAATGTCCACGGTCTTGCCGACGGCGATCGGTTGAACAACGAAATCGTCGACGAGCTTGAGGATGATGAATGCCACGATCACGGACCACACCCTGCCAAGGTCCCCCTGTTCCACGACGACCGATATCGCAGCGAGTGATGCGCCGGCGATCGGACCGATGAACGGGATGAGGTTCGCAAGCCCGGCGAAAAGTCCAATGTAGACAAAGAACGGGACGCCAAGTATCCAGAGCGCGATCGTGGTCAGGATGCCGAACACGAGCGCATCGAGAAACTGGCCGCGGAGATAATTGCCGAGCTGGGTGTCCATCTTGTAGAGAAGATCCATCGCGAATTCAAAATAGCGGTTGGGTACGAGCCCGATGAAGTACCGCTTGATCTGGCTCCCGTCCTTTAGAAAGAAGAACATCAGGAAGGGAATCATCACGAGCGCAATCACGAAGGAAATGGAGCTTTCGAGAAGCGCGGCAGGGATCCGTTCGGCCATGTCGGCCTTGAAACGGCTGATCTCTAAATTCAGGTCGACCTTGGCGAGTCCGAGATAATTGAAACGCGTATCGAGAAAATTCTGCACATTGTCGACGATGCGATGGGCCTGTGCGGAGGCGTTTCCTGTGTTCATCGACTGCAGCTGCTGTGCGGCGATCGGAGAGACAATGAGCCAGATCAGCGCCCCGGTGCCGAGCACCCCCAGGAGGAGCAGGCCCGCCGCCAATCCCCGGTTGATCCCACGGTATTCAAGTCGTGTCACGACGGGATTGAGGATGTAGGCGAGCAGCAGCGCCACGGCGACGGTCTCCCCCACTCCGCCGCTGTACAGAATCGTGACGAGCGCGAGGATGCCGATCAGGAACGCGATAAATCCGCCGGTATGACGTGACTCAAATCCGAGCATGGTGGCATTATCCTTCTTCGTGCCGGGTGTGCTTCTTCCGCAATGCCTCAAGCTCCACCGTCAAGGCAGTCACCCAATCATCCGCCTGGCGCAACCGAACGCCCACGTGCCGGGCAACACTCAGGACCACCTTCACGCCGAGACGAGGGTTTCGACTGATGAGATCGAAGAGGTCCGGCTGGAAGAAGCCGAGGAGCGTGCAACTCGAGCGGGCGACGGCCGTGGCAGAGCGAGGGCCTTCATCAAGGAGAGCGACCTCGCCGAAGAAATCTCCCTCCTGCATCTCATAAAGCTGCTGGTCCTGCGGCTCCGAGACGATCGCAACTTTCCCGGTTTGGACGACGTACATCCCCATGCCGGGCTCTCCCTGTCGGAAGACAATCTCGTCCGGCAGGTACTCCCGTCGATGAAGTATTCTGTCAATCGAGGCGAGTTCGTGCTTGCTCAAGTTTTCGAAGATCGGAACGCGGGAAAGAACCGCGGTGAAAGGCGGCTTGCGCTGACCGTTTTCTACGCGTGCACCGAGGAGGCGATCCCAGGGTGTCGTCATCGGAAGAATCCCTGTTCAAGAGGTTGAAGGAATGGAGTCCAAGGAAAGCAAATTCAGGGAATTGTTCAACAGTTCGATCGGAGGAAACTGAAGTCTACCGCGTCTTCCGGGCTCACTCCTCTTCGGTCAAAAGTGCAATCTTACCGTGCCGCGGTAAAGCAGATAAATAACCCGAAATACCACGGCTCTTTCCGTTCAAAAAAAACTGCGCAATAGTTCCTTTCGATGTTTACTCAGTCGATGAAACTCACTATTATTCAGCGGTAGTGCGTGCATTTGTAGCCTTCCAAACCAGCAGAAGCAGCACCCGGTCTTCTTCGTTCTTTCCCTAAGTCTTCGTCTCACGCCAATGGAGTATCCATGACCATTGAATACGTAGAGCCCCTCATCAGGGGTTGGAATAGAATGAAATCAACGTTGTTCAGGCCTTTCGATTTCCGAAAGTGGTTGGTCCTGGGTTTCACGGCGTTTCTTGCCGGCCTGACCGACTGTCACGGCGGGAATCATGGAGGGTGGAACTCGAGTGAGAGGATGGACTGGGACCGGTTCATGAACTTCCCCCAGGATGCCACGGAATGGATCATCGGTCATCCTGGCTGGATGGCTCTTATCGTCATCGGCGCGTTCACCCTGATCCTGCTCGGGGTGGTCTTTGTCTGGGTGAGCTCACGTGGGAAATTCATGTTCCTCGACAACGTCGTCCAGGCCCGTGCCGAAGTCGCGAGACCCTGGCGTGAATACGCCGCGGACGCAAACTCCTTGTTTGGCTGGAGCCTGCTTTTCGGTTTTGTGGTCGTTTCCATTCTGATCATCTACCTCGCCGAGTGCTTTACCGCTCTGCACAGCATTTACATCGTCTACGAGGATCCGATACGATTGCTTCGGCCCGGACTCTGGATGCTCCTCGGGCTCTCCGGGATTCTCATCGGCGCATGTTTTGTCGATCTTCTCCTTACCAGTTTCGTCGTCCCCATCATGTACAAGGAGCGGATCAAGGTGATGGAAGCGTGGAGCCGCCTCGTGCAGGTTCTTGCTGCGCATCCGGCGCAGTTCGTTCTCTACAGTCTGTTCTACTTCGTCATTATGACGATTGTCGTCATCGCGGTCATCGTGGTGGGATTTCTCACGTGTTGCATCGGGTTTATCTTCCTGGCCATCCCGTACATCGGGGATGTGGCTCTGCTCCCCATCACCTATGCCATGCGCGCGTTCAGTGTAGAATTCCTGGAGCAGTTCGGGCCGGAGTTCAAGATCTTCCCGGAGCAGTAATCGATCTTCCATGAATGCACAGGCCACACTTGCTCTGGATCCGAGCCGACGTCTGCTGCGGGCGGCGGGGGCAGTTGCCATCCTTCTTGGGTGGGCGTTGGTGTACTCGCTGGTTCCGATGCACGGCTTTGGTGCGGCCTGTCCGTTCCACGCTCTCACCGGTCTCGACTGTTTCGGCTGCGGATTGACGCGGTCGTTGCTGTTTGCAGTGCACGGTGACATTGTCACCGCGATGCGTTTTCATGTGATGGGCCCGATCATTCTCGGATTGGCGATCGGGGTTTCGCTGACCTGGATCCGGGAAGCGGCATCTGCGAACGGAACGGCATTGCTTAAGAATCGCAGCGTGCGGTTGTGGCTGGTATCGGGATTCGCTGCAGTCTGGATACTCTACGGTAGCATTCGGCTGCTCGTTGAAGCCACAGGACTTCGTCTCGTGCTTCCCGGTTGAGATCGGTTTCTCTTGCTCAGCGGTGTCGTAGGGTCGGCCGCGACCTGAGGCTCTGTCCCCGAAGTTCATCGACGTGGGGCACAACCCACCAGCGAATCGTGTCCTGACGTTCCTCCGCTTCTTCAATCGCTCTCTCTCGCTCTCCGAATCTCTCGTGAGGTTCAAACAAGGTGAGCATTCTGCACGCATCTCCCGCGCAGGTTGACCGATCTCGACTTGTAGAAAGGCACCGTCGTTCCATGTGGGGCGCTAGTGATTTTGTGAGAGAGAGTGGGTCCCGGGAAAATGGCAGGGGACGTACATATATTATCGACGAAAGATGTGGAAAGTTTAGTGGAGGGGCTAATCGTGGGGTTGAGAATTAGCAGAAAAACCAAAAGTCGCCAGTCGGGCACACTTGACAAACTCACATGTCAGACTTAGGTGTCATACTTACAAGTCAGACTTGTGTGTCAGACTTGGATGACAGACCAACATGTCAGACATCTTAGTCAGACTTACTTGTCATACGCACAAGTCTGACTTACAAGCCTGACTCT
>Ga0335085_10014326_pt1 | contig 11576 bp, 8 predicted proteins | sample Lox_Sample_45_FD_206712 | JGI IMG/M metagenome (GOLD analysis project Ga0335085, IMG submission 206712) | Soil microbial communities from Loxahatchee National Wildlife Refuge, Florida, United States - Lox_Sample_4.5 | ecosystem: Environmental > Terrestrial > Soil > Wetlands | place: USA: Florida... | reverse complement strand
GTGCTGATCCTCCAGCTTGCGCAGGCGCGTGTCCACGTTGCCGCGAATGCTGTCGACGACAAAATCGGGCCGCAGCGCGCGAAGCTGCGCCGATCGCCGCAGCGAGCTGGTGCCGATGTGCGCGCCGGCCGGCAGATCTTTCAACTCGATTCCGACCATCGCGTCGCGCGGGTCTTCACGCTCCGGCACCGCGGCAATGGTCAGCCCCGCCGGCGTCTCCGTAGGCATGTCCTTCATGCTGTGCACCGCGACATCGATATCGCCGCGCAGCAGCGCTTCCTCAATTTCCTTTGTGAACAGCCCCTTCGTGCCGACCTTTGCGAGCGGCACATCGGTGATGCGGTCGCCGGTGGTGTGGATAATCTCGATGCGGCACTCCTCGCCGAGCTCCGCCAGCCGCGCCTGGATCCAGCGGGCCTGCCAGAGTGCGAGCTGCGAACCGCGGGAGCCAATAGTCAGCATCCGGCTCTCCATCCGAGTTCACTCGTGTTCATTCGCGGCTCAATCCCCAAAGCGGAATACCTTTCGAATGATTCCCGCCATGTGCGCGCCCTCCGGCTCGGCCGCGGTGCGGCGCAGCTCGGAAATCGGCCCGTGCGCGATCTTGTTGATGATCGCCTTCGTCAACGCCTCCAGCGCCTCTTCCTGCTGCGGTGTCAACTGCCCGAGTCGCCCGCGCATGCGCGTCAACTCGGCCACGCGAACGCGCTCCAGTTGCTCCTGCAGCCCCACGATCACCGGCACTACCTCGCGCGTTTTCATGCGCGCGATCGTCTGTTCGACTTCCTCTTCGATGATCAACTCGGCCTGACCCGCAATTTCTTTGCGGTGCTGTAGGTTGTTCGCCACCACGCGCTGCAGGTCGTCGATATCGTAAAGGAAGACGTTGTCCAGCTCGTTCACAGCCGGATCGATGTTGCGCGGCACCGCAATGTCGATCAGGAAGACCGGGCGGTTGCGCCTCGCTTCGATCACGCGCTTCATCTGATCCCGGAGCAGAATGTAGTGCGGCGCGCCGCTCGAGGCGATGACGATATCCACCGCCGGCAGCGCGGCGATGAAGCCGGTGTAGGGCACCACCTCGCCATCGAACAGATCCGCCATCTCCTGCGCGCGCTCCTCGGTGCGGTTGGTCACCAGAATCCGCGTTGCGCCGCACCGCCGGAGGTGGCGCGCGGCCGATTCCGACATCTTCCCCGCCCCCACCACCATCACCGTCTTGTCGCGAAGCTGTCCGAAGATCTCTCGCGCCAGCTCGACGGCGGCGTAGCTTACTGAGACCGCGCTCGACCCGATCTCTGTCTCAGTGCGCACGCGCTTGGCCACGCTGAAGGCGCGCATCAGCAGGCCGTCCAGGAATCCGCTGACCGCTCCCTCGGTGCGTGCCACTTCCCAGGCGGCCTTGAGCTGACCGAGTATCTGCGGCTCACCCACCACCATCGAATCCAGGCTTGATGCCACACGGAACAGATGCTGGATGGCCGCTCGGTCGTCGTAGCGGTACAGATACGGGCTGATCCACTCGCGCGAAACGAGGCGCACGTCGGCCAGGAACGCCTCCACGTCGGCGGCCGCATTGTCGTCCGCCGCCACCGCGATCTCCACGCGATTGCACGTGGAGAGGATCATTCCTTCCAGAAAGCCAGGGCGCTGTTTGAGGGCATGGAGCGCTTCCGCCAGCGCAGCGGCGTCGAATGCCAGCCTTTCGCGCACCTCCACGGGCGCGGTGGTGTGATTCAGTCCTGTGATCGAGAACTTCATCTGAGCAAGGCCGACCGCAATCCTACGTGCGCTACCCAGGTCAGCGCGGAGCAGCACAGCACCGCCAGCGCCATCACCGCTGCTTTACGGCCGCGCCATCCCGCCGTGGCCCGCAGAAAAACCATGGTGAGATAAAAGAGCCACGTCACCAGCGCAATGCCGATGCGTGGATATCCGAACCAGCTCGGGCCGCTCTCAATGAAAGCCCATGTCGTCGCGGCAATCACGCCCAGCGTGATGAACAGGAAGCCAAAGTTCATCGAATGCGTGATCAGGCTGTCGAGTGTTGCCAGCGGCGGCAGGCGATCGAAAAACGTCGCCGGCCGTTTCCGTTTCAACTGTCTTTCCTGAATCAGATAGAAGATGGAGGCGACCGCGGTAATCAGCAGCCCCGCATATCCCAGCAGGATCATGAGCACGTGAACGAACAGCCAGGCATCCCGCACCCGCTGGTCGGTCCACGTGGCCACGGGCTTTTCCATCGAGCCGATCATGGTGAGCAGGAAAACGACGGGAAAAATGAACACGCTCAGGCTGTTGAACTTGTAGCGCCAGTCCACGAAAAGGAAAGCCAGGCCCATCAGGAGCGCGCAAAGCGAGGCCGTCTCGAGGAAGTTGCTGACCGGCAGGTGGCCCAGCGCCCGTGTCGTCTCGACAATGGACACGATGTGCAGAATCACGCCCGTGTAAAATGCGCCGACCGCCACGCGGAAGATGCTGGTCCGGCGCAGACTGATCACGAGGATGGCGTGCAGCAGGCCCACTGAGTAGCACACGGCCGCCACCCGGAGCCAGAAAACGCCCATGTCGTGCATTGTTTTCAGTATAGTGGTGGCGCGACAGGGCTTGCCCGGCCGATTGGCGCGGGCCAAACGTACTCAACAGGTTACGGGGACGGATCAGCGAACCATCGGACAGTCGCCCGTCTGATGGTCTTCGATCTGAAAACGCAGGAACTCGTGCACCGCGTCGAGGGCCAGCTTGTTGTCTGCGGTTACCGTGAGCCGCGCCCCGCGCGGAGTTTTGCTCAAGGCCCAGTGAAGCTGGTCCTTCTGACTGGTCATCACCGCCGCGCCGGGAACGTTGGTGCATGAACCAGCATCGGCACGCTGTAGTTGCCGTCGGCGAACATCCGCGCAATGCGCCGGAAATGCGCGCGGATCTGATCCCGGCTTTCCGTGTCCCTCACGTCGTTGGCGCGAACGTCGATCGCACCGCCGTCGTAGTTCAGCTCGAAGTGGTGGGTGGTCTTCTCATGCGAGAATCCCATCTGCTCGTCGCCGTGCATATTGACCATGGAATGATGGTCCTGCGAGAAGGCGAAGGTCGCTCCAAAAAGTAATAGAACCGCGGCTCGAACCGTACGTGGCGTCTCCCCCGTCCACCCGATGGACGGACCGGGTTTGCATTCGTCTCAACTCCGCTGCCTACCAGACGTGCGTGGCCAGAACGCGAGGCCGGCCTGGAGCGCCCTGGACTACCGGAATGCTCAGCACCACCTGCAGGTTCTTCTTTGCCCAGCCGGAGGGAAGCCTGGCCGCCGCGTCGGCGAAGTACTCGGGATTGCTGATGAACTCGCCCGCCGCCGCTGTCCCGTGCTCGGTGATACCGCCGGCCGCTACTACGATGCGGTCTGTGGTGACATCGAACACACGCGAGACGATGGCGTAGTCCATCGTGATGTGCTTCTGCGGCCAGGGTTCATTCACCCGCCACTGCAGCGCGTCCGGATGTTCAGCATCCCGAACCACCGTGGCTTCGCCGTCCATGCCGAAGGTGTAGCGCAGCTTGCCGGTGGCACGCATCGCCCACGGATTGTTCAGCGCGCCGATCAGGACGGCCGGATGCTCGCGCAGCTCGTCGAACTTAATGGCCTCTCCACCGTAAACCAGATACGGCTTGCCACGTTTCTCGAACAGGGCGGCGACGTGCAGCATCGAGTTTACGTCACCCACAGCGTAGTACCGATCGCCCATCGGCAGGATATCCCTGACGGGGATCGTCTCCTTCGACTCCAGCAGCGCGCCGGGCGGCGCCTTGTGGGCCAGCCACCACACCTTTTCCGACGCCCCGCCCTGCAGAGTGTACACACCCGATTCGCCGAGTCCGCACAGGACGCTCCCGGTGGCTTCCAGTACGGGCTGCCAGAACTGATCGAGCGGGGTACGATTCACAGCGGGCGCCAGAACATAGCCGCTGACCGTCAGCAGCGCGCCGATCACGACGCCGCCGATCGCGGCCAGCCACATCGGACGACGGTTCTTTCCGGGCGAGCTGACCTCGCCCAGGTCGCGATATTCGGGAATGTAGGTCCCGGTAGCCAGCTCAATGCGCGGTTCGGCGGCGTGCTCTTCCTGCTGGTAGTACTGCGCGAGCTTCTTCCGGATTTCGGCGGCGGTGGCGCGAACGATGGGCTGCTGGCTGGTATCGTAGTCCGGCTCGCGGCCGAAAACGTCGATCCCCAGTGTGCGCTCTTTCAGGGAACCGGTGTCGCCGCTGGCGGCCCGTTCCCCGATGTGCCGAAGCAGAACCTGACAGCGCTGGCTGCTGCGGAAGATCTGGCTGCTGAGTATCCGCTCCAGTTGAAGCCGGAACTCCTCGGCCCTCGCCGATGGCACGGGTCTGGGGGCCGGAATCACCTCGATGGCGTTCCGGTTCATGGGTCTTCTGGCCGGTATGTTACTACGAACGTGCGGCACCATACGTTCGCCAATCCCCTTGTTACTTCTTTGGTGAAACCCCTGTTTCAGTAGGCGCGGGGGCTGCAACGAGCCGTACACGCCTCCCTTTTCTTTTTAGACGGGCGTACCTTCAATTAGAGTTGCAAAGTTCTGCAGAACGGCGTGACCACTTCCCTCCTCGCCGTGGTGGCATACTCCCTGATACCGCCGCGGCGAGGCCGGCCACGCTCCAAACCCGGACAGGAGACAGATCGCGTGCTCAATCGCAAAGACTTCCTGATTCAAATCGGAGCCACCGGACTGGTGGCCACCGTCGCTCCCTGCTGCGCCGCCGCGGCCGAGCTCTCCGCCGCCGAGGGCACGCCCATCGACAGGCGCATGACCTTCGCACAGACGTGGGCGAAGCGCATGATGGACAACGTCGACGCCGAGCTCGACGAAACCACGCGGAAACGTCTGTTGCAGGCCAACGGCCGGGCCTGTTTCCTCGGCTCCAACGAGCACAATCAGTTTCAGGGTGGCGTCGATGCCTTCATCGAGCAGATCCGGAAATGGGTGAAGGGCGGTCCCATGCCCATTCGCCGAGAGGGCGACGTCGTCTATTTCGATTACACCCAGAATCCTGCCGGGCTCAAAGTAGCCGATGGCTGGTGCCTCTGTCCGCTGGTCGAAAGAGGCCCCGCGGGCCTGTCCGGGACTTTCTGCGAGTGCTCGGTCGGCTACGTCCGCCAGATGTTCACCGAGATCGCCTGCAAGCCCGTCCGCGTCGAGCTTCTGGAGTCCCTGAAGCGCGGCGGCAGGGGCTGCCGGTTCCGGATCGACCTGGCATAGGCTCCGGCAGCGCACACCGCCGTCCCAGGTCCGAACACAGCCCGAACTTCATTCTTCTTTAGAATCAATTGGCTTCCGACAGTCTGAGCTGGACCGGTGTTTGCTTGAGCCACCCACATGGCTCAATTGCTCGCCGACCTCCGTTTTGCCCTGCGCAGCCTGCGTAAGTCCCCGCTTTTCACGGTCGTGGCGGTCCTTTCCATCGCCTTCGGCATCGCCGCGAACAGCGCCGTGTTCACCCTACTGGACCAGGTAGTACTGCGTGCCCTGCCGGTCACCAGGCCCGCCCAGATCGTCCAGATTCATGCTCATGGCACCGAGTCCTACGGCGGCGGGATGGGCGATGGAACCGAGCTGTCTTATGCGATGTTCAAGGACCTGCGCGACCGCAACCAGGTCTTCTCGGGCATGTTCTGCCAGTACGGAGCGTCGCTGCATATTGCCCACACCGGCCAGAGCGAGCGCGTAAACGGCATGCTGGTGTCCGGCACCTATTTTCCCGTGCTCGGCGTGACACCGGCGCTCGGCCGTCTCTTCTCTACCGTCGAGGACAAGGGAGCCAACGCTCATCCGGTTGCGGTGCTCGGCTACGACTATTGGAAGAGCCGGTTCGACGGCGATCCGAGTGTCCTCGGCCGCACCGTAATTGTCGATGCCCGTCCGTTCGAGATCATCGGAGTCGCGCGCCGGGGCTTTCAGGGACTCGACATCGGCTATCCGCCGCAGGTTTACCTGCCGATTACAATGGAGCAGCAGATTGGGCCCTCCTGGCTCCAACTGGAGGGGCGGCGTTTCCGCTGGGTGCAAGTCTACGGACGGCTCCACGACGGAATGACGGTTGAGCATGCCCGCGCGGGCTTGCAGCCGCTCTACCATTCCATCCTCGAGACCGAAGCCCGCGACAAGGCCTTCGCCGGAGCGTCGGCTGACACGAAGAAGCAGTTTCTGGCCGGACAGCTGCAAGTCGTCTCGGCAGGGCGGGGCCATTCCGGTCTCCGCGACGAGGTCAGCAAGGCCCTGTTCATCCTGATGGCCATCGCCGCCGGTGTGCTGCTCATCGTCTGCTCCAATGTGGCCAATCTGCTGATCGCCCGCGGAGCTGCACGCAATCGCGAACTTGCGCTGCGTCTGGCCATTGGAGCCACGCGTCCACGCCTGATGCGCCTGCTGCTGGTGGAGACATCGGTGCTGGCGGCCATGGGCATGCTTGTCGGACTGATCGCCGCGCGCTGGGGCGCCAGCCTGTTGCTCAGCATCTACGCCAACCGCGACAACGCCATGGCCATCACCGCCGACCCCGACCTTCGCATTGTCTTCTTCACGGCGGCGCTGGCTGCCGTGACTGCAGTGCTGGCCGGGTCGATTCCCGCGCTGCGCGGCATGCGCGTGGACCTGGCCACATCGCTGCGTGGCACCGGCGGCGGAGTGCTCCGCGAGGAACCGCGCCTGCGCAAGACGCTGGTGGTTACCCAGGTGGCTCTCTCGTTCCTGCTTCTGATCGGCGCGGGCCTCTTCGTGCGCAGCCTCGATAATCTGCTCGGGGTGAGTCCCGGCTTCCGCACATCTCACCTGCTCTCCTTCAGCCTCGACCTTTCGAGCAACGGCTACAAACCCGAGCGCGAACACGATTTCGCGCTCTCTCTCCAGCAGCGCGTATCGCAGCTTCCCGGCGTGCGGTCCACCGCCTTCGCCTTCATCGGCATGATGGAAGGCGGGGGCTGGGGGATGGATTTCACGGTGGAGGGACACCACCCGCGCGCAGGCGAGGACGTCGTGGCTATGTGCAACGCCGTCAGCCCGGATTTCTTCCGCACCATGAACATCCCGCTTTTGGCGGGCCGCGAGTTTGACCTGCGCGACGATCGCTCGCCGAAGAAGCTGGAAAACTGGCCCTATCGCGCCGCCGTCGTGAACCAGACTTTCGCGAAGAAGTACTTTGGCGGCGCCAACCCGATCGGACGCCACATCGGTTTCGGCTCCGACCCCAACACGCCTACGCCTATAGAGGTGGTTGGTCTGGCGAAAGACACGCTGTACGCCGCCGTGCGCGAGGAGCAGCGCCCGCAGGTTTTCGTGCCCTACCTTCAATCCGACATCGACGGCCTGACCATGTACATTCACGCCGGCGAGGATGCGGGCGCGATCATGTCGCGCGTCCGCGAGGCGGTCTCCGGGCTCGACCCTGCTCTGCCCGTCTTCAACGTGAGCACGATGGAAGAGCGCATCGAGCGCTCCACTGCGAACGATCGCCTGATCGCCGGACTTTCAGCGGTCCTGAGCACTATGGCGACGCTGCTGGCGGTGATCGGCTTGTACGGCGTGATGGCCTACACCGTGACTCGCAGAACGCGCGAAATCGGCATCCGCGTGGCTCTCGGCGCGAGAGGTTCGGGCATCGCCGGACGCGTGCTGCGGGAGGCAGGCCTGCTCGTGGCGATCGGTCTCGCGCTTGGCGGCGGCGCTTCCATCTGGCTCGGCCAGTTCGTGAAGAGCCAGCTTTACGGCGTCAAGCCGGCCGACCCGGAGACGATTCTCCTCGCCGCCTTCTCCCTGGCCGTGGTGGCAGGCATCGCGGCCTTCCTGCCGGCCCGCCGGGCTGCAGCCATCTCGCCGATGACCGCCCTGCGCGAAGAGTGAACCGGGGCACCGCGAGCCGGCGCGAAAAACGAAAAAAGCCCGCCCGCGCCGGGGTCTGGCGCGAGCGGGGTTCGGACGACTTGCGAAAACTCGAGGGCTAGAAGATCAGCTTCGCCCCAAATTGAAGTTGACGCGGGTCCCAGGCAGTAGTCGGTTTCCCGAACTGGCTCGCGTTCGTGAACTGAGCGCCCACCAGATTGAACTGCGTGTGGTTGAACGAGTTGAAGGACTCGATGCGCAGCTCGAAGTGGCTGCCCCGGGTCTCGCTCAGCAGGAAGCTCTTGAACAATGCAAGGTTCCAGTTGTTCCGGCCCGGACCGCGGATGTCACCCTTCTTCAGGTTGCCCCACGCCCCAACCGCCGGCATGGAGAAGCCACTAGTGGTGAACCACTGTTCGGCCGACTTCGTGTAGCTGATGGTGCCGTTGAAGTCCGGCCGGTTGGTGGAGTTCGGCAGCCCGTTGGCGCCCTGCGCGCCGCCGAGCACGATGCGGATCGGGAAGCCCGACTGGGCGGTCCACATGCCCGAAACCTGCCATCCGCCGAGCGTCGTCTTCACGAACCGGCTGCCCGTCGAACGGAACACCGGGAGGTCGTAGACAAAGCTGAGAACGCCGATATGGCGGGCGTCAACCAGTGACGGACCCCAGTCGTAACCGCGGTCGTACGGGTTGTCCACGTTGGTATTGTCGCCGCCGAAACTCTGCGCCGGATCCATGGCCTTCGAGAAGGTGTAGGAAGCCTGGAGCGAGAGATCCTTGTTCGGCTGCGAACGGAACGCGGTCTGCAGGCCGTTGTAATATGCGTTCTCCGCGTTTTCACCCATGCGGATGGAACCGAAGCCGCGATACGGCACCACATTGTTGATATTGACGGAATGGTCGATGATGCTGGGCAACAGCGCCGGCGAGGGGAGGTTGATCTCCCGGTAGTCAAACTGATGGCTGCTGTGGTTGCCCACGTACGCCGCGGAGAAAACCGTCGCGCGGCCGAGCTGACGCTCGACGCTCATGCTGTACTGATAGGTCACCGGGTTTTTGTAGTCGCTCTCGGACAGCGCCGTCAGGTTCACCACCGAGATGGGGGCGGTGATGGTGGTGCCGTTGGAGAGGCTCGTGCTCGGGTTGTTCAGAGAAACGCCGTTGTTCGTCACCGCGGCGCTGAAGGGAACGTTGCCGCCCGAGTTGTACATGTCGTTGCCCTGGATGCGTTCGTACATCGCGCCGATGCCGCCGCGGACCACGGTCTTGCCGGTGCCGCTCAGATCGTATGCGAAGCCCACGCGCGGTCCCAGCGCCAGCCAGTGGTTGTCCACCATGCCTTTCGGGTTGCCGTCCTTGCCGGTGATGCCGACGCCGTTCAGGTAGAACCGGAACGCGCTGAGCGCCGAGACCGGACTGGCTCCCAGACCGGGGCTGTTCGGATCGATGGTGCCGTTGGGCAGCAGAACCGCGGCATTGGCCGGGTTGTACTGTTCCGGATAGAAGTTCGACATGCGGTTATTGGCTTCGTAGGTGTGCGGGATGCCGTCCCAGCGCAGACCGAGGTTCAGGGTCAGGCGGGAGTTGACGCGCCAGTTGTCCTGCGCGTAAGCGCCCCAGGAAATCGCCACCCAGTCGCCCTTGTCCTGCAGAGCGAGCTCGGTGTAGGTGTTGGCGTAGCCCAGCAGGAAATCAGCGAAGTCGCTGCCGGTGAACGCGCCGTTGAAGTTGAACACGCCCTGGGTATTGCCGAAGAGGTCCTGGATCTTCGCGTACTTCGCCCAGCTCGCGCCCATCTTGATCTGATGGGAGCCTTTGGTCCACGAAATATCCTGTCGAATCTGATAATCGTCGCACCGGTTTTTCCACGGGAAGCTGGTGGTGTCGTAGTTGCTTCCCATCGAGCCACCGAGCTGGATGCCGGGGTTGCGATTGCTGTTGTTGCCCGGGAATAGCTCGGGAATGTCCACGCCGGAGGGACGCGTCACAACGCCCGTAGGGCTGATGGTGATGCGGTTGCCATCGCTGTTGTACGCCGTTTCACTCAGCAGGGTCGGGCTGATCGCGTAGGTGGCGTGCACAACGCCGGTGTAAGACGGGTTCGAGAAGGTGTTGCCGACCGTCGGAACGTTGACGCCGCTCCACATGGTTGGCGAATAGCTCTGGCCGGTCTGCTCATGCACATAATGGCCGAACACCCAGAACTTGTCGGAGAACTGGTGATCGATGCGAACCAGTTCCTCGCGCACGTTCGTCGGCAGGTTGTTGCCTCCGACAAAGGCATGCCCGCTGTTCGGCTTCGGGAAAATGCCCGCCGCCAGAAGCGCCTGCGCGTTGGCATTCAGCAGACCGCTGGGAATGGTGTTGTCCGGGAACGCCTGGCCAGGCTGCAGACCGAGCGCCTGGAATCGGGCCAGTTCGGTTGCATTAAGCTGGGTGGCGTTGGGCACGTGGATCGCGGTGGAGCCGAGGTTGCCGGTGTATTCGGTAGCGGTCGGTACCGTCACGTTGATGTTGCCGGCCTGCTGGATCATCTTCCGCCATTCATGGTTGAAGAAGAAGAAGGTCTTGTTGCGGTCCTTGTTATAGAACTTGCCGAAGGTGACCGGGCCGCCCACGTTGTAGCCAAAGGTATTCAGCCGCAGCCTCTGCGGTTTGGAGTTGGTGGCCGGATCGCTCGACTGGTTGCGGAAGAAGTCATTCGCGTCGAACGCATCGTTGCGAACCAGCTCCCACGCCGTCGCATGGAAATCCTTCGTACCGGATTTGAACACCATGCTCATCGTGCCTGCCGAAGAGAGCCCGTACTCGGCGCTGTAGTTGGAGGTCAGCGCGCGGAACTCGGCCAAAGCGTCAATCGAAGGTGCGATGATCGCGCCGCCCGCGCCGCCGCGGTCCGACTGCTCCGCTCCGTCAGCCAGCCAGAGGTTATGGTTCTGACGCTGGCCGTTAAAAGAAATGTTGGCGTTCGCACCAGCCGAAGTCGGCGCCTGGAAGCCCGGCGTGTTGTTCGATGCGCCCGGCACCAGCAGCGCCAGCGAGTAGATGCTGCGGCCGTTGGTTGCGATCTGCGACACTTCCTGGCTGGTGATGACGTTGCTGACTTCGCCCGTGTCCGACTTCACGGCAATCGGGTTGGCTTCCACCTTGATGCTTTCGGTGGTAGCGCCAAGTTCCAGGGTGAAGTCCACGCGGGTACGGTCACCGACCTGCAACAGAACGTCGGTCTTCTCGGCGCTCTTGAAGCCTGAGGCCGGCTCCACCTTCACAGCGTAGTGGCCGATGTGGATGCCCGGCACCACATACTGGCCCGACTCATTGCTGGTGACCTGCCGGACTACACCAGTCTCAGTGTTGGTGATGGTGATTGGTACGCCGGGAACCGACGCCCCGGACGGGTCGCTGATGGTTCCGACGATGGTCGCCTCCTGTGCCGATGCAACAAACGCAAAGGCCATCAGGAGCGAGCATAGAATGAGAAAACGAGACAACCTGAATTTGTTCATGCTTCTCCTTGCAGCCGCCCGGCGCCCTGGAATGACAACTGCGACACCTGACAGCGAGACTGATCTAACATAGGGCCTCTGCTGGAAATGAATTAGCCCTTTACCGCCCGGTACCCGGACGTCACTCGCTTTTTCAACAACGTACAGAGCTGTTACAGACCGCCACCCGAGCGCGGCAC
>Ga0335085_10014324_pt1 | contig 11577 bp, 8 predicted proteins | sample Lox_Sample_45_FD_206712 | JGI IMG/M metagenome (GOLD analysis project Ga0335085, IMG submission 206712) | Soil microbial communities from Loxahatchee National Wildlife Refuge, Florida, United States - Lox_Sample_4.5 | ecosystem: Environmental > Terrestrial > Soil > Wetlands | place: USA: Florida... | reverse complement strand
ATCCGCGGGTGGCTCCCATAGGCCGGCCTTACCACCTGCTCCTCGGCAAACATGCGGAAGAGCGCGGGATAGGCCGCCGGATCCATGGGCGGCAGGCCGGCGTCGGCCTGGCTGAGGCCCCGCACGAGCGCGGCCGCCTGTTCGCCCGCCTCGCCGGCCCACAGACGCTCGGAGCCCGTCTTGTCGCGCGTCGCTGCCAAGGCTTCCGCCACCTCGACGTGCACCTGGACGAGCTCGCTGAGGGGCTGGGAGGGGCGCTGAAGGGCCTGCTCCAGGGGGCCGAGCAGACGCGCGACGGTCTCGAACCACGCCGCAAGCGAGGCCAGCAGTGGCTCGCGCCCGCTCGCCTTGGCCTGCCCGAGCTCGCCTGCGATGGCCTTGCCAATGCCGGTCAACCCCGGATCGGGCCGCAGGCCGCGCAGGATCATTCTGTCCAGCTGGCGGACCCGGCTGCGGAACTGGTCGCTCGCCTGGCCACCTGCGGCCAGGGGGTGCTTGAGGAGGCTCAAAGTGCCCAGCGGTGGAAAGCCCTCGGCCGCGACTTGGGCAAGGAGGGACAGCAAAGTTCCGGGGGGGGTCTGGACCAGCGGCAGCCCGGCCGAATCGTCGATGACGATTGACCAGCGGCGAAGTTCGGCAGCGACACGGCGCGCAAGATCGCGATCGGGGGTCACCAGCGCGGCTGTCTTGCCCGGCTCTTCAAGCACATGTCGCAAGATCAGCGCTACGGTTACGGCTTCGTCGGCCGGCTGGCCCGGCTCAATAAGGGCGAGGCCCTTAAGCCCCTCGACAATCTCATCCGCCCCGCGTGCGGCGATGGCGCTCCATGCATCGGTCGTGGGTGCAGGACGCAAAGTTTCGCGCAGCAGCATATCGCGCGCGCCCGTGGCGTCCGCGCCTGGCCAACACCCTACCTCATCCCGATCGATTCCGATGTATTCAACCAGGTGCTTCAATCCGAACTGCGGATGCCCCTCGTCGAGCTTCGTCCAGCTTTCATCGTCCATGTCGCGGTCAAGGCCCGGCAAGACCACAGCACCCTTCGGCAACCGTGCGATGGTGTGCAGCAAGGCGCGGGTTGCCGGGATGCTGCCGGTGGTACCGGCGGCAATAACCGGCGTGGCCGGCGGATGATCGCGATAGCGCGCTGCAAGGCTTCGAAGCGCCAGATTGCGCCGCTCGGCGGGATTTATCGTGCCGTCAACCGCCAGCAGCTTCGGCCATTCCTCGCGAACGAGCGTCAGAAAGCTTTTGACATGCTGCCAATGTTCGGCGAGCGCGGCATCGGCAAGACCTTCCAGCCTTGCGAGATCTACATGCTGCGTTTCGGCTTCGTCGATGAACTCTGCCAGCGCGCGTGCGAGGCTGAGTGTTTGGGTATGGCCGAATGATGTTTTGCCGCCATTGCGGGCACGATCCCATCGCTCGATCAGGCTGGCCAGTAAAAGCCGCCGCCTGGCGGGCAGGATGGCCGGCGGCAGCAAAAGGTCCTCCGCCGTCGGGTCGAACATCAAGTCGTCTTCGTCCACGTCACCAAGCGGGCGGATCTGCGGGAGGATCGCCGCACCGCCGAGCTGGCGTGCGAATGCCTCAGACAGCGTGCGCGTTGCGCGGCGGGTCGGCAGCAGAATTGTGATGTCGGCGAGCGCAAGCGGTCCGCTCGTGAGATCGCACCAGGACAGAACGCCACGCGCGAGCACGTCGGCGAAGGCAGTCCCCGCCGGAATCGTGAAGACATTCACCGTCATGGATCAGGCCGGAAGCATATCCGCGAGAAACGCTTCCGCTTCGCCGATGGCTTCCGGCCGGTCGATATGCATCCACACGCCGTCCAGCCGCTGGCCGAACAGCCGGCGGTTCCCGATCGCGCGGTCCCAGAGAATGTTGATGGAAAACTTCCGCCCCGGCGCGTTCTCGAACAATCGCGGATGAACGATCTGCACGCCGGTCCATACGAACGGCGCGACTTTCTGTTCGGGTACCCGCCCAAGAAGTCCATCGGCATCCATCATGAAGTCGCCGCGACCTTCATAGCAGACCGAAGTGACGGTCGGCGCGACCAGCATCAGTGCGTCCATTTCGTCGGCGTTCCAGCGCCCTTTCAGTTTATCGAGCGCATGGCCGGTACCTTCCACCCATATCGAGTCGGAATTGTGCGTGAAGAACGGTTCACTTTCGAACAGTGGCAGCACTTTGGCAATTCCGCCACCGGAATCCAGCAGCGCTTCGGTCTCGTCGGAAATATGGATTTCAACGTCGCGGCGGTCTGCAAGATGGGCCTTCAGCATCTCGGCGCGGTAGTGCACGTTGACGACAATCATTTTCACGCCCGCATCGACAAGCCGGTCGATGGCGTGGTCGATCAGCGCCTTTCGGCGCACTTCCACCAACGGCTTGGGACGATCGTTCGTAAGCGGGCGCATGCGCGTGCCGAGGCCGGCCGCCAGAATGATGGCGCGCGAAGGGGCTGCGCTCACGCTGCTGCCTCGCTCGGCGGGAGCTGCGTGCGCACCTCTTTGGGTATCGTGATGTCGTACCACGATTTCAACTTGGCCAGGGAAGGATGCTCCAGATCCCGTTCGAGATAGCGCCACACCCGCGGCAGGTAATCGAGGTAGCGCGGCTTGCCGTCCCGCTTGAACAGGCGCGCGAAAATTCCGGCGATCTTGGTATTGCGCTGGGCCGCCATGACGGCCATCTCGGCGCGATGAGTTTCGCGGTCCACGCCGGCGCCCCGCGCCTGGATGGCATCGAGATAGCGCTCGGTCATGTCGCAAGCCAAATCCGGCGGCACGTCGCGGCGGGCGTCCTCGATCAGCGAAATGAGATCGTAGCTGCGGCTGCCCGCGACGGCGTCCTGGAAATCGATCATGCCCACCCGCGCTTCGCCCTTGCGGTCCGGAAGCCACATCAGGTTCTGTGCATGGAAGTCGCGATGCACGAACACCGACGACGCGCAGCGCACCTGACGGATCGCATCACGCCAGAGCGCGCGATGCTCTTCGATTTCCTCCCCTTGCGCCTTGCGGCCCAGAGCCAACGGCATGAACCAGTCCGTCATCAGATCGATCTCGGCAATCAGTGCCGTCGCGTCATAGGTGTAAAGCGGCTTGTCGGGCGCAAGCAGCGCAGGCGCCGGCTCCGATTGCAGTCGCGCCAGCGAATCGACTGCCGCACCATAGAGCGTACGCTCGTCGCCGCGGCCGGTCAGGACATTCGCAAAGAGATCATCGCCCAGATCTTCGATCAGAACGAAGCCGCTGCCCGTATCGGCGCCGTAGATCTCCGGTGCACTCAAGCCGCGTGCGCGCAGATACTCGGCGGCGGCGATGAAGCGGGCGCAGTCGGCGCCGGCGAGCCTGGCTACGGCATTGTAGCCCATGGCAAGGCGCTCTTCCGGCGAGGCTTCGGCCGGACAGGCCGGCCCTTCGGCGTGCTGCGGCTGGTCCATCAGCATTGCGCTGCGATCGCTGAGCGCGAGGCGCACATACCGCCGGGTCGATGCATCGCCGGCCAGCGGTGTGAGTTGTGCCGCTCCCCAGCCTTCCAAATCGAGAAACGCACGCATCGCGTCCGCGCGATCAGCCCCTCTGTCCATCCGTATCGCTCGCGAGAAACTCAGCCCAGCGCGCCGGTCCCGAAATGTCCGCCCGACGCACACCTTCGTTCATGATAGCCAGTCGCACCCGCAAGGCATCCTCGGGCCATTGCTCAAGGCGTTCCGGCCATTCGATGAGCGCCACACCTTCGGTCAACGCATCATCCAGCGCAAGCTCCCGTAGCTCATCGGGTTTTTCGATCCGGTAAAGATCGTAGTGGAACACGGGGAATCTTGGCGTTTCGTAAATCTGGACGAGCGTGAATGACGGGCTGGGCACCGCTTCGGTTACGCCCAATGCCTCGAGAATTCCTCTTGCCAGCGCCGTCTTGCCCGCTCCGAGATCGCCTTCGAGCGCCACGGCCGTGCCATTGCACAGGCCGGACGCAATGCGGCCGGCCAGCGCCCGGGTTGCGTTCAGGCTGTCCAGCGTAACACGCGTTGTAAACGCCTCGGTCGCCGCCATCGGTGCGCCTTGTACGTGGTGGCGGCCGGGGCGACAATCCGGCTGCGCATCTTAGATTGCGGGAGCATGACCGGACGTGCTAGCCCGGCTGGCTTTTGGGGCACCCCGGCAATGGCAGAGGACATCGTTATCGTCGGCGCGGGACAGGCGGCAGCGCAGGCCGTTGCCACGCTCAGGGCCGAAGGGTTTTCCGGCACGATAACCGTGGTGGGGGACGAGCCCTTTGCGCCCTATCAGCGGCCGCCGCTGTCCAAAGCCTATCTTTCGGGCGCCATGGAGCGCTCGCGGCTGTTTTTGAAGCCGGATGAATTCTACGCGGCGGCAAATTGCACGTTGTTGCTCGGCGCGTCGGCAACGGCGATCGATCGGGGCAACCGCACCGTTTCGCTGGCTGACGGCCGCAAGTTTCCGTACGACAAGCTTCTCCTGGCGACGGGAACGCGTGTGCGGCGCATTCCCGTACCGGGTGCGGATATGCCGCAAGTGCATTATCTGCGCAGTATCGCCGATGTCGATCAATTGCGTCCGCGGTTCGTCGAAGGCGCGCGGCTGGCGGTTGTCGGCGGCGGATATATCGGCCTGGAAGTGGCAGCGGTCGGCATTAAGCTCGGTCTCGAGGTAACGGTGTTCGAAGCGCTCGAACGGGTGATGGCGCGCGCCGTGTCCCGTGAGCTTTCCCAGTTCTACGAGGACGTGCACCGCAAAGCCGGTGTGAAGTTCGAGATGAAGACCTCGGTCGAAGCTTTCGAAGGCACGGGCAAGCTGCAATCCGTGCGGGCGGGTGGCCGCAGCCATCCCGCCGATCTCGCCCTGGTGGGGATCGGCGTGATCCCCAATGTCGAGCTTGCCAAAGAAGCAGGGTTGGCGTGCGAAGATGGCATCGTGGTCGACACTTGCGCGCGGACGGCTGATCCCGCGATTTTTGCTGCCGGCGATTGCACACGCCACACCGGACGTGACGGTGCGTTCATCAGGCTCGAGTCGGTACAGAACGCCATCGATCAGGCCAAGCATGCCGCGCTCGCCATGGCGGGAAAGCCCGCGGACTATCGCGAAGTGCCGTGGTTCTGGTCGGATCAATACGATCTGAAGCTGCAGATTGCGGGATTGGCGCGGGGTGGCGACGTGTTGGTGATGCGCGGCGATCCGCGACAGCGGAAATTCGCCATCTTCCATCTGCGTGACGGCGCCGTTGCGGCGGTCGAGGCGGTGAATGCGCCGACCGAGTATATGATCGGCCGCAAGCTCATCGCTCAGGGCGCGGCCGTTTCTCCGGAAAGGCTTGCGGACTCGTCCATTCCCATGAAAAACATTGCTTAACGCGTAGGAGATTGAATTGCCCAAAGTCAAATACATCGAACACAACGGCAAGGAACACGAAGTTGACGTGCCGGTCGGCTGGTCGGTGATGGAAGGCGCGGTAAAGAATCTTGTTCCCGGCATCGATGCCGATTGCGGCGGTGCGTGCGCTTGCGCCACCTGCCACGTCTATGTCGATGAAGCCTGGGCCGGCAAGGTTACGCCCAAGCACGACATGGAAGAGACCATGCTGGACTTCGCGCAGGACCTGGAGCCGACGAGCCGGCTGTCGTGCCAGATCAAGATCACGCCTGAGCTCGATGGTCTCGTGGTGAGATTGCCCAAGAGCCAGCATTAGGCGCTGGGATCACACGCATCCTGCCGGCTCTGGCGATGACGCACAATCGCAAGCCGGCTGGAAGCCTGCGGTCCCAGTGAGAATTCGTGCGCTTACAGTGCATCAAGGCCGAAACACCGCGATCTCCTCGCTCGCGCGCAGTATCACAACAGGGATCTTCCGGCCGGTTGCCCGCTGATAATCCTTGTACGGCGGATAGACCTTCTCCATGAACGCCCAGAGCGCCGTTCGCTCGTCGCCGTCCGGTTCGCGCCAGGATGCGCGGAAAGCCTGCGTCGCAATTTGGAACGGGACTTCGCTGCTGTCTTTGATGTTGAGATACCAGGCCGGGTGAACGTCGGCGCCGCCTTTCGAGGCCACGATCACCACTTCGCCGCCGAGTGTGCCGTAGATCAGCGGCGTGACGTGGGTTTTCCCGCTCTTCCTTCCAGCGGTCTGCAACAGCAGGGTAGGCGTGAATCGGTGGCCGCCGATTTCGCGCAAGTCCACGACATGTCCCTGAGCACCGCCCGATTTGAGATATGTCCCCAAATGTTCGGATACCCAGTCCCGCCGCGCATGCTCGATCTCGGTGGTGGTGACGGTTTCCTCGGTCATTCAAACCTCCTTGCAACCAATATCGCCACGGAGACACTGAGAGCACGAAGTAGCTGCGAAGCGTTATCGGTTTGAATGGAATAAACCGCAAAGCCGCAAAGGCGTCAAAGGTCCTTGAGCATTGAGCGCCTTGGCGTCTTTGCGCCTTGGCGTTTCATTGCGCTCGTGCGCTCGCATTTTCCTCCGTGTCTCCGTGGTGAGAGGATCCTGTTTCATCGCGCCGAGACATTTGCAATGTGCAGTGGGGGCTTTCCGCGAAACCCCGAGACCCCATAAACGTAGAACCTGTCGATCACGGCGCCGTTTCGCACGCGCCCAATTGCCGTCAGGAAGTGCACACGCGCGAAATCCGCGCGCACTCGCGGCAGCTCCTTGCCGGCGTGTTCGCTCACGTAAAGGAGCGGCGCCTGCAGCAGCTTCGCGGGCGCCGCGGGAGCCTGCAGCCAACGGTAGTCCTCGCCGATTTCCGTCACGGGCATTTTCGGTTCGACATAAAATGCGAGCCATCCTGTTGGTGCGTAGCCAGTGGTCACGAAGCCGGCGGCACCTTCGCGCTTGGCGATGGCGGATATCTCGTCAGCGACCGGCGCAAATCCCATGGCGGTGATCCGCGCAATGGGATCCTTGTGCCCCGAGACGAATGCTCCACTGAACGCCTGCACATAGGCGACCAGCAGGATCAACCCGGCAGCGGGCAGGGCAAGCATGCGCGTCAGCGTCCGCCCGGCGCCTTGGTGGGATGGGTCGGCGATCAGCGCCGTCGTCGCGAGCACGGCGAGTGCGGGATAGAGAAACGACGGCCAGTTGCCTTGCACGCGGTCGTGCAACGCGTGGACCACGAAATAGGCAAGCGCCGGCCAGATCGAGGCGCCGGCGACGGAAAGAGATTTCGTCTCGAACCAGGCCCGTCCGTCTTCGCCAAGCGCGGTAGCGGCGGCGAAGAGTACGAACGGCGAGGCCAGGGCCGCCTGTCCGGCGAAGAATTCGAGTGCATAGCCGGGCGTAAGTCCGCCCGATACCGCGCGTCCGAACTGGAAGCGGAACGATATCCAATCGTGCGCCGCGTTCCAGGCGACCACCGGCGCGAAGCCGGCAAGAGCGACGGCTGCTGCTCCATACGTCCATGGCGAGGCGAGCCAGGACCGGCCGTCACGCGACAGCACGAGCCACGTGCAAAGCCCTGCCGCCATGAAGAGTGCAGTCAATTTTGCCAGGAAGGCGATACCGAGGGCGCCGCCGGCTACCAGCCACCATGTTCCGTTGCGCGTTGCCGCAAGCTTCGCTTGCGCAAGCAGCAGAAGCGCCGCAGCCGGCAGCACAAGACAATCCGGCGTTGCGGCCATCGACTGCGAGGCTACCATCAGCGTCGCGTTGTAGAGGGTGCATGCGGTGGCACCGGCGTTGCGTTCGGGCAGGATGGTTTCGGCCGCCTCCCACACCGCCCAGCTCGCAGCGATCGACAGCACGAAGGGAACGATTCGCACGCCGAACGCGGTATCGCCGAACAGCCACGTTCCGATGCGGATCGCCGCGGCAATCAGCGGCGGGTGATCGTAATAGCCGAGCGCGAGATTCTTCGACCATAGCCAGTAATACGCTTCGTCGAACGCCAGCGGCAGCCAGGCCGCGGTGACGAGCCGCAGGACCGTCAGCGCCGCAATGAGGATCAGCGCGTTGCGCTTGGAGGCGGTAATGAGCGGTGGCGCGATCGCTACGCTACGTGCCGTTGAGATGGTATCGACAGCCATTCGCGATACATGATAGCCGAAACCTGCTCCCGGCAACGGGAAAACTTTTGCGATGACAGCCGCGCGCTGGGGCCGTTGCCGCCCAAATGATCAGCGGGCGTACCAAAAAATGATTGCGGCAGTCACCGTATTTCCCTGTGCTCGGCCGCCCACGCGTCGAGCGGCAGCACCATTGCCGAGAGGCTGGGATCGGGGTGTCCCTGAGCGCGCGGACAAAGGAACCGTCTGCCGTGACGACGGTGCTCGTAGCCATCGCAAGGGCGAACGCCAGATAAAACGTGTCGCAAGTCGAATGGACCGCAGCCATGCCGATATCAAGCGCCACCTCGTGCTATTTTGGGGCGGGCACGCGTTTGTGACCGCATGCATAGTACCAGTTCAGGCTGCGGCATAGCTTGCTCTTGAACCGCGGGCCTCCGAGCTTGCATGGCTTGCAAAGCCTCACGCATGCGCGCTCAGAGGCGCGCGATCCAATGGACGCGAGGCGCACGAAGCCATCCGTACGCCCGCGCCCCAATTGGTGGATGGCTACGCCTTAAACCAGCGCCCCGTGGCAGTGCTTGAACTTGCGGCCTGAGCCGCACGGGCAGGGCGCATTTCGCTGCACCTTGCCCCAGGTGCGTGGATCGTTGGGGTCGACCGGCCCGTCGCGCAGACGCGAGATCTGCATCTCCAGCGCCTCGTTTTGCATCATCGCATCGTCTTCGCCGGTAAGCGGGTCGATGTGGTGTGCCTGCATCTGCGGCAGGGGGCGCTGCTCGATGGCGGGCGGTTCCGAAACGTTGATCTGCAGGTGCATCAGCTGGCGCACCACGTCGGTCCGGAGCCGGCTCAGCAGATTTTCGAACAGCGCAAAAGCTTCGCTCTTGTATTCGTTGAGCGGGTCGCGCTGCGCGTAGCCGCGCAAGCCGACATACTGGCGCAAATGATCGAGGTTGACGATGTGCTCGCGCCAATCCTGATCCAGCGTCTGCAACAGGATCGCCTTTTCCACATAGCGCATGATGTCGGAGCCGACATTGGCGGCACGTTCGGCGGCGCGGGCATCGACGGCCTTCTGAATGCGCTCGCGGACCTCTTCCTCCGCGATGCCTTCTTCCTTCGCCCAGTCCACGACCGGCAGGGTGATACCGAAAATCTTCTCCACCTCCTCGACAAGGCCCGTGGCGTCCCATTGTTCCGCATAGGCCTTCTCGGGGATATGGCGGCCAACGAGGTCTTCAACCACTTCCTCGCGCATGTCCGCAATCTGATCGCTGACGTCGTTGGACGACATGATCTCCCGGCGCTGTTCGTAGATGACCTTGCGCTGCTCGTTCAGCACGTTGTCGAATTTGAGGATTTGCTTGCGCTGCTCGAAGTTGCGCGCTTCCACTTTCTGCTGCGCTTTTTCGAGTGCCTTGTTTACCCAGGGATGCGCGATGGCTTCGCCCTGTTCGAGACCCAGCCGCTGCAGGATCGAATCCATGCGCTCGGAACCGAAGATGCGCATGAGATCGTCCTGCAGGCTGAGGAAGAACTTCGAAGCCCCTGCGTCGCCCTGGCGGCCTGAGCGCCCGCGCAGCTGGTTGTCGATGCGCCGGCTTTCGTGGCGCTCGGTGCCGACGACGTAAAGTCCGCCTGCCGCCTTGGCGCGCTCCTTGTCTTCGGCGACCTCGGCGCGAATTTCTGCGATGCGGCGTGCGCGCTCGGCTTCGTCGACCACGCCGCCGAGCTCGTTCTTTATGCGCATGTCGGCGTTGCCGCCGAGCTGGATGTCGGTGCCGCGGCCCGCCATGTTGGTGGCGATCGTCACCGTGCCGGATACGCCGGCCTGGGCCACGATGGCGGCTTCCTGATCATGAAAGCGCGCATTGAGCACGTTGTGCTTGATCTTGCGCTTTTTCAAAAGCGCCGAGAGATGCTCGGACTTTTCGATCGACGTGGTGCCGACCAGCACGGGCTGGCCGCGGCCGTGACAGTCCTTGATGAGTTCGATGATGGCGTCGTTCTTTTCGTCGATCGTCCGATAGACCTCGTCGTCGTGATCGACGCGGTTGACCGGCAGATTGGTGGGAACTTCGAGGACATCCAGCTCGTAGATGTCCATGAACTCTTCGGCTTCGGTCATGGCCGTGCCGGTCATGCCGGCAAGCTTGTCGTACAGACGGAAATAATTCTGGAACGTGATGGATGCGAGCGTCACGTTCTCGGGCTGAATTGCGGTGCCTTCCTTGGCTTCCACGGCCTGGTGCAGACCGTCCGACCAGCGGCGTCCTTCCATCATGCGGCCTGTGAATTCGTCGATGATGACGACCCGGTTGTCCTTCATGATGTAATCACGGTCGCGCTGAAACAGCTTGTGGGCCTTCAACGCCTGATTGACGTGATGGACGATGTTGATGTTTTCGAGGTCGTAGAGATCGCCCTGCGGCAATAGCTCCGCCTGCTTGAGAAGACCCGCCAACTTCTCGTTGCCCGATTCGGTCAGCGAGACCGTGCGCTGCTTTTCGTCCAGCTCGTAATCGTCGTCGCTCAGCTGGGGGATGAGCACATCGACCGCACGATAGACTTCGGTTTGATCGTTGGTGGCGCCGGAAATGATGAGCGGCGTGCGCGCCTCGTCGACCAGGATCGAGTCCACTTCGTCGACGATGGCGTAGCTGTGACGGCGCTGCACCATCATGGCCGTGCTCGGCTTCATGTTGTCGCGCAAATAGTCGAAGCCGAACTCGTTGTTGGTGCCGTATGTCACGTCGCAGGCATAGGCGTCACGGCGCTGCTCGTCGGTCAGGTCGTGGACGATGCAGCCGACGGTCAGGCCGAGGAAATTGTAGATCTGGCCCATCCATTCGGCGTCGCGCCGGGCCAGATAGTCGTTGACGGTGACGACGTGCACACCTTCGCCGGCCAGGGCATTGAGATAAACGGCCAGCGTCGCCACGAGAGTCTTGCCTTCGCCCGTCTTCATCTCGGCGATCCGGCCCTCGTGGAGCACCATTCCCCCAACCAGCTGCACATCGAAGTGGCGCTGACCCAAGGTCCGCTTGGCGCCTTCGCGGACGGCGGCGAACGCCTCCGGCAGCAGATCCTCCAGCGTAGCGCCCTGTTTGAGGCGTTCCTTGAAGTCGGCTGTCAGTGCCCGCAGCTCGTCGTCCGACTTGGCCTTGAAATTCTCTTCCAGCGCATTGATCTCTGCTACGCGCTTCCACATCGGCCTGAGGCGCCGCTCGTTGGAAGAGCCGAAGAATCGTTGTGTAAAGCCGCTAAAGCTGCGCATGAAATCCTCGTGGCGCCGAACCGCTCGCGAGGCAGTCCTCGCGTCTCTGCAACCGGGGGAGTGAGTGGATCGGGGGCCGGCCGCGCGGGGGAGAAATAAGAACCGCGTTCCCCCTTGTCAATTCAAGCAAATCCGGCCTAATCGGAAGATCACATAGTCTGGGGCGGGGCCGTCAACAAAGCGTCATCGAGAGGGAGAGACCGACATGCCGAAGGCACGCCGTGCGGCGGCCAAGGCCCGCCGAAAGGCGCC
>Ga0335085_10014323_pt1 | contig 11578 bp, 10 predicted proteins | sample Lox_Sample_45_FD_206712 | JGI IMG/M metagenome (GOLD analysis project Ga0335085, IMG submission 206712) | Soil microbial communities from Loxahatchee National Wildlife Refuge, Florida, United States - Lox_Sample_4.5 | ecosystem: Environmental > Terrestrial > Soil > Wetlands | place: USA... | reverse complement strand
AATGTGCTGACCCTCAACATCGCCCTTGACCAGAAGTTCCTGGCCAGGCACTCAGCAGGGGCATGACGGTGGCGACGGGGGCTCCAGAGCGTGATGCTGGGGCCTCCGCTGCCCCGCCCCGGGCGCGGGCCCGGGTGCTCATCGTGGACGACGAACCCGCGATGCTGCGCGCCCTGCGCATCAACCTGCGGGTGCGCAAGTACGACGTCACCACCGCCGCGACCGGGCGGGACGCGCTCGCCGAGGCGGGCCGGCCACCACCCGACGCCGTCATCCTCGACCGCGGGCTGCCCGACGTGGACGGCATCAAGGTGATCCGGGAACTGCGCGGCTGGTCCCGGGCACCGGTCATCGTGCTCTCCGGCCGCACCGGACCAGGCGACAAGATCGCCGCCCTGGACGTCGGCGCCGACGACTACGTCACCAAGCCGTTCTCCATGGAAGAGCTCCTCGCCCGGCTGCGCGCCGCGCTCCGCCGCAACGACGCGGCATCGCTGCCGGTCAAGGTGACCATCGGCCGGTGCGAGATCGACCTCGCCGCCCACACTGTGCTTGAGGGGACCAGGGCCGTGCGGCTCACCCGACCCAGTGGCGCCTACTGGAGATCCTGCTGCATCATCCAGGGCAGCTGGTGGGCACCCAGCGGCTGCTCACCGAGATCTGGGGACCCGGACATGAGAAGTACATCCACTACCTGCGCTTCCACATGGCCGGGCTGCGCCACAAACTGGAGACCGACCCGTCCCGGCCCCGCCACCTGCTGACCGAACCCGGTATGGGCTACCGCTACCAGCCATAGGCGGGTGTGCGGCACGCAGCCCGGCCGCGGACCCGGCGCATGCGGCGCGTATGATTCCCGGCGCTGCCCGCATTGGACTCGCAAGCGGCCCTCCGGCCGCGCCGGCTGTAGGGTGAACTGGCCTTATGCGAGTTGCTCCCGGCCGCCGGGCCGACGGCGCAAGCTTTCTGCACGCGTCGCCGACCCGCCATTGCTGGTCGGCTTCTTCCGGGCTACTCGCTGCGTACGTCGGCTCGGCAGCCGTCACCGCCATCGCCGTGCTGGCCGGGGGCACCCACCACCCGGCCGCCGCACTGATCGCATACGGGCTGCTGGCCGCGGTCGTCGCGGCCAGTACCCGGCCGGCTGCCGCAGTCGGCGTCGCACTCATCGCGTGGATGTTCCACAACGGCTTCATCGTCGGCCGCCACGCCGACCTGGGCTGGCACGGCGCGGCCGATGTCCGCCGCCTGGCCATCCTGCTCGCGGTGGCCGTAGCGGCGGCCATGCTCGGATCCCGCCTCCGCGCCCCGCACCAGGCCCGGTTCCCGCTTCCGCCCCCCGGCCCGGACACAAGCCGTGGGCGATGACCCGGAGATACCTGGCCTGCCCCCGGTCCGCGCCGCCTGCGCTCCGGCCGCCGCCGCGCCCCGGTCACCGTCCGCAGCGCTGGGTCAGCTATAGGCTGAGGACGCGCTTCGGCGCGGCCATTCAGGAACGGGCTCACGAGCCGGGCTGAACGTAGCAGAACAGGGCGTTCGCAGCGCATCTGTGCAAGTCGTGGAGCGGCGACTTGACCAGCGCATACTCGGCGTTATACGGGTGATCCTGTCAAGCGGGCGCGCCGCGCCGGTGCTGGTGGTCATGGCGTTGGCTCGCCGAAGAGCTCTTCGCCGTCGCTGACGCCGAGGAGGAAGACAAACCTGTGCAGGTCGGCGCGGAGGGTGCCGATGCCGTAGGCGGGGTGGCCGGCGAAGGTGGCCAGGCTGTGCGCGAGGGCCGGTTGCTGGCTGCCGGATAGCCAGTCTGCGATGAAGGTGAGCGTTTCGGCGAGTTCGGTGGCGTCGGCGAGGCCGGGGGTGATCTGGGGCATGAGGTTCAGCTCCGTTCAGTCGCAGCCCGCTGGATGAGCCCCTCGAACAGGGCTGCCCGGTCGGCCTGCCCGTGGTCTTGGGCGTGGTCGCGCTGGCGGGTGAGGATGGGCAGGAACTGTGTGCCGGTGCGGAAGTAGGCGCAGGTCTCGCACGCTGATTCCAGGCGGCAGTCCAGTTCGGCGGGGCGGGTGCACAGGCCGTTGCCGAGCATGCGGGCGTGGGCTTCGCGGCGGAGCCGGGCCATGCCGGTGGTCTCGTAGTCGGCTGGCAGTTCGGGCGGCTGGCCGTAGAGGGCGTCGATCTTGGTGCTGACCGCGGCGTATTCGTCGGCGACGACCCGGTTGGCGATCTTGGCGTAGATGAGGGTCATCTCCATTTTCTGGTGGCCGAGCAGGGCGGCGATGGCCTCGAGCCGCATGCCGCGGTTGATGGCCTGGGTGGCCAGGGTGTGGCAGAGCCGGTGCGGGTGGACGCCAGGGACGCCGGCGGCACCGGCGACGCGGCGGACGATCCGCCCGATGAGGTGCCGGTCCAGCGGGCCGCGGTGGTCGGCGACCAGCCGCTTGTGCGCGCGGATGTGGCCGAGGTTCGCGGCGGTCCAGGCGCCGAGCAGCCCGACGAGGTCGGGGTGCAGGGGCACGTACCGGTCGTTGCGGAGCTTGCCCAGCGGGATCCGCAGCCAGTGCCCGGCGCCGATCTGCACGACCGCGTCGGCGTCCAGGTCCGCCAGCTCCCCGGCCCGCATGCCGGTGCGGGCCAGCAGTCCGGCGACGAGCCGGTCACGCGAGTCGGCGCTGGCCCGGGCCGCGGCCATCAGCCTGGCCGCGTCGCGGTCGCCGGGGAACTTCGGCAGCGGCTCGGGCTTTTTGGGGATGTCCCCGGCGATGACCGGATTGCGCGGCGGCGCGTCCGGCCAGTCCCACTCGATGATTCGACCCGGAGAACTGGCGGACCGTGCGCATCCGCTGCCGGTGCGTCTCCCTGCTGATCACCTGGCCAGCCGACCGGTGCCGGCCGGCCAGCCACACCTTGTAGTCCTCGATATCATCACGGCGAATATTCGCGACCGCGGTGATCTGGGCCTCAGTGACCAGCCAGCGGGCGAACTGGCGCAGCGCGCCCTCGGCCGCGGTGACGCTCCGAGGTGCCAGGAACGTGCCCAGCTGCCAGATACCGGTGGATCGTCAGCACGACCTGAGGGGCCGTGACCTGCAGGCGCGCCCACTCCGCGGCGGCGACGCTGCCCGCCCGGCTGGCCGCTGTCCTGCGCCGCCCTGGCGGGCATGGCGCTCACGACAGGGCCGCTTCCTGGATCGCCAGCATCTGGCCGACCGCGGCCGTATCGGCGTCGATCAGCTGCGATGCCCGCAGGTACTGCTCGGCCAGCCAGTCGTTGGCCAGGTGCAGGTAGACCCGGGTGGACTCGATCGACCGGTGCCCGGCCTGGGACTGCACCGCCTCCAGCGCCATCCCGGCCTCCCGCAGCCGGGTCAGACAGGTGTGCCGCAGCTCATGGCAGGTCGCGTGCTCCAGCCCGGCCCGATTGCGGGCGCCGGCCAGGATCTCATCCAGCCCTTCGGCCGACAACGGCTGTCCGCGCCGCGGCCCTTTCAGCACCACGAACACCCGGTCCGTGCGCGCATCACGGGGCCGCTCGCCGTGCAAGTAGGCACCGAGCGCGCCGAAGAACCGGTTCGCGGCCGGGACCACCCGGTGATGCCCGCCTTTGCCCTCGGTCACGGCCAGCCGCCGGTCGGCGACCTGCACGTCCGCGAACCGCAGGCCCAGCACCTCGCAGCGGCGCAGCCCGGCCAGCAGCATCGCCAGCACCATCGCCCGGTCCCGGTGCGTCCGCAAGGCAGCGACCAGCTGGTCCGCCTCGGCCGGCGACAAGATCCGCGGCAGCGTGCGCGGCACCCGCACCAGCGGCGCGGTCCGCGACCGCACCGAACCGCCCTGCCGCCGCGTCATCAGACCCCGCGGCACCGGGTTCACCACCACCGGCGTGTCCCCCCGCGCGACCAGGTACGCATACAGCCCCGACACCGACGACAGGCGGCGGGCGATCGTCCGCGCCGACAAGCCCGATTCCCGGTCCGCCAGCCGCACCACCGTCCGATCGCCGCGCTGATCAGCCAGGAAATCGAACACATCCGCCGCGGTGACCTCCACCGGGTCCTTCCCGGTCACCGCGAAGAACGCCTTCAAATCGAACGCCACCGCCCGCAGCGTGTTCGGCCGACACCGGCCCGCCACGAACTCCAGATACCGGTCCACCAGCCGCTCGCCCAAGCGATAGCGGACCTGGCCCGACCCCGACACCAAACGCACAAGACACGGAAAGCTGCTCATCTCAGCACCATCCCGGCCTGTGACACAAGAACACAGGAGCGACACGAATCACCCGTGTATTAAGCGTTCGGCGCGGTGCCACCATCGTCCGTTTCACTCGCTCGTCACATTCGGTGACTGCTGTCCGCCCATATCGCGGAGGATTGGGGGATGAACGTTCCCAACCCGCTCCCCGCCATCCACGGCGTCCTGGCCGCCGCGGCCAGGGCCCGGGGGTTGGTCCTGGTCATCTGCAACCTCGCTGACCTTGCTCGCAGCGATGTCCGCGTGCTCAATCCCTTCGGTCCGTCCGGCCTCGGCAAATGATCCATTCGCAACCGGGTCCTGCCGGGGAACGCTGGGCTGGCTCGCCAGATGATGCCTGGTGTTGAACAATGCCGACTTGGCTCATAACCCAGAGGTCGCGGGTTCAAATCCCGCCCCCGCTACCAGTAAGTGCAGGTCAGGGGCCTGATCGCCAGGAGGCGGTCGGGCCTTTTGATCTTCGTGGCAGCGCGGTGGCAGCGGGATCTCGCCGCACCTGACCGGCACCTGACACGTATGGTTGCCAGGAATGGACAGACATTGGCATCTGTCGGCCGTGTGCCGTCGGCGCGCTGCGAGATCACATGGTCTGACCGGGTCCATCGTCGCGTGGCAGTAGCCGAGGGTCGCTACCACGGGGGTCATGACGTCGCCGGGTGGGATACCGTCGACGCCTCGATCTTGGCTCAGCTGCTACGCGCCAACCTGCTGCCGGAGGTGTGGATCGCCCCACCAGAGGTGCTGAATCGGAGCACTTGGTCCGGGTGCACCCACGCGCATCAGCGGCCGCCGCCGCCGGCCCTGATGGCAGCTTCAGCTCGCTGGTCATTGTGACGATGCCCGGGCCTGGCCCGACGATGAGCATCTGGTTGGAAGGTGCCGTTATCGGCCGGCCGCGATCCGGCCCTCGTCCGAGGGGCTGCCAGGCGCAGCACTGAGGCCATACGACGGGTGAGGTGGTGAGCATGTCCGGAAGCGTCACGAGCGATCCGCCGGGTGAGCCGGTGCTGACGGTGGATACCCGGGAGGAGCTGGTGTATCTGCTGGGTCAGGCCTGTGAGATCGAGCACGGCTTGATGTGTGAGTACCTGTATGCGCAGTTGTCGCTCAAGCGCGGGCTGGATGAGGGCCTGACCGGGGGCCAGCTCGCCCGGGTGCAGGCGTGGGGAAGGGCGCTGATCAGCGTGATCAAGCAGGAGATGCTGCACCTGGCGCTGGCCACCAACGTCTTGACGGCCATCGGGGCGGCGCCGCATTTTGAGCGGCCCAACTTCCCGATCTTGTCCCGCTGGTACCCCGAGGGTGTCCAGATCGCGCTGGTGCCGTTCGGCGAGCGGGCGCTGCGCCATTTCATCTACCTGTAACAGCCCGAGGGGATGGCGCTGGACGACGCGGCCGGGTTCGCGGCCGCCCGGCACGCCCAGCCGTTGACCGCAGACGGCGCCGGGCTGGTGGCCGTGCCCCAGGAGTGGCGGACGGTGGGCCACCTGTACCGCGGGATCGAGGCCGGCCTGGCGAACCTGTGCGCCCGCTACGGCGAAGATGCCGTGTTCATCGGGCCGGCGCGGGCGCAGGCGGTCACCGACATCTTCGAGTGGCCCGAGCTGCTCGCGGTCACCGGCCTGGCATCGGCAGGCCGGGCGATCGAGACGATCGTCGAGCAGGGCGAGGGGGCGCGCGGCGACTGGATCAGGTCACACTTCGGCACGTTCGTGGGGATTCTGGAGGACCTGCTGGCGGTGCAGGCGGCCGACCCGGCGTTCAACCCGGCCCGGCCGGTCGAGCCGGCCTTCGTCCGGCTGCCCCCCGGCGTGCAGGCCGGGACCGTGATCGAGGACCCCGCCACCGCGCAGGTCGCCGACCTGGCCAACGGCCTGTATGAGCTCACCCTCCAGATGCTCAGCCGGTACTACATCCACCACGACGAGACCGCGGCCGAATTCGACACCCTGGCCCGCACCGCCAAACACCTGATGAACTGGGTGATGCGCGCACTGGGGCCGGTGCTGACCGCCTTGCCGGTGGGCCCGTCCCACCCGGGCCGCACCGCCGGCCCCACCTTCGGCATCGCCCGTCCCGCCACCGTCTTGCTGCCGCACCAGGACGCGGCCTGGCAGATCATCGGGGAACGGCTCGATGCGCTGCAGCAGGCCTGCGCCTCCCTCGGCCAGCAAGCGGGCCTCGGCGCGCTCGCCCCGCTCGCCGGCAAGCTGCAGTCGATGAGCCAGGACATCAGCACACGCGGCGCCAGCACAGGCGCCTGACGGCAGCATCCGGGGGCAGTGGCGGTGACCAGGGTCGGTCAACTTAACGGTGTAACTTGATCTTGGTTGTTACTTCCTGCCCGCGGTCTGGGTCTGGTGTCTCGCTGCGTCCCATGCGGCCTGCCCGCTTCCGAACGGTCCCGTGCACAAATCCGTGCACAATTGACTGTGATGAATCGGTTGCCTTCCACTTCGGGCGTGCCGGAACCGGCGGCGTTCGGGCCTGCGACTGTACGGCCATCCGATATCAGGTACGAGGGCCTGCTGCGCGGGAACAACTTCCGGTTCGTCGGCCGGCCGGACGAGATCCGGGTAGTCGGGTCTACTGAGCAGCTGGTGAGCGCGGTGGCGGATGCGGTGCGTTCCGGACGGCGGGTCGCGGTGCGCAGCGGCGGGCACTGCTTTGAGAACTTCACCGCCGACCCGGCGGTGCGGATGCTGGTGGAGCTTTCGCCGATGAACGCGGTCGGCTACGACGCCAGCCGGCGCGCGTTCGCGGTGCAGCCGGGGGCCACGCTCGGGCAGGTGTTCCGGACGCTGTTCACCGGGTGGGGCGTGACCATCCCGGCGGGTGGCTGCCCGGAGGTGGGCGCGGGCGGACACTTCGCCGGTGGCGGATACGGACCGCTGTCGCGCCGGTACGGCTCGGTAGTGGATCACTTGTACGGCGTGGAGGTGGTGGTGGTCGGCCGGGACGGCACTCCCCGCGTCGTGGAGGCCACGCGGGAGCCGGGCGACCCGAACAGCGACCTGTGGTGGGCGCACACGGGGGGTGGCGGGGGAAACTTCGGCGTGGTCACCCGATATTGGCTGCGTTCCCCCGGCGCTACCGGAACCGACGCCTCCCAGCTACTGCCGCCCACCCCGGGAGAGATGCTGGAGTCGGTCGTCGTCTGGGGGTGGGACCAGCAAATGACCCAGCAGGCGTTCTCGACGCTGTTGCGGAACTTCGGCATCTGGCACGAGCGCAATAGCGCTCCCGGCTCCCCGTACACCGGCCTGTACGCGATCATGATCCCGCTGCAGCGCAGCGCCGGGCAGATCATCATGACGGTGCAGATCGACGCAGCCATCCCTGGCGCGGACACGATGGTGACCGACTTCGTGTCCGCGATCACTGCCGGCTCCGGGGTCACGCCGGTCGTGAACGCCCGGGGGACCTTGCCGTGGCTGCACGCGACGACCTGGCCCAGCACCGGCCAGGCCGGCGACATGTCTACCCGCCGGTACAAGATCAAGGCCGCCTACCTGCGCCGCACGTTCACCGAGGACCAGCTGGCCACCATCTACCAGTACCTGAGCGCCCCGGCCGGTCCCTCAGGGGGTGGCATGCTGCTCGTAGGGTATGGCGGCCAGGTCCAGGCGGTGGCACCGGACGCCACTGCGACCGCCCAGCGCGACGTGGTCATGAAGGCGGTGTACCAGACGGTCTGGGCCGACGAATCCGGCGACGCCGCCAATCTGGCCTGGATCCGCGGCTTCTACAGCGACGTGTACCGTGGCACCGGCGGCGTCCCGGTCCCAAACGACGTAAGCGATGGGTCCTATATCAACTACCCGGACAACGACTTGGCCGATCCGGCGTGGAACACCTCCGGCGTGCCCTGGTCCACGCTCTATTACAAGAACAACTACCGTCGCTTGCAACAGGTGAAAGCCCGCTGGGATCCCGACAACGTCTTTCAGCACACGCTAGGCGTCGAGCCAGGCGCATGACCGGTGAGCGCGGGATCGTGGCCGAGGCCAGGATCTGCTGGGGTGGCGTCCACGATCCGGTGTCAATGACAGGACGGCCGCGAGGCTGTGACCTGGGTGGGCATAGGTGGGCTTGAACCACCGACCTCATCCGATCAGGTTGTCGCTGCCACGCTCTAGTGGCTGCGCTTTGGCGGTTCAGGGGTTGCGCGGATGTGTTGTGAGTGCCCGTGATTGCCCGCCTTGGCCGGCGGCTTTTGGCACGGACGTGGGTGCGCCTCATGAGCCGGCCCCAGCTGGCGTGCGAGAGGGGGCGGGGAGGTGCCCGGTGATGGTGGTGCCCTGGCTGGGGGCGGACCGGACCTCGAGCCGGCCGCCGAGGGCGGCGAGCCGGTCGGCCATGTTCCGCTGGCCCGAGCCCAGCGGGGTGTGGCTGGTGTCGTAGCCCGCCCCGTCGTCGGACACGGTGAAGCGCAGCGTTCCGTTCTGTCTCTGCAGGCAGATGCGGGCCTGGGTGGCGTGGGCGTACTTGGCGATGTTCTGCAAGGCCTCCAGGCAGCAGAAGTAGACCGCTGCCTCGGTGGCTTGCGGGAAGCGGCCGATCCCGTTGGCGTCGACCGTCACCGGCAGCGGGGACTTGCTGGCCTGGGCGCGCAGCGCGGCGGCCAGGCCCAGGTCGGCCAGCAGCGGTGGGTAGATGCCCCGGGCCAGGTCGCGCAGGTTCTCCAGCGCCCCCGCGGCGTCGGCCTTGAGCTCGCCGAGGATCTGTTTGGCCTGCGCCGGGTCCTGGTCAACAGTGGCGTCGGCGAGCTGGGCCTTGATAGCCAGCGCCACCAGGTCCTGCTGGGCCCCGTCGTGCAGGTTGCGTTCGAGCCGCCGCCGCTCCTCATCCTGCGCCGCGACCAGCCGCTGCCGGGACGCCCGCAGGTCCTCGACCAGGCCCACGTTCGACAGCACCAGGCCGGCCTGGGACGCAACGTCGGCGACCAGCTGCTGCCCGGCCGGGCGCAGCGGCTCGTCTTTGGGCATCTGGACCGAGATCGCGCCCAGCAGCTCGCCCTGATGCACCACCGGCACGCCGGTATCACTGTCAGGCAGCTGCGGCAGCTGGTGGCCTTCAACGGGCAGTGGGCCAGCAGGCGGGCCGCCGTCCGAGGACGCTTCCGGGCGCAGCTGGTCATCTACCCGCAGCCACACCACGACCTGCTCGGCGCCGGTGCCCGCCGCCACGGTCTGCGCCATCTGCGGCAGGACCTCCTGGCTGGAGTAGGTGCCGCCGATGCGCTGGGCGAAGGCCGACAGCACCTGATACGGGGTAGCGCGCCGCCCGTACACGACCCGGTTGGCCAGCCGCCCGGCCCACTGGCGCACCGGCTGGAACGCCACCGCCACCACCGCCGCCGCCAGCGCCGCCAGCAGCGGGTTGCGCCGATTGCCGGCGAGCGTCCCCACGCCCGCGACCAGGGCGGCGTAGACGGCGGTGATGAACGCCGCCAGCGACCCGTACTGGACGGTCTTGCTGATCACGATGTCGATGTCATAGAGCCGGTACTTCAGCACCGCGATGGCGACGGCCACCCACAGGCACAAGATCGCCAGGTAGAGGAGCACGTTCGTGACCGTTGAACTCCACGGGAACGTCACGAAGAGCGTGACGACCACGAGCACCGCGGCCGCCGCGAACCACTTCAGCTGCAGCCGCTCTTCCCCCGCCGACCGGGCGAACCTCACCACCAGCGCGATAACGCTGACCACCAGGGCGGCAAGGACGATGAACACGGGGACCGGGTCAAGCAGGTCCCCCCTCTGGAAAGAATGGCTGAATGGCTGCGCCCAGATGCCGGCCGCGGCCACGAGCACACTCACGGTGGCCAGTGCCAAAGCACTGACTACGAACCAGGCGGCGGGGCGCCACCGCGGTGAGCGCAAGTGCCCGGTCGGGAAGATCAGGAACACAAAAGCGAGCATGGCGAGGGGGACCGGCCAGATCCAGTTGAACAGCCAGCCGAACAGCCGGCCCGCGGGCCACGACCCCGGGGCTGCGATCAGGGCATGGAGCGCGTACTGCTGCGAGAAGGTACGCAGGCCCACCACCAGCCCCGCCGCCAGGAACAGCCAGCCGATCCGGTTCCCGGGCCGCCGGGAAGCAAGGACGAACCCCACCACCGGGACGGCCAGGCCCGACACTGCCCCGAACACGTAGGAGAAACCCCAAACAGCCAGTCGGCCGGGCACCAGATGCCGGTCCACATACGCCAGCCCCGCCGCCACCGCCGGCAGCGCCACCGATGCCGCCGCGGCACAGCCAGCAACCCGCCGGGCTGTCAGGGCCCTCATCGCCATCCCCCGGGCACCGGGATTTCCCCCCGGGGCATGCGATGCCGGGATCGGATGTGGGCGGTGAATGCCTCGATCGCATCGACGACCGTGTCGAAGCGCCGGGAGCGGAACAGGCCGAACCCGTGTTGCGCGCCGGGCAGCTCCGCGTAGACGACCGGGTCGGTCGATGTGGCGCGTAGCTGCCCGGCGAACCCTCGTGCGTCCTCGACGATGACGAGAGTGTCCTGGTCGCCGTGCACGACGAAGCACGGTGGGGCCTTGGTCGTCGAGTAGGCAAGTCGTGAGGAGGGTGGCTGATCCGAGCCGACGGGTCCGTAGTAGCCGTACAAGGTGATGACACCGGCGACCGACGTATCCGCGCCCTCGAAACCGGGCTGGAACAGTGGACCGTTGGGAGTAAAGGCCGCGAGCGATGCGAGATGAGCGCCCGCGGAGCTTCCCGCGAGGAACACGGCGTTCGGGTCGAGGCCATACTCGCGGCCGTGCTCCCGTGCCCAGGCAATCACCTTCTTCACGTCGATCAGCGGATCGGCCAAACCCGCCGAAAGCAGCCGGTAGTTTGCGCTGACGCACACCCAGCCCTGGCTCGCGAGCCGGTAGAGCAGATGACGTGCTCCCAAACGCTTGCTGCCGAAGCGGAAGGCTCCCGCGTGGAGGTAGATGAGCGTTGGCCGGGCCGAACGATTGCCGCGATCGCGATAGAGGTCGAGCAGGTTTCCCCGGCGCGCGGGGCCGTAGCGGATGTTCGCGATCCGCTCGGCACCGTGGCGGCGGAAGGAGATCGGCGCGAACAGGATGCGGGCGAGGGAGGGTCGGCGGCCGAGCCGGGCGGCGAGATCGGTGTCCACGCCGTCACGCCAGCCGGCTCCCAAGCCCTCGTCCAGGGCGCGCTCGAGCGCCGGGCTGGTCCCCTGGGCCCGCTGACGGAGGACCACGAGCCCGGCCGACGCGAGGACGGCGAAACCGAGCCCGATCCAGGAGACCGGCGAGCCAACGCCGCTCTGGGCGACCGCCAGCGCCGTTGAGGCGAC
>Ga0335085_10014322_pt1 | contig 11578 bp, 10 predicted proteins | sample Lox_Sample_45_FD_206712 | JGI IMG/M metagenome (GOLD analysis project Ga0335085, IMG submission 206712) | Soil microbial communities from Loxahatchee National Wildlife Refuge, Florida, United States - Lox_Sample_4.5 | ecosystem: Environmental > Terrestrial > Soil > Wetlands | place: USA... | reverse complement strand
TGCGGACTACGCCTGCGGGACACGTGTCCTATCGCAATGTCGCATATGCGATGTATGAAGCGGTGGCGAGGAAGTATCCGGCGCTGGCGAAGTATTTCCGGGTGCATGATGTGAATGCGCCGGTGGACTTGCTACAACGTTAGCCCGATTTCGCTCTGGCTAGTATGTTGGGTTCTCGTCATTCTGCTCGTAGTGAGAGTTCGCGGGCGAGGCGCCCGCGCCACATTCAGGCAACAGCGAACCACTCCATTTCTGCCCATTTTGGAACCTTCCACAGGTTAATTTTATAGATTCGCCTTTTCTTCGCTTAGAATCGTATGTATAATCCGGCCAGATTAGAAAGTATTCATAGGCGCACTTATCAAAAGGAGCCACTTCCATGGCAGACGAGCGGGGCAAGGCGATCGATCTGGCGGTATCGCAAATCGAGAAGCAGTTCGGGAAGGGATCGATCATGCGGTTGGGGTCGAAGGATGCGATCTTGCCGATTGCGGTGATCCCGACGGGGTCGATTTCGTTCGACGCCGCGCTCGGTGTAGGCGGCTTCCCACGAGGACGTGTGATTGAAGTGTTCGGGCCGGAGTCTTCGGGCAAAACGACAATCACTTTACAGGTCATCGCAGAGGCGCAGAAGACCGGTGGCATGGCCGGGTTCATCGATGCAGAACATGCGCTCGACCCGGGATATGCGAAAAAGTTGGGAGTGGACGTCGACAATCTTCTCGTCTCGCAGCCGGATTATGGCGAGCAGGCGCTGGAGATCACAGAAGCGCTGGTGCGCTCGAATGCGATGGATGTGTTGGTGGTCGACTCGGTCGCGGCGCTGGTGCCGAAGGCCGAACTCGACGGCGAAATGGGCGACAGCCATATGGGATTGCAGGCGCGGCTGATGTCGCAGGCCCTGCGCAAATTGACTGGCACGGTCGCGAAGTCGCGAACCTGTCTGATCTTTATCAACCAGATTCGCGAAAAGATTGGCGTGATGTTCGGCAATCCCGAGACAACGACGGGCGGCAAGGCGCTGAAGTTCTATTCGTCGGTAAGAATCGACATCCGGCGCATTGCGGCGGTCAAGGAAGGCGACGTCGTGATCGGATCGCGGACCAAGGTGAAAATAGTGAAGAACAAAGTGGCGCCACCGTTCCGCGACGCCGAATTCGACATTCTTTATGGCGAAGGCATTTCGCGCGAGGGCGATCTGCTCGATCTGGCGGCGAACCACAACATCGTCGAGAAATCCGGGTCGTGGTACAGCTACAAGGGCGAGCGGATCGGCCAGGGGCGGGAAAATGCGCGGCAGTTCCTGAAAGATAATAAGGACGTACTGGCAAAGCTGGATACGGAAGTGCGGAAGGCGCTGGGATTGATACCGGCGACTCCGGCGCCTGCGGCTACGCCGACCAATGGCGCGGCCACTGGACGGGTCACGACTATGCCGACCGGGACCGACGTTCCGAAAGCTCCGATTGCGGCGGCTCGACGATAGGCTTTTCTCGTTGCCTCCGGGCGCGGCTGACACTCTCTCACGGAGCCGCGCCCGGGTCTCCCGGGTGCTGGTAGTCTCACTCGGCATGCGCGCGGGCTGAAGCCCGGAATTCAAATAATGATATCCATCTGAACGCGGCCCTTAAAGGGCCGCTCTTCCACGGTGGCGCATGCGTCCATGTGACCGCGCGCTCTTTGTCCCGCTGAGCGGCGCTGGTTCCATTCGAAGTACGGAGAACGCCGAATTTCCCTGGCCCATTCTATTTCCTCTCATTGCCATTGTTGGTCCTGCCCGCATAGAATCTCTTACATTGCTCTACCGTCGTTCACTCTGCTGAACCGCGCCGTTCCAGTGAGGGAGATTGAATAAGGGCACAGCTATTTATCCGGGGTCGTTTGATCCGCCGACGAATGGGCACCTCGATTTGATTCAACGAGGGAGCAAGATTTTTGAAGAACTGGTCGTCGCAATTCTGAGGAACTCGGAAAAGGTTCCGATGTTCAGCGTGGGCGAGCGGCTGGAGATGCTGCAAGCTCTGACGGCCGATCTGCCGAATGTGCGGATTGATACGTTTGACGGCCTGATGGTGGAGTACGCGAAATCGATTGAAGCAACCTGCGTGCTGCGGGGGATACGGGCCATCAGCGATTATGAATATGAATTGCAGATGGCGCTCATGAACCGCAAGCTGGAGCCGACGCTTGAGACTGTGTTCATGATGCCGGCGGACAAGTATTCGTATGTCAGTTCGCGGCTGGTGCGCGAAGTTGCGCAAGCGGGCGGCCCGGTCAAAGGACTGGTTCCGGAGTTCGTTGAACAAAAATTGCGGGAGAAACTGGATCCCGCGTACAAACTGCGCGATGCACAACTCATTGAAGTACCCAGGAGAAGGAAAAAGAAGGCATGACGACGGCAACTGCAGAAGCGGTGAAACTCACCCAGAGAATCAACCGGATTGAGCCCTCGGCCACCATGGCTGTGGTGGCAGAGGCGGACAAGCTGCGTTCGCAGGGAATCGACGTGGTGGATTTCGGCGCGGGCGAACCGCACTTTTCGACGCCTCAGCACATTAAGGACGCGGCGATCGGTGCGATCCAGGGGAATTTCACCAAGTACACGGCCGTCGCGGGCACGGCCGAGCTGCGCGACGCGATTGCGCACCGGCATAACGTTGATTTTGATTCCGACTATCGGCGCGAGGAAGTGATTGCTTCGACCGGCGGAAAGCATGCGCTATTCAACGCGATTCAGGTACTGGTGGATCATGGCGATGAAGTGATCCTGCCTGTCCCCTACTGGGTTTCGTTCAAGGACATCATCCGATATGCCGGTGGGATGCCCGTTCTGCTCGAATCGGATGAGTCGCAGAATTTTCGCGTTACGGCTGAGATGGTTTCGAGGCTCGTGACTTCGCGGACCAAGGTCATCATTCTGAATTCGCCTTCGAATCCTTCGGGCGCGGTGATGAAGCCGGAGGACATGACGGAAGTTGTTCGGCTGGCGCACCAACGCGGCATCTGGGTGTTATCGGATGAATGCTACGTCTACCTGAATTACACAGACAAGAATTTCTCCGTCGGCTCGCTCCGCGAGTACAAGGAGCGCATGGTCGTGCTGGGGTCGCTCTCAAAGACATACGCGATGACGGGATGGCGGCTGGGATATGCCCTGGCGCCGGCGGCGGTGACGAGTGCGATGGCAAAGCTGCAGAGCCAGTCCACGTCGAATCCGACGTCAATTGTGCAAAAGGCTGCGGTTGCCGCGCTGAAGGGTCCGCAGGAGTGCGTGGAGCAGATGCGGCAGGAGTACATCCTGTTGCGCGATCACGTGGTGGAGGGGCTCAGGTCGATCCCGGGCGTGAAGTGTACGCTTCCCCAAGGGGCGTTCTACGCCTACCCGAATATTTCATCTTTTCTTGGACGCGGGGGGCTGAAATCTGCATCTGATGTGGCCGGCAGGCTATTGCGGGAAGCCCACGTCGCAACTGTGCCGGGTGAGGGATTTGGAACTACCGACCACATCCGAATCTCGTACGCAACTTCCAAAGCCGAACTGGATCGAGGCTTGGAGCGGATGCGGCGTTTTCTTGCAGCCTTGTAGATCTGGATTTCTGCAGGCAGTACAGAGTTCACCATAGGGATCACAGGGTTACACAGAGGAATCTTTGGTTCGGCGGCCGTTCCGTGGCGAGCGGCCTTTTTTGTCGAATGGGAAACTTGTATCCATTACTGATGCAGCCGGGATTTGATCCGCGGCCGTGGGGCACGCACGATCTTTCTCCGATTTATCCCAATCATAAGTTCGGAGAGAAGATCGGAGAAGCGTGGCTGACTGGGGACGAGTGTAAGGTTTCGAATGGTCCGCTTGCCGGGAAGACGCTATCCCAATTGAGCCAGCAGTATCAGCAGGAACTGATCGGCAACGCAGCGAGGGATCCGAAGAGGTTTCCATTGCTGCTGAAATTTCTTTTCCCGCACGAGAAGCTCTCGGTTCAGGTGCATCCGGATGATGCTCAAGCGTTGCGCGTTGGGGAGCCTTGGGGAAAGACAGAATGCTGGTATGTGGCACACGCTAAGCCCGGATCGCAGATCGCGCTGGGACTGAAACCGGGAATCACTGCCGCGCAACTGGAAGAAGCGATCCACCAGATGCGAGCAGAAGAGGTTTTGAATTGGGTGAACGTCTATGCCGGTGACATGATTTACGTCGCGGGCGGTACGGTACACACTCTCGGGCCTGGATCGATCATTGTTGAGACGCAGCAGCAGTCCGATATGACGTATCGCTTGTACGATTACGGACGCCCCCGCGAATTGCATCTGAAAGATGGGATGGCCGCAGTGAAAGAGAAAGTGAAGTCCGGGAAAGTTTTGCGGCCGGCGCCGCGTGAAGCCGGAAAGAACCGGCAATCGACGCTTGTGAATGCGCCGTACTTTGTCGTAGAGATGTTTGAATGCAAAGAACCGATTTCAGGCCTCCGGACGCGGGACAACACGTCAAAGAATTCTGTGCAAATCCTGGTCGCGGCCGACGGTTGTGGAGTAATTGAGTCGCGCGGAATGGAGCCCGTAACACTGGCGAAGGGGGATGCGGTCGTTATTCCCGCATCGATTGAAGAGTTCGGCGTTAGGCCGCAGTGGATGCTTGAGTTCCTGCGCGCGTACGTACCCGGTGAGAGCTTTCCCGAGCCGGAGACGAGACTCTAAGAATTGTTGATTGTCGATTTGCGATTGCCGATTTCGTATGAGCTGGCGAATATGAGGTCCAGGAAACTTGCGGTCTAAGGTCTGCAATTTGAACTTGTAAGCATGGCGAAGAATTCCAATTTCTATCCTGTGATTCTGGCAGGTGGACGCGGCACGCGTTTCTGGCCGCTGAGCCGGAAGAAGCGCGCGAAGCAACTGCTTGCATTGGACGGCAAGCAGACGATGATCCAGCAGACTGTGGCGCGCCTGCTGCCGCTGGCTGCAGCCAAAAAGTTCTGGATCATCACGAACGAAGATCTGCGTCCGGCTATCATGCGGCAATTGCCCAAGCTGCCGAAACTGCAGGTGCTGGCCGAGCCCGTGGGACGCAATACTGCTCCGGCAATTGGGCTGGCGGCGTTTTTGCTCTTGCGCGAAAACCCCGACGCGGTCATCGGGATGTTTCCGTCCGATCACGTCATTGCAGATGAAAAGCGATATTGCGAGACGCTCGAACGCGGCAATAACGTTGCAGCGGCGGGACAAAATATCGTTGTACTTGGCATTCGACCGAACCGCGCGGAGACCGGATACGGCTATATCGAAGCCGGCGGGTTGTACGAAGGCGATGCGTTAAGAGTTCGTCGATTCACGGAAAAGCCCAACGCAGAGACTGCTGCCGAGTTTCTTGCAGCCGGAAACTATTTCTGGAACAGCGGGATGTTTCTGTGGAGCGCGCGAACGCTTGCGGACGCGCTGCATGAGCACTTGCCGAAGACGGCTCCTATCCTTGAGGAGATTGCGTCTGCATACGGAACGTCGAGATTTTCCGGCACCTTTCGCAGGTTGTATCCCAAGTGCGAGAACATCAGCGTGGACTATGCTGTGCTCGAGCCGCGGTCGGCGAAAGGGGAGGAATGCAGTAACATTTTCTGCTTGCCCGCGGATTTCGGGTGGAACGACCTGGGTTCCTGGACCGCGCTGCATGAGCATCACGTTGCGAAAACGACTCCGCAGGAAGGAAATCTCGTCGCGGGCTCGGGCGTGTTCTTGTTGAACGCACGCGGGAACTATGTGCACGCGCCGGGGAAGTTCGTGGCGGCTGTTGGAGTAAGCGACGTGGTGGTTGTGGATACGCCGGATGCCCTGCTGATCACAACGCGCCAGCACGCGCAAGACGTCGGCAAGGTTGTGAAACATCTGGACGAGAAGAAGCTGAGAAAGCTCACCTAAGTTTCATGTTTTGAGGTTCAAGTTCGAGGAGTAAGGCGAATTAACATTGGTGCTCGAAGCTGGAAACTGGAAGTTTGAAACTCAATGGTAGAGGAAATTAAGTTTGGAACCGATGGATGGCGTGGAATCATCGCGGATGATTTCACTTTTGAGAATGTGAGCCGGGTCGCCGGCGCGATCGCGTCGTACGTTTTGAAAAATGAAGATTCGAAACGCGGCGTGATTGTTGGGTATGACGCCCGTTTTGCATCACCACGGGCGGCCCACATCGTCGCTGAGGTCATCTCAGCCGCAGGAGTTCCGGTGAAACTGGCGAACGACTACACGCCTACTCCTGCGGTGTCATACGCAGTGAAGCATCAAGGGGCCGCGGGCGGAGTGATGATCACGTCCAGCCATAATCCGTGGAACTGGAATGGGGTGAAGTTCAAAGGAAACTTCGGCGGGTCAGCCACGCCCACGATCATGAAGAAAATTGAAGCCGAATTGGTGGCGGGAGCCGTCCCAAAAAGTACAAAAGCACCGATTGAAGAAGTCGATTTGAAGAAGGCTTATGTTGCCGCGGTTTGCGCGTTTGCCGACATGGATTTAATTGCAAAGTCGAAGTTCAAATTCGCCGTGGATGCAATGTATGGCTCTGGTCGCGGAGTTCTGCCCGGAATTTTCGCTGAGCGAGGCGTGCAGTGTGTAGCGATCCGGCAGGAACTGAATCCGCTTTTCCCGGGAATCAATCCGGAGCCGATACGCCCGCACACGAAGATGCTCGAAGAAACTGTTATTCGCGAGAAGTGTGATGCGGGACTGGCGATTGACGGCGACGCCGACCGTATTGGCGCGGTTGCCGAAGATGGGAGCTTTGTTGATTCACACAAAATCTTCTCTGTGCTGCTGCGATGGATCCTGGAGCGGAAGAAGTGGCCGGGCGATATTGTGCGGGCGTTCAATACGACGCTGATGCTGGACCGGATTTCGGGGAAGTACGGGCGGAAGTTGCACGAGACTCCGATCGGATTCAAGTACGTCGCGGACCTGATGATGGAGCGCGAAATTATGATGGGCGGGGAAGAGTCGGGCGGGATCGGGTATTCACGATTCCTGCCGGAGCGCGATGGCGTACTGAATTCTCTGTTGCTTGCCAACGCCATGGCCGAGGAGGGCAAGACGCTCGGCCAGTTGGTGGCGGATCTTCAGAATGAGTTTGGGCATCATTACTACGGTAGAAGTGACCTCCACATACCGGAGGATGTGAAGCAGGGAGCCATTCAGCGGGCGCGTGCCGACGGTACTCAAAGCCTCGGACCTTATCGCGTGCTGAAGAAGGAGCAACTGGATGGCGTAAAGTTTTTCCTGGATGCTCCGACGAATGGAAATGGGGCGAAGGCTTGGGTTTTGTTCCGGGCATCGGGGACGGAGCCTTTGTTGCGGCTTTATACGGAAGCATCATCGCCGGAATTGGTCCAGGAGTTACTAGCCACAGGTGAGGCTTTTGTGAGACATAGTAGTTAATGCCAGAAGAAGCCATTTCGGGTCAGGTAGATTCGCCGGAGGCGCGCCGATATAACCGGATTCGGCGCTGGCTTGGCATTACCGATTTTGCAGTCGGTTTCGTATTCCTCGTGGTGCTTCTGGTGACGCGATGGTCCGACTCGCTTCGCGATCTCGCGTACCGGATGGGATTTCAGAACTACTCGCTTTCCCTTTTCATGTATTTGGTGCTGATCCTTGCGATCAGCAAGGCTTTGGGGATTGGGCTGGAATACTACGGATTCCGGCTCGAGCGCCGATTCAAACTGTCGACGCAGAGATTCGGGTCGTGGCTGTGGGATGAGATCAAAGGCTTTCTTGTCAGCGTGGTGTTGGGCGCTGTCGTAGTCGAGTTGTTGTACTTCACGATTCGGCAATGGCCGCAGAATTGGTGGCTGCTGGCCTGGGCGCTTTTCATGGTCTTGTTTGTTTTATTGGCGCAATTGGCGCCAGTAGTGCTCTTTCCTATTTTTTACAAGTTTGAACCACTGGAAGACGAAGAGTTACGGCGTCGTTTGGTGATTCTTGGCGAGCGAGCGGGAACCAGAGTGCGCGGCGTCTATCGCTGGAAGCTTTCTGAGAAGAGCAACAAAGCGAATGCGGCGCTAACCGGCTTGGGAACTACACGACGGATCATTCTGGCCGATACCCTGCTCGACAACTACACGCCTGACGAGATCGAAGCAGTTCTTGCGCATGAATTAGGGCATCATGTTCACCGACATATTCTGAAGAGTATTTTCGTGCAGGCGTTGATCACATTCTTGGGATTCTGGGCGGCGAATTGGACGCTGCACTACGCTGTTGATCACCACATGTTTGAAGAACTTTCGGATTTCGCGAATCTTCCGCTGCTCGCTCTTGTTTCTGTGGTTCTCGGTTTTCTACTCATGCCCGCGCTCAACGCTTATTCACGCTTCAACGAGCGGCAGGCCGACCGGTACGCGTTCGAATCGATTGTCAGCGTGGATCCGTTTGTTTCTTCCATGAACAAACTTGCGGAACAGAATCTGGCGGAGCGAACTCCATCCAAGTGGGTGGAGTGGTTTTTTCATTCTCACCCTTCCATCTCGCGGCGGCTAGCCTCGGCTGAAGCATGGAGCAAGTCGCAGAGCGCAAGCTCACACCCATGAGTTGGCGTCCTTGCAAGCCTCTTCTGGCTTTGATCCTGATTGCGATCTCGGCTGCCGCAACTGCTCAGCGCACGGCCTCGTGTCCGCAATGTGCTGAATGGAACAAAGCGCAGGCACCATTCCGCATCTTCGGCAATACCTACTACGTGGGCCCTCGCGGACTAAGTTCGGTTCTCATCGCGTCGCCCAGCGGGCATGTTCTGATCGACGGTGATCTCCCGGAATCGGCTCCCCTTATCGCGAACAATATTCGATCACTTGGGTTTCGTCTCGAAGATGTGAAATTGATCGTGAACTCGCACGTGCATTTCGATCATGCAGGTGGAATCGCCCAATTGCAGCGCGGAACGGGAGCGCGGGTCGTGGCCAGCGAGTGGAGCGCGAACGTGCTCAAAAAAGGCGGAGTTGGAAAGGACGATCCGCAATATGGCTCCATCAGGCCTATTGCGGCCGTGAAGAATGTGAGTACATTTCACGATGGCGAAGCCATTCATGTCGGCGACATTGTGATAACGCCACATCTAACGCCTGGGCATACTCCGGGAGGAACGAGTTGGACGTGGAAATCGTGTGAGGGGGCGGAGTGCCACGACATCGTGTACGCCGATAGTCTGAATCCGGTGTCTGCAGCCGGATTCCGATTCAGCCATGATTATCCAAAAGCAGTCGAGGATTTCGAGAAGAGCTTTGCATTTTTCGAATCCGCACCCTGCGACATTTTGATCACCGCACATCCGGAGGTTTCAGATCTGTGGGAGCGACTTGCGCAACGGGTCAAGGGAGTGAAGCCGGATCCGATGGTGGATTCAGGAGCGTGCCGAGCATATGCGGCTAACGGTCGCGAGAAACTGCGGCAGCGGTTGGCAAGTGAGGGGAAGCGATAAGCGCGACGTCAAGATTGTTTCAGGATCGCAGCGACCCGCTGGAAGTCTTCTTCAGTGTCAACGCCGACGCTGTCGTGCGGCGTCTCGCCAACGTAAATCGCAACTCCATTCTCCAGAAACCGCAATTGCTCGAGACGCTCGGCCTTTTCGAGGGAGGATTCCGGAAGCGACACAAACTGGTCGAGCGCGGGCTTGCGGTACGCGTATAGGCCCAGGTGCTTGAAATACCGCGGTTCCGTTCCGTCACGGTCGTGTGGAATGGTTGCGCGAGAGAAATACAAAGCTCGGCCATTGAGGTCCGTGACAACCTTCACTGCGTTTGGATTCGGAATGTCAATCGCCGCCGCGGGAGTCATCAAGGTCCCAACTTCTACTTGCGGATTGGACATAACTTCGAGTAACGACGCGATTTGCTCAGGACGGACGAGCGGTTCGTCTCCCTGCACGTTGATGTAAACGTCGGCTGCTTCGCGGCAGGAAATTTCGTGGACACGCTCGGTCCCGCTGCGGTGCTTCGTGGAAGTCATTTGAGCGTTCCATCCGTTGTCCCGACACACGTCCATGATTTCTTCGGAATCGGTGGCGATGATTACATCGGCCAGACGCGATGACGAGCGGACTGCCTGGTAGACGACACCGATGAGAGGCTTGCCGGAGATCTCACGGAGCATTTTGCGGGGCAGTCGCGTGGAAGCCAGACGTGCGGGAATGACGGCGATGGCTTTCATGAAGTTCCGATTATTCCAGATTGAGGCTATCGCGAACGGAGATTCAGAGCGGTCTGGTGTCTAGGTTGATACAGGCCAAGCGCGCTGCCGCTGGGAAGAGGGATCGTCGTGCTGGCTCCCCAAGGCGCTTCCTGGATTTCTGTACACTGCACATTTTTCTTTTTCAGGACTTCGATTTCAGCTTGCAGGTTGTCGCACATCAGGTAGAGAACGGCGCCCAAGAGTTGGTGTCCGGCATGAGTTTGTGTGAACTCGGCTTCGGCCGGATGGACGGCGGCCTCGGCCGGAGGCATGGAGAAGATCAGCCAACCGTGGCCGACATCGACTGACTGCAGACCCAGGACATCGCGAAAGAAAGTTCGATCTGCGTCAGCGTTTTTACTGTAGAAGAGAATGTGCGCCCCAAAAATCATGGCGGAGTGTACATCGCGAATTGCGTGGTTAGGTTTGACCGAATCTCGTGCGGCTTTTAAAATTAAGACTGGGACGTAACGCACTGAGACCGCGTTGCTTCCATGCCGCGGAAGCGCTGGTCGGCGTTCCTTTCACATCCTTCCTGATTCCAGGTAAGTGGCGGTGTAGCTCAGGTGGTTAGAGCGACGGTCTCATAATCCGTAGGTCGTTGGTTCGAGTCCAACCGCCGCCACCAAAATTACATGAGGTCCTTCCACTTCTGCCTACGCTACGCTTGGCATTCAGCGTCAGGATTTCGCCTGCAGGCTCCCGCTTCGCTCACGTCGGCAAAACGGCTCAAGTTCGAGTCCAACCGCCGCCACCAAGATTCGCTGAGAGGCACAGTAACGCCGAACGCCGCACGGTTGTGGGCTCGCCTTCAACTACCGGATCATCTCTAAATTACCTGTTTGCAATATTTTAACGGTAAGCTATTGATTTCACTTATCTTACGCGAGCGAAACTGCGAAAACGCGTAATTATTTTTTTGTCCGATTTCCGCAAAATATTGAATACATGAGTACTTAGCGAGGATGAGATCGAATCCCCCTCTGTAAAATATTGAAAAGGAAATAGTTACAGCCAAAATATTGAAACCAAGCCGCTTAGGCGGGCTGTTTGTAAGCATTTTTAAAGATCGGATACCTGCGCACTACCTCAGCACGAGGCGCGGTCTTTGCCGCCAAGAGTAATGATGGGATATTTCGAATTCCGTGCGCAAGGGCAGATGTCACAATGTGCGGAGTTAGCCTGTGGAAAAATGCGCTGTCATTTTTTGAGGGGAGAGCGATGTTGCGCAAGTTGTTCAGAAACTGAATGAGTGTTATCGGGACTTTGTGCCAGCTAACCGATGCACGGCGATTCTTCGCACTCTGCCCACTGTGTACCTTTACAGGTGACGGTCACCAAAACAGCTATTAGGTTGGCATCACTGCGCTTCGTCTTGCCAGTT
>Ga0335085_10014320_pt1 | contig 11579 bp, 10 predicted proteins | sample Lox_Sample_45_FD_206712 | JGI IMG/M metagenome (GOLD analysis project Ga0335085, IMG submission 206712) | Soil microbial communities from Loxahatchee National Wildlife Refuge, Florida, United States - Lox_Sample_4.5 | ecosystem: Environmental > Terrestrial > Soil > Wetlands | place: USA... | reverse complement strand
TCGAGCCCGTCCAGCGCGGGGTCCCCGGCACGGGCGAGCAGGCGGCCCAGCCGCGACACCTCGGCCGCGAGCGGGCCGCTGGCCTCCTCCCGCTTGGCCGCCCCGGCCACCGGCGCGAACTCAACAGGCCCGCCGGTGAAGCGCTGGTACTCCTCGGTCAGCGGCGCGGCACCGGCCGGGTCCACGAACAGGCCACCGGCCGCGGCCAGGGTGTCGTACCCGGTGGTGCCCGCGCAGGCCCAGTCGGCGGGCAGTTTCTCGTCGCCGCTGAGGATCTTCTCGGTGACCACCCAGGCGCCGCCGGTTTCGCGGGCCAGCCGCTGGAGGTAGCCGCGGGGATCGGCCAGCCCGTCGGGATGGTCCACCCGCAGGCCGTCGATGAGACCCTCGGTCACCAGGCGCAGCAGCACCCGGTGGGTGGCGGCGAACACGCCGGGGTCCTCCACCCGGACCGCGATGAGCGAGCTGATGTCGAAAAACCGCCGCCAGTTCAGCTGGGTCGCGGCATCGCGCCAGTCGGCGAGCCGGTAATGCTGGGCGCCGAGCAGGTCCGCCAGCGGCAGCCCGGCGGTGCCGGGGCGGATGGGGAGCACGTGGCCGAAGTAGCGCAGCACCGGCTGGCCCGGCGTGGGGCCCGCTGTTCCCTCCGGGACCGCTCCGTCCCCCGGCGCCGTTGCTTCCCCGGCCGCCATTGCTTCCCCGGCCGCCATTGCTTCCCCGGCCGCCGTTGCTTCCCCAACCGTGCCGACGGTGATGTCGCCGAGGCAGTCCCCGGCCGGCCCGGCCAGGATCGGCAGCAGCAGCCGCCCGTCCTGTGCCGCCCAGTCCACGTCGAACCAGTGCGCGCAGGGCGAGCCGGGCCCATCGCGCAGCACCGACCAGAGCTGCCGGTTGAGCCACTCGGGCACCGGGATGGCCATGTGGTTGGGCACCACGTCGACGATCACGCCCAGACCGTGCCGGCGGAACCGGCCCACCATGGCCCGTAGCGCGGCCTCCCCGCCCAGGTCCGCCGACACCCGGGAATGGTCCACCACGTCGTACCCGTGCCGGGAGCCGGGCGTGGCCTGCAGGATCGGCGAGAGGTAGGCGTGTGTTACGCCCAGGTCCGCCAGGTAGCCTGCGGCCTCACCCGCATCGGCAAACCCGAAACCAGGCTGGAGCTGCAGCCGGTACGTGGAGACGGGGGCAGGGCGTGCGTCAGGCACAGGCCCCTGCCGGCACCGGGGCCGTCATACACGGGAGTATCACAGACCGCCGTCAGTCCCCGGTAGGCCCTGGAGAAGCAGCAGGTGGCGAACGTCCCGGCCCCTCAGGACAGACGCCCGTGATGGGGACCGCCCGGAGCGTCAAACGCTGAAAGCCAGCCATTTCGCTTCGTTCCGGCGGGAGACAGGGAACGAGGAACAGGTGCCCATGCGCGAGATCGCGTACGCCGTGCGGGGATTTCTCACGGTCCGCCGGGACTCTCTGCGCGTGCCCCTGGACGGATCGCTCACGGTCCACGCGGACCCGGGCTCCGGCCTCTTCACCGGCGACCTCGTTCTCCGGCCGTCCATCATCGGCCGGACGGTCCTCGGCGCGAGCCTCTTCGGCGCTACCGTGCAGATCACGGCCGGCTCCCCCGTCATCGGCGGAGTCGACCGCCAGAGCCGGGTGTTCGCGGCGGTCACGGTGGACGCGGTCATAACCGCTGCCCACGCCGCCGGGCGGCCGCTGATCCGCGGCGCTTCATGCCGCACCGCCACTGAGGCCGTTGTGCCGCTGCGCTCCGGGCCCGGCTTCGAGCTGGCCCGGGGCGGCCGCCTGGCGGGCCGGTACCACCGGCCGCCCTTCGCCGGGTGCGGCTGGATCACACCGCTGGTCAACCTGCTGGTCGCTGGCCCGGGGAACGCTGTCGTCATCGATCTCACCCCGCTCTGAGCCTGAAGCAGACCGTCACGCTCCCGGCAGCAGTCCCCGCCGCAGCGTGTCCCGCACTGCCTCGAGTGCGGTAAAGCGGGGCGACCACCCCAGCTCCTTCTTCGCCCGGGTGGTGTCCATGATCGCCGGGTGGCTGGCCGCCTCCACCCACTGCGCGACCGGCGGGAGGAGCGGCAGGGCGGCGATGACCTGGGCCGCGAGCTGCGCCGGGCCCGCGGGAAGTGCCAGCGGGACCAGGCCGAGCTCGCGGGCGACGTCGGCGGCGGTGATGATCCCGTCGGCGGCGATGTTGTAGGCGCCGGGCGGGCCGGCGGCCACGGCACACCGCAGCAGCGCCTGCCCCACGTCGTCCTCGTGGACCAGCTGCAGCGGCAGCGCCGGCACCAGCACCGGAAGCGGCACCGGGAGCCGTCCCGCCCGCCCGGCCAGCCAGCGGCCCAGCGGTGCCAGCGGCCCGGGCAGCATGCCCTTCGCTCCCACGGCGTGGGGGCCCAGCACGATTGACGGGCGCAGCAGATAGAGGGCGGGCCCGGCGAGCCGTGCCGCGGCCTCGGCGTGCAGCAGGCGCTCGAGCTCGGCCTTCTCCTGGGCGTAGAACAGCCGGGCCGCGGGCCGCACGGGCCACTCCTCGGTCATGCCGATCGGATTGTCCGGGTGGAACCCGTACGCCGCCACCGAGGAGGCGTAGACAAAACGGCGGGCGCCGCCGGCGGCGGCGGCCCGGAAGGCGTTCAGCGTGCCTTCGACGTTCACCGAGCGGATCGCCTGGCCGGACGCGGCACCGGTAACCAGGAACGCCAGGTGCACCACCACGTCGGCGTGGGCGAACGCATCGCGCAAGGCCCCGGAGTCGCGGACATCCCCGCGGCGGTACTCCATCTTCGTCCAGCCGCACGCGGCCGGGTCGAACGGGCGGCGGGCGATGCCCACGATCCGCGCCACCCGCTCGTCGGCCTGGAGCTGCGGGATCAGGCCGAACCCGAAGGTCCCGGTCGGGCCGGTCACCGCAACCGTCAGCTCGTTCTCCCGGCCGGGCGCCACCCCGGGCTACCGGGATCCGGGGCCAGCGGGCCGGGATACGGGCCGCTGGGCGGCTGCCGTCATGCACTCACCCTGTCACCACATATCTGGGCTGTTTCAGAGCCGAAAGTCCCGGCAGGCGGGACGACTGGCCGGGGCGGGGCGGGCGGCGCGCGGCTTACGCTGCTGGTCAGATGGGGAATCCGCGTCCGCCGGGTGCGGCGCGGCGGGAGCGGCGCGGCCGGTGCCGCGCGGGAAAGAGGCGTCATGGACAGGCTGAACCCGCTGGACGCCCTGTTCGTGGACGCGGAGGACGAGGATCCGCGCACGTCGATGGCGATCGCCTCGATCGCGGTGTTCGAGGGCCCGCCCCCAACCCACGAGGAGTTCCTGGCCTACCTGGCCGGGCGCCTGCCGCCCGTGCCCCGCTACCGCCAGAAGCTCCGCACGGTGCCGTTCCGCCTGGGCCGGCCGGTCTGGGTCGACGACCCGGACTTCGACCTTGGCTACCACGTCCGGCGCACCGCCCTGCCGGCCCCCGGGGGGGATCAGCAGCTCGCGGCCTTAATGGCGCGGGTGATGTCCCAGCGTCTCGACCGCGACCACCCGCTGTGGGAGTACTGGGTCATCGAAGGACTCACCCAGGATCGCTGGGCGCTGATCTCCAAGGTGCACCACTGCATGGTCGACGGGATAGCCGGCACCGACCTGTACCGCGTGATCTTCGACCTCTCGCCCGAGCCTTCGCCGCCCGCCGCGGATGACCGGTCCGTGGGCGCCGAGCCGTCCTCCCTCGAGCTGGCCGCCCAGGCCGCGCTCGACACGGTCGTGCTCCCCGTGCGCGAAGCCCTCGCGCTGGGGGGCACCGTGGTGGGCGACCCGGGCCGCGCCGTCCGCCAGGCGGCTGGCGCGGTGCGGGCCATCGCGAAGCTCGCACCAGCCATGTGGCCGGCCACCGGGTCTTCGCTGAGCGGGCACATCGGCAGGCAACGGCGTTACACCTGGGCCCGGGCGTCGCTGGATGACGTCAAGATGATCAAGCGGGAGCTCGGCGGCACCGTGAACGACGTCGTCCTGGCCGCGATCAGCGGCGGTTTCCGGGCGCTCCTGATCGCCCGCGGTGAGCAGCCCGGCCCGCACATGGTCCGCTCCCTGGTCCCGGTGTCCGTCCGGGCCCCCGGCGAGGAGGACGTCTACGAGAACCAGGTCTCAGCGGTCCTGGCCGACCTACCCGTCCACGTCGCCGACCCGGTGCAACGGCTCGCGGCCGTCCGGGCCGAGCTGCAGGCCCTGAAGACGGCCAGGGAGGCGATGGTCGGCGAGACCCTGGTCGGCCTGGCCCGCTACACGCCGTTCCCGGTCGCGTCCTGGTGGGTCAGGCTGGCGTTCTCGCTGCCCCAGCGAGAGATCATCACCGTCACCACGAACGTGCCTGGCCCCCGCCAGCCGCTGTACGGGATGGGCCGCAAGCTGCTGGAAATCATCCCCTACGTGCCGATCGCGGCCACGGTCCGCACCGGGATCTCGATCTTCACCTACTGCGGGAACGTCACCTTCGGGATCACCGGCGACTTCGCAGCCAACCCCGACCTCGACGTGCTGGCCCACGGTATCGAGGACGGCATCGCGGAGCTCTTGAAGGCCGCCCGGCGCCACCACCGGTCGGCCGCGGCCAAGCAACGGCCAGCGGCCGGGCGAGGGCAGGCCGCCAAACACCCGCCGGCTGGCAAGCAGCCGCCAGCGGCCAGGCAACCGCCAGCAGTTGAGCAACCGTCAGCGGCGGCCAAACGGCGGACGGCGGCGACTCACCCGTGACGGCCCGGGGCCCCCGTTCCAGGCCAGCGCCGGCCCGCCGTCACCACACCTGTGCACCGGCCGGCGGGCACCTATGCTGGCGCAGGTGGAACCGGCAGACGGCTGGCATGGCGGCGTGGACCGCGCGGCGGACGGCACCCCGGCCGCGCGGCAGTACCGCATTGGCGAACTCGCCCGCGAGGCCGGGATCCCCGTCCGCACCGTGCGCTATTACCAGGAGCGGAGGCTGCTGCCGCCGCCCCGGCGCCAGGGACGGATCGGCTGGTACTCGCAGGCTCACCTGGACCGCTTGAAGGTCATTGGCCAGCTGCTTGACCGCGGCCACACCCTCAGCGGGATCGGCCAGCTGCTCTCGGCCTGGGAGCAGGGCTACGGCCTGGCCGATCTGCTCGGTTTCGAGCGGGCGATGACCGCTCCGTGGTCGGATGAGGAACCCGTGCCGGTGACCGTCGCCGATATCTCGGCGCTGCTGGCGGGCCAGCTCACACCGGAGGTCCTTTCCGAAGCGATCCGCCTTGGCTACATCGAGGTCGATGGCGAGCGTGTCACCCATGTCAGCCGCCGGCTGCTCGATACCACCACCGCCCTGGTGCACGAAGGCATCCCGCTGCCCGCGATCCTGGCCACCGGCCGTGAGCTGCAGGCGGGCCTGGACAAGCTGGCGTCGTTGTTCATGGAACTGGTCATCACCCCCGTCCTTGACCGCCACGGCGGCGCGCCGCCGCCGCAGGAGGTCGCGCGGCTGGCCGAGACGATCGAGCGGCTGCGGCCGGTCGCACGGACCGCGCTCGACGCGGAGTTCGCCAGGGCCATGGACAGGCGCGCCCGGGCCAGCTATGGCGAGTTCATCCGGCTGCTCGCGGCGCGCGATCGCACAGCCAGGCCTGAGTTATCCTCTGATCATGCCAGTAACTACTGGCATGGTTGAAGCGACGTCGGAAGCGGGCGCCAGATGAGGCGGGCCAAGGATCTGGCCGGCCAGGTGGTGGTGGTCACCGGGGCGGCACGGGGCATCGGCGCGGTCACCGCCAGGCGCCTGGCCGCCCGTCAGGCCCAGGTGGCCCTCCTCGGCCTCGAGCCGCGCGAGCTAGCCGGCGTGTCCGCCGCCTGCGGGCCGCATTCCCGCTGGTGGGAGGTGGACGTGACCGACGAGCGCGCGCTCACGGAGGTCGCCGCCGCTATCCGCGGCACCTACCGCCGGATCGACGTCCTCGTCGCCAACGCCGGCATCGCCATCGGCGGCCCGTTCCTCCACTCCGACGCCGGCACGTTCGCGCGCGTCATCGAGGTCAACCTGCTCGGCAGCGTGGCCACCGCCCGCGCGTTCCTGCCCGCCCTGCTGGAGAGCCGCGGCTACCTGCTCCAGGTGGCGTCGCTGGCGGCGCTCGCCCCGGCCCCGATGATGGCGGCGTACTGCGCCAGCAAGGCGGGGGTGGAGGCGTTCGCCCATGCCGTCCGGGCCGAGGTGGCACACCACGGCGTGCGGGTTGGCGTGGCCTACCTGAGCTGGACCGACACCGACATGGTACGCGGGGCGGACGCGGACGCGGCCCTGCGCAAGATGAGGGCCGGGCTGCCGTTCCCGGCCCGCCGCACCAGCCCGGCCGGGGCCGTGGCCGACGCCCTCGTCGAGGGCATCTCCCGCCGTGCACCGCGCGTCTACGGCCAGCGCTGGCTGCCACCGGTCCAGCTGGCCCGGGGGGCCGTACCGCTGATCGTGGCCAAACTCGGCGCCCGCGCCATGCCCGACATCGAGGCACGGTGGCTGGCGGCAGGTGCCGGGACCGGCGCCCTGGGAGCGGGCGGCGCCGCGGACACCGGCGCCAGGGCCGCGCACGGCGCGGCGGCGGCCCCGGAGATACGGGCATGAGCCCAGCGGGCGGCGATCCGGCGATCGTCATCATCGGCTCCGGGTTCGCCGGCCTCTGCCTGGCGATCCGGCTGAAACAGGCCGGCTGCCACAGCTTCGTGATCCTGGAGAAGAACGACGACCTCGGCGGCACCTGGCGGGACAACACCTATCCCGGCTGCGCGTGCGACGTGCCGTCACACATGTACTCGTTCTCGTTCGAGCTCAATCCGGGCTGGTCGAGGATGTTCGCGCCACAGCAGGAAATCTGGGCGTACATGCGCCGGTGCGCGCACAAGTACGGGATCACCCCACACATCCGGTTCGGCCGCCGGGTGGAGGGCCTGGAATGGGACGATGCGGCGCGGCGCTGGCGCGTCACGACGGCGCGGGGCGAGGTGTACGCCGCCCGGGCGGTCGTGTCGGGCATCGGGGCGCTGCACGTGCCGTCGATTCCCGAGATCCCCGGGGCCGACCGGTTCTGCGGCGTGGCCTTCCACTCGGCGCAATGGGACCGCTCCTGCTGCCTTTCCGGCCGGCGGGTCGCGGTCATCGGCACGGGGGCCTCGGCGATCCAGTTCATCCCCGAGATCGCCAGGCAGGCCACCCGGGTTCACGTCTTCCAGCGGACGCCCCCGTGGATCCACCCGAGGCCGGACTTCGAGATCCCGCCCGCGGTCCGCGCGACCTTCGCCGCCGTCCCGCAGGCGATGCGCGCGTTCCGCGACGGGATCTACTGGCTGCTGGAGATCCGCGCGGCCGGGTTTGCCCTGCATCCCGCGCTGATGGCGCCGCTGCAGCGGACGGCCGAACGCCACATCGCGCGCCAGGTTGCCGACCCGGAGCTGCGCGCTAAGGTGACGCCGGACTACACGATCGGGTGCAAGCGGATCCTGCTGTCGTCCGATTACTATCCGTCACTGGCCCGGCCCAATGTCGATCTGGTCACCGACCCGATCACCCGGATCACCGAGCACGGGCTCGTCTGCGCGGATGGCAGCGCCTACGACGCCGATGTGATCATCTACGGCACCGGCTTCAAGACCGTCGAGGCCCTCACCGAACTGGGCGTCGCCGGGCGCGACGGCGTCAAGCTCCAGGACGTGTGGCGGGGCGGCGCGGAGGCCTACCACGGCGTCACCGTCACCGGGTTCCCGAACCTCTTCCTGCTGCTGGGCCCGAACACGGGCCTGGGGCACAACTCTGTCATCTTCATGATCGAGAGCCAGGTCCAGCACGTGCTGAGCTGCCTGCGGCTGCTCGCCCGCCACGGCGGGAGCACCATCGAGGTCAAGGCGCCCGCGCTGCGCCGCTTCAACGACCGGATCCAGCGCCGCCTGGGCCGGGCCGTGTGGAGCGAGGGCGGCTGCACGAGCTGGTACCTGGACGCAGACGGCGTCAACCGTGCCCTGTGGCCGGGATTCAGCTTCGAGTACTGGGCCCGCACCAGGCGGGCGCGCCGCGCCGATTATGTGATCCGCTGACAGGGCCCGGGTCCATGACGTTCGCCCCTACCGCCGGCCACCTGACTGCGGACACGCTGCCCATAGCTGCGTACATGAGCATCGCCCAACGTGCGGAGCGGTAAGGGCGCACGGAGGTGTCTGATGGCCGGGACCGGTAGCGGCGGGGGCCCAGACCACTGGCTGACCCTCCAGTCGCCGGGGTCCGGCAGCCCCTGGGGGTGCCGGATCGAGAGCGTGGGCGTGAAGCTGCCGGCCCAGCGGCTGACGACCAGGGAGCTGATGAGCCAGACCAGCCACCGCACCCGCATCCAGCTGGAGCGGCTGACAGGTATCCACGAGCGCCACGTCGTGGGGCCGGGCGAGAACTCCTTCACCCTGGCCACCGGGGCCGCCCGCGACTGCCTGGCCCACTCGCAGCATCAGGCGCCGGACATAGAGATGCTGATCAGCACCAGCATCACCCGGTCCCGGGGCCGGTCCTCGCAGTCCTTCGAGCCCCCGCTCAGCCTGGGCGTGAAGCAGGCGATCGGCGCCGTGCAGGCGGTGAACTTCGATCTCTCCAACGCCTGCGCCGGCATGCTGACCGGGGTGTTCCTCCTTCAGGACCTCATCACCCGGGGTGAGATCAGCTGCGGGATGGTGGTGTCCGGCGAGTACATCTCCCACCTGAGCTGGAACGCTGCGCGGCAGATCCGTTCGGTATTCAGCAAGCAGCTCGCATCACTGACCCTCGGTGACGCGGGGGCCGCCGTGATCGTGGAACGCGCGCCCAAGGGCGGCGGCATCGACGTCATCGGCTTCACCACCCTGGCCGAGCACAGCCGGCTGTGCCTCGCCTTTCCCAGCACCGTGGGCCCGGGCGCCCAGATGTACACCAAGTCCAGGACGCTGCACAAGGTGGCGATCGAGGACATGGCGCCGCTGGTGGCCGAGGTGATCGGCGAAGCCGGAATCGACCTGGACGACATCGACTACCTGATCCCGCATCAGACCTCGGCCCGGGCCATCCGCAAGGGCACCGAGGAATTCGCCCGCCGTCTCGGCGCCCGGCCGAAGCACGTGGTGGTGAACCTGGAGGAGTACGGCAACACCTCGTCGACGACGCTGTTCGTGGCGCTGCACAAGTACCTGCAGGAGGGGCGATTCCACAAGGGAGACCGGGTGATGCTGCTGGCGCTCGCCTCCGGCATCGAGATCGGCATCGCCATCTTCACGATCAACAGCCAGGTGGATCACTATGGGCGTACGCATTGAAGCCGCCAGCGCGCTGACCAGCCACGGATTGCGCAAGCCAACCGCGCGGCGCCTCGCCGACGCCGCCGCCCGGGCCTGCCTCGCACACGCGGGCAAAGAACCCGGCGACGTCGACATGCTCATCAACGCCGGTGTCTACCGGGAAGACAACATGGGCGAGCCCGCGCTCGCCGCCCTCATCCAGGAGGACATCGGGGCGAACCTGGGCCAGCCCCCCATAGGAGGGCGCGGCACGTTCTCGTTCGACCTCATCAACGGCACCTGCGGGGTGATCAGCGCCATCCAGCTGGAGTCGGGCCTGCTGCGGTCCGGCGTCATCCGACTCGGTGCGATCGTGACCAGCGACGTCGATCCGCACCTGGGGGACCCCGGAACCGTCCCCTTCCGGCCGGCGGGCGGCGCGATGCTCCTGGGCTGGGATGACACAGAGGCCGGGTTCACCGACTTCGCCGCGGAGACGTATCCCGAGTACCAGGATCTGTTCGCCAGCGGGCTGGTGTGGCAGGAGCGGCAAGGGCTCCGCGTCTCACGGCGGGCGGGCGGCCGGAGCCAGATGGTCATTGACGCCAGGCCCGGTTATCACGCCCGCCTCGTCGACTGTGCCGAGGAGTCGGCTCACCATTTCCTGCGCCGCCTGGGGATGGGAATCGGTGAGATCGACCTGCTCGTCCCCGCGCCCTCTTCCCCCGACTTCCTCGACGCCTTGCGGCTGAGGCTCGGCGTTCCCGGAGACCGCGTCGCCTACGTGGCGGAAGACCTGGCCGGCGCCTACACCAGCGGGCCCATCGCCGCGCTGCAGGCCGCCATCAGGTCTGGCCGGCTCGGCGAGGCGCGGAACACGCTCATGCTCGCGGCCGGGGCCGGCATCACCGTCGCCCTCGCCCTCTACCGCCGGGCACCGGGACCGGCGGCTTTCTGCTGACCATGGGGAGGCATAGCCTCGGGGCCATCGGCGCCGGCCGCGGGCCGGGCCGGAGAGTTGGGTGAGGAAGATGATCAGCAGGGCGCGGGCACTGAGCGTGACGGCAGCGGCGGCCGCGGCCTCGGTTGTTGCCGCACTCGCCAGGAACCCCGTGGTCAGGCAGGAGTTGCGGTGGGTGGGACGGTTTGCCCGGCCGCTGCGGCGGGGTGCGCACCTGCCGCCGGTGCCGCCCTACCTCCCGCCCGGCCGGGTGGTCAACCTGCCTGGCCGCGGCGAGGTGTTCGTCCGCGACTCCGGCGGCGCGCCCGCGGATCCAGCCGTGCTTCTCCTGCACGGCTGGACGGCCAGCGCCGACCTGAACTTCTTCCCGGTCTACGGCGAGCTCGCCAGCTCCTACCGGGTGATCGCCATGGACCTGCGCGGGCACGGGCGCGGGATGCGGTCAACCGAGCCGTTCAGCCTCGAGGACTGCTCGGACGACGCCGCCTCGCTGCTGGGCGAGCTCGGGGCCGGGCGCGTGATCGTGGTCGGGTACTCGATGGGCGGCCCGGTCGGACTGCTGCTGGCCCAGCGGCATCCCGGCCAGGTGGCGGCCCTGGTCATGCAGGCCACGGCGCTTGACTGGCGCCGGGAGCCCCACGAACGGATGATCTGGCGCCTGCTGTCCGTGCTTGAGCTGGGCCTGCGGCTCGGTACCGGGGCCGGCTTTGTCGAGCGGGTCCTCCGCCAGGCCATCGAGGAGGCGCCCGAACTCGACGTCTTGCGGCCCTGGCTGGCCGCGGAGTTCCGCCGCGGGCTGGCACGCGAGCTTGCCGACGCGGGCCGGGCGCTGAGCCTTTACGACGCCCAGCCCTGGGCGGGCCAGCTGGGTCTCCCCGCGGCCATGCTCATCACGGCCAGAGACCGGCTGGTACGCCCATCCAAGCAGCGGGAGCTGGCCGAGGCGCTGCGCGCACATGTGATAGAGATCGACGCCGACCATGACCTCCCGCTGGTCAGGGGCGACGAGTACGCGCGGCTGACCAGGCTCGCCGTCGACACCGCCGCCGCGGCCGCCGGGCTCAAGGTCCCCGCCGGCCCGCCGGCGCGGCGGGCCGGCTGACGCGGCCGCCCGCTACGTGCGGCCGGGCAGACGCTGCAGCGCCCGCATGGCCGCGGTCATGACCCTCGCATACCCGGCGGCCGGGATGGGGGCCGGCGGCGTGATCGGCAGGAGCCGCTGGACCGCCACGGTCTGGGCGTCGGTGTACTTGAGGATTCCGCGTTCGCCGTGCCTGCTGCCCACGCCCGAGTCCTTCCAGCCGCCCATCGGGGCATCCACGGATCCCCA